>Ga0209636_10007266_pt1 | contig 11307 bp, 6 predicted proteins | sample DeeMarSWOR152_54_FD_187464 | JGI IMG/M metagenome (GOLD analysis project Ga0209636, IMG submission 187464) | Marine sediment microbial communities from White Oak River estuary, North Carolina - WOR-1-52-54 (SPAdes) (version 2) | ecosystem: Environmental > Aquatic > Marine > Intertidal zone >... | reverse complement strand
GCCGTTCTTTTCAGTTAAATACCCTTTTCTTTAATATTCCACTGCTCGATAATGTCTTGTTGGCATCTCAAGGCACTCAGCTATCTTGGTTCCAAATGCTTCGTTCAATCAGCCAGAAGTCTTTTCTTGCTAAAGCCCAGGACTTGCTGGAGGTAGTGGGCTTGTGGGAAAAGAGACAAGTTCCCCCCAGAAATTTGTCTTACGGAGAGCAGCGCCTAGTGGAAATTGTGCTCACTCTAGCCTCAGGATCAAAACTGTTGTTGTTAGATGAACCTAGCTGTGGGCTATCCGCCGCCGAGGTAAACCAACTTCTCAACATATTTGACAAGTTACCAAGAGATATAGCGCTATTGTTTTCCGCGCATGACATGGGACTGGTATTCAGTCTTGCTTCTCGCGTTATTGTATTACATCATGGACGACTCATTGCCGAAGGAACGCCCGAAGAAGTTAGAGCTGATTCGCGGGTCAGAGAAATTTATTTGGGAGGTGGCCAGTAGAAAATGCTTGAGTTGATCAATATCTGTACCTATTATGGAACAACCCAAGTGCTTATGGATGTTTCGCTAAAGGTTGGAGAAGGTTCTGTCGTAACCCTTTTGGGCCGCAATGGAATGGGTAAAACGACAACAGTTCACTCCATAATGGGTTTTACTTCCCCGCGGCGTGGTGTGATACGCTTCAAGGGAAATGAGTGCACAGGCCTCCCAGAATATCAGATTGCTCAGATGGGCCTAGCTTTGGTTCCGCAGGGGCGGCGCATTTTCTCGTCGCTGAGCTTAGAGGAACATCTTTCCATAGCGATACACAAGAAAAGAAAAGGCGGATACTGGTCCTTGGATAGGGTGTACTCTCTTTTCCCGATTCTAAAAGAACGAGCTAAGCTCAAGGCTGGTCTTCTCAGTGGGGGGGAACAACAGATGCTAAGCATTGGGCGAGCTTTACTGGCTAATCCAGATTTACTTCTAATGGATGAGCCATCAGAAGGACTTGCTCCTTCGATTATTGAAGAAATTCGTCGTACCATAAACCGACTCAAGGAAGAGGATCTATCTGTCCTACTTGTGGAACAAAATCTCTACTTAGCTTTTGCAGCGAGCAGCTATGCTTATATAATAGATAAAGGCGTGATAGTTTACGAATCTACGACTGAGGAATTAAAGGCTAATAAGGAGGCTCAAATTAAGCACCTGTCTGTAGCATGACGTGAATAAGTCCAGGTCTTGGCAGACAACTGCTCACATGGGTTCAGAAGTATGATAATGCAAACTTCCTTAAGGCTGAAGCGGGCTCCCAAGGGCCAACAACCTCGGGTGCTCTCTCCCTGAGCCTGCTAAAAGATAGACTTTTTTGGTGCAATCAATCTTAAGACAGGTCACCTCGCAACACAAGAAGCCGCCACCTTACGGGCCGATACATTCGGCAGTTTTATCAATTTTCTACTCAATGAGACGATTATGAGCAATTCCAGTTGGCATAGAGCAGAAATCTCAATGATCTTTTCATTAAAAATCACCATCTGATTGTGCACATTTTCCTGCTACCCTATGCTCCAGAACTCAATCCAATCGAGCGGGTCTGAAGAATTACTCGGCGACAGCTAAGCCATAATCGTTACTTTGAATCATTAGCAGAGCTTAGAGGTGCAGCGATTTCCCATCTTGGGAAACGGCAAAACACAACACTTAAAACATTGCGCGTAAAAGTCTAAGGTGGTCTATATAAAAACCAAAGGAGGATAAGTATGGACAATACTCGTTATGACTACTCACCTATTATCACTAGGCAACCTTTTGAATTGCCTAATGGGTCCAAAGTGGCACTTTATGTGGGGGTTGCCATTGAGTACTGGGCCATAGACGCCGCTGAATTTGCCGTTGCAGGGCGTTTCAAAATACCCCCGCCCAACGTGTTCGAGTACGCCCCACGAGATTATGGGAACAGGATTGGGGTCTGGAGGCTTATGGAGGTGCTGGATAGGTATAATATAAAAGGCTCAGTATTCCTAAACTCAGACATCTGTGAACATTATCCGATTATCATTGAAGAGTGTAAGAAACGTGACTGGGAATTTGTAGCGCATAGTACGAGCAATGCTGTCCTATTAGGGGGTAAGAGTGAGGCTGAAGAAAGAAAAATTATTAAAACCACCATGGACGTGATTACTAAGGCCATTGGGTGGCGTCCTATTGGCTGGGTCGGTGCAGCGTTGCAGGAGACTTTCAATACTCCAGATATCCTGGCTGAAGAAGGAATAAAATACGTATGCGACTGGACTTGCGACGATCAACCTTTCCCTATGAAAGTGAAAACGGGGAGCCTCATTGCCATGCCATATACGCTGGATCTCAATGATATCCCAGCTTTTATAGATCATCACAGAAGTCCGAAGGAATTCTACGAAATGATTAAAGACCAGTTTGATACCTTGTATCAGGAGGGTTCTAGCCAAGCCCGTATCATGAGCATTGCGGTACATCCTTTTCTTACTGGACTACCTTATCGGATTGCCTGGCTAGATAAAGCTCTGCAATACATTAAGGGTTTCAAAGATGTCTGGTTCACTACTAGTGGGGAAATAGCCAACTGGTATTATGAAAAGTACATGGGTATTTCATTATAATACCACCACTCTATTACTTATTTAGTTTATCTATAAGACGTTACACTAGCTAGACAAAAGATAGGGTGCAGTTAATAACAGTAGATAATGTCATTCTGTGAAATGAAGTATCGAAGGAGTAAACTGGGCTTGGGAGAAATATGACTCATGTACTGCCTACCGGGGGTAAACCTTTCTCTGCGGGAGCATCTAAAAAGAACCAAAGCAATGTCACTGTAAACGTTAGAGATTGAATAATAAAACTGATTAGACTTGTACTGCAGACAACGGGTGGAACTCAAAGGAAGGGATTTGGCTATAGTGAAAGTACGATTTGTTACAGGCTCCCAATCGTTGAAGGAAGATGTTACCTATTGGGTTTGGGTGAAATAAATGTGAGTGATATTACGACTATAAAGGCACTCAAAGGCTGTGCTGGAACCGATCCTGATTCTGATGCAAGGGAAATTGCTTCTGAGGCTTCAACGAAGATCAGGAACAAATAATAAATGCGCAAAACTTAAAACCCGGAACGGGCAATAATACCGGTTAAAAGATTTTAGAGTTATCCACTTAACTCAGCAATTAATTGTCGATACGTAACCGCTTGGGTAGCGAAAGCCATCGGGCCCCTTGCGTGTGATGAGATACCGCAGGCAATCGCGCTCGGTGCGAAACCTCCGACGGAACTGCTTGGGCGTCATTGAAGAGTACATGGGTTACCTCCGTTGTATTGATGAAGCGGTCCACTCTTTATACAACGGAATGGTTAAAAAAAATCAATAAGTTATATATAATTTAGCTAATTTAATCACATAACTCTAAAAGATTTTCATCCAAATGCTTCGCATTTCTTTGAGCCTGAAAGGAGGGAACAGATGAAGGAGAATCGATTGAGAGAGGGACTTTTTAGACTGGATTCCGAGATCCCGAACTATCGGTGCATATGGATTGGGATTCTTCAAGGGACTTGGAGGGAAATGGGGATCCAATATGGGCAGAGATGCGGAAAAGACATCGCAAGGAATTTTGATATGTTTTGGAAAGTGGATGTGCTGGGAGGGGGATTATTTGATAGACCTTGGCAAAAAGGAAGGAGCGGAGGAGAAAGGGCAAAATACTGCATAGCATACATAAAGAGATTCCTTAAGGAACTCTCCTTTCTGAGTCCAGAGCTAGTCGAGTTTTTCAAGGGGATGGCGCAAGGAGCGGCAATGGAACTGAACAAATGCATTGACGCTGACGCCTTTCCACATTTTATTAAGACCGCAGCTTTGAACTTCAATGATACTCCATTTCATCCAGATTGGGATTTTAGAAAGGATTGTCCACGTGCTGATAAAACTAATAAAATTGATGGCAAAATTGATGGACACGACTGCAATGCATTTTGGGTAAAAGGTAAGGCAACAAAAACTGGCGAAACTTATGCGACACGTGCCGTTCAGGCTGGACACCTAACTCCTGAGGGATCTGAGGGATTTTTTAACAGGCAAGTTGCATATGTTGCCATTCCTAAGGATCCAAAAGCACGAATATTTTGGGGTCTAGGAACAGCGGGGAATTTAGGTGGACTAGGTGGAGGACTTATGAATGATAGGGGTGTGTGTTGTCTTACATCAGGCTGTTCATATTCGGAGGAAAATTGGGCGCAAGCGGATGAGACAACTGCTCCTGGAATTAGAGATTTCGTGCTGGCAATCTATGGCGTCATCTTTTGCAGGTCCGCCCGTGAGGCCACATCGAGAGTCACAGTTGGGACTGGGAGATATCGAAAAATGACTGGTAGGAAAACAGTGCTAAGATCAAGGGGTGCTAATATCGTGTTCGCCGATGCAAAAGAGGCCTTCTGTGTAGAACAAAATGCTCGCCACTATGCCATTAGAAAACCGGGGGATTTGAAAGAAAAAGGAGGCGATTATATTGTCATTGCTAACCATTTTAAATCCGAAAATGGTAGTTTTGATGAGAATAACATTTTCCATCACGACGAACCAATGACTAAATATGAACCGGAGAATGAACAAAGCCCCATAGCCTCATACTATCGTTTTTGGTCAGGAATGTGGATGCTCGAGAATAACTATGGTAAAATTGACAGAGAAATGGTGATGGACGAACTTGTCACCGCCCATTATGCTTACGATAAGAAGGGAAACAGGTACAACCCGGATCCCGATACCAAAGCTCCGGCTCCGACAGTGCGGAAAGAATTAACCGGTACGTTTTGCTCTCATAAAGAGCCGTTCACAGAAAAGCATCCCCTAGGCGTGGGTGGAAACGCAATGACCTCTGTGTTTAACTTAACCACTCGCGAAGCTTGGTGGGTTCCCGTATGGCCATGTCACTATAAGGAATGGAATTTGAACTGGGACTACCTTGACCTTAAACCTTTCTCCAAGTATCGAAAGATGCTTTGGGGTTATTAAAGGTCATTGATGCAAGGCTGAAATTTTATTGCAGCTTGTAAAGTTAGAATGAAGAAGTCAACAAGGACGTCAGAGTGCTTAAATGACAAGAATCTCGATTTAATTTCCAAAGAGTGAAAGCAAGGTGAGAAATTGCTCTGCCTTGTATCTTTTCTTTGTGTCCCTACTTTATTGAAACATTGTGGAACTCGATATACCAAAAAGTCTTTTGCAGACCAGATATAATCAGTGATTTTGAGCCGCAAGAGCAGGCGTTCTTTGGCGCCATTTCCTTGGGCGGTCAAGACCGGTCTAGCCGAAAACCCAAATGTGTTTTAACAAAATGATGATAGCCAGAGGCCAAGCAAGGCCGTAATTCCAGCTTGCAGAGTTTCTTAGAGAATCCATTTCCTCCTCGCGCAGAAGAGCTTGCTGAGGATAAACAGATTCAGGCCGAGTATATTGGCGTGGCAAAACGTGAAAAATAGTGAAAAACTCATGGGCTTTGAAAGACTTCCCTCTCCCCTTGTCTTGTGTTTCGTATCCCCTTATTGCAAAACATCATGATACCACTACTGCTCAGAATTGTTGAATGCAGCTGGCAAGCAATGTCCTCATGGCGAGGATACTTCCCATTTATGTCCACTATTTTTGAGGGGCTTGTCCTTTTACCCAAGAAGAACCCTTGATCACTTCGGATCCGCAGGAGAAGACAAATGTCATCAACAATAGAGGGTGAATCAAAGGGCGATGAAAAGGTGATTGCCACGATGTGTAACAGTCATTGCGGTGGTTGCTGCATGCTCAAGGTGCACGTCAAGGAGGGCGTGATCACCTATATAGAGACTGACGATGGGGAGGAACCCCAGCTTAGGGCCTGCGCAAAAGGACGAGCCTACCGGCAGAGGGTATACGCACCTGACCGTTTACTGTATCCTCTTCGTAGAGTCGGTGAGCGTGGGGAGGGAAAATTTGAGCGCATCTCCTGGGATGAGGCTCTGGAAACAGTGGCCAGGGAACTCACACGGGTCAGGGATACCTATGGGCCTGAGGCAATATTCGTGCAGACTTCGGCCGGTGATATTGTTTCACTGCATAACCCCTTACCCTTGATGAAGGTGCTTTCCCGTGTGGGTGGTTTCTCCACAAGCTGGGGTTTGTATTCTTTTGAACAGGCTGTCTATGGGGAACTGGCCACACTAGGCACCCTTGACGGCAGCGGCCGCGATGATATCCTCAATTCTCGCCTGATTATCTTGTGGGCCTCCGATCCGGCACACACAGTAGCTCATACTAACACCACTTGGTATCTGGCACAGGCCAGGGACAAGGGGATCAAGATTATAGCAGTAGATCCAAGGTATACGGATACCGCGGCTACATTTGCCGACCAGTGGATACCTATCATCCCGGGCACGGACTGTGCAATGATGATTGCTATGGCTTATGTCATGATAAAAGAGAATGTCCAAGATCAGAAGTTCCTTGATGCCTATACCCTAGGCTTTGATCAGTTCAAAGCATATGTCATGGGGAATGTGGACGGCATTCCAAAGACGCCCCAATGGGCCGAGACCATTACTTCGGTTCCAGCGTCGATAATCGAAGACCTTGCCCGAGAGTACGCCACAACCAAACCGGCAGCTCTGATAACAGGCATCGCTCCAGGACGTACTGCCTGCGGCGAACAGTACCACAGGGCAGCCATAACCCTCGCAGCCATGACAGGTAATATTGGCAAATCCGGGGGAACGGCTGGCGTAAAATCCTGGATGTCTATGAGTGTCTTGCCCGCTCTAAAAAAAGGTGTCTTGATGGTGGATGTTCCCAACCCGGTGGTAAAAGGACCCCCATCGGATTTCAAAGCCTTTCTTCCTGCGCGCGCCAAGTTCTACAAGGGCATCGGGAATGTGGTGACAGCAAAGGTGCCTGATGCCTTACTGCGTGGTAAGACGGGTGGCTATCCCGCTGACTATAAGCTACTGTTTATTGTGAATACCAACTATCCAAACCAGTATCTGAACCTCAACAAGGCCGTAGCGGGCTTGATGAGAATGGAATTTGTGGTGACCTTCGAGCAGTTCATGACCCCTGGGGCTCGATGGTCCGATATTGTGCTTCCCACGTGTACCTTCCTGGAGAGAAACGATGTGACCGAATCGGAACGGTTAACCTACTTCGGATTCCAGAACAAATGTATCGAACCTCTCGGTGAGACAAAATCCCACTTCCAGATTGCCAAGGACCTGGCTGCCAAGCTGGGGGTCCCCGAACTTGAGGAAATGACCGAGGAAGGAATTCTTCGAGATGTGGTGGTGAAAGGGAGCACCATCCCCGATTACGATTATTTAAAAAAAAATCCCGTCTACCGGGTTCACCCCTCTGATAGGCCTTACGTGGCTTTCAGGAAACAGATTGAAGATCCAGAAAACAACCCCTTCCCCACGCCTTCCGGTAAGATTGAGATCTACTCCCGGCAGCTGGCAGATATGAATGACCCTAATCTTCCTGCCATTCCCACGTATATTGAGCCATGGGAAGGGCCTAATGACCCCATGGCTCGGAGCTACCCCCTCCAACTCATCACTATACACCCCAGGAGGAGGGCCCACACGCAGGGTGAAACCATACCATGGCTCAGGGAGACGCAGGTTCAGGGGGTACAGGTGAATCCTGCTGATGCGCTTTCCCGCGGCATAGCCGATGGAGATAGCGTGAAGGTCTACAATAATCGGGGGGCAACAGTACTCCCTGCCATCGTGACCAGGAGAATCAAGAAGGGAGTGGTCGCCATCCCAGAGGGTGCATGGTATGACCCGGACCAATATGGCGTGGACAGAGGCGGTGGTCCCAATGTTCTCACCAAAGACGAACCTTCTCCTGGTGGCGGATACGTAACGAATTCGTGCCTGGTCCAGGTTGAGAAAGAATAGGTCTGGGAGGACTTCCAATGCAGCTTGGATTCTATTTTGATCAAACGAGGTGTATGGGTTGTTATGCCTGCGCGGTGGCGTGCAAAGACTGGAATAATATACCAGCCGGTAGAGCCCATTGGAGGCAGATCATCCCTATTGAGAAAGGGGGCTGGCCCAATCTTTTCGCCGCCTATTTGAGCCTTTCGTGCAATCACTGTGCTGATCCAATTTGCGCCGCTGTGTGTCCCGCCGAAGCTATATGCAAAAGGGAAGAGGACGGTATTGTCCTTGTCGATCCGGAGAAATGTCGCCAGGCAGCACCTTGCGGCATCATTTCCAATTGTGAAGATATCCCTTTTGGTGATATGAAGGCTCCCTGCACTAGTGCCTGCCCCGCGGGAGTCAACGTTCAGGGCTATGTCGCCCTTGTTGCCAAGGGGAGATTTAAAGAGGCCCTTGAGCTCATCCGGCGTGATCTGCCCCTCCCCTCGGTGTGCGGAAGGGTCTGCACCCACCCTTGTGAAGCAATGTGCAAGAGGCAAGAACTGGATGAGCCTATTGCCATCAAGGATTTAAAGAGGTTCGTGACCGATCAGGTGTTCTTCGCGCCCGATCCCCTGCCCATAACCAAATCTCAAAAGGTTGCTGTTATTGGCTCTGGGCCGGCCGGGCTCTCTGCTGCCTGGTCCCTGGTCAAGAGGGGTTATCCTGTCACTGTTTTTGAGGCCCTGCCCGTGGCAGGCGGCATGCTTGCCGTTGGCCTTCCTGAGTACCGCCTGCCTAAGGCAATACTCCAACGGGATCTGGATTTTCTGAAGGCCCTCGGGATAGAGATAAAGATGGATTCCCCCATCGGGGATAGCGTGAAATTGGATGACTTGAAAGATCAGGGTTATGAGGCTATTTTTCTCGCCATTGGTGCCCACGAGGGACACAAACTCTCGATTCCAGGCGCCAACCTTGAGGGAGTGCACGTGGGGGTCTCCTTTCTTCGGGATTTGAATATGGGTGGAACACCTCATGTGGGGAGCAGGGTCCTTGTTTTGGGCGGCGGTCGTGTGGCCCTGGATTGTGCACGAAGCGCCTTTCGACTCGGTGCCTCAGAGGTTCATATAGCCTGCCTGGAGGATCGAGACTCCATGCGAGCCATTACTTCAGGGGTTAAGGAAGCCGAGAAAGAAGGTATCATTATCCATAATGCCCAGAGTTTCAAACGGATCACAGGGAAGAACGGCCGAGTTTCAGGCGTCGAGTGCCTTGATGTCCTGTCTTTTCACTTTGATGACAAAGGTCAAGCCCTTGTAGATACCATTCCTGGCTCAGAGCACATTTATGACAGTGATACGGTCATTTTTGCGGTGGGACAGTCTCCGGAGTTACGCGCCTTTCAGGAAATTCTGACCCTAAAAGGGTTTACCATTGCGGTCAACCACCACACGATGACTACGAGCCTCCCAGGAGTCTTTGTAGGTGGTGATGCGACAGGCGAAGGCGGTTCGGTGGTTGAGGCAATTGATGCCGGAAAGCGCGCAGCCGCCTCCATTGACGCTTTCTTGCAAGGACTGGTTTTCAGAGGATCCGATCCGTATCAACAGGTCAACCCCGCCGAGATAGAGGTTGACATCCCCCCTGAGATCAAAAAGGAACCGAGACAGCCAGTACGCAGCCTTTCTGAGGCCGAAAGGAGATCCTGGAACGAGGTCTCACTTGGTTTTTTGGAGGATGAGGCCATGACAGAGGCAAAGAGGTGTCTCAATTGCGCTGGCCACGTCTGTAGGGAAGTCTGTCCCTATGAGGTCCCTCAGTTCGGGGCCGAAGAAAATCCCACAATGCAGATGTGCAATCTATGTGTTGACAGGTGGGATCAGAATAAGAAGCCCATTTGTGTGATGGCATGTCCCACAAGAGCCATGGATGCCGGCCCCATGCACGAGCTGAGAACAAAGTATGGTGATATGAGAGAAGCTGAGGGTTTCACCTATTTTGAATCGACGAATCCATCCGTTTGTTTCACACCCAAACAATACCGTCCCTGACCAAAGGTGAGATTGAAAAAGAGGGATTAGGCTATTTTTGATACTGGGCTCATCTATCTGACCGTGACAAAGAGATAGAGGAGGAGTGAGGCTGAGAAACGAAGCCAAAGAAAAGGCATTTTTTCTATTGATTGCCGTATAAAAACTGAACTATTGCAAAGGAGGGACCAGAATGACTGAGGCGAAACTAAGAGAACAATATAGGGGTTTATCACGGCAGGAGCTGCTAGACAAAGCTTATGAGCTGGGCCGTGATTTTGAAATGAAGTCTCATGTTTGCTCTCAATCTACGGTAGCTGCACTTCACGAGCTCCTTGAGATTGATGATATGGTGGTAAAAGTGTCCACTTCATTATGTGGAGGTTCGGCTTTACAGGGTGTCGGAACATGCGGGGCGCTAGCTGGCGGGTGTATAGTGCTTGATTATTATTTTGGCCGCCCGGTAGAAAAAATGTCATACCAGGAACGTATCCAAGCCAATATAGATTCAGTAGACGCTGCTTTTGAAGCACCTATGTTGATCGCTGACAAATACTGGAAGGAGTACGGGACTATTATTTGTGCACAGATACAGCGGCAGCTTTTTGGACGGTTCTTCTACCTTATAGATCTGGAAGAGTTTGAGAATCTTGAGAAGGCGGGAGCTCATTCGGACCCTAAGAAATGCGGGCATATTGTTGGAAATGCCGCACGCTGGGTCATGGAAGTCCTGCTTGATAAAGGAGCTATTAAATTATAGCACTGTCATTGTCAAACCCGCCTGCCTCGCCTTGCGTGCTCGCATGGCGGGCAGGTTGGCGAGCGGGCAGGAAGGAAATTCCTATATTATATATTCCTCATCCAGTGTTTCAGGGGCAAACAGTTCCTCTATGGTCATTAATCTGGCTGAAAGGCCTTGTTCATGGTGATAACGTAAAAATGTTTCCAGTGTTTTTCGATTTTTCATCAGACCATAGGGCCACCAATCTTCCCCCATAACCTCTTCTGTGCGTGCTATCTCTTCAATTATCCAGGGTATGCTCACGTGCAGTGCAGCTGTCTGGCTGTAGCTCTTTACCACGAATTCCTTGGCTCGGCAGAAGGCCTTGTAAAGATTCATGGCAAGCCACGAATTTTTTTCATAAATGTCTCGCTTTATAATAATCACATGCATAATAGGGAAGATACCTGTTTTTCGGTAATATTCGCCTTCCACCTCCCGGTAGTTCTTGAAAAGTCGGTCTACATTAGGAGAACCTTTGATAAAGCTGGAAGGTGCCCGTGCAGTGAACATGGCATCCAACTCACCATCATCCAACATTTGAGACAGATATTTATCAGGAGGAATGGGTTCAAGGTCAATGTCA
>Ga0209636_10007264_pt1 | contig 11311 bp, 14 predicted proteins | sample DeeMarSWOR152_54_FD_187464 | JGI IMG/M metagenome (GOLD analysis project Ga0209636, IMG submission 187464) | Marine sediment microbial communities from White Oak River estuary, North Carolina - WOR-1-52-54 (SPAdes) (version 2) | ecosystem: Environmental > Aquatic > Marine > Intertidal zone >... | reverse complement strand
AGCGGCACCTACTTCTGCAACGCACCAATGCAAATAGACCTAAAGTTTAGCACGGTTGACGCGCCAAACGCAGGCTCAGTCCTCTTCGACGTGGTAAGAGCCCTGAAAATAGCGTTGGACAAGAAGCTTAAGGGCGCAATACTACCTGTCTGTGCCTACGCCTTCAAACGGTCGCCCCAAATGTTGCCGCTTGAAACCGCAGAAGAAATGTTCAAAACGTTCATAAAAGAAAACGGTTCAGCGTGACGCAGCCAACTTCTCCAGTTCACGAATTATCTTCTCTTTTGTTCCGCTCTGCTTCATTTTCTCCTTCAACAGTGATATCGTTTTCACGGGAGTTGGATCCACTTTGCGAAGAATTGCCAGATAGACGCTTGTGAAGTCGCCGATGCAGATGGTGGACAACATTCTGGCGAGCGCGCTTTTGCCCTGAGCCCACACTTCGAACAGCTTCGAATCAGGATGCATGAGTGCTTTGGTTGTTTCGATTCTACTACGTATTTCGTTGGGCTCGTTTTTGTCTCTGATGAATATTGTGGAGAAGCATTTTGCGAGTTCCCCAGTCTTTTCCCAGCCTACAATCTCATTGTGGTTAAGTTCGGAGAAAAACTCCCACTTCGAAGGAATCTTGCTGTTTTCATTGAACTGCTGCTTAAAACGTTGCGCCACGCTGCGGTAAACGCCAAACCCGTAAACCACAGGAACACGCTCATCAATTCCCAAAGCCAAAGTCTTAGAAAAATTTGCGCGTGCAAGTTTTTCAGGCGCATTCTCGCCGCTAATTCTCTCCAAGAGCGTTATCGCTTCCGAAAGATCCTCAGAAACGCTTGGAACTATTTTCATTTTTTCCAGCGACTTGAGCAGAGGCGTGAACAGGTAGGGAAGCGCCGCACGTGGGGGCATACCAGAAGGAATACGCAAGTACGGTACATTCAGTTTTTCAGCGAATTCCAGCAAGCTTCCGCCAGAACTTATGCAGTGGATCATGCACTTCCTTTTTGCAGCGTCGAGGAAAGCGCTGAGGGATTCTTCTGTTTCTCCTGAATAGCTCACGATTAACACGAGGCTTTTCTCGTTTGCATACACAGGCAACGAATAGTCTCTGTTAACTTCTATAGGCATCTGTGCCTTGTCGCGTGCCCAGTCTTTTAGGAGTTCGCCGCCTATTCCCGAGCCGCCCATGCCAGCGACAATGATGTTTTCAGGTTTCGGATATCGCAGCGAAATTTTCTCAGCTATTTTCGCGGCTTTCTGATAATGCTTTGAAGCTTCAACGCAGAATGAAAGCATGTTGCTCCTATCGACTTCCCTTATTTTGCCCATATCATCCAACACTGATGTCGCCAACTTTCGCTCACCAGATTACCCGCACTTTTATATTCAGTTCTCAACTTTTAAGCTGAACGTAGGCATAAAGATTTTCCGTGAAAGGAGCATGTGGAATGAGCAGAAAGAAACTTGCGATAGCGATACCTGCGTCAGTTATTTCGGACACACCGCATTTACGCGAAAAAACCTCGAAAATAGGCTTAATTGGAAGAGCCGCTGCGATTTTCAGAGTAGACGAGATTATCGTTTATCCCGATAACATTAAGGTTAATCAGGGCAGAGAGATTGATTTAATTGCCACTTTATTGGCGTATATGGAAACGCCACAGTATCTTCGCAAGAGACTTTTCAAGCTGGAACCGCGCTTGCAGTTTGCGGGGATACTGCCGCCGTTGCGAACGCCACATCATCCGCTGAACAAAAAAGCCCGAAATCTGAAAGTAGGCGAGTACCGTGAAGGCATCATCGTATCTAAAACCCAAGAAGATGCGCTTGTGGACATCGGAGTTGAACAACCTGCTCTAATGCGCGAAAAACAATTCGATGTAGGCAAGCGCTTGACTTTGAAAATAGCGAAACTGGGTGAACAAATCGAAGTTCAAACTGCAAACAGAGATGAGATTCCCTCTTATTGGGGATACGCAGTTTCGGCGGAGCGCTCTTTCAGCAAATTGGTGAAAAACGGAAGATTCGACTTGACTGTTGCCACTTCCAAGTTCGGAACTAGATTCGCAGATGTTGCCGAAAAAATAGGTGACAGATGGAGAAAGGCAAGCAGTATTCTCGTCGGCTTCGGCGCGCCAACGAGAGGATTGTTTGAAATAGCCAGAGATGAAGGCGCAAACCTTAATGACGTTGTGGATTTTGTGGTGAACATGATTCCTGAGCAGGGAACGGAGACTGTTAGAACGGAAGAAGCGCTGCTTGCGTCATTAGCCATTTTAAACGTGCAATTTGGCGTTTAAGGTTTAAATGTTCGTTTGGGTTATGTGCTGTTCATGCTGTCTTTCGACGTCGCTATGCCCGCAGCATTGTTCGTTGTAACTCTCGTGGCTCTGCTGTTGAACAAGCGGATTGAAGGCAAGTTAAAAACGACTTTTGAGGAGAGGGAATTCCGCAGGCGAGACGCAATCTTGTTTGTGGTCATGATTAGCGTGGCAGTTTCGGTTATCGTTTTTGTTCCTCAGATGGCTATAACAGTGGTGTTCCTATTCTCTTATTCAACGCTGCTCTTCATGTTTTCGTACATTTTTTCAGGCATACGAAAAAGGAGAGCACAGCTTTTTTGTTTGGGCTTTGGGTTAGCCGCTTTGGTGGCTGGAACTGTTGCTTTATTGGACCCGTTAGCTGATAGCTGGCTGTTCTATGGAGGTTTGGCAACTTATGGTTTGGCTGCTTTCGCTTTCTTTGCCATTTTGTACGAGCAGATGAGGAAAACTTCGGGGGAAAGATGGTACTTGGCTGTTTTGCCGCCAGCTTTGTTTTTGCTGCTTTACCTGTTTTATCAAGGTACGCTCCTATGGTTCCCGTATTTTTTTAATATTTTCGCAATAACATTCGCCATTCTAATAACTCTCTACTTGGCGTCTTTGTTTACGTGGAAAGTTGTATTCATTTTCGCTGGGCTTCTAACTGTAATGGACATAATATTAGTGTTTGGAACTGGGACTATGGGGGAAGCCGCGACAACTCTTCTCAATCTGGGTCTTCCAATTGCTGTGGTATTGCCGCGTATCCCAATACAAGGGGCTATTAGTTTCGGTGGGTTGGGTCTAGGTGATTTCTTTTTTGCGGGAATACTAGGCACGCAGACTTACAAGAAATTCGGCGAAAAAACTGCGGTGATATCAGCACTAGTTATGGCGATTTCTCTTGGGTTATTCTACGTTATCCAATTATACTTTGAAATAATGTTTTTCCCCGCCACAGTGAGCATTCTTTGCGGTTGGCTGCCTGTTGTGGCTTGGAAACTGGTTGCTGAAAGAAAAACAAAAGACAAGGCAGTAATTCAAAATTAAAGAAATAGAGTGCTGATTTTAGCCGAATAGGGCGCCTAAACCTTCAAGCGCTGCATCTTCTTTAGCTTTTTCCTCTTCCGCTTTCTTTTTCTTGTCTTCTTCCTTCGGTTTGGTTTCTGCTGCTGGCGCGGCTGGTGCTTGTGCGGCTGCTGGCGCGGCGGCCATCATTGTCGGCGCAGCTTTTATCGCCTCGTCAATGTTGACTTCGCTTAAAGAAGCCACGAGCGCTTTTACTCTAACAGCGTCAACGGTTATTCCCGCGGCTGTCAAAACGTTCGAGACGCTTTTTTCGTTTATTTCTTTTCCAGCTTTGTGAAGGAGCATCGCAGCGTAAACGTATTCCATACTTTTTCACCTCTTCATTCAACTATTTTAACTTTTTCTGGTTGATACAGCCCTTTTCCCTTAAAGGGGAAGAGCTAATACTTAAACCTAGGCGTTGCCTGCGGCGTTTTTCTTGCCGTTTAGAAGAATGCCCAATCGCTTAAGAACCTTTCGTCGCTCATGCACAGCACTAGTGTTCTGGAAAAGGTTCTCCTGCATCATCTTCCCTCTTTTTCTTGCAGCGGTTAGTTACATTTCTCTGTCCTTCGGCGTATGGTCTCGCTTGCTGGATACGGTTATGTTATAGCTAGTTTCTGCTGAGGCTATTTCACTACTACTATTTTGTAGTCACCAGTTACTGCATAAACAGTGTAAGGAGAGGGTATGCCTGTTACGGAAAACTTGAAATAAATGTAAACGCAACCTTCATCATAGAGCACTACACCAGCATCTTCTACTATCGACCCATGAGTTACCCCGACATCTCGCCACAACGGAATCGTCCCTGGCTCGCTCTCATTCGTTGCAAAATACGTTTTCACGTAAACCTGCACCGAAGGCATATAAGATAACGTCAGCTGAGGAACATCAATTCTCTTCCAATGATATGCTGTGGTACTGTTGTCTGACCCTTCTACATATTTGATTAGGTCGCCATCTTGCGTCACATTAAACCAGCCCTCTATCACGTACCTTGTAGCTGTGCCAGCTGGTCCCTGTGGTCCAGTTGCGCCTGTGGCTCCCGTGTCTCCTTTGTCGCCTTTTTCGCCTTTTGCACCTTGAGGCCCAGTTGCTCCCGTAGCTCCTGCCGGTCCAGTTGGTCCTGTATCGCCAGTCAGCCCTTGAATGCCTTGTTCGCCTTGCGGTCCTTGTGGACCCTCTGGTCCTTGCGGTCCAACAGCCCACTGAGTTGAAACAACCGCTGATACTACGCTGGAGACAAGAATTGCGGCAATAAGCCCCGCCAAAAACACACTCATAGAAACCAATTTTTGTACCATCCCAATCACCAAGAGTAGTTAGTTTTTTGAAGAGAAAAAGGTTTTTTGTAAAGATTCCTTGACTCAAGATTTCTTGACAAAGAACCCGCCGTTCACTCAGCGCTTCAAGCTATATATAGAGGGGCTATAGTCTCCGCAGAGCACTAGTGTTCTGGAAAGGTTTATTTTTAACCACGGCGCTAACATTGCAGAATTGCAGGCGGACCAACCGTGTCCGCTGGGATGTGGCCCAACACGGGCTGAACCGCAAACATAAGATGTGAGGTGAAAAAAGAAAGATGGCATACAAGTACATAGCCGAAGCATGGTCTAAGCCAGAGAAATCCTACGTAGACGAGCTTATGAAGCAGAGACTAATCGAGTGGCGAAAGCAACGAACCATAGTTCGCATAGAAGCGCCCACGCGCCTCGACCGCGCCAGAAAACTCGGCTACAAAGCCAAACAAGGCTTCGTCATAGCCCGCACCCGTGTCAGAAGAGGTGGCATGCGAAAGCCGAGACCGCGATCGGGACGCAGACCAAAACGCATGGGAGTCGCCAAATTCAAACCCGCCAAAAGCATAAGGCTAATCGCCGAAGAACGCACAGCCAAAAAATTCCCAAACCTAGAAGTCCTAAACAGCTACTGGGTTGGCGAAGACGGACGCCACAAATGGTTCGAAATAATCCTCGTAGACCCAAACCACCCTGTGATAAAAACCGACAAAGACGTAAACTGGATAACCCAGAAGCAGCATCACCGCCGCGTTTTCCGAAGCCTAACAAGCGCAGGCAAAAAGGTTCGCAGTTTACGCAGGAAAGGCAAAGGCGCAGAAAAAGTCAGACCCAGCAAACGCAGAGGCGCAAAAGGAGCCAAGTAGAATGCACCACATAAAACCCAAAATCCTTAAGCCAGACGGCAAACAACGCAGCGGCAGAGGCTTCAGCCTCGAAGAACTCAAAAAAGCAGGCTTGAACCCAGCAGAAGCAAAAAGACTGGAAATCCCCGTTGATAGGCGAAGAAAAACCGCCCACGACCAAAACGTCAAAGCTATAAAAGCCTACGCGGAAAAGAAAAAAGCCGAAGCCAAACCTAAGCCTAAACCCAAACCGAAGCCGCAGCCTAAGAAAAAATCTAAAAGCTAAACCGCCCTAACAAAAAAGCGGTGCTTCCTTGCATTCTAAAACACCCATAGGATACATAAATGTGCGAGCCTTCGCCCACGCTACCGAAGACCCAGAAAAAGTCTTAACCGCAATCCGCAACACCCTGCCAAAAGAACTCGGCGAAAACGCCATTTTCCAAAAAACCAGTCTAACAGGGCATCACAAAAACCCAATAATCCTTTTCGAAACCAAACTCACAGACAAGCAGCATCTGCCAGCCGCTCTAGAAAAAATTGCCGCTGGTCTAAGCTCAATAGACAAGGAAACATTAGACAGCGAAATCAAGCTGCACTTGGAAAAGCGAAACCTTTACCTCAGATTCAACAAGCAATCCGCCTATCGCGGCGAGTTAAGGTTTTCGTCAAACGACCCAATACACTTCAAGATTCACTTCAAAAATAAGACTCCTGAAGAAATAGTGGAGATTTGCAGAAAAACAGGGGTACTGCCATGAGAAAAACCTTTGCAGATTTGCACCTGCGCCTGAACGTGAAAGACCACGCCAAAGCTTTGCAGGTGATAACTAAGGCAGCAGCGCTTGGCTACCGCTTGATTGCAGTTCCTTTTCCATCTGAAACCCGTGGAGATGAAGTCGCGAAGCTGAAGGCAGTCTGCAGCGAAGCTAAAATAGACCTTGCCTCACGGATAGACCTGCGACCGAGAACGCAGAATGAGCTTATGCATCAGCTGAGACGGCTGAGACGAAAATTTGAAGTAATCTGCGTCAACTGCGAGAACAAGCAGGTTGCGAGGCAAGCAGCCAAGGACCACCGCGTTGACCTGCTGAATTTTCCTTCACTAGATTTTCGCAAGAGATTTTTCGACAGGGCAGAAGCTGAATTAGCCAGCAACAGCCTGGCAGCGTTGGAAATTGATGTAAAGCCCCTGCTTGTTTTGGAAGGACCTGCGAGAATCAGGTTTCTCTCCAGCTTACGCCGAGAAGCAGCCATCGCCAAAGAATTTCACGTGCCAATTGTCGTCTCAAGCGGCATCTCAGAGGCGAAGCTCCTGAGGAGACCACGGGAAATGGCTGCGCTGACGTTTCTCTTCGGTTTGGATGAGGCTTCGGCGTTGAAGGCGGTTTCGCAGGAACCTGTGGCGATTGTTAAGCGTAACAGGGAGAAGCTCAGCGCCAAGTTTGTGGCGCCAGGGATACGTGTAATCAAGGAAGGGAAGGACTGTTGAAACGAGTTAAACGCCGATACTTAGCGCTGCAAGTAGACTCTGACGGATTGCCCAGCCAGAGAGATTTGATGGATGCTGTTTGGAGCGCTGTGGCTAAGCTTTACGGAGAGTATGGCGCAAGTCTCACAAGCTTAGCGCTAATTGATTATGATGTGGAGAAGAAGACAGCGGTGATTCGCACTTCGCTCGCCACGGTGGATTTGGTTAGGACTTCGTTGGCTTCAATTACATCTGTGGCGGGTAGGGAAGCGGCGGTGCACATTTTGGCTGTTTCAGGCACAATAAAGGCTTTACGCAAGAAGGCGAGATAGTAGTCTCGCTACGCGTTCAAAAAGTAAACTTTTTCATTATTATAAGTAAAGACAATACGCATCAGAGTCTCATTATCGGTTGGACAAACTATCAAATAATATACAGAAACATTTATCAACGACCACAATGCGTAATTTAGCATTACACAATCGCAAAGAGAAGGCATAAACAAGCAGAGCAATGCAAAAATGAAATTAGAAAACTTTTATTTCAAAATGGCATTAAAAACCGAACCCATACTAGATGACACCACACTGCGAGACGGCATCCAAATGCCCGGCTTAGCCGTAGGACCAAAAGACGCCGCGAAACTGGCTCAGCTTCTGAGTAAGGCAGGCGTGGAAAGGATAGAAATTTTCCATTACCAGAAACCTGACAAGAAAGCAGCTGAACTCATCCAAAAAATGAAACTTGACCTTAGAGTGGCGGCGTGGTGCCGCGCCGTTAAAGAAGACGTTGACAGCGCCGTTCAATGCGGTTTCAAGGAAGTAGGAATCTCGCACCCAGTTTCAGATATACACTTCAAGGCTAAATGGCCTGACAAGACTCGAGACCAGATATTGGCTAACGTAGTCGAAGTGGTTGAGTACGCGGCTAAGACGCATGGGCTGAGAATATTTGTCCACGGGGAAGATAGCACGCGTGCCGATTGGGATTTTGAAAAGAAGTTCATCAACGCCGTAGCTCAAGCAGGTGCAGAATGTTACCGCGTGTGCGACACAGTCGGAATAGGGCTTTCAGACCCGAACGCACCGCTGCCGAACGGAATCCCAGCTAAAGTGCAAGCAATTAAAAAGGAAACGAAAATTAGAGCCATTGAGATTCACGCGCATGATGATTTTGGAAACGCGGTTGAAAACACTATGGCCGCCATACGGGCAGCGTCAGGCTTGTGGGATAAGATTTACGCGAGCACAACGTTTCTCGGAATAGGTGAAAGGGCTGGGAACGCTGAAACTGAGAAGGTTCTTTTGAACCTGTACCTGCAGTATGGGGTCAAAAAGTTCAAAGGAAAAACTGAAAAGCTCAAGCAGACAGCGGATTTCATTGGCAAGGCAACGGGTTACGTGGTTCCGCCCAACAAGGCAATAGTGGGCGATTACGGCTTTGCTCATGAATCAGGAATCCACACTCATGGAGTGTTAAATAACCCTTGGACGTATGAGCCTTACCCGCCTGAACTTGTGGGCAACAAGCGGCGCTTAACCATAGGCAAGCAGTCAGGAAAAGGCATAATCAAACATAAGATAACAGAAATCACGGGAAAAACTCCAACCGCCCAAACCCTGACGACAGTGGTAGAGAAAGTTAAGGAAATCTACGCGAATGGCAGACGCGCTTCGCTGAAAGAGGAAGAATTCAAAAAACTCCTTATAACACTCAAGCTACTCCAAGGATAAGCACGCGTTTCGGCTTGAACGGCTTCACTGAGACAGTTATTGATTCTCTGATGACTATCGTGCTCTGCGGAGACTATACCCCCTTATTTAAAGACTGAATTAAGCTGCAATCCAAAGTTTTTATGCGTCAGCGGCACCCTGTCCGCTGTTGCTTGTTTCCCGATGTGGCTTGCAAGGAATTATTGAAAGCTGGCGCAATTTACGAAGCCTTATATTCTCAAATCAACCAAAGAAAAAACCAGTGATACAATAATGAGCGGAAAAAATGAGAACATGGTTGACAAAAAGGTGGCAATCGCTCTTGGAATAATCGCTATGGTTTTGTTTACTGGCATAATCGTGGTTTTTGCTTATTATTCAGCAGCAGTGGCTCAAAGAGACAGCATCATAGCCACCAAAGATCAGGAGATACTAAGCCTACAAAATGAAGTCGATGACTTGGAGGAGCAGGTAACAGAACTGCAAGATCAGGTGGAAGCCCAGCAGAACCAGATACTAAGCCTACAAAACCAGCTGGCGAACACGGCGTCAAGGATTATCAATGTTGGTTTGGGAGCACGCGATGAAAGCGATATCGCCGAGCCTTACCTGTACGTTTCCGGATACGTCTGCAACATCGGATCAGAAACGGCGTACAACGTCAGACTGCACGTGACAGCATATCGAGGTTCCGTCGAGGTCATAAACTCCTATTATGAAATTGCTGACTCGCTCGGAAGGGAAGCCTCCAAGTACGTAGAAGCCAGATTTTACTACTCTGGATCAGCGCTAACCGCAAACAGTTGGACTATGACGCCAGAGTGGACAAACGCACCATAAAACACGCTGTTTCCGCCATTTGCGCTTCATTCTTGGGCGGGAGGGGCAACCTCTTTAGCTGTTGCTGGAGAAGGCGCAGGTGCTGTCGCTGGTGGCGAAGGCGCAAAAAGCTTCTTGTGGTAGAATTTCCCTGCAATGCACAGCGCCGCCGCTACTGTAGCCAAATAGAATGGCCATTGGAAATTCGCCGTAATTAGAACTCTCACGATAGTGCCGTAAGTCATGGTTTCGGGCAACACGCTTGTTGCAGACCCGACTAAGGGGACAGTTAGGCTAAATAATGCTTGGATTGTTTGGGTGAGGACGACGAGAATTATCACAAAAATCAGCACGGAGATCAAGGGTTTCTTGTACCCAAAACCCAGCAGATTCTTACTGTAGGACTTTCCCGGATAAATCGAATATATCAGCATGGCAACGCCGCCCGCAGCCATAGAAAGCACGCTCCCAAGATTCAACGCCCAAAGCAGAGGAACTGTGAACCAATAACCCACAAAATTAAAGTCAGTATACAAAGGCGACACGTTCGCCGTGACCAAGCCATCGCCCACGACAAGTTGCCACCAAGGAACAAAGAAAGAGACAAATATCAAACAAATTATCGCCGCTCCTCCGGCGAGACCAAACCAGTTAATGTCTCTGCGCAATGCTTAACCTCTTTTAAGATATGGGTACGTCAATGGGGTACGCTTGATCTGATTGAACATTGATGCCGTTAACCTTGATTGTGACGTTCACCACTTTAGCGGCAAGGCGTGTAGCACCCGCATGCTCCGCGTGGAAATGATCAACGGCTGCCTGCGTCCAATCACACCGGATAACTACTTCTGCGGTGGCGCCCGCCGCAATATTCGTTGGTTGAACAAGAGAAGCGTGTCCGAGTGTAAATCCATGCAAACTGCACTCGATATCGGCGGAAATTGAATCGATCATCAGGTCATAATCGAAAGGATTAGTGTAACTCAAAACTATGGTAACGGTTCGACCTGACACATCAGGTGTTGCGCTTACAAACTGTGGAAGCATCGACGATCCTGCCTTTGGCACGCTTATCGCGTATTTCTCATCTGACTCGATGGTAATGTCGTTGACGTTGATTGCCAGCCCAACAACGTTGGCGTCAATGTTTGTGGCGCCTGAATGTTCCGCGTTGAAGTGATTTTCAGCCTCCTCTGTCCAGTCACAGCGTATGGTCAATTCGACAGTTGCGCCTGCAGAAATATTTGTTGGCTCAACAAGTGAAGCGTGACCAAGTGTAAAGCCGTGCAGGCTGCATTCAATATCCGCAGAAATTGACTTAACCATCAAATCATAATTGAAAGGATTAGTGAACTCGAAAACCAACGTAACCGTCCTGCCAGCTAAATCAGGCGCAGCACTAACAAACTGCGGAAGCTCAAATTTCCCACCCGTGAACAAACTCCCGCTCATCATATTCTCGACTTGAGGAGGAATCACCATACCCTTCAAGTTATCTTGATACGCTAAGACTACGCCTAACACGGGACCAACCAATGTGATGATGTTCAACAGAACGAAGAATACGCTTAGAACCCGCATACACTCACAGCCCTTTAGTGCATCAAGTAATATTGTAGGGTATCCTCGTTTTATTTCTTTCGATGGCGCACTTATTACACATTTTAGGAAGTCATCAGCACTGCCCCTCCGAAAATCTTGCTTCTCGCATTGGAAAACAAAACATGAAACTTGACTTAAAGAGAAACAAGGCAGCATTCTATGGCTTATGCCTAATCAACGAGCTTGTTTCTTGCCT
>Ga0209636_10007263_pt1 | contig 11311 bp, 10 predicted proteins | sample DeeMarSWOR152_54_FD_187464 | JGI IMG/M metagenome (GOLD analysis project Ga0209636, IMG submission 187464) | Marine sediment microbial communities from White Oak River estuary, North Carolina - WOR-1-52-54 (SPAdes) (version 2) | ecosystem: Environmental > Aquatic > Marine > Intertidal zone >... | reverse complement strand
ATTTGTCCTCCCTAAAACTGGTTCCTGTTTATATGATAAAGATAAGAGTTCCCTCCGTCAACTCGCAGCATTTATTTGAACATTTTTCTATACGACTTGGTGTTGTGAAAAAAGTGTACTCAAGGAAAACGTCGCATAATGTCAATATTTCACGCCATTTGACTATAAACAATGGAAACGATACCTTGCAAGCTCAGGGAAGGAAAGTGTTTTAATAATTCCAGGATCCAGAACAGCGCCCACTTGATCAGCCACCAGAGGGACTTGAGCTCTTTCGAATCTAATCGAATCAAATCAATTTGACTCTTTTTGTATTTCTTGTTATTCTTCTGCCTGCTGTAGAGGGGACTCCATTGGCAATTAAATGCCCTAAATGTCAGACTGATAATCCTGATACTCAGAAGTTTTGCGGTGAGTGTGCGGCCCCTCTTCAGCCTTCCAAGGATATTTCTTTTACCAAAACTCTGGAGACACCGATAATGGGTTTAGCCAAAGGGCTCACCATTGCCGGAAGATATGAAATCCTTGAGCAGTTGGGCAGGGGTGGTATGGGCGAGGTCTACAAGGTGCGGGATACAAAACTCGATGAAGAGATGGCCCTGAAGCTCTTGAAACCTGATATCGCTTCAGATGAGAGCATGATTGAGCGATTCCGGAATGAATTGAAACTGGCTCGGAAGATTACTCATAAGAATGTCTGCCGCATGCATGACTTCCATGAAGAGGAAGGAACCCCTTTTATCACCATGGAGTATGTTGCGGGAGAGGATTTGAAGAGCCTGATAAAGAAAAAGAGGAAGATACCCGTAGAGGAGGCTTTGAGCATTGCCAGGCAGGTGATTGTGGGATTGGCGGAAGCCCATGAGCTGGGTGTTGTGCACAGGGATTTAAAACCGCAGAACATCATGATAGACAAGAAAGGCCATGCAAAGATTATGGATTTTGGGATAGCCCGATCCGTTGAGGCGCCAGGAGTCACAACGACTGGTATGATTATAGGGACACCTGATTACATTTCTCCCGAGCAAGCTGAGGGAGAGGAGGCAGATCAACGATCAGATATCTATTCGTTAGGGATCATTCTATATGAGATGGTCACTGGGAGTGTCCCTTTTGAAGGGGATACCGCACTCAGTGTGGCCATTAAACACAAAACCCAAATACCTTCAGATCCAAGGAAGCTCAATCCTGAAGTTTCAGAAGATTTGGGCCGATTGATACTGATGTGCATGGAAAAAAAGAGAGACAGGAGGTATCAATCAGCGGAGGATCTGCTTTCTGATTTAGTCAAGATAGAGAAAGGTATTCCTACAGAGGCAAGAGCAATATCTACAAAAGAGCCTGCACCTGAACTGATAGGCGAGAGGAAATGGCGGAACTCTATTGCTGTACTTCCCTTTGTGGACTTAAGCGCTCAAAGAGATCAGGAGTATTTTTGTGATGGGATGGTTGAAGAACTCATCAATTCGCTAACCAGGATCAAGGACTTGCGAGTTGTGGCCCGGACCTCTGCCTTTTCATTCAAAGGAAAAGATGTGGATATTAGCGAAATTGGAAAGAGACTGAATGTTAAGACAATCCTGGAGGGCAGTGTGCGGAAAGCCGGAAACAGGCTGCGCATCACAACACAGCTCGTGAATGTGGAACAAGATTTCCCTATCTGGTCTGATCGTTATGACCGAGAGCTCGAGGATGTGTTTGCTATCCAGGATGACATCGCAAAGAGCATTGTCAACGCCCTAAAAATTGAAATTTTGGGTGAGAAGGAAGCGCCTCTAGTCAAGGCCCACACCGAAAAACCCGAGGCTTACGAGGCTTATCTCAAGGGCAACTTTCACTATTGGAAGCTTTCTCCCGAGAACATCGCGCTTGCCCTGGATTACTACCAGCTCGCTCTGGAGAAAGACCCGAATTTCGCGCTGGCCTATACAGGTATCAGCAGCGTTTGGGTTACCCGCGGGATGTTAGGAATCGTGCCACCTCTTGAGGCATTTCCGAAGGTGAAGGAGGCTGTGCTGAAAGCCATGGAGCTGGATGACACGCTCTCGGAAGTTCATTACAATTTGGCTATTTTCAGATTTTACTACGAATGGGACTGGGGTGGAGCCGAGATCGAATTCCAACGGGCGATCGAGCTCAACCCTAATAATGCGAATATACACTTAATTTACTCGTCTTTCTTAGACATGATGGGACGTCCGGAGGAAGCGATGGCGGAGATCGAGCGAGCCCTGGAATTGGACCCTCTCAATTTCTTTGCCCAGTGTATTTTTGGCCTGCACTTGTTTAACCAGCGTCGGAATGATGACGCCATTGCGCACTTCCTCAATACCCTTAGAACAGAACCCAATTTCCCGCTGGCGCATGAGGGTCTCTGGGTCGCCTTCCACCAAAAGCAAATGGATGAGGAGGCTCTGGCAGAAGCAAAGAAATATTTTGAGGTGCAGGGCGATCGTGAAGTTGTAGAAGCCCTGGAGCGCAGATACGCGGAGGCTGGCTACCAAGGGGCGATGAGCCTAGCAGCGGAGAAGCTGGCGATGCATTCAAAGCAAACCTATGTTCAATCCGCGCAGATTGCGCGACTGTATGATCATGCCGGTGAGAAAGACCGAGCCCTTGAGTGGCTGGAGAAAGCCTACGAGGAGCGCGAGCCCGCCTTGGTTGATTTAAACGTGTGGCCACAGGGCACCTTGCGCGATGACCCGCGCTTCAAGGATCTGCTGCGGCGGATGAACTTCCCCGACTAGATTATCTTAACTCAATCTTTCCTGTTGTTGAGTCGTACACTTAATCCTTGCCTTGCTTAGAAATCTTGCCACCCTTTGCCTTTGAGCAGGCCACGAATGTAGCACACCTGGCCAGCATGTTGAAGTGCTTCAGCCAAGGCAACTATGAGACGTGATCCAACAGTGGGAAAATATTGTGTCCAAGGATCGTCGATCTTACGGCTGAGATCAGAACTGGAGAGGGAGGCTATGCTGCGCTTTGACATCTCCAATACAGCCTGATAGTAATTCAGCAGTGTCTTAACATCAGGAGAATTGAACGCTTCTACCTGCTCTGGACTGTGGCCTGTCCCACTGTCCGTAGGGTCGGGTGAGCGGTCGAATTTTTCATGCCATCTGTCCTTAATCCAAAGTTGTTCCTCTCCCGTGATAGAGCTGATGAGGCCGTCCAGTTCTCGAGCTTGATGCCAGGCTGTCCAGCCAATACTATTGCAATCGGGACGAGATTGCAGGTCCAAATCTTTCTGAGAAAGCCCATCAAGTGCTCTCTCAACAGACTTAAACGCTTCATCATAACTGTCAATGAGCAAGTCTTTCCACTCCATTGGTACCTCCTTTTTTTGATTCCCATGATGGGACTTGAGTGTAGTCCTGTTTTGAAACCGTGTCAAGTTGAATCATTCACAGATAGTCTTTCCATTCTTCGGTGAAGGGATTTAATATCTTTAAATCCTTTACAACTTGACCACCAGCTAAGTCCTCACTGAGAATTATGCGGGCTTGACCTTGAAAAGCAGCTTGAATAATCAGGGAATCCCAAAATGAGAACCGATATCTTTCTTGAATATCAATGGCTTTCATGGTTATGTATTTATCGCTAGCGACGACATCCCAGGTTGATAAATACTCAAGTATAACTCTTGCATTTTTTATAAGTATCGGTTTCAAGATCTTTTTAGTAACACAAACGAAAAACTCCTGCAGGACCTGTACGCTGATCAATCCTTTCCTGTTTTCCCATAAATAATCCATCGCCTCTCTTGCAACGGCATGTTTATATCCGCTGCTGCGGTCATGTGCATACACTATGATGTTCGTATCGAGGAAGATTTTATCTTTCATGAAGTTCCTCCCTCTTCCAGGGAATATCTCCCGCCAATCCGAAGTCAAATCCTTTTTTTAACAAACGACGATGTCTTGTCTGTGCTATTTGATAGGCCTCTTCTTCGTTCGTTATCCTTGCTAAATAATCACTGAGCAATCCACTCAAAGAAGTATTATTCCTGACCGCAATGATCTTAACTTTTTGAAGCAAGTCCTTAGGAAGGGACAGAGTGATATTTTGTTTCTCCATATTTGTTCTCCTTGATCACGTAATTATGTGTAACACATATTCACGTGTAAATCAATAGAAAGGTGAGATTTTTATCGTTCAATACAAGAAACGAATAAAAAGGTCGAAACGTCTCATAATTATTTTCAACGTTATGGTAGAATTTCGTTAAATATTACATTTCGTGACATTGAAATATCACACACGAAAAGATAACATGATGAGCGTATATTTCTCGTAAAATCGAATCACATGTTGAAAATCTTCTACCGAAACCGTATTGTTATGCACGCTCTTTTATTAATAGGTGTAAGTTTGCTATCCAACTCAACGAGCTTAAGCAGTCAAAATTTAGAAAAGAAATTCGATCCGCCTCCTCCTCAGTACAAGATTTGGTCTGAACGCAATGTCATGATCCCGATGCGAGATGGAGTTAAGCTTGCCACAGATATCTGGTTCCCTGTAGGTGTGAAGGAGAAATTGCCCGTTATTCTTGTCCGAACTCCCTACATGAAAGATGGACACCCAGCCGTTCGATTTGTCTTCTATGGATACATTGTGGTAGTCCAAGACGTGAGAGGCAAATTCAATTCTGAAGGAATATTCACTTATTTAGCTAATGACGCTAACGATGGGTACGATACAATCACTTGGGCAGCCAGTCAACCCTGGTCGAACGGAAAAATAGGGACATATGGGTGTTCATATTGCGGTGAAAACCAGATTGTATTGGCTAAGAAAAAACATCCTAAACATACAACAATGATTCTAGAGGCTGCCGGTGGGGCTATCGGATCAGCAAATCAGAGCTATCGATACCTCGGCCTGTATGAAGGTGGTGTATTCCAACTCGCGGGCGGCTTCCATTATTTCATGAATTATTTCGCTAAAGACAAAAACGATAAAGGATCAGCTCGTGTGGAAAGAGACATTGCCCTCAAAAGCTTGCCTCTTATTGATATGATACAGCGGAATGGGGGGCCAAATACGGATTGGGAAGATGTGGTTTCCCATGGTCTAACAGATCCTTGGTGGGACACGATTGGCTTCATTACAGACAGGGATAGCTTCAATGTTCCGACGCTCCATATCAATTCTTGGTTTGATTATAGTGTGACAGAATCGCTCCACTTTTTTAATCTTTTACGAAAAAATGCAGAGTCAGATGTTGCTCGTAATAATCAATACATCATTGTCTATCCCACGGGACATTGTGATTACGGAGATCTCTCGGAAAATATGACTGTGGGAACTCTTGATTTAGGCGATGCCCGTCTGGGCCATTTTAAGATCTGTTTGGAATGGTTTGATTACTGGATAAAAGGGATTAAAAATGATGTGACAGGAATGCCGAAGGCTCAACTGTATGTCATGGGGAGAAATAAATGGCGGGGAGAGAAAGAGTGGCCATTAGCACGCACAACATACACACCCTTCTATCTCCACAGTGAGGGAAAAGCGAACATCAATTCAGATGGCGGCACCCTGAACGATTCGATTCCCCTTGAAGAATCCGCAGATAGTTTTACGTATAACCCAGAAGATCCTGCTCCTTCTTATGGCAGGCCAGGTGCCATCGATACATCCAAAATAAAGTCTCGTCAAGACATTCTTGTCTATACTTCTTCTCCACTCAAGAAAGGCATCGAGATCACTGGTCCAGTAAAGGCCATGCTCTGCGTTTCTTCTTCTGCTAAAGATACGGACTTTATTGTCAAGTTGCTCGATGTTACTCCAGAAGGGTCAATCTACAATATTGTCCAGGGAGCTCTTCGAGCAAGATATCGCGAGGGAGTTTCTAAGAAAGTGTGGATGAAGTCAGGTGAGGCGTATAAAATCGAGATAGATTTGCATGCGACTTCTTATTACTTTGCCCCAGGCCACCGTATACGTCTGGATATATCGAGCAGCGATTTTCCAAATTATGAAAGGAATCTCAACACGGGGAGGAATAACTACGACGAGACAAAATGGGTCGTGGCAAAAAATATGGTATATCATTCTGAAAAATATCCATCTTACGTATTATTACCTGTCATTCAGTGAAGGCGACAGTACATCCACTTTATTAGACTCCAATAGCGCCGCATAATTAATTATTTCACGCCATTTCTATCTTTCCCAAGGGTAAATTTAGATTGGGCATAATAGGACTATTGGGATTCAACGGCCTATAAAATAAAGGCAAGAACCAAAAGAACAATGATCAAAACAATCAATACTTTATTCATCACAACCTCACCATGGATAGGATGGCTTCAAAAAATATTACTGATTTCCTACAATAAAAATTCTGTATCATCTTCTCTCGTCATTATTGTCGAAGACAAAAAGCTCATCGATGGTTGTCTTCAATGCTTTGGCCACATCGTGAGCCAGTTTCAGAGATGGATTGTATTTTCCTTTTTCAAGATATATGATGGTTTCCCTTCTGATCTTGACCTTGTTGGCCAGGTCTTCTTGAGTCAGATCGTACTTCGCCCTGAACTCCTTTATCCGTGTCCTGAAAGGCATCGTTCTTCCCTTTATCACTTCTCATAAAATTTTAATGAGAAGGAAAATACCACTAGTTGTAGGATGACGATTGCAATGTAGGCATAGATGTAAACGGAGCGATCTTTCATAATCCCCGCGATGACCGTGGCAATCACAAAAACCGCCATCGAGACAATAAAGGCGTTCCTTGCTGATTTGTTGATGTTAGCCTCAAGCCGTTCGTCACTGATCACCTTGATATAAGAGAAGAAGCCGAAGAAGCCAAAGAAGCCAAAAAAGCCTATATTGTCTGTGAATATTCCAAGAAACCCAAGAAATCCCAGAAATCCCAGATATTTGAGCCAGGAGCTTTTCATTTACGCCTCCAAATGTGATAATGATCTAACAATATGTTAGAAACATATAACAATTATGAGTGTTTGTCAAGTCTTTTTTTTGTGACTCGCTCCATAAAAAAATGGTCCAGGTGTTGTTGAGGCTTAGGATATTAAGACAAGGAATGTCGTTAAATTATTTATCTTGTGACATATATAAATTCATCAGGGGAAATTTAGCGCAGACCTTACTCTACCCTCTGAAATTGTAACAGGCAGGATGAAAATTAACACACGCATTATGCGCCATTTTATTAAACACACAATTCTTCATGAAATAAGTTATTTCCCTTGGGTCAACATCTGGTTATAGAATAAGATAGAAATCACCTAACGCATTTCGCGATAAAGGACTAGGCTTCTTTCAAGATCAATTGACATCCCATTTCCTGCTGTGATAAGTGTAAAATGAAAGGGGATAGAATCATGAAACGCAGTCTTATATTTTTCGTATGTTCGCTTCTCTTTTATGGATTTCTCCAACAGATGGATAGTTTTGTTCAAATGCGTTACGAAGATGTTGATGATTATATGAAAGCGAGAAAACGACTGATTCAGGTTGAGCTGGCTATGCGATTCGACGCTGGAATCACGCTTTCATCCGAAGAAAAAGAGGCCAACCGAAGGCTGATGTTGCTCAAGCAGAAGGAATTGGAACGAACTCGTGAATATTTTCCCCCGGCAAACAATTTTCTGAAATCTAAAACCAGACGATTGATTAATCACTCTCCCATACTGGAAATCATGAAGCGCATGCCCAAAGGGGGAATCCTTCATGTACACGGTTTCTTAATGGGAGATTACCGCTGGCTGGTTAAGCAGGCGACCTATCGTCCGGATTGTTATATTTATAAGGGAAAGAATGATGTAGCTGCACAGGGGGCCTTGAGGATCTTTAAAGAATCCCCTGGAGATGGATGGCACCTCATCAGCGAACTGCGCAAAGTTGCAGATAATGTCGAGGAATTTGATGAAGAGCTTTACAAGTCTATCACATTAGGCGAAGAAGATCTTGATCAACAAGATATTTGGATAGAATTCATAAATTGTTTCCGAAGGTCCCTAGGTATGTTCCAAGATAATGAAATCCTCAATAGTTATTGCCATAAAGTGTTTAGGGATTTAATCGAGGAAAATGTACAGTATGTTGAAACCCGGAGCAATGGAAGATTGGATATTATAGAGGAGATTCAACGCGACAATCCGGAATTTATGGTGAAATTTATACACTATTCCCATCGCTCTGCCACCCGAGAGCAGATTGCTCAGATGTTGGATTTCACCCTGGACCGACGAGTGGCTGATCCAAGTCTCATTGTCGGTTTTGATCTGGTGGAGGAAGAGGACAAGGAACACACAAATCTCCACTTTATCAATGAACTCATTGAAGCACGCCACAAGGCCGAGGAGCGAGGTATCACACTTCCTTTATACCTTCATTCCGGGGAGAGCAACTGGACGGAAAACGAAAATGTGCTCGATGCCATCCTTCTCGATTCCAAACGTATCGGTCATGGTATCGCTCTCTTCAAGCATCCTCTCCTCATGCAGATCGTGAAAGAACGGGAAATCGCCATCGAGGTCTGTCCGATTAGCAATCAAGTTCTCGGTTATATCTCTGACCTTCGCAATCACCCTGCTGTGCTTTATATTAACAGCGGCTTGCCAGTTGTTGTTTGTCCCGATGATCCTGCCATCTGGAAGAGCACGTTTTCTCATGATTTTTATGCGGCTTTCATGTCCTGGGGATTGGACTTGAAATGTCTTAAACAGTTAGCGATGAACTCACTCATCTACTCTGCGATGGATCCCGAGGAAAAGGAAAGAGCTCTGGAGTTTTGGCGCAAAAAATGGGAGGCGTTCATTTCTTGGTTGAATGAGTATAAGGTTTAACACGCCGCTGATCCTTGTATTGAAGGGGTAGAAGATGCGAGGAAGAGGTTGGCTGGGCTGAAGAATCATTGAACAAAATGCCGTTAAATTAATTGTGCGCCTCCCCTTGACCCTACATCATGCGACATTTTTATTTCTTCCAGGGATAATCAAAAAACGGCGTGAAATACCAAATAATTGAACGAGCTTGATTCATAAGGCTGAGAAAGATATGGAGATCCCGATTTTATTTTCGGTGGCGGAAAAAGGCACTGAAAAGGATGAAGACACCGACACCGATAATGATCAACGGCCACCACGACACCAAACCGTATATGTTAGAGGCACCGATGGCAATGAGCACCAATCCAGCGATCAGCCGGCCGAGGACGGGCCTGCGGTAGACCGGCATGACGGAACGCAGCAGCGCCTCGAAGATGAAGATGCCTCCTAGAACCAACAACAAGTACGCCCACCAGTCTTCCCAGGCGATGTTCTCCTGCGAAGCGAGAAGGAACAGGACGCCAACGGTGATGACGATCAGTCCAAAAATAATACGGGAAAGAGGATCGCTTCTCCATTTTTCTTCCATTCCCTTTCCCTCTTTTTCGTCCCGACCTTTTTCATCCTTTTCTTGTTTTTCCTCTTTCTCATGACGGTATCTTTGTTCAGGCATCCTAACCTCCTTTTCTGCGGGTTATTAATCCTGTGGCTCGTCTATTGAAGCCTATCATAATAGCCTCGAATTGCCAAGCTATGGTCGGCAGCCCTAAATCCGGTCCAGGTTGAGGCTGCTGACCTCTCCCCAGGCATAGACCAAAGGCGTATACCAGTAGTCGCGTCCGATACACCGGAAATAGGGGGTGCGGAAGCCGCGGATCAGATCTCCGATCTTGTAGCGGGCAAGGATGGGTGTGGAAGCGATAAGGCTTCCCATCTCACCCGGTCTCATCTCGTGCAGCATCTTGATGCCCGAGCGGGTCTGCACCTCGAGGAAAAAAAGGTCATAGTTTGGAACCCAGGCCCGCACTGTGTCTTTCTGCTGGCCGAACATGCCTTCTGTGGCCCCGTATATCTCGCGGATTTCGACAGGTCCGTACATGGCCTTGAGCGACGGCTTGAGACGGGTATTGATTCCAGGCACGCTCCCTAGAGTCATCAGCTTAACCTCCCATAGGTCTTTGGGATACTTTCCATATTTGCGTCGTAGAAAGCGGCCAAATTCGATAGCCGTGGGAGCAACGCCTCCCACCAGTGTCACATTTTCCGTCTTACACTTCTCGTAGGCCAAATCGAAGCGGGCTTCCCAGTCTTTGAGCGTTTTTCCTCCGCCAAGGGCATCGATCTCTTCCTGTGTCGGCTGCGACCGGATGGGTGTGGAGGCGGAAACGTGCTTCAGATATATCCCGGAGCTGTAACCGTATTCAATTTCTCGCTCTCCAGTGCGGATCCTGCCCACAACCGAAGGAAAGTTCAGGTTTAGATTGACGCCTTGGAGAATGTCGAAACGGCCGCTGCCCAGGATGTGCTCTATAACCGCCCGCCCGGCACTGACGCGCATTTGCAGGTCGGTGGGAGTCATGGGGATAAATTTGGATTCTCCCTTGGTCGTACCCCTCGTGATGGCCCAGCCTATGGGTGGTTCACTTAGCAGCAGAGCAACCTCTCCGGCTATGACCCGCTGGATGAGCGGCCTGAAGTCTTCATAGACGGCCACTGGAAAGGCCCGACGGTAATCCTCTATGGTTTCTATCCGAGGCGCACCGTGCCTCCGGCCGTATTCGGTCTGGCCGTAGTGTTCAAGAAGAACACCCAGCACCTTTTTCTGGGCTGTTTCTGGGTCGGCGACGGACTCATGCCAGGGCTGAAGAAATTTCTTGAGCCTTGTAACCGCCTCTTGCGGATCCGTAGGGGTCACTTGCTTGTCTCCTTGAATCGATTGCTACAACTGGCTTTGCTGTAGTCTAATAGATAAATCAGATGAAGACAAGTGTCTAGACAGAAATTAAGGATGTTGGCCTCGGGATCCCATTTCATGGGTCTGAATTAGCTCTCAAATCTAAATATTATGACAAAGATTATGGTGTTTGACATTTCCCTCATTCATAAATATTCTGCTTCTTAAATGCATTAGGAGGAAACTCATGAAAGCTATTGTATACACAGAATACGGACCACCTGATGTTCTTCAGCTCGAAGAGGTAGCCAAGCCTACTCCCAAAGAGGATGAAGTACTGATAAAAGTCCATGCGGCATCTGTAAATGATTGGGACTGGGGTCTGCTGAGAGGTACGCCCTTCGTGAACCGCCTAATGTTTGGGCTACTAAAACCAAAAACCAAGATACTCGGATGTGACATAGCGGGACGGGTTGAAGCGGTTGGCAAAAACGTAAAGCAGTTTCAGCCAGGTGATGAGGTGTTCGGGGACTTATCTGGGAGTGGTTTTGGCGGTTTTGCACAGTATGTATGCGCTCGTGAAGATGTATTAGCGTTGAAACATGCCAGTATG
>Ga0209636_10007262_pt1 | contig 11312 bp, 13 predicted proteins | sample DeeMarSWOR152_54_FD_187464 | JGI IMG/M metagenome (GOLD analysis project Ga0209636, IMG submission 187464) | Marine sediment microbial communities from White Oak River estuary, North Carolina - WOR-1-52-54 (SPAdes) (version 2) | ecosystem: Environmental > Aquatic > Marine > Intertidal zone >... | reverse complement strand
CGTATTTCAAGATTCGACCGCTAACATCATATCCCGTTTCTGCTTTGATAAGGCGGGCGAGCTGTCCCGTAGCATTGTTCTCAATGACGTAGCTATTTCGGGCCTTACTGACAGCATCGGCTACCGCCTTCGCCGGGAAAGGCCACAGTTCATTGAGGTGAAGCATATTGACGCTGGCGTCTTCTCTGCGCAGGATATCCACTGCCTCGTGGATAGCTCCATAAGTGCTGCCCCAGCCTATAAGGGTTGTTTCTGCCTTTTTAGGACCGTACTTCTGTGGTGCGCCGATTTCCTGTTCAAGTGGAATAAGCTTCCGCAGTCTTTTCTGCACCTGTGATGTCCTCTCCCCAGCATCTTCGGAGAGGTGTCCTTCCTCATCGTGCTCGTCGCAGTCGGTGACCACCAGGGCCTTGCCCAGACCGGGGAAGGCCCGGGGAGAAATACCGGACTTTGTTACCCTGTGTCTCATGTACTCCAGGGGATCATCCTCTTTCTCGGAAAATAACATGCCGCGGTCAATTGTTACCTGCGAGAGGTCCAACTGGTCAACAGTGGCGTAGGAGCTTGCCAGATGCTGGTCGGGCAAAATAATAACCGGCAGTTGATATTTTTCTGCCCGGTTAAAAGCCTTGACCGTTACCCAGAAGGCATCTTCAATGGTAGCCGGTGCCAAGACAGCTCTGGGGAAGTCGCCGTGGTGGGCATGAAGAACAAACTGAAGGTCACCCTGTTCCGTTCGGGTGGGCAGGCCTACAGCCGGACCCGGTCGCTGCGCATCAATTATCACTACTGGTGTTTCTGTAATGCCCGCCAGCCCTATGCCTTCCACCATAAGGCAAAAGCCGCTGCCAGAGGTGGCAGTCATGGCCCTGATACCAGTGTAGGCAGCCCCAATAGCCATGTTGATTGCAGCTATCTCGTCCTCAGCGTGGACCATTACCAGGTCCAGGTCTTTTGATTTGGCTGCAATATATTCCATGATAGAGCTGGCAGGGGTCATAGGATAGGCAGCCATGAATTTGCATCCTGCGGCAATAGCCCCCAGAGATATAGCCTCATTGCCGGTGAGCAACATTCTCTTAGCCTCAGAGAGGGGCTTGAGCTTACGAAAGTTGCCTTTGTGCTCAGACTGGACATAGTCGTATCCCGCCTTTGCCGCTGCAATATTCCTATCGCCAACCTCGCCCCTCCCGAACCGGTCTACCAGAACCGCATTTAACATGTTCAGATCGTAATTCACCGCAGAAAGGGCAGCACCGAGGGCAACGGTATTGATCATGAGCTTGTCTCCAGCCTTTTCTTCGGCCATCTTCTCCAGCGGTATGCTCAAAAGGCTACCATTATTACCGCTGACTCCCTTTATCTTTTCGCCATCGAAAATGATAATACCTTGAGTAACCATATTCGGCTGGTGCAATTCGATAGTGTCCATGTTGAGTGCAATCAGTATGTCCACGTCTTCGGCAATGGCACCCACCTTGCCGTCACTGACTCTGACGCGGAAGAAGTTATGCCCGCCCCTTACTCTTGACTCGTAATCCTGGTCAGCGAAGACGTGATAGCCGCCGCGGGCAAAGACCTTGGCCAGCAGAAACCCTACCGACTGCACTCCCTGCCCGGCTTCTCCACCCACCATAAAATTAAAATCAACAGGCATTAATCACCTCCAGACCAACTCTTTTTATGTTTGCCGATAACCTCATCTACCCACTTCATAGCGGCAATCATGGAGGGGAAACCCGCTGTGGTAAACGCCAGAAGCACAGTGTGGCGGAGTTCATTGGTGGTTACGCCATCCTCAAACGCCCGTCGGGCATGGGACCTCACCCCACCTTCTGAACTCAAGCCAATGGCAATGCCCAGCTTTATCAGTCGTCTTGTCTTTTCATCCAGCGGCCCCCAGCCATGACATTTAAGAGCCAATTCGTCATAAGCTTTGACTATCTCAGGAAATTGTTGCTGAAATTCCTTGTAAATATTTGGCAAGTAGGTCATCGCACACCTCCTTTCTAGTTGCTCCCAAGTACTAGCCTAACCAGCCCAAGAGGACTATCGCCAGAATGGTATGTATCATCTATTCCATTTCTGCACAACTCATGCCAGCATTGCCAGGGAGCAAAACCATTTACACTTCATTTGGCTGTTTTAACAGCCTTCTTCTTAGTTGATTTGGTAGCCTTCTTGGCTGATACGGCAATTTTCTTTGGTTTTACCTTGGCTGATTTAGGGAGAGCGACCTCGAGAATCCCGTCTTCGAAGCTGGCTTCGATCTTATCAGCATCTACGTTAGACGGAATAGGAATCGAGCGATAAAAGCTGCCATAGCTGCGCTCACATCTGTAGTAGTCCTCATCCTTAATCTCGGTCTCAGTCTTCTTTTCTCCTTTAATAGATAGTGTGTCACCGATCACCGAGACATCGATATCATCCTCTTTCATCCCCGGCAGTTCTGCCTTGACGACGAACTTGTCCTCTTTCTCAAAGACATCTATCGCTGGCATCCAGCCTTTCTCCTCGACAGGCCATCTCGACAATGGTCGTCCGAACAAATCATCAAAACGCCGCTCCCATTCTTCCAATTCCCTGAACGGTCTCCACGGGGTGATTCCCCACCTCGGTCTCCACCTTCCTATAGCCATAGTGTCCTCCTTTCTAACTTAATAGCATTTAGGTTCTGCTCCCTGGCAACATTGGCAGGCAAAATATAATTATGTTCGTTATGTGCTCTTGATTATCGCTCCTCGGCTTAAATGCTAGGTACGCACCCAGGCGCTTTGACCATTAATACGGGAATGCCGCTGGCTCTGAGTACTTTGTCAGCGACACTGCCATGAGCCCACCGGCTTGGACCGGAGCGACCATGGCTCGCCATAACAATCAGGTCACATCCAGACTGTTTTGCGTAGCCGATTATTGCCTCAGCAGGTTTCCAAAGAAGCACCTCTGTACTTATATTGATTCCTTTGGCTGCCATCTTTTTAGCTACTCTGTCAAGATACCTCTGTGCCTGTTTCTCTTTCTTGCCGAATGCTTCCTGTACAAGTCGACGACTTACTGGGTAGCTGGTATCCCAAAAGCCACCCCCTGGGCCTCCGGCTAGCTGGTCTGAGTCCCCAAATTCTCTATAGCCCTTAACGCGCTCAGTAACACTGACCAGGATGACCTCTTCTGTGTTGCAGCCTTTAGCCAACTCTTCTGCATGGGGGAGTGCACACTCGGCCAACTTAGAGCCATCTAATGGAACTAAAATTTTCTTGTACATTTTTGACCTCCTTCTAACATATCCTGATTCAGAGTAAAGCCTCGATTAATGCCTTGTTGAATTTCGGCAGGTCGGCAGGTTTACGCGAGGTAATGATATTGCCATCCCTGACCATCGGCTCATCCACCCATATAGCGCCGGCATTTTTCAAATCTACCGCTACCGAAGGCCATGAAGTTACACGGCGCCCTTTAACTATATCGGCTGAGATCAGAAGCTGAGGGCCATGGCAAACTGCGGCTATTATTTTGCCTTCAGCGTGCGCATTCCGTACTAAGTTAATCATGGACTGGTGCAGGCGCATCTTGTCCGGAGCATAGCCGCCGGGGACAATTATGGCATCAAATTGACTGGCTTCAACCTTATCGGCGGTTGTGTCTACTTTCACGTCGGCCGAGCCTCTCTTTCCCTTGTAACTTCTCTTGGAGCCGCTGCCCACAATCAACACTCTAGCGCCGGCATCTCTCATCGCTCGCAGTGGTTCCGTGAGTTCAGAGTCTTCAAAATTCTCCTCAGCCAGAATGGCAATGCGCTTTCCTGCAAGCATACGTTATCTCCTTTCTAAATTGGTCGTCTTTATCCTAGAGTCAGTTTTTTTCACCTTCCTTTTTCGTGGTTTCGAATTACTTGAAGTAAGAAGGTCAAATGAAATCTCATTAGCTTGAGTCACCAGTAGACGCAGGTATTCGGTTATGCCATCAATGCATTCGAGAACCGGCATTATCGCCTCAGCCAGGCTTTGTCTGTCTGCAGCTTCAACCACGGCAATGATATTGGGATACCCTTCCAGCCGGTCAGCAAGAATAACCTCTGCCCTGCTCCGCAGCATTTGAACCGCGTATTCGCAGTTTCTATCTACAATATCAAGTAACATGTACGCCCTGGCGCTCATTCCCTTGCACCTCTTTGTCCGCCCATGATTTCTGGACGTTGCCAAGCTACGATAAGATGAGTCTCGAAGCAATCGAGCGTTTGCCATTCGGGGCAAAAGAGCACAAGCTCATGAACATTGAAAATTGAACGTACTCCTGTCCTGTTTAAAGACTGAGTTTGCGAATGTCGGGCTAGTACCACCATTGATTTTCTCCTAGAGCACTTCGGTAGAAATATTCTATAAAGCAGGTGATGGAAAAGTCATAAAATGCAGGTGGAAAAAGTTACAAAACTATGACATTTGGGAGAATATGGGAGAAGTCGGGCAGAAAGCACTTTCAGGCGGACTACAGGTCCATGATATAGCCTGTCTTGGGTATGGTGCGAATGAGCTTGGGATTGTCAGGTTCACTCTCTATTTTTTCTCTTAGCCGGCTAATCCAGGTTCGCAGTATCTGTAAATCGTCCCGGTACTCAGGCCCCCAGATTCGTGTGAGAAGGTCACTGTAAAGCATGAGACTCCCGGCATTCTGGGCAAGCTCACTGAGCAGAAGCCACTCGATGCGGGTCAAGCGAGCTTCTTTCCCCCGTACAATGACAAGGCGCTTTTTGAAATCAATGACTAAATCACCCAGAGAAATTTGGTCACGGATTTTCCGTTTCTCATCTGGTGACAGACGCCGCCTTACCGCCTCAATTCGCGCTATAAGTTCATCGGGGCTGAAAGGCTTGGCTAGATAGTCATCGGCACCGAGGGTAAGCCCCTTCACCTTGTCTGCATTGGTCCCCTTAGCGCTGAGGATGATAGTCGGTATCGGGGAAAAGATGCGGAGCTCCTTTAATGTCTCAAAGCCGTCCTTGTTGGGCATCAAGATATCAAGCACCAACAGGTCCGGCTCCTGCGCCTCTACCTTCTCTAAAGCCTCTACTCCATTGCTAGCGGTAAGAACCTCGTAGCCTGAAGCCTTCAGCTTGGAGCTGAGGAAGTTAAGAATGCGTTGCTCATCATCAACTACCAGTACCTGGAACTTTTTAATGATCCTACCCCTTGTATGCCTATTAACTACAAATCATATGCGTAAATGTTAAGGATGTCAAAGCACCTCTTCAGCATTTATTGACTGGCTAGTCAATTATAACTAGAATATGAGCAGTTGGCCTGATTAGTCGGCTGATACAAGGAGGACGCCAATGGAATATGAACTTAGAAACAGCGGTATTGATGTGATTGGCGGTGTAACCTGGGGTACCCACTTCTGCCAGTTTTATAAGACCAAACAGGACCTGATTGATATACTTGTCCCTTACTTCAAAGCCGGTCTGGAGGGCAATGAATTCTGCATGTGGGTTACCTCCGAACCCTTTGTGGTAGTTGAAGCTGAAGAATCCATGCGGAAGGCAGTTAATGATTTTGACGAATACCTGCGCCGGGGGCAGATAGAGATAATCCCATATAACGAATGGTATCTGCTGGGAGGTACGTTCGATGATGACCGTGTGCTCAGTGGCTGGATTAGCAAAATGGAGCAGGCACTGGCCATGGGTTACTCCGGGCTGCGGCTGACGGGCAACACATTCTGGTTGGAGAGAAACCACTGGCAGGCTTTCACGGAATATGAGGCAAAGGTGAACGGTGTCATCGGCAAGTATCGGATGATGGCAGCATGCACCTATAACCTTGATAAATGTGACGGCATCGCCGTGATCGACGTGGTCAAAAACCACCAGTTTGCCCTGATCAAGCAGGAGGGAAAATGGGATATCATCGAAAGCTCTATTTACAAGCAGGCTAAACAAGCATTATTAGAGAACGAACAGGACCTGAACCGCGCTCAGGCTGTAGCTCATACCGGAAGCTGGCGCCTGGATATTCAGCGCAACCAGCTTTTATGGTCCAACGAGACCTACAAAATCTTCGGTATCCCTATGGAAACACCAATGACCTATGAAACTTTTCTCTCAAGCGTTCACCCCGAGGACCGGGAATACGTTGACCGGAAATGGATGGCGGCTCTTCGCGGCGAGCCATACGACATTGAACACCGCATCGTTGTGGACGACGAAGTGCAGTGGGTTCGCGAGAGGGCCGAGCTGGAGTTCGATTCAAATGGTGAGCTTAAAGGCGGTTTTGGAACTGTTCAGGACATCACCAAGCGCAAACAAGTGGAAAATGAACTCATAGTCAAAGCCTTCGCCGTTACTTCAGCTTCCAGTGGCATTGCTATTACGGACCTGGATGGCATTGTGACTTATGTGAATCTTGCCTGTCTCAGCATGTGGGATTATGAACAAGAAGAAGAGGTGCTTGGTAAGCATGCCATCAACTTCTTTACAGATAAGAATGAGTTTGGTGTGGCGCTGAAGGCAGTCTTGAAGGAAGGTGTGTGGCAGGGCGAAGCCAAGGCCAGGCGGAGTGATGGGTCAACTTGTGATGTGCTGGTCTTGGCAAACCTGGTTGCCGATGCTGATGGCGAACCCTTCTGTATGATGGCTTCCTTTGTGGATATCACCGAACGCAAAAAACTTGAGCAGCTTAAAGATGAGTTCATTGGACTCATATCGCACGAATTGCGGACACCATTAACTGTAATCGGCGGCGGTTTGAGTACTCTACTCACCGAGTGGAACCGCTTGTCACCAAGCGAGGTACAACAACTCCTCAAAGATGCCCTGCTAGAAAGCGAATCTCTCTCCCACCTGATAGAAAACCTGCTGGAGCTTTCACGAGCCCAGGCTCTGCAATTGTCCCTTTATTCTGAGCCAACCGATGTTAAAACCTTGGTCACAGAGGCACTCGCTAAGATAAAACGGCAGGCTCCTTCGCACCAGTTCGTTACCTCTTTCCCCGACAAGCTTCAGTTAATAAATGCCGACCCATTAAGAATCGAACGCATCCTCTATAACCTTCTGGACAACGCAGCCAAGTATTCTCCGCCGGGCAGCCAGATAAAAGTCTCAGTTAATGCAGAGCCGAAGTGTTTGGTCATAGGGGTCAGCGACCATGGTAAAGGTCTATCCTCCAGTGAGCAGGCCAGGATCTTCGGCCCATTCCAGCGTCTGGAGAATAACAGGCCCGACCAAGCTAGGGGGGCTGGGCTTGGCCTGATGGTTTGCCGAAGACTGGTGGAAGCTCACGGCGGGGAAATCTGGATAGAGTCTAAAAAAGGTAGGGGGTCAACCTTTTTCTTCAGTCTGCCTCGTAGAAAGGGCACAGATGCAGGTAGGATTAGCCTTAAGACAGCATAATACATTCTCCCCGGATACAAGGAACTTTGGTGTCACAGGCTCAAATCCTGTACGGCTTAACAGCTAAATCATCAGAATTTGCTAACGAACTTTTCACCACCAAAAAAATCAAGAGTGACTTGGTGGCACAAATCGAAGCCAAATCGCTAATAAATTTGTTCACCCTTTTTTCTGTCAACATTTTGTGGCAATAATCACGCACCTTAGCATCGTTCCCAATTCGTTTTTATGAAGTGCGGCAGGCGGATACAAGACCCGCCCCTACGAACATCTGGGGTCACCGATGAAATCGGGACAACTACAAAAATCTGAGATTGAAAGTGACGTTTGGCAGTATACTTGCCTGTAAATGAAGCCAGATTGTAGCTTCTTCACTGGGAGCCTTCCGGCCAGGACTTTTCACCGAGAGCGATGCGACAGAGGTCAGTGATAAATATATTGGGTAGATTGAACTGTAGACTGGGTCGCCTGAATACTCCGTAACATATGGGACAGGAAGTTATGATAGCATCGGCACCACAGGCTATGGCATCCTCGAAATTCTTTTTCTGTATGTCGATGGCAAGTTCTCGGTTAGCATTAATGAGGGGTGCTGAACAGCAGAGGGCGTCCAGCCCTTCATATTGCCTGGGTGGTCTTTCCACGCCGACAAGCTCGAAGATCTCATCCAGGAAGGTATCATATTCATGCATCCATCTGGTGGCGCAGTTAGCCTGGTAGGCAACCTTCTTGCCCAGCCTGGTGACGTTATCTTTATGGTCCCTTAGATAGTTGCGCAGGTATTCGAAGAGGTGCATGTATTTGAAGGAGACTTTGAAACCGTACTCCTTAGCTTTGACCTCTGGCAGGACAAAGCCCTCATTATGTATGAACACGATGTCTTTGCCCAGGCTGGCCAGATTGTCCAGGACACGCCGGCCGTACTTTTCCACGAAACTCTCTCCACCTGTGTGTACCATGCCAGCCAGGTTCGCATAATCATAGCCTCTGACCACCGTCATGCCTTTGAATAGCTGGCTGTCGAGTGTGCCCTCGGGGAACAGGTCAAACTGGAATGAATCGAATGACAGCACCGGCTTATCAGGGTCGCCTGGGATTACCTGCCCGGGTTCTACGTGTGCCTCCAGCGCCTGGGTTAATGCTTCGAACATTGGTTTGCCGACTACTACTATGGGACAGGTGCCAATTTTCTCCTGCATCTTGAAGATAAGGTTAGAAGGGTCAGCTCCGGTAGGGCAGTAATCCATACAGGCCATGCACGTAGTGCATTTGCTCAATATTTCGGCGTCTTTGCCCTCCATGAGCAGCTTAATCTCAGCAATCGCCCTATCCTTATCATAATCGACGTAACGACATTTCACCAGGCAGTCGCCGCACAGGTTACACTTTGAAGCATCCCACATTCTTACTCTCCTTTTTACTAATAGTCCAGTTTTTCTAAAATGTTAGCGCATATTATACCATCATCTGAAGCTAAATCGCCAATAGAAAGTTATCAGGAATTACTTATTTCCACGCTCAGGGGCATACCTTTTGTGTCTTTACTCAGGACATCAACCTAACTAAGAAAACCACAACGCCAGCTACAAATAGGACACCACCGACAGCGATAGCGATAATCCTGTTTTTCCTTTCTGCGGCAGTTAATTCAGACCAGGGTTTTTGCTTCCTTCCTATAGAAATTCCAATAACAATACCAGCACCAACACCTACAGCTAAGCCAATTGCATATCCTTCCATTACAGTAACTCCCCTCTCTCTTACTATTATAACCCATGCATTTCAGTTTGAATTATTTCGGCCAATAGTATCCCACAATTTTACTTGATTCATTTGTGATTTCCCATTTTTACCTCTCGGCTTCTTGCTAATATTTTTGCTAACGAACTTTTCACCACCATAAAAAACCAAAAGTTACTTACCATATAAATCACAGCTAACCAGCCTCTTTTTGTGTGGGAGAGCCCTAGATTTTTTGTATAAAGGGCATAATGTTAAAATTAGTTATATGCCAGCGAATCTACCGCCACAGTATTTCGAGGCTGAGAAGAGATACAGGGCAGCCAAAGAGCCAGAGGAAAAAATTGCCGCCCTGCAAGAAATGCTTGCCATTATGCCCAGGCATAAAGGCACCGATAAGCTTCATGCCATGCTGAGGCAGAAGATTGCCAGGTTTTCCCAGGAGGCAGAAAGAAAGTACGCCACAGCCCGGAGAGCAGGCTTCTATATCAGCAGGGAGGGCGCCGGACAGGTAATGTTAGTCGGGCCAGCCAATGCCGGAAAATCACAGCTATTAGCGGCAGTAACCGAGGCTATTCCGGAAATAGCCGAATATCCCTTCACCACCAAAACCCCTATTCCAGGGATGATGAAATTCGAGGATATCCAGATACAACTGGTGGATACGCCGCCCATCGGTCGCAAAGAAGTGAGAGTACTACTATCAAATGTCCTTAGAAACGCCGACCTCATTGCCATTGTAATAGACTTATCCCGGGAGCCAGTAAGCCAGTTAGAGGCAGCTCTTCAAGGGCTAAGAGAAGCCAGAATAGAGCCTTTAACAGATGATGGTACACAAGTAACTCCGGGAAGTTATCCCAGGAAGATGTTGCTAGTGGGGAACAAGAACGAGCTGGCAGGTTCCAACAAGAATTGGGAGCGCTTGCGTTCACAATATGACAAGCTGTTTCCCCTGGTTTCCATTTCAGCGAGGGAAAGCGGCGGCCTGGAGGAGTTCAAAAAAGCAGTTTACCAAGCCCTGAATATCATCCGGGTTTATACCAAGACCCCCGGCAGCAAGGCCGACCTGACGGACCCTATGATACTGGAGAAGGGCAGCACACTGGAAGAAGCTGCTGAGAGCCTCCATAAGGACTTCTATCAAAATTTGAAGTATGCTGTCGTTTGGGGCTCAGGAAAGTATGACGGGCAGAGAGTCAGCAAGGGACACGTACTTCAAGACGGCGACATAGTCGAGTTTCACATCTAGACTTGGGCAGTTATTTTCTGGCTCTAAACCGAGGACAATTTGCGCAGCGGCTAGCTTCAAAGCTCAAATGGTGGATCTGGGACAGGACATTGACTTCCTGATAGTTCACTAATCATAATAAAAACTGTAGCTTTAAATTCAGTAAGAGAGGTAAAGGGCTATCATATGTGGTTGTGGTTATATTGGCTGTTACGCTCGCTGAGCCTGAGAGGATGTCTAGTTACTGGAATTTTGATTCTAGTTATTGGCATATTGATGCTAGTTTTCCCTGATTCGATAGGCTTGATCCTTGGAATCGGCTTCACCGTGATTGTTGTGATTGGTGCGCTAGACGCCCTAAGAAGAAGGTAACGCCACGTATGTAGCCATTACTGAATTAGTCGCTCCCATATCTTATCTGAACTCGTACCTATGATAAATAGGAATTATAACTTTCAGAGCTTAGACGATGAACTCAAGACAACCTATTGACTTTATGACATTTCCTTAATCATAATAGAAGCTGTAGCTCTAACTTCATCAAAGGAGGTAAAAGACTATCATGCTTAGAATAACTGGCTTGTGGATGGGGATAATAGCAATTGTTATTGGAATATTAATTCTAGCTGCACCCTCAGCGATACAATGGATCCTGGGAATTGGCTTTATCGTGGTTGGTTTATTAGCCATCCTGAGAAGGTAATGCTGCGCATATAGCCATTACTGCGTTGGTCGCTCTCATAGCTTGACCGAACTCGTACCTGCAATAGACAGGAATTATACCTTGCAGCCCTTCCTCGACAATATCTCGGCGAAAGAGAGGCTAAGTCCAGTTATCAGTTTTTTGAGGTATTTGACCACTATCCTAACATTTATGATTGTGTCCCCAACCAAATCGAAGGCACGGTAAATTTACCAGATCCTAGTGGTTAATAAACTATTGTGTCACTTGATATTCACGTT
>Ga0209636_10007261_pt1 | contig 11314 bp, 12 predicted proteins | sample DeeMarSWOR152_54_FD_187464 | JGI IMG/M metagenome (GOLD analysis project Ga0209636, IMG submission 187464) | Marine sediment microbial communities from White Oak River estuary, North Carolina - WOR-1-52-54 (SPAdes) (version 2) | ecosystem: Environmental > Aquatic > Marine > Intertidal zone >... | reverse complement strand
CCAATCTAACCCCTCTCTTGGATGTTGCCTAATCTTTTCCTCTTTCAAAAAAGTGTATGATTTGTATTTGGTCTCCACATCATTTGCTCATGTCCCCATTTGTGCCGTGGATGAGTTGGCGTCCGCAGATGGAATCATCTTTGGCACGCCCACACGCTTCGGAAATATGTGCGGACAGATGCGCCAGTTCCTTGACGCTACCGGCCCACTTTGGATGAAGGGATCGCTGGTAGGGAAGGTGGGAAGCGTATTTACCAGCTCCAACACACAGCATGGCGGTCAGGAATCTACGATCCTCAGTTTTCACATCACGCTCCTCCATCAAGGGATGATCGTTGTGGGCTTACCACATAGCTTTCAAGGTCAGATGCGCACCGACGAGATAACCGGCGGGTCTCCCTATGGGGCATCCACGATCGCTGGTGCCAAAGGAGAGCGCATGCCCAGCGAAAATGAGTTAGCCGCAGCGCGGTTTCAGGGAAAACACGTGGCAACTATAGCTTCCAAGCTGACCAGATAGCTCAGTCATCTTTGATGGCTCCTTATGCGGGATTTAAGAAGGAAAGACTGATGGCGATGCATCCACAATTTCCAAAGTTCAAACCGCTCGAGTTGGAGGATCGGGACTTCATTCAAGAAATCCTGGAGAGATATCAGCCTCAGATCTCTGAATGGACCTTCACCAATCTTTTCATATGGCGTTCTCACTATGAATTTCGTTGGTCCAGCTACCGGGACTGGTTGCTTGTCCTTTGCACTACCAACCCCAACGGCCTCTATGCCCTCCAACCTGTTGGACCTCCGTCCCGACTGGAAGTTGTGCGTATGCTTTTGCAATGGCTTCAGGAAGAAAAGAAAGAGCAAGAACCGCGCATTGAGCGGGCTGACCAGCTTCTTGTTTCGGAAATCCGGGGGACAACAAATCTTTTGGTCGAACCGACCCGAGGCCACTTCGATTATTTTTATCGAAGTGAGGATCTGATCCAACTGGCGGGCAGGAAATACCACTCCAAACGGAATCACATCAACAAGTTCCTACGCAACCATGCATTCACCTATGCTCCACTGGAAGGCGATTATGTGAGGGGATGCTCAGAATTAACGGAAAGCTGGTGTCAGTGGCGTCGGTGTGAGGAAGATATGAATCTATTAGACGAATGGGAGGCCGTTCGCGAGGCTCTGAAGCATTTTAGCGCTTTGAAGATCGAAGGCGGGGTGATTCTGATAGACAACAAAGTGGAAGCCTTTGCCCTTGGAGAACTGCTGAACCGCCAAACGGCGGTAGTACATATTGAGAAAGCCAATCCACAGATACCGGAACTTTATGCCGTGATCAACCAGCAGTTCTCTGAGAGGTCTTGGGCGAACGTGCCTTATGTCAACAGGGAACAGGATCTGGGAGAACCGGGACTCCGTAAGGCGAAGCTCTCCTATTATCCGGATCATCTTGTCGAGAAATTCCAAATACGGTTAGGCTGACGCAGAAAATGGAGATAATATGTCCAAACGAATAATTATCACCGGCGCGAGTGGCTTCATCGGAAAAATGCTGTGCAGGGAATTGATTGAAGAAAACTATAATGTGGTGGGACTCTCTCGTAATCCCGACGAAGGTAGTAAATTGCTTCCAAATGAAGTGAACGTTGTTAAATGGGATGCCAAAACCGCTGTGGGATGGGTAAATTATACAAGTGGCGCTTATGCCATTATCAACTTGGCAGGAGAGAACATTGCTACTGGACGATGGACACATAAAAGGAAGAGAAGGATTCTTGAGAGCAGGCTTAATGCCGGAAAAGCTGTTGTCCAAGCCGTAGAACAGGCGGAAACTAAACCAAAAGTCGTGATCCAAGCTTCAGGGATTGGGTACTGCGGCGATCGTGGAGACGAGTTGCTCGATGAGTCTTCGTCGCCTGGATCTGGATTCTTGGTTGAAGTGGCTAAACAATGGGAAGAGATCACTGAAAAAGTGAAATCTTTTGGCGTTCGGCATGTGATAATCAGAACAGGTGTCGTACTTGGACCAATCGGAGGATTTCTTTCTCGTGTTACTCTGCCATTCCGTTTGTTTGTTGGTGGTCGTTTGGGGAGCGGAAAACAGTGGATTTCATGGATTCACATTTATGATGAAGTAAACGCAATTCGTTTCCTCATGGAAAGAGAGGATTTGCAGGGTGTATTCAATCTGACAGCCCCAAGTCCCATGACATCTAAAGACTTCTTCAATGTTTTGGGAAAGGTTATGAAACGGCCATCGTGGTTACCGATGCCTGGCTTCGTTTTGCGTCTTTTCTTGGGCCAGATGGCTGATGAGTTGATTCTATCCGGCCAGAGGGCAATCCCCAAAAGACTTCTGGAAGCTGGATACGAGTTTATGTATCCTGAAGCAGAGCTTGCGCTTCGAGGCATTCTTGAGCCAAACTAAGTGAGCCAACTGATCATTGTCTTCCTCACCGACTCGCTCATTTGCTGTATAGGGGAGGCATCCTCAGAGACCCATCACAGGACCGAGAATCTCTGATTCTTCCCGGGAAAATGATTCCCAGATTCAGCGGAATCCTCTTGCCCTACCCTCGATCGAAAGCCATACTGAGGCTTAGATACTTATCCGTTGGGAAGATTGTTCCTCCCCCGGCACTTGCTGAAGAACGAGTGCATTCCTGTCAATCACTCCTCATGGCTACCTAGATGACGAAGCTTTTTTTGCGCAAAGTCCTATCCGTAGAGCCAAATTCGTGCGTAAGGCAAACACGTAATGATTACGCTATATGTTCGTATTGACAAGATGGGCTGGGTGTGGTAAAATTAGTATGGTCGCAAGTCATACGAATCCGGAGATGATGTGGGTGCAAAAGAGATATCAGCACAATCTTGGCTACTGAGGCATACAAAGCGAGCTGGGACTGTAAATCTGACGTCAAATCGCAAATGGTGAAGGAGCTCCTATCTCTTGACGGAGGCACCTATCCAAAGGAGCATGCCTTGGCGAAGGGGAGCCCATATATGCCCATAAGCTCGGAACACAAGCAGGGTCAGTACTTTACTGAGTAAAGAGTCTTGCGCGATCTCCCGGTTTGCGGTTATGTTAAGAAACCAAGCCAAACAACCTTAAAGGTAGGAGGTGCTTACATGGAAAGGGAGAAATGTCTCCAGGCGATGGATTTTCTCAAGGACTGGAAGACTTGGAGGGCCAGCCTGAATGAGGCTATCGCAGCAGCCCGTAAGTTCGGCGTGTCTGATGAGACTATCAAGGATCTATCAGTCAAGGTGGGAGATTTTCTCGCACAAAAAGTTTGTCCGGCGACCAAAGAAGAGGAGCTCCTTAAAGAGATGTGGGACGCCGCCACTGCTGAGGAAAGAAAGACTCTCGCATCATTGATTTTCAAGATGGTGGAGTAAAAAGGTGTTCTATTTGTGTACCATTTGATCTGACTCTCGTTATCTCCGGCCGTTTGTCGTTTGATCCGGCTTGGCTTTACAAGGACGATTTCTTTTTCAGATTTCCCCGGGCCAGGGACTGTTGTACACGATGGTTTCACGGGCTGCACTGCTGCAAAATTTAACTGGCGCATGGTGAACGTATTGAGGCGCTCTTGAAAGACCCAATATTCACCTGGGCCCACAGAGTCGAACTGCCGAGAACAAGAAACTCGGCGGCAAATTCGTTCAAAGAGGAGGTGAACAATATTGACAAAGCTCTCGACCCTTGACCTATTAGCCCTGATTCTTGTTATTGTAGGTGGTCTGAACTGGGGCCTGGTGGGTATTTTCCGATTTGATCTTGTGGCTGCTATCTTCGGAAATATGTCGGTCCTGTCGCGTATCGTCTACGTCCTGGTGGCTCTCTCAGCAATTTATTTGGCGGCAATATCAGGGAAGCTTGCCAAAAAGTAGTTGGAAACAGAGTTCTGGATTTTGGAGCACTACCTGAAATAACGCATAGGTCTCTTGGCGGGCTTTTCTGAGTTGATTTGGGCTGGCACTGGCACGGACAGACAAAGTGAGCCCAGCTCTGCTTTGCGAGGAAGCATTCAGGCCAGGTTCAGGAAAGAAATAGTGTTTCCGACATTTTCCAGAATCTACGCCTATAACCATCAAGAAGAAACTAAACTCCGCAGGATTCCTTGTAAGGAATCACGCCAAAGATAGAGAGGTAAGGAGGTGATTTAGAATGGCGGACATTGTTGAAACCGCGACTTCAGCAGGCAGTTTCAATACCCTAATCAACGCCTGTAAGAAGGCAGGATTGGTTGAAACCCTCAAAGGTTCCGGCCCTTTCACGGTTTTCGCTCCAAATGATGACGCTTTTGCAAAATTGCCAAATGAGACGGTTGAAGATCTGCTTAAAGACATTCCCAAGCTCAAGGATGTGCTTACCTATCATGTGGTTCAAGGGAAGGCCATGTCGTCTGATATTGGCAGGATGAAGTCGGCAAGGACGGTTCAAGGCCAAAGTATCAATATCGACGCATCAGGCAAAGGTGTCAAAGTCAATGATGCTAAGGTGATAAAGACGGACATCGAGGCTGATAACGGGGTCATCCACATCATCGATAGCGTAATGCTACCAAAGTAAAAGGTGGAGTCAACATCCACCAGGGTCGGGGTCTCTCTGGCTATGCGAGAGTCCTCGACCCTGACAGGATTCTTCCTCAGAACTCCAGAGGCTCGAATCAAGTCTTAATAGCACGCCAGACCTCGGCCAGACAAAGCCCAGCCTTTTTCCAAAACCTACTGGCCGTAATGTTGCCATGCGCGGAAGACACGCGGCTGAATTAGAAAAATTCTAACCTTGACAGCAAAGTAATTATGAATTAACTTGAGCATTGCCGTCATTCGAATCCTCTGTTTCGATTGCCCGTTGGCGGCAAAGATCGACCGGGTGGTTATTATAATAGAACATACTGGTGTAGGGAAGCGAACAGGCTTAGCCGACGACATGGTCAACTATGGACTGGACCTCAGTGGCAAAACTTAAGCTGCTTAGTACAAGGGATCATGCTAAGTGACCTTCTCAGACTTGCACTTTCTATAGCCGTCTGCCAGCTCGCTGGTTTTGTGGGATCCATTTTTACCAGGACCTCTGTGGGAACCTGGTATGCAAATCTAGAAAAGCCATCGTTCACTCCGCCTAATTGGGTGTTCTCGCCCGTCTGGATTACCCTGTTTGTGTTGATGGGAATCGCGGCGTTTCTGGTTTGGAACAAAGGCCTAAGCGACCAAAGGGTCAAAATAGCTCTGAGCATCTTCGCTGTTCAGTTGATTCTTAATGTTTTGTGGTCGGTAATGTTCTTCGGACTGAGATCTCCTCTTGCCGGACTCATTGAAATCGCAATTCTGTGGATCGCAATACTCTTGAGCATATTCTATTTCCTCAAGGTGTCAAATATTGCTGGAATACTCCTCATGCCTTACATCCTGTGGGTAAGCTTTGCGGCGGTTCTCAACTTTTCCATATGGAGACTGAATTCTTGAGGTTGTGGAGCATACATCCTAAATATCTCGACGTGGTTGGACTGGTAGCCTTGTGGCGAGAATCCTTGCTTGCGCAAAAGGTTTTGAAGGAAGAAACAAAAGCATACAAGAATCATCCTCAGTTGAAAAGATTCAGAATGCATGCTCATCCTCAGAGAGCGATCGCAGCCTACCTGATGACAGTTTGGCAAGAGTCAAAAAACCGAGGATGCCATTTTGACAAGGGGAAAATCGGAACAACAGACACAACGAAGAGAATCCCTGTGACCCGAGGGCAGCTAAGGTATGAATTCGACCGGCTGCGCGACAAATTAAGGAGGCGCGATCCTCATAGATACCAACAACTGCAGTCGGTTAAAGAGCTCGATTGTAATCCATGTTTCAAGGTTATAGAAGGTGAAATGGAAGACTGGGAAAAGCTAAAACTCAGCGTTGGCCGAAGGCGTGCCTCGATCGCGGGCTAAGTTTTCCGTGCAGGTTTCTCAATTCCGGATCGGAGCCTCTGATACACTCAAAGCGTTGAATAATTGGCGGATATCTCAGAGGAATGTCAAAAGACCCATAGGAGGTGGTTGGTCATAAAAGAGGATGTGTTTACTTTCATTGTAGGTGGCAAGGCGGGTGAAGGCGTCAGAAAGGCAGGATCTGTCGCCGCCCGGGTGTTTACCAGTATGGGACGCTTTGTTTTTCACATGGATGACTACGGAAGTCTGATCAAAGGCGGTCACAACTTTTCCGTGGTCAGCAGCGCCACCAGAAGAATCACCAGCCACTATATAAAAGCGGATTTGGTGGTGGCTCCGGACAAAAGAAGCTATGATCTACACAAGAAACACTTAGCGGATGGCGGAATCCTTGTATATAACTCGGATGCGGTAAAGGATGTCGAGGGCTTGGGAGTGCCTTTGATGACTGAGGCTAAGAAATACCCTAATCCGAATTTGAGGATTGGGGTGGGAGCTGTGGCTATACTGGCCGCTGCTGTGGGATGTGAAAAGGATTGTCTGAAAGGAATCATAGATCAAGAGTATCCCAGAGACATTGAAAATAACATCGCTTATGCAATGGTCATTTATGACATATCTCATGCAAAAATCGGGGGCAAGTTCCAGCTGGAAGGCGGGGATAAGGAAAGGCCAATCATTACGGGCAATGAGGCCATAGCTCTGGGAGCAGTGGCAGGGGGACTGGACACATATTACGCCTATCCCATGACGCCCTCGTCATCCATTCTGCATTACCTGGCAGCACACGACAGAGAGTTGGGCGTCACCGCGGTGCACCCTGAAAACGAGATTGCGGTCATCAATATGGCAATTGGGTCGGCATTCGCCGGTGCAAGAGCCATGGTTGGCAGCAGTGGCGGAGGTTTTGCCCTGATGCAGGAGGCTTTTTCTCTTGCAGGTATGGTAGAAGCGCCTCTTTTGTGTTATGTAGGATCCAGACCCGGACCATCCACTGGCGTGCCCACCTACACAGCGCAGGGAGATCTGAACTTTACCATTCATCAGGGGCACGGCGAATTTCTTAGAATCGTTGCCTCTCCCGGAAGTATGGAAGAGGCTTTTTATCTTACTGCTGAAATGTTAGACGTAGTTTGGCGATTTCAGACCCCGGGGATAATACTTACTGACAAGCATTTGGCCGAGAGCAGAATGACCGTGGATATTGACGTAAAGAAAGCGAAATGGCCTGAATCTATGATGCATAGTGGTGGTGAGTATAAGAGGTACATTGACACAGAAAACGGCATATCGCCGCTTTTATTTCCACCCTCAAAAGAACTTATCAAATGGGACAGTTATGAGCATGATGAACTCGGAGTAACCACGGAAGATCCCGATACGATTGCCAAAATGCAGGAGAAGAGAAACAGAAAAAAGAAAGCAGTTGCAGATTACATGATGGGTATGCACACTGTCAATGTCTATGGCGACAAAGGTCCTTTGATTCTAACCTACGGGTCAACCACCATGAGCGTTCTGGAGGCACTAAGATGCGGTGAGATAGAGGCCATTGTGGTACAGCCTATATACCTTGAACCTCTGCCTATGTGGGAACTTGAGAAGTATAGAGGCGGCAATGTTATAGTTGTGGAGTTGAGTTGTGCAGGTCAGTTCGCATCATTGCTTGAGGAAAAAGTTGGTATCAAGCCTAAGGCTGTCGTCAAAAAATACGATGGCAGAGCCTTTGATCCGGTTGAACTGGCGGGCAGAATAAAGGAGGTGGTCTAAGATGGACGATCTGGCAACCTATGCGGAAAACACCTGGTGCCCGGGTTGCGGCAACTTTGGAATCCTCAGCGCCTTTAAAAAAGCGGTGAGGATACTGGAGGAGAAGGGGATCGGAAGGGAGAAGATCATCATCTCTGCTGGCATTGGCTGTCACGGGAAGATATTTGATTATCTCAGGCTAAGCGGACTTTATTCCATACATGGAAGGTCCATGGCAAGTGTGCAAGGTATAAAAATTGCCAACCCTGATTTGAAGGTGGTGACATTTGCCGGTGATGGCGATGCATTTGGGGAGGGGATAGCACACATGATATTCGCTGCCAAGAGGAATGCGGATATCACAGTCATCATGCACGATAACGGCGTGTACGGGCTTACCACGGGTCAATATACGCCAACGAGCCAGAAAGGCTTTAAGGGACCTTCTACGCCAAAGGGGAGCATTGAAGAACCTTTAAATCCTTTGGCCCTTATGCTAGAATCAAAAGCGACCTTTGTTGCCAGGGGTTATCCAGTCAAATTAGATCACCTTGTGGATATAACGGTTCAGGCTGTGCAGCATGAAGGTTTTTCATTTGTGGATGTTCTTCAGCCATGTGTTAGTTACTATAATACGTATCAGAAATATAATCAACTCACAGAAATTTTGGATCATATACCGGGAAATCTCGATGAGGCTATGGCCGTTGCCAAAAGAACTGACAGATTGCCAATAGGCATCATTTACAAAAAGCAGAAACCACCCTTTCATAAGGAGCTTTACGGAGATTGGAATCCTGTAACGAAACGACTGCCAAGAGAAGAGAGAACAAAGAGAATCGAGGCGCTACTTTCCCCATAGGATTGATTTCATGATCGACAATCAAAGGAGGTCAAAATGATAGAGGAGGCAAAAAGAGCAAAGGTGGGCCATGAAGCTAAAGATTTTACCCTGAAGGATCAAAACGAGAAAGAATTTAAGCTGTCGCAGTTTAAGGGCAAAAAGGTGCTCCTCTCTTTTCATCCCTTGGCATGGACCGGTGTTTGCGCCAAGCAGATGAAGTCCCTGGAGGACAACAAGGATGCCTTTGATTCCCTTGACACCGTGGCGGTCGGGCTAAGCGTGGACACTATACCTTCAAAAAAGGCTTGGGCTGATAGCTTGGGGATAAAGAATACACCCTTGTTATCAGATTTCTGGCCGCATGGAGAGGTGGCTAAGCTTTATGGGATTTTCAGGAAGAAAAACGGATTTTCCGAGAGGGCTAACATAATCGTGGATGAGAACGGGAACATAGTATTCTTCAAGGTTTATCCCATACCAGAGTTGCCGGACATAAATGAAATAACGGATTTCCTGAAGACTCTGAAAAGGTAGATGATGGAAGATGCCCGATATCGATGATTTAGCCCCGGCTTATGGGTATTGAAATGAAGAGGAGGTTGTGACCGTGTGTTCAGATATTGTCCCAGATGCGGAACTCGATTGCATTGGACTCTACTGCCCCATGCCCATCGCCAAGACCAAGGAGGAAATTAATAAAATCGAGAAGGGACAGGTGTTGAAAGTGGAGGCAGACGATCCGGCCGCGGAGCAGGATATCAAGAGATGGGCCAAAAGAACCGGACATGAGATTCTTAAATTCGAAAAAGAAGGGGCGATCTTGATCTTCTTTATTAAACGCACGCATTAAGTGGGATCGGATAAGTCTGATCGTGCGTTTCTATGGAAAGGAAACAGGAGCTATAAGATGAAAGATGAAAGATCGATTCTGTACGTGCAAACCAGTGACCAGCCGGAAAGACAGTATTCGCCGCTGGTTTTGGCTCAGACAGCTAAAGCCATGGATCTGAATCCCAAGCTGTATTATCTTGGCCAGGGTCTGAAAATACTAAAACCGGGAGAAGCTGAAAAGATAAAACTCGGAACTTTCCCCACTGTTGCGGAAATGATAAGTAAGACACTTGAAATGGGAATTGAGATCTACGTGTGCGAGGCATCCAAACAGATGCTGGGTTGGCAGGAGGTTGAATTGATACCGGGAGTGAAGATCGTGGGTGCCGCAACCTTAAATGATTTGGCATTGGATGCAGGCACAACCATGTGGTTCTGATCTGAGGACAATAAAAAAATGGAGGTCAACGGTTAAAAGCAGTGGCTGGAAGGCTGGAGAGATGTTAAGACCTGAAACTAAATGCCAATGTTCCGTTCCTGTGTGGAGACGATGCTTATGAAAAAGATATATTTAGATCATGCATCAGCCATGCCCATAGATCCCCGAGTATTGGCTTTTGCCCAACGATATCTTAGAAGTGATTTTGGAAATCCCTCCTCTCTCCATTCGGCAGGGTTGAAGGCGAAGACGGCTATCGAGGATGCAAGGAAAAAGGTCGCGGAGCTTATCAACGTAGAGAACGAGACCTGTATCATCTTTACCAGTGGCGCAACCGAATCCAACAACTTGGCCATAAAGGGAACTGCTCTCAGGAACGTGGGAAAGGGTAAAAAAGTTGCAGCCAGCGCCATAGAACACATCTCGGTCATCAATCCGATGAAGGAGCTTCAGAAAGGTGGTTTCGAACTGATCTTGATACCCGTGGATTCGACCGGTATTGTGGACTTGGAGAAACTAAATGACACTTTGACCAAAGAAACCACCTTGACCTCGATAATGTATGCCAACAGCGAAATAGGCACCATAGAGCCTATCAAAAAGATAAGCGAGATAGTCCACCGGAACGGATTATATTTGCACGTGGATGCAACCGCCGCCGCAGGGCGCATACCCGTAGACGTGCAAAATGATGGGATAGATTTGTTAACTCTGTCCTCTAACGACATGTACGGGCCTCAAGGAGCTGGTGCACTGTATATAAAACCAGGGGTAAGGCTTCAAACCATCCTTCCCGGTGGCGGGCAGGAACGAGGGCTCAGGTCCGGAACAGAGAACATATTCGCCATTGCCGGCATGGGGGAAGCTGCCAGATTAGCAAAGAGTGAGATGAGTCAGGAAAGTGAGAGGCTGAAGAAAATCAGGGACAGGCTCATCCAAGAGATCACAAAGATCGACCAGTCGTATCTCACCGGTCACCCCACCCAAAGGTTGCCTAATCACGCAAGTTTTCGGTTCAGCGGGATAGAAGGCGAGAGCATACTTTTGAATATGGATATAAGGCACGGGATCCAGATATCCACCGGGTCTGCGTGTTCCTCCAAGACATTGGAGCCTTCACACGTTCTGTTAGCAATAGGCTTAAAGCACGAAGAGGCACATGGCTCCATGGTGATCACCCTGGGACGATGGAATGAACTTGAGGAGGTACCTCAGATCACAAAAGCGGTTAAAGAAACCATTGAACGTTTGAGAAAACTTTCACCACTCTAAAATAAGGGGTGTAAGTCACATGGCAGATATAGGCTATAGTAAAAAGGTTTTAGAACATTTCATGAATCCGAAGAATGTGGGAAGAATAGAAAACGCTGACGGATACGGAAAGGTAGGGAATCCGGTTTGCGGAGACTTGATGGAAATGTATATCAAGGTTAAGGACGACATTATCACCGACATAAAATTCAAAACCTTCGGCTGTGGCTCAGCCATTGCCACCAGCAGCATGGCAACGGA
>Ga0209636_10007260_pt1 | contig 11314 bp, 8 predicted proteins | sample DeeMarSWOR152_54_FD_187464 | JGI IMG/M metagenome (GOLD analysis project Ga0209636, IMG submission 187464) | Marine sediment microbial communities from White Oak River estuary, North Carolina - WOR-1-52-54 (SPAdes) (version 2) | ecosystem: Environmental > Aquatic > Marine > Intertidal zone >... | reverse complement strand
TGGAATTTGGAAAAATTATAATAAAATTCAAATTCCAATTTATAATTACCCTCCCACCCTTAATTATTTATTACTGGAAATAAGTTACTTAAAAAAAATTCACTAATTCCCTTACAAGCAATAAATATTCCATTCCCAATTCCCTATAAATCTTAAAATAATCCATTCCCCCTTCCCACTTCCCGTTGTATCGATATTTCTTCAATCCTCACACCTCAAACGATTGATTTTATAAAAATATCGTAGTGTACTCACACCTCACACTTTTATTCACGATCCACCATCTACAATCCACCATCTTAAGTTTGCACCAAAAATTGTAGAAGAATCATTAATAATAATACATATCCAGGTAAGTAATCTTAAAATAAAGATTTCGTAATAATTAAGATAAAAATTCTACGGTTATTTGAACGAATTAAAGAATTAGTTAAAATATTCAATTCTAAGAATTCAATCATACTTCTTCTAAGTAGGTATAACTTACCTCTAAGTCATAATATATTCCTTTGTCCTTGTATTGCAAGAATGCAATATTACCTGGTCTGGGAATAAAAGTATATGGTTTCCCAGCGCCGCAGATTGCATGGATATTAATCTGCCAATCACCAGTCATATAACTATCTTGTGTACCATTCATTTGCACTTGTAAGTTGCATGGTGTCATACCAGTGGCAACTTCAGTCGTATTATCACCATTCGTTAATGAAATGCTAACCTCATCCGGATCTGAGCCTTCATCTGACTCTTGGTGGGCAGAATCACTATCCTCAAAACGCATACCAACGGATATTATTGTAATCTTGGCTGAAAAGTTTATGTCTAATGGTAATGTAGTAGCCACAAGTTGGGTATTATCCCCCATATCAGAGTCCAACCAACCGCTCTCCCGTGGATAGTCACCTATAGTGTCTTCATAATTAGGCCCCTGGGGTTTTGTTACTTTCTCCTCTCCGAAACAACCCGCAAAGGTGGCCGTGAGTATTAATATGATTGCGAGTGTAATCAATATTTTCTTATTCATAATTCCACCTATAGGTTTCCAATTTTAATTCAGTTATCAATTCCCATATTGTTTACTTTAACTTATAAGTTTTTCGTAGTAATATAATGTTTGTAATATAATGTTGAAAAAAATCAAATATTTGATAATTTATTACAAGGTTAAATGGACATAATTACATTGACCACAGATTTTGGCCTTACAGAATACCCAGCGGCCATGAAAGGTGTAATATTATCAATAAACCAAAAAGCTAGAATTATTGATATTACACATTCAATTCTCTCACAAAATATACTTCAAGGGGCATTTATACTTTATTCTGTCGTTGATAATTTTCCAGAGGCTATCCATATTGGTGTGGTGGACCCTGGGGTGGGTACCTCAAGAGCAGGATTAATATTTAAATGTAAAAAAGGAGTACTAATTGGACCGGATAATGGTTTATTAGTACCCGCTGCTGAACGATTGGGTATGAAAGTGGTAATCAAAATTACCAACTTTGACTATTGTTTGAAAGAGATTTCTGATACTTTCCATGGCCGAGATATCTTTGCACCAATTGCGGCACATATTTCTAAAGGTATATCCATTGAAAAGCTGGGTGACACGGTGACTAAATATGTTCATCTTAATCTATTCGATATTCAGGATAACAATGAGCAAATTACTGGCAAAGTTCTAAACATTGATAATTTTGGGAATATCATCACAAATATCCCAAAACAAATTATTGAGAAATATTTCAAAATTGATGATATATTACATATTACTCAAAGTTCAGGTCAGCCACCTTGGAAATTACCGTTTAAAAATACCTATGGAGCAATGGCAAAAGGAAAAATAATGGCTATCATATCTAGTTCTGGCTTATTAGAAATTGCTGGGAATCATTGTAGCGTGAATGAAAAATTGAATTTGAATATTTCGGATGAGATTATAATTCAAAAATAAATAAAAAAATTTTATGTGGCTTCTCGATAATAAGTATATCCAATCTCTAATGTCCAGTCGTTACCAGTATCATCAACATCAAAAAAACCTATACTGGGTCTCCTTAAGGTCTGATCACCACAAATATGGCATTGAACAGTAATTATATATTCACCTGTACCGTTGAAATACGGATCATTTTGTGGTATAAAGCTTATTTCTACAGAGACGCGACCGTTTGATTGTGTATCAGAAGTAACCCCTGTACCATTTGGTGGGGTAATGCTTATAGAAAATTCATCAGGTTCATTGGAATATCTAGCACCATTGTCTGGTTCATCCTGCCAGGTAAGCGTTGCTGTGACCTCGAGTACATTTGGATGTGTTATTTCAATGTAATAATCATCCTCTGAGTTTTCATTGGAATGACCTTCAATACTATCCAAAATGATATTTGTCACCGAAAATTCTGACCAATCTGTAATTCGTCCACCAACACTCATTTGTTCTGTTAATTGTTTTAGTGTTTCTTCATCTATGACTTGTATTGCATTCGCCTCATGATTAAACACTAAAGCTAAAATTACTGTTATGAAAATCATTCCTACTAAGCCCGTTTTCCATTTGTTTTCCTGAGTTTCAAACCATGTTTTATATAATTTTTTTAAGGTTGACATACCTACTCAAATATATGATTATTATAATAGGACTTATATTTTTCGATTTATTAAATGAGTTAAAGTTTAAATATAAGGTAATAATTATCATCAAATAATCTGGTGTAAGGTATGGCTAAGGGAATATCAGCAGATTCCAGTACTACAAGTGTGAAACACTCAAGTAGTCTGAAAAATGCTATATTTATTCTACCGTTCATTGCACTTATTGCTTTAATTTGGCTAATTTTATTGAAAATAGGCGAATTACCTGAGAGCGTTACTTTTAATTGGGAATTTAATACATGGTTAAATTTTTGGATGGTAATTCTGGTAATTTTAATTGTCATTCTGATTTGTATCCCACAGACCGGTGAACAACCTAAACCTGAAGAGGTTACTCCAACAAATGCTGAAACCGTTAAAAAAGTTAAAAAAACTACCAAGAAAAAACCAGTGACTATGGTGACCGTTGAGACTGTGGATAAGCCTGTGGAGTTCGTCCCAATTGGAATTGCCGATGATAAAGTTAAAAGCACTACTAAAACCAAAATAGAACCAGCAGAGGTTAAACTTTCTGATAAAGAAGAAAAAGCGATTCTAGCTGCTAATATCGTAGCGCCAGCAGTTAAAAAAGATAAGATTACACCCAAAGTTATTGAATATCCAAAGGAAGTAGAGGGCGGAATCTACGGTGATACTTTTATTAATATTGATAATGAAAGAGTTTTAAAGTTACGAACCTTAGTAGTTGAAGATATTTATTTAATGTAGGGTAAATTTATATGATATATAATATTATAAATAAAATTATAGAATTTTGATTTTTTATATAAATGAATATTAAACATTAGATTATAATGATTAATTTTAAGTACTATAAATTAGATGTGGTGGGCTACCTTAAAGTTAAAATCATTCTATCATAATATCCGACTTGATTTGGAGGCATCTGATAATGGCACGCATTCATGCACGACGCAGAGGTAAATCATCATCCACTAAACCGTATCATATTAATGTTCCAGAGTGGGTACCTTTGCAGGCTTCAGAAATTGAGGAACTTATTGTTAAATTAGGTAAAGAAGGATTATCCACAAGTGCAATAGGTTCAAGATTACGCGATCAATATGGTGTTCCATCCGTAAAAGAAAGTACTGGTAAGAAAATCACTAAAATACTGGAGGATAATAATATTAAATTCAATCTTCCAGAAGATCTCACAAACCTAATGAGAAAAGTTAGAAAACTAGATATGCATTTGAAAAATAATCCAAGAGATTTGCATAATAAACGTGCCATTAAATTATTAGAAGAAAAAATCAGACGATTAGTCAGATATTACAGAGATAATGATTTATTACCAACTGATTGGAAATATGATATATCAACTGTTAAACTACTGGTTGAATAAATGTGATAGATCATTATGGTTCCACAGTTGAATTCTTATTTACCCTTTTGTAATTTCTTTATTTTTGTAATTATTTCATTTGCGCTTTTAGTTCCAAATATCGGGGTTATCACTTCTTCTATAATTTTAATCAATGTCGATATACCTTTGAGAGTCATATCATCTGAAGGGATTTCACTAGCTTCAATATGTTTAATCAGAATTTGCTTACCAGTTTCTCCGAGTTTATTACCAATAATCTCTAAAACAGAGTCAATAATAGACTTTCCTCTACCCAGATATTGGTTTACAATTGGTAAATAGGTATGTTCTTTAATTACAATAGATTCGCTTAGTGGAAATAATAATGTGCGCGGTTCACTGGCCAAGAAATCTCTATCTCGATAAATACGAATTATATCATCATTAATATGTTGATACTCACTAAAGTTTTTGTAAGCTGCTAGAATAACCTCATCTGTATTGCTGGAAACATATAATAAGCAAGGGATTTTTCCTAGATTTTCCTGTATCAATTCCTTTCGCGACTGGAGGTTACCTTTTGACCTGAATTTCAAATGCGTAAGTGTGATTAATTCGAAACCTATTAAACCTAAATTAGGGATGATGCGTTGTTTGATGATTGACTGAGCTTCAAATTTTTTTCTTATATTATTAATAGATGTTGCAGAGATCGAAATTATTTTATTAATCGCAAAATCAGATAATTCTGGGTATCGAATAAGTGCTACAAACACCTCGCGCTCTGCTTTTGTTAATTTTATGTTATTTTGACCAGAAAACGATTGAACAAATGAATACGATTTTTCTAAGTCCATGGAAGTAAGATCTGAAAACATATCAATTTCTTTTAATGTTGAAGTTTGAGCAGTTGAGCCGGGAATTTGTTCTACAAATCTTTGAGGTAATATCTGGGTGAAGTCAGTAGGCTTAATATCCAGTTCAAAATAATTCTGTATGATCTGACTATAATCGAAAAAATTGAAAATCTTGATTAAACCAAATGGAAAGATAATTTGTTTTTCGGTGTCCTCCTGTAAATCGAACTGGTATTTATTAAATCTCGTTATTTCATTTACTCTTTTGAGATTAAAATAATTTTGATAAAATCCTAGTGATACCCAAGAATCTGGCGCACTCAATAAGAAAAATATATTTGGTATGCGTTTGTAAATATTTCCAAGTATGAGGCTTGGTGATTCTGAAAGGTTGGGAGAATACAATCTATCATAAGATGCGCTAAATAATTCAAAACCGCAATATTGTAAATACGGAATTCTAATAATTTGGAAATAATTTTGTTTTTTTAATTTATTTCTAATGGTTGCTATGGTTGAAGGATTTATATCAATAATCTTACCGAGTGCATTATCGTTGATACCAGGATACTTAATAATGCCGTAAAAAACGATTTTCTCCTTCTCAGTAAAACTTCGTTTAACCATATTAAGGGAATGAATGTAAAAATATTTAAAATTTTTTATTTAATCTTAAGATTATCTTTATTTTCCGAATATATTTAGCATACTTAGGATAAAGTAAAATTTAATATGAACTCTTGCTTTTAATATATCTGAAACACATCTGTTATTTAGGCAACTCATGATTGTTAATTATTATTTATCGTGAGCATTTTTACATAGATTACCGAAATTATTTTACTATAATGGACATATAATTTAAATTGCGAAAACTTAAAAATATCTTTGTTTCTCATGTCAATTTATCATTTTTAAGACGGATTTAAATAAAATAGAATATTATCACTAATAATATCTAAGTTAGAACAAAATGTTTATATAACCTCGATTACAATATTAACTATGCTACATAATAGCACTAAATTTATCCCGCCTATAATATAATTATCCGAGGATAATTATAAGGAGGATGTGAATTGAAAGCTTCCACAAAAATTGCATTTACAACAATAATGATGTTTCTTATGATTGCTGGGACCGCAAGCGCTGCATCATATTCTGATGCAGACGGTGATGGGGTTTGTGAGCCTGGCGAAGAAATCACATTTTATGGTGATATCTCATATTTTGATGAGAACGGTAAGGAACATCGCTATGACACATGGTATTGGGACTTTGATGGTGATGGAAATTATGAGGGCCGCAGCCGGGATATAACTTACATATTCGATGCTGAGGGTACATACACAGTGACTTTATACGAGATCAATGATGACGATAATCTTGTGATTCTAACTGTTGAAGTAAAGGTTGATGGACCAGATCCTATACCTGACGATGATGCTAAATTTAAAAAGATAAAAAAGATCCTAAACTGGCTGGAACATAAGAAAATCCCAATTGAAGTTAAAATTAAACTTATAATTAAACATTTAGAAAAAATATTCGGTGTTGAGTTAGATAATGATGATATTGAGGAATTAACGGTTTACATTTACAAACTTATTGATTATTACGAAGACAAGAAATGTTAATACATTAAAATCAAAATATTTTCGGTATATAATAAAAATTCATAATCACGATTAATCCTGCTCGCAAAAATGCCTCCCCCCTAAACAACACCAGAAGATGTTGCCCGTTTTAGCCCCTCGGGTTTTACTCTCTTTTTTGGCTAAAACGGTACATCTTCTTTTCCCCCATATTTCCAGTATTTTATAAATATATTTATATAAAATGGTCATTATAAATACCTATATATAATAATCTAACAGTTAAATTTATGATATATAAATGACCTAGTAACCTTGAAGAGAGGAGTGATAATCATTTGATTCTCGGTAGCCAGAATCATAAGTCTACTAGTAAAGATATTCATAATTTTGCTAGTTTAACTAAGTATTATTCTAATAGTAGAAGTAAACCATATAATAATACTATTTTAAAATGCAATGTATTGGATGCATCTAATCATATATTTAATAATAGATCCGTTTCACAACCGACTAATCACGTTATTAGCGATTCTGGTTCAGGAAAAATTAAGCATTTAAATAAAAATAAGAGAATTAGGTATAGCTCTAGAATAAAAAGTAATGATACTCTTATTGAAGGTTATGACCATGGCCTGATAAATGGTAATGGTCTAACCGATGGTAATGGTTTAACAATTAATCTCCTTTCAATAGGTAATCCAAAATATACGCAAATATATCGTAGAAATAAGCTGTCCCAGCTGAATGCGCGTAACAAGCGTCGTAAGTATCTGAAGGTAATGGCCGCAATTTTTTTTACCTTATTGCCATTATCCATTTATTTTATAGAATTTGAACAAAATAATCAAAAGATCCAGATCGATGGTGAGTTTGACGATTGGGCTGCTAATGATATTACACGATATTCAGATACCGATACCGAACCGGTCCAGAATCCTTATACTAATTTGATTGATTGTAGAGTCCAATATCAAAATAATATACTTGATTTCTATGTACAAACAGAGTTAGATTTATTTGGAGGCAAAAACCCAAGCTCGCCAGCTATGAAAAGTAACAAAATATATAAACTTGATATTTTTATTGACAACGATTTAAGTTCAATGACCGGCTTTCAGATCCGGGGTATTGGCGCTGACGAGCGTATTGAGCTTCAGGGTCAAAATGGGATTGTTAATAGAGCCTTTTCATATTATTTTGATCCTGTTAAGAATAACCTAGATTGGAACGGCTGGGTGAAATATTCTAATGTTGATGTGGCTAAGGAGAAACTTAGATTGGAGGGTAGACATTTTCTAGTACATTCGAAAAACACCATTATGACTCAATCCCACCATGAAATGGGTGAGGAGATTGAAGTTGATAACTATTCACCAAATAATATATTCTGGCGAGGTGCATTAGATACCCCCAAGATTGGTATAATAATGCAGCTGATGGATAATGAGGGAAATTGCGATTTTACCCAACCAATTTTAACCGGTTCTGAGCCTCACCACTGCCTTAAAATTACTGACTTGAGTCCGGATTATATTTTACCTTCCGATAACCAAGTACCGCTTCTGGCACTCGAGCTTATATCACCTGGAAAGCAAACAAATACCAATCAATATGCAGCACTAAGGCTATCCACCATCTCATGGGATTGCCAAATTTCTGGAAGTTATTCACTAATGGAATTGCAAGAATTTGGAAAATTAGAGTTGTTTGTTGATGATAATCATAACCACAAGCTTGACCTCCCGGATTATCAAATATCTGACTGTGATATAAAAATATCAGCAGATTCGAGCTTAGTAATCGATTTCTTACCGCCGTTGTCAACCCTAAAAGGTGGTTATAATCATTATTTATTAACCATTAAACCAAATCATTCACTGAATCTGGGTCCCAAGACAACTAAATTATTGAGAATGAATCTATATCCATCGAATGTTATTAGCTCATCGAATATTATTGTGAATATTCCTAAGACATCTGACAATAAATTAATTGTTTATCTGGGTGACCTACCACCTAGAATCACAATGGACGGTATTTTTGCGGATTGGCAAAAGTTTGGTGAGTTGAAACATGACCTGGATATACCAATACTATCGAACAAATATCAAGATCTTGATATCAATAAAATAGCTATAGATATAGAGCCAGGTTCTGAGATATTTTCGTGCTACCTTAATGTACATGGAAATCTTTTAGATGGGACTACAATACCACCGATATTTTATTCAGGTGTACTCTCAACCTCTAAACATTCCAATATTTTAATAAAAGACACCTCTGAGGAAAAACCTGATCCATTGAATAACTCAAATATAATCCAGCAGTTACCCGAGGAACTGCTCGGCACCGATAAAATCTCAATTTTCATCGATACTGACCAAGATCACAATACTGGGTATGATCCCACTTGGTTATTACTTGGGGCCGAATACCTTATACAAATCACTGGTCGTGAGGGAATCATACAAAATAAAGAGCTTCTAAAATTCAATGTTAATTCTGATGATATCTGGGACTGGGAAAAAATCGCGGATATACCTGCTTATAAAGATATTAAACAACTGGAAACACAAATAAACTGGGTCGAATTTGGCCAAGAGCCAGTAGATGCTCTGGATATTGTATTTTATATTTCTGATTGGACTGGAGAAATCGCTGATAGCACAGCCATTGAATCCATACCAGATTACGATGATTATATTAATGAGACATCAAAGGTTTTTGGTGCTGATTCTGGTCTATTGATAGATTTTGATATTTTAAAAGATATAAATGATACATATACTACTAATGAAATCGAAAAATCGGTCTCTTCATCATCAACCTCAAGAACCAGGGGAGAGTATAAAATAAATGTGACAGATAATTTAGGTTCTGCTACTGATAAACCGAACCAGCGTAAAGTTGTACGTGATAGTGATGGTCATTGGTATGTATTCTGGGAGAGCGATAATAGAGTGATGGCCAAGCGTTCAGTTGATACAGCGGGTACTGATTGGTCGGCGCAGGCTGTCAATCTAGCGGGTGGTGCTGAGGCTATAATTAATGGAATTGATGGTACAGCATATTGTCCATCAATTGATATTTATAGAGACCCCAGCGATATTAGTAAAAATCGAATTCACCTAGTTTGGAGTAGAGTGGATAGTGGTATGTATTCCATATGTTATAGTAATTGTACAGATATTACTTCAAACGCTAATTTTATCAATCCAAATTCATGGTGTGATTCCACTGGTAGTCCAGGCTTTGATGTTTTATCAAATGATATTGAACAAGGCGGTGGGGTGAATTATGGCTACCCCAGTATATCGTTGGATCGATTCGGGAGCCCTCATGTTGTCTGGCAATATGAATATCTATCTAGTGATTTTGAAATAAATTACACAGTATGTAACAAAACTAATGGCTGGAATAATGGGAGTAGCGATCCTATTATAATTTCACCCGCCGGGGGTGACTATCGTACACCATGTATTGATGTTGGTTATAATGGTACCATTCATGTTGCATACTCCGATAGAGCATCAAGTTACGGCATCAATTATGTTCAATGTTGGAATATATCTGATAGTATGAAAAAAATTAATTGGGGTACTATTACCCATGGTAGTGGCGAGGATATTGTAATTACAAATGGTTCCGGTACCATGCGCGAACCGTCTCTGGTATGTGATATGCAGGGTCGTGTCTGGATTGTCACATCCGAAAATGTTGACGGTGATGATAACATCTGGTTCGAGATGGAGGATTTCAAAGATAGTACGTATTGGCCCGGGCCATATTTACTAGCTAAGAACGGCGACCTTTACAATCCAACCATTGGTTATGATGGCTCTAATACTGTGTATTGTGTTTGGGAGAACAACACTTCGGCTACCAATATTAGGATTTATTTTTCTTATAATTCCTCTGGTAGCTGGTCTACACCAATTGAGATTGTTGCTGGAAAAAAGTACATCTATCCCCAGATTCCTAAAAATTTAAGCACCCATAATAATCAAGTAAGTTTTATTTATAAAAATAATACAGATTTTGAGTTAATATTCTATTCAATACCTGAGCTGCCAACACCAGGTCAGGTAATAATTTTAATTCTCTTTTTACAATTATTAATCATGGTAAGTGCTAAGCGTAAATATTTTAAATTTAGTAAATTCAGTTAGGAGTAAAGATTAGATGAGTAAAAATAATAAATTAGTTAATAAAAATCATAAAACAATCCATAAACCCAGGAAAAATGTTCTAATTAGGTCAAAGCTTAAATGGCTTATAATCTTCGGGTATCTACTTTATTTATTTTTAATTCTCATGACCCAGTTACCGTTTATTGCAGAGCATTTTGCAAGCAGAACAATATATGATTCCGATGTTATTGAGTCCCATTTATCATTTCCAGCAGATGGTCGACAATCACATTATTATGTCGAACTTTCGAACCAAAGCATGGTGGGGTATATTGACGTTTATTATTATCCCAAAAGTAATACCTTGCGCACTAAAGTGGAGAATATAAAATCCCTAACCATTTACTGTCGTTCTATGTATTATGATGAGTGCAAAGATGTATTTGATATAGACCCAAATGATAATTCTAATTATTATAAATGGTACTTTATCGAGAAGAACCATTTGAATGTAAACATAGAGTCTAATAATGATTTGGAAACTCTGAAATTCATTGATGCCCCACAACCCAGTGCCGTCTATGTGGATGATTTCCAATGGACTGAGCCAGAGCAATATCAATATCTAACCATAAAGGGTATAGCACTTTCGAATGTATCCGCAGGATCCACCAATGTTGATTTATACTTTAAATCAACCCCAGATAGTGCACCGGTGGCAATGATCATTGCTTCTAGAGCGTGGCTAGTAGTTAATCAGAC
>Ga0209636_10007259_pt1 | contig 11317 bp, 11 predicted proteins | sample DeeMarSWOR152_54_FD_187464 | JGI IMG/M metagenome (GOLD analysis project Ga0209636, IMG submission 187464) | Marine sediment microbial communities from White Oak River estuary, North Carolina - WOR-1-52-54 (SPAdes) (version 2) | ecosystem: Environmental > Aquatic > Marine > Intertidal zone >... | reverse complement strand
AAGATTAAAAATAGGACCAAATTCTTTCAATGGAATACCAGATATTAAATGTGCACCTACTGGCGCCATAATATCTCTTCCATGAAATGTATTTGAAATTGGTTTTTTAAAAAATTTATCATTTTGTGTAAAAATATGATTATTTTTTAAAGAATAAATAATTTTATTGAAAAATGGAATATAAATAGATAATTTCTGAATTATAAGAGAAAGAATGTTGTTGATTGTCACTTTCATTATTGGCAACATCATTTTATATTTTCTATGATGGCTTGTTTATATACTTTTATGTGTTCTTTAGCACAATTGTTCCAACTATATTTTTTAACTAAATTAAATCCTGCTTTTCTTAATTTCTTTTTAAGTTCTTTATTTAATACAATTGTTTTTATTGATTCTTCTATTTCTTTTTCATTGTTCGGATCAACCTGAATTTGAGCTTCTAATCCTTTAACGTTTTCGAGCACCCCAACTTTTTTTGACGTTATAACTGGAGTTCCACACGCTAAACTTTCTAAAATTGGGAAACCAAATGTCTCTCGAAAAGAAGGTTGACATAAAACTTCTGCCCCAGCGTATAAAGCAGGTAATTCTTTATTTATTGATCCCAAGAATCTAATTCTCTTTTCAATACCTAGTTTTAAAACTAATTTTTTAATTTTTTTATATTGATAACTTTTTTTACCAGCAATTACTAAAGTTAAGTTTTCATATTTTTTATCTTTAATTACATTTGAAAAGGCTTTTATAATTCTAGGTATGTTTTTTATTTTTCTATAGGAGCTAACATGAAGTATATATGGAGTATTTATATTTAGTTTAGAAAGCGTTTTTTGTATTTCATTTTGAGCTAATTCTCGAAATTTAGATGTATTAACTCCATGTTTAATTACAGATATTTTATTAATATTTATATTATATCCCTTTGAAATATTTTTTTTCATCATATTTGAAACTACAATAAATTTACTAATTTTATTTTTTAATATTTTTATTAAAAATAAAGAAAATAGATGTATGGGAACTAATAATTCTTTTTTTAAACTAAAATTTATTTCACTACTTATTATTTCATCCCCACCAAAAGTTATAATTTTTGTTGCGTTAATAAACCAAAAATATGGAGGCACAATTTCACCTGGACAATGTACTATATCTATATTATGAATATTTATTTTGTAAGAATATAAAATAGGTATTAGATATTTTGAAATAAAATTATTTTTTCTATCATACAAAAATATTCTTTTTCCAGGAATATTAATATTTTCATTACTACATATATAATAGACATCAACACCAAAACTAACTAAATGATAAATTAAATTTTCAGTATATCTTTTTTTTCCTCCATATTTATTTTCCTCTAAAAAGTGAGCACATATTCCTACTTTTATTTTGTAATTACCACCTTCTCTTTTTCTATATATTATTAAAATACCAAAATAACTCTGAGAAAAAAATGAAATATAAAATTTCTTTTAAGATTAATTCCAACCATGAGATATCAATTTTATTTAGAAATATAGCTCGTGCATCTCAATCTAGATGTGTTCTATACGTTTCTGTAATCATATCTAAGGTTTACTAGGAAGGATAGGTTTAAGGGTGTAAAGATCGAATATCCATAAAGTATCTAACTTCTCAAACTTGAACATCTCTCCGTCATCCCCAATTATTACTGCATTTGTTTCTATAAGTTTGAATAGGGTTGAGTTTTCCAATACGCTTTCGTATCTAAATCTCCCACCATGAACTTCATTCGGAATCAGGAAATATTTTATATCAAGCTTCTCTAAATAACTTAGAAGTTTTTCGTTGGAGATAGATTGGAGAACAGGCAAGTAAATGAGCCAGTTCTTTGGATGATTTAAGTCAATGAAGGACCGCTTCAAAAAAAACTGGAAGAGACTAACCCCAAAACCAATTGTATCCGAATCATCTTCGCTCAACCGGGAAAAATAGAACTCAATTGTTGGTATATGCCAGTGATGTCCATAAGGTTCTATGGAGTCAAATTTATCGTAGTATGCAGGGTCCCATGTGTTAGGATATTTAATCACCTGATTTAATATAGTCGCTGAACCCATAGTCGAGATCAAAATAAGTATTAACCCCATAAAATATGTTAGTCTCCAAGACGATGCCTGTACTTTACTTCCGAACCGAAAATTAAGGCTGTACTTATTAGACACAACAATAAGTAAAAAAAGCCAAGGTGTCGTATAGATGAGAAGTTCTTGGTAGTTAGCCTTAGCAAGATCTATAATTAATAAATTTAGATTTATAACCCACCTTTTTGAAATTTCGAGTTTTATGAACCAAAGGTAAAATGCGATCATTGAAGTTGCGAATGTATAAGTTATTGTGCCTACCCAACTGGGCCAAGCTTTGAGGCTAAGTAAATAATTAATTCCGATTCCTACAATTAAAGCAACTGGAATCGTTAACGGAAGAATTCTTCTAATCCATTCACCTTGCATCTTGCCAAAACTAAAAAAGTAAAAATTAAACAAGGAGTATAAGAACCAAGAAGCCAATAAACTTGAATGATTGCTTAACTTTCTGAATCGTTTAATGATAAGAGCCGAAAAAAAGAACAGAAGCGGAACAAGGTTTGAAGCCATGAGTGTATGAGTAAAAAACAAGTCAAATAAATTACTAAATGACACGTCAGTAGTTACTCCAAGGGGCCATACTAAACCCAACTCTAACAATTGTTGTATATATGGTTCTGTCATTGTACCAAAGGGTACTCCTAAAGAAAACAAATTGTTTACGAAAAAAAGTGCCGGAATACAGAAAGGTATTGCAACGGAGGTTAGTAATAATAGATTAGATTTTACTCCTTGGAAATTCTCTCTAGGGAAGGTGACGGAGAGAAAAACTATAAATGGAATACAAAGAAATATTTGGAAAATAGATTTCGGGTAACTTAGATCATAAAATAAACTGGTGAAACTATAGTTTAAGATGATGTGCGGAGCGAGTAATAATAGCCCTAGGACCAAGTTATCATGTAATTTTTGAAAAACTCTTATGTTATATGAAAAGAGTAGAATGACAATTACGAACCATACATAAAATATACCAAACTCCTTGGAAAGCATCAAAAGTGCAAGGTTCATACCTAGAATGCAGTAAACGATTGGGGTTGAGTTCTTTTCGAGTGTGAGAATCAACAAATAGATTGAAGAAGCTGTTAAAAATATTAAGATTAGATCGAGATAAAGAGATGCCATCGCCATATACCATTGGACTGCGGTCATTGAAACCAATGAAACCATGGATATATATGATGCACTAGGATTTTTTGGAGAAAATTTTCGCCCCATAGTGTAAACAAGAAAAATGGTTAAGAAAAAGAGGGTAAGAGGAATAAACCTAAGAATTGGAGCATCCGATAAATGAAAGAACCAAGAGTAAATTATTGGCATTACAGGCATACTATCTCCAAACGTTGGCCAAGTTCCGGCTAGGGAAAATGACCCATCAATTAACTGTCTTCCTTCAATAAGATACATAGCTAATGCATCATATTGATATATAAGCGGAGTGTAAAGGGTTATAACAACTATAAAAACAATCATGAGTAAAAGGTAAGGAAAGGTTCCTCCTAGTGTTATATTCATTAACTTTAATTTTACTGTATACTTTAATTTTACTTGGTGGTTTGATAAATTAAATGAAATTCTAGGAAATTTTGTAAAGACCCAATATCCAATTAAAATAAATCCTATAAAATAGTTAAACCAAAAAATATATTTTGAATAATAAGGAGATGTTATATATGTTATTAAAATTGTAGATATGATATAGAATACCCAAATTATGAATCCAAATAAAATTTTATCTATCTCACTAAAATCAATCTTCCGTTGAATCCACCTTATATGAAGTAAAGAATACCCAGGCAGAATAAGTAGCAATAAACTAATGATTGAACATAACATTTTTTAAAGATTTACAAAGTTTTAGTTATCTTTTTAATAAATAGACGTCTCTTAACTGTCTTTTTAAAATTGCTTATATTCCAAGAGATTGCAGAAATGGTTGCCCTGAAATTTTCTTTGCTATTTCCTTTAACAAGAAATGATAAGCGCGTATCAGGCGAATCAAGGAATCTCTTTAAAGTTGAAAGAAACATTAACGCTTCTATTCCTGTTAATAAGATTACGTGCCAAAATAATGCTACAAACATTTTTAATAGTGAGAAGTTTATGAGGATGAACCGGATCTTTGCTCTATGGTCGTAATACGTGGCCAGAGGATTGACCTTGCCTATTGTTTCGCTTCTTTTATGATAAGAAATCGCCTTAGGAACAGCAAAAACTTTGTAACCTGATATTTTAACTCTAGCACAGAAATCAGCATCTTCGCCATATATATAATAGTCTTCATCAACTAAACCTATTTTATTAAATAATTCTCTACGAGATACTATTGTTCCGACATAATCTACTTCAGTAGACTCTATCTGTAGGTCTGAAAGATTCGAACGGATATGACTTGATTGAATACCCATGTAATTAAAAGATACTCCAGCTTCATCTATAACACAATCAGAACCATAAACCAGACGTATTCCACCAACCACTCCAATCTCATCACTACTAAGAAGCTTATCTACTAGAATTTGAAGCCAATCCTGCGAAAAGGTCTCATCATTATTGAGATCAAAGCCTATTATTTCCCCTATAGCTGAGCGTATGCCGATATTAATCGCCTCTCCGATACCAATACGCCTTGCTCTTATCAAGACTACATTTGGGAATTCATGCTCAACCATCTCAGGGGCACCATCAGTCGACCCAGCATCTACAACAATAACTTCATAGGTGCCCTTATATTCTAAATTTCTCAAAGATTCCAAGCATTCTCTTAAATTATCTTTCCCATTTAGATTGGAAATAATAAGTGAAGCACTTGGGTATTTTATTATATGTTCTTTTCCATTGCTAATATTCATCATAAAATTTACTGATGATTTTTCTCTAAAAGAGATTTGTAAATATTACATAATTTGGAAGCAATAATAGACCAATCAAAAGTTTTAGCTGTTTTTTTAGCTTTTATTCCTAAATTAATAATAAATTCTTCATTTGATAACACTTTTTTAATAGCATTAATGAACTCTTCATCAACTTTTTCAAATAATAAGGCATTTACTCCATCAAAAAAAGGTAACCCCTCAACAGCTTTATATGTAGCAATTATTGGTTTTCCAGCTGCAGCATATTCTAATAGCTTCAATTTAGTTCCACCCCCTCTCATAATGGGCGCAATACAAACGTCAGAAAATTTAATATAACTTGACAACGGATTTACATACCCCAAATATTTCGCGTTCTTACATATTTCAATTTTATTCAAGAAACTTTTAGGAGGATTTGGCCCACATATAACGAAAGTAGCATCTTCAATTTTTGGAGCTATATAATCTAATATAATATTAGCAGATTCTAAATTAGGATACCAGCTTAAAGTTCCATGAAAAAATATTATTTTATTAAAGTTATCATATACTTTAGGATATGAAGCTTTTTGAAATCTTACAATATCAACTCCATTTGGTACAATATATATTTTCTCTTTTTTTAAATTATACAATTTCTCTAACGATTTAGAATCGCGTCTAGAAACGCATAAAACGATATCCGATTTCTTGGTAGCATAACTCTCCATTCTTTTGATATAAGGTAATGTAAAAGCCGTATAAATTGAATTTAAGGAAATCCCTGAAATTTTAGACTTTACCATTGGAAATTCAACATTATGCTCATCTAACGATAATAATATATTTTTATTTAATAGATTCCTAGAAATTAAAGATTGGAGAAATGGGTATGGTTGCTCAACTTGAATTATATCTATTTCTTCGGTTAGAGCTATACTTTCAATAATTTTTTTTATTGAAGTAGTAATAGAAGACGAATATAAATTTATCACATTAATTAATAAAGAATTTCCTTTTTTAAAAAAAAGGAAAGGTTCATAATTAAAAAACCTTATTTTATTAATTTCCATATTTGAACCTTGATGAAGCACCATAACATTTACCCTTTTTGATAGTGAATTAATTAATCCTAAAACTCTATTAAGATTTCCACCTCTATTTAGTTCAAAGTTGTAAGGGGTAACAAATAGAATATTAAACATTATTACATTTGTTCGTATTTAAATATCTAATATGATTGTTTACTTCGTTTTTTGACTTTTGATTCTAGCCAGCGCGCGCGACGGCAAGTTGCTTCGCAACAGTCGTTAACGCTTAGGAACGTTCTCATTTGATGATCATCTCCCTAGACTTCGATCTCACCGCCTTCTTGTGGAAGTTCAGCGATCTTTCTGTATAACGCAGCGATTTTTCATTTAGATCTTTAATAAAAGATTTAATCATTGCGAGCATTCTTTAATTATCCTATCTCACACCGTATTTTTATTCCAATTAATAGTTATTTTAAGTTCTTCCTTAAAATCAGTATTTACTTCAAACCCAAATTCTTCCTTAGTATTGCTAGTTTCAAGACATCTTCTTGGGTGTCTATCTGGTTTTGATGCACGCGTGAGGGGGCATATCCGTCACTAGTTTCAAACCACCCCTATGTCCTGACAGAATTTTTATACTAATTTTTTTATTATTAAATTTGAATATTTTTACCATACAAATTCTAAGATTTTTTGTGTGATATATACTGTCTTATCATTAAGCCTTTTAAAAAATCCTTAGGTCCATCAGAACACTATAAAAATGGAAAAATCACAATAACTAAATAAACGATATAAATAAATTGTACATGTGTTCGCCAATTTTTTCCACCGTCAAATATTGCTGGATATGCTTCCAACCGTTCAAACCCAGCTCTAAAGCGGTTTCTTCATCCTTTTGCAGTTTTAATATCGCATCAGCTAGGGCATCAGGATCTTTTATGTCTACAACTAACCCGGACTTGGTAGAGGCAATATACCTGGCAGGCTCACCACGAGAACAGCAAATGATCGGCTTCCCTAAAGCCTGATACTCGAATATCTTTGTTGGTAGCCCATCGTCAGCAGATCCTGCTCCCCCCATTGGGAGTAAAAATACATCCGCCGAACCCAAGACCTGTACCAACTCTATTTTAGGGACCAGATCTGTCGATAGAACCACGTTTCGAAGGTTCAGCTTCTTTATCATGTCTCTAATTTCTCTTTGACGTTCACCCACCCCTCGGATGATGAAGGATATTCTTTTGTTGCTGGAAAGAAGCTTCGCCGCCCTTAGCACGGTATCAAAATCATACCCCGACCCGAGTATGCCGGAGTACATCACTACGAAATCACTCTTTTCCTTGGCGTGCGTGTAGGTTTTATTGAAAAAGGTTGTATCAACTCCGACCTCGATCGTCCTTATTTTTTCCTCTCTTATTCTGTACCTCTCGATGATCTTTGGAATGTACGCGTGGCTAATAGGGGTTAAAGCGACTGGAACGGAATAAGACGCCCACGTTATAATGTCGATTATTTTCTTGAGGAATCCTGATTTCACTAAACCTGCATCGTAGAACACCTCGGGCCATAAATCGTCCACGTTCCGAACGATGGGTTTTCGATTCGCAAAGCTATAGATGAGGGCGGAGAAGAAGGAAAATAGATTAGGGTTCGCCGCGAAAACTACATCCACCTCGCCTTCAAAGGGTAACGCAAACAGGGATGAAAAGATGAAGCAGATATGTAATATAATTCTGTTAACCAAACTGTTATGCGGAAGAGCTGGAATCCAAACACGAGTGATTTCAATGTCTTCAATTTTTTCAAACACAAGCGCCTTACCCTTGTATCGAGATGGTATCCTCCCCAAGGGATAATGAGGAAATGCAGTAACAACCCTAACAACGCATCCTTTCTCCCTCAACCCCTTTGCCACGTTGAATGCCCTGGTACTACCTCCGCCTATATCTGGAGGAAAATACTGCGCTAAAACCAAAACTCTCATATAAAACTGTATTTAAAGCTCATCTAAGCCGATATGGAATTCAAAACATATTGATTTTTGTACCATTCTATTGTTCTCTTGAGCCCTTCTTTTAAATCCGTCTTTGCTTCAAACCCAAACTCTTCCTTAGATTTATTCACATCAAGGCTTCTTCTTGGCTGTCCATCAGGTTTAGATGTGTCCCAGATAATTTTTCCTTCATATCTCGCGATTTCCGCGATAAAATTTACCAACTCTCTTATCGTAATTTCCTCGCCTGTGCCAAGATTTACTGGATCAGGCTTGTCATACTTTTCAGTGGCAAGAAGAATTCCTTCAGCAGCATCTTCAACATATAAAAACTCTCTGGAAGGTTTCCCTGTACCCCAAACCACAACCTCACTTTCACCCTTTAATTTAGCATCGATCATCTTCTTTATTAGTGCAGGAATCACGTGTGAATGTTCAGGGTGAAAGTTATCCCTTGGCCCATACAAATTGACCGGAAGCAGATAGATCGCATTGAATCCATATTGTTTCCTGTAAGACAGAGCCTGTACCAACAACATTTTCTTAGCGAGGCCGTAAGGAGCGTTAGTTTCCTCAGGATAACCATTCCACAAATCCTCTTCCCTAAAAGGAACAGGTGTATTTTTCGGGTAAGCACATACGGTTCCTATCGCCACAAACTTTTCCACGCTCCCCCGTCTCGCAGCCTCCATTAACTGAAGCCCCATAATAGCGTTATCATAAAACAAGGTTGCAGGATATTTCCTGTTGAATCCAATGCCACCAACCTTAGCCGCCAGATGTATGACGATATCAATACCACTTATAACTTCTACACAATTCTCCCAATTTCTAAGGTCCATAGTGCTACTTCTCGGAACGATGATATTTTCAGGATTTACATTCTTTTCATTCAATAATTTCTCGACAATAAAGGAGCCCAGAAACCCGGCTCCACCAGTCACTAGTATTTTCTTTCCTGAATAGAATCCCATACTTAATTATTACCCAAATTTAATGCTTCTTGGGTTGTAGGTCTTAGTCCATCCACCGAAGGGGTCCTTGAAGCTTAGACCTTGTTTCTTGATCCAGTCGATCGTCATATTTAACCCATCCTCCATAGAGACTATGGGCCTCCATCCGAGCAACTCTTCTGCTTTCTTATTAGAACAATAAAGACGTTTAACATCAAAAGGTCTCAATCGAGCATGATCAGTCTCAATTTCTATCTCCTTCCCCATCAATTCAGCTATAAGAAACGCCAAATCCCTAATTTTAATATCCATACTTCGCCCAAGATTGATCGTCTCCCCAATCGCCCTATTCTCAGATAAAGCCAGAATTATTCCCCTGGCAGTATCAGAGACGAAAGTGAAGTCCCTTGAACTTTCCACATTACCTAAATGCAACGTACTATTTCCATGGAGGAGCTGAAGAATTATTTCAGGAATTATGTATGGTTGAGTAATATTGGGACCAAACGAATTGAAAGGTCTTATAATGACAGCTGGAAAATCGTGTTCTTTATGCATGGTGAAAACGGCTCGATCTGCAGCAAGCTTACTAACTGCATAAGTCGAGTGCGGAAGGGTAGGATGTTCTTCATCCATAGGTATGTAATTAGCTGTTCCATAAACTTCACTTGTAGATATATGGACGAACCTTTCGACAGATTCAGATTGAATTGATTGCCAAATAACATTGATAGTGCCAATAGTATTGACGTTGAAAAATTCCTGAGGATAATAATAGCTATCTGGTATAAAAGGCAGGGCAGCAAGATGAATAACAAACTCTTTATTTTTTAATGTCCTTGAAACATCTACTTCATTACATATATCGGCCTTAAAAACCTCAATATTGTCAAGTCCTTCAAGATACCTCTTTTTACCGGACGAGAAATTATCAAGAACGGTCACTTGAGCCTTTTTTTCACAGAGCTGTTTCACAACCTCAGAGCCGATGAATCCTGCCCCACCAGTCACTAAAACTCTCGAATCCTCTAACCGCATATTATTCTCCCCAAATATTAGATAATTACATTAAACAAACTTTTGATCAACCTTTCTCTCGTACAATACTTATTAAGACCCACAGAATGATGGCTGTAGTCATCAACATCAAACCAACGAAAGTAGCACTCAGAGCAATCAATGTGACATTAGTGCTAATTGTATGAGCAATAGCGTATTTCCTCAGAGTAATGACCCAGAACACACCAGCTATACACATAGAGATGAATCCAGGCAAACCGTAAAACAACAAGGGCCTTCTCATCGAAAGATGCTTTACGGTGCTCAGAATCACGCCGAGACCATGCACAACGGGATTGCGAGTCGAGGAACCTTTGCCGTAACTGATGCTCACTGGAACCTCGGCCACACTCAAGCCGTTCTCTCCCGCCTTCAACAGGATTTCGGTGCTCACACCCATCCCCTCCTCAGTCAAAATCAATGACTCTAACGCCTCCCTACTATAGGCCCTGAACCCAGACTGCGCATCAGTAATCTTAAACTCGTCATTCGAGGTCAAATCCGTGATCAACTTAATGCCTGCCTCTCTCCACTTAGGAGCATCAGAACTGCCTCCCTCAAGGAATCTTGAACCTATCACAATTCCCACATCCCCCTCCTTCAACCGCTCCAAAAGCCTCGGGATCTCCCTAGGATCATGCTGTCCATCTCCATCTAAAGTCACAACAACATCAGCTCCCAACTTGAAGGCCTCTCTAAACGAACTCTTCAAAGCCGCACCATACCCCTTGTTCCTCTCATGTCTCACCACCACCGCCCCTAGACCCCTAGCGATATCACCTGTCAGATCCGAGGAACCATCGTCGCAGACAACGGCCCTGTCAACATACTTTAAAGCTCTAACAACTACCCCGCCGATATTCTTTTCTTCATTGAACGCGGGGATGCAGGCGACTACAAACCGATTGGTGAGATTCTCTAAGGAATGCTCATGTGAGAATTGGTCATACTCTTCACTATTAGGTGACATCTTTCAAACACCAAAACCAGATGGTCTATTCATATCGATCAAGGTCAGATATTTAATCAAGCCGATGTCCGAGGCCCATTCCCTCGCAGTCCCACTTCCCCACTCAGCTGCCTGAGCCACAAGTTTCTTGGCTCGTAATGCATCGTACTTTTCCATCCGCCTGGCGAACCCGCCCTTCAAAGCATCCCTCAGATTCACCAAGATCTTCATCAACTCTACACCAAGCACATCACTCTCAATCCCGTCAACACAATTCCCAACCCGATCAATGACTGTGTCAATAGTTCTCTCATCTTCGTAGGCCGGGATGCAGGCAACAACGAAAGGCTTCTCCGTCATGATTTAAACTCT
>Ga0209636_10007258_pt1 | contig 11317 bp, 6 predicted proteins | sample DeeMarSWOR152_54_FD_187464 | JGI IMG/M metagenome (GOLD analysis project Ga0209636, IMG submission 187464) | Marine sediment microbial communities from White Oak River estuary, North Carolina - WOR-1-52-54 (SPAdes) (version 2) | ecosystem: Environmental > Aquatic > Marine > Intertidal zone >... | reverse complement strand
TGCACTTTCTCGTCGGCAACAATCGCTGACTGCAGATGTGCATGCAGATGATTGATTGCTATCAATGGTTTTTCCCAGGTAATTGCGAGAGTTTTAGCGGCGGTTACACCAACTATCAAAGCGACGGTTAAGCCAGGCTGATTTGCGACGGCAATCGCGTCAATATCATTTTTATCGACGTTGGCCTGTGCGAGGGCCTCTTTTATGACAGGATATATCTTTTCGATATGTGCGCGTGAGGCGATTTCAGGAACGACGCCGCCATATTTTTCATGCAGCTTGGTTTGCGATGCTACTATAGAAGATTTGACAATTCTGCCATCGGCGACTACGGCGGCGGCGGTTTCATCGCAACTGGTTTCAATACCCAAGATATTAATCGCGACTCGTATCTTATTTGCAGATTTACCTTTTGCTTGCATAAGGGGGATATTAGCGAAACGAGGGCAAAAAGTAAAGTATTACCCACGGAGACATCCGACAGATTACACTACTTTATATGAGAATCGGGGATAGTATTTTATAGCCGGTTTTGGTTACGAGGATGTTATCTTCGATTCGGATGCCCAATTTGCCTGGGATGTATACGGCAGGCTCAATTGTAAAGACCATTCCGGCTTGTAATTTACCTTTGCTTTCTGCTGAAATGATGGGCTCTTCGTGCACTTCCAGACCCAGACCGTGGCCTGTGCCGTGGCCGTAAACGGGTAAATCATATTTGGCAATAATTTCTCGTGCGGCGGCATCAACCAGGCTGATTTTTACTCCCGGCTTTATCATTTTGATTGCGTCATCTTGTGCTTGCTGCACAGCATTATAAACTTTTTTATAGAAGGCGTCAGGCCTGCCGATGGAAAAACATCTGGTCAAATCACAGCAATAGCCTTTATATCTGACGCCGAAATCGATAAGAACTGTATCATTCTTTTTAAGTCTTTTATTACCCGGTTGATGATGGGGTCGCGAAGCATTTGGGCCGAATGCGACGATTGTATCGAAACTACTTTTCGCCCCCAATTTTCGAATTTGAAAATCCAGCATACCTGCCAATTCGTTTTCCGTTATCCCCTTCTTTAGGTATCGTTCGGTTTTTCTAAGAGCTTGTGCTGCTATTTTTGCTGCTTTTTCAATTGCTGCAATTTCGGTGTTGTCTTTAATACACCGGACAGTTTCGATAATGTTCGCAACCGACCTGAGCTTGGTTTTAACATTTTTTTTCAATTCATCGAAATCAGCAAGGCTGGTGGTCTTTTCAACGGCTACCCTCCGCACCGATTTTAGTTTTTTCAGCATTTTGGCTGTTGCTTTGGGCAGAGAATCAGTTCGCTGGATTATCGTGCAGGACGGACAATCTTTTTTTGCCTGCTGGGTATATCTGCTATCGGTTAAAAGATAAACTGCGCGTTTGGTAATTACGGCCCAGCTATCGGCGCCCAAAAAGCCGGTTGTGTAGGTTACATTGGCTGGTTTTGTTACTAAAAGGCAGTTTATTTGTCTTTTCTTTAGCTGTCGGTGAATTGCCGTAACACGTTTTTTGATTATTCCGGCGTTCATCTTATCATTCCCACTGCTCGGCAGAGGATTCCTTTAGATTACAGATACAATTGATTAACAGCACAACGGGAAAAAATAAAGTTTTTTTTGCTCCAAAGTTGGCTTTGCGGTATTTTATTTTTATATTTTGATTGGAAAGAACCTGCTGGGGAGGCAAACCGGCTGTAAAAGCAATGGCAGCGTTTTCTGATGTTTTCCGCAAGGGAAGCAAACCTTTTACAATATACAATAGAAGCTGATTTAACAGACAGGACGGTAATTACCGTCCTATTTTTTATATCTTGTCGCGGCCATTTTTTACCATTACAATAAGGCTGTCTTTGAGCTTAGCTTTAAAACTGGTTGTTGAATTATGCTATTACCCATCCGCACAAGTATTCGGCCTCGGCAGACACCATACGCAAATTATGCCTTGATAGTTGCCAATATAGTTATTTTTTTTCTGACATACTGGCCTGTTAAGGGCCCCTTCCCGGGGACCGGGCACGTTCTTCGACCGTGGGCAGTGCAATTTATGCTCACCCCTATCCGTCCATATTTATGGCAGTTTGTAAGTTACGCATTCCTGCACGGCGGCCTTATGCACATCTTCGGAAATATGTTTTTTTTGTATCTGTTCGGCAATAATGTCAACGACAAGCTCGGCAACATAGGGTATCTGTGTCTTTATCTGGCAGGAGCAGTATTCAGCGGAATAGGGCACAGTCTAATGAGCAGCAGTCCTGTTCTTGGCGCCAGCGGCGCCGTTGCGGCCGTAACCGGAGCTTACCTGGTTCTTTTCCCCCAGACTCTAATAACGGTTATATATTGGTTCATTATCATCGGCACGATAGACCTGCCGGCATTGTACTTCATCGTCTTTAAGCTGATTTTCTGGGACAATGTCGTGGAAAGGCGTATTCCCAATGTTGCCTATGACGCACATTTGTCGGGCTACGCTTTCGGCATCCTGTCTATGCTGGGCCTGCTTGCAGCTGGTTTGATTAGCAGCAGCCATTTCGATTTGTGGGCGATGATAAAACGCTGGAACCAGCGGCGCCGTTACCGGGATGTTGTATCGAGCGGTTACGACCCTTTTACGGGACGTACGAGCAAGCGGATAAAAGTAAAAGAGGTTAAATCCGCCACCCGGAAGAAGGCAGAAGAAAAAACAACCGAGCTTCGCAATGAAATTGGTCGCCGAATACTGGAGCGCAATTTGTCCGCCGCAGCCGAAGCGTATCTGGAGCTAATGGAGCTTGACGGCACACAGGTTCCGCCCCGGCAGTATCTGTTGGATATTGCCAATCAGCTCGCCAGTGAGAATAAACACACCGAGGCAGCAGAAGCTTACGAAAAGTTTTTGGCTCACTACGGCAGCTACGAATACGTTGAGCAGGTTCAGTTGATGGTGGGGATACTGTATTCACGCTATCTGAATAAGCCGGACTTGGCTATAAAGCATCTGCAGTCTGCTGCAGAAAAACTCTCCGACCCGGGCCAGATAAAGATGTGCAAAGACGAGCTTACCAAATTACAAAAGCAATAACAGCAACACCCACAACATAGAAGGTGATGCGAAACAATATTTCAGGTAAGAAAAAAGTTGACAGCTACCAAGATGAGTGCTAATTTGAAATGTATAAAATTATTTAGCGTTTCAGTTGTTCTTTGAAAAGGAACTTTTTTGGGAGATAGAAAAATGCGAACTCATATCAACTTATTTATTCTCATCTGTCTGATAAGTTTAGTGTCCTTCGGGTTTGCCCAGGAAGCCGCTACTTCACCACAAGAATCTGCTTCAGCCGGCGAAGAAATCGTTCCGTCTTTTCCCTATATGGCCGAGATAATCGGCGACAATGTCAACATCCGTTCCGGTCCTGGTACGAATTATTACCGCTGCGGCAAACTCGATAAAGGCGACATAGTAAAAGTGGTGGGCAGCCAATTTAGCTGGTCCCGCATCGTTCCGCCTGCCGACAGCTTTTCGTGGATTTCAAAGCAGTATGTCAGCATCGACCGCAGCGACCCCACTATCGGGACTGTTACCGGCGATAATGTTCGCATTTACGCCGGCTCGGAGCTGCTCAAGCCGATACACTCTACAACCGTGCAGCTAAAGTTTAACCGCGGCGATAAAGTGAAGTTACTGGGTGAAGAGGAAGAAGGCTATTACAAAATTGCCCCACCGGAAGGCGCCTATCTTTGGTTAAGTACACAATATACTAAGTCGGTTGGGCCTGTCGTCGAGGTTCCGCCTGCTGCCGAGCCATCACCGGTTGAGATTAAAGAGCCGGTGCCTGCACCTGTAGTTGTTCCTACAAACATCCCCCTTGAGTCCAGTAAGCTCGAAGAATACTACGCCTTGCAAAAGCAAATCGAGGCTGAGCGAGCCAAACCAAAGCAGCAGCAGAATTATTCGGAGCTAAAGAAGAAGCTTCTCGATATTGCCGGAATAAAAGAAGCAGGCAGGGCTGCCCGCTATTCAGAGTTCACAGTTAAACAAATAGAACGCTATGAATTGGCCTTAAGAGTGGACAAGGAAATCCAAAACCAGGATGAACAATTGCAGCAAATACAAAAAAGGATAGAGAAAGCGCGTGAAACACAGTTGTCGCAAGTTCCCCAACTGGGCAGATTCGCCGTCATCGGGCGGTTTCAAACATCGAGTATTTATGTCACCGAGGCAGAACAGATACATTACCGGATAATCAACGATACGGGCAGAACAGCCTGCTATGTCGTAGCAAGCGATTCGGCTATAAAGATGGATTTAAGCAAATTCGTAGGCCGAAAGGTTGGCGTAGTCGGGACAATTGAACCTCATCCACAAACAAAGGGTGCGCTGGTGCGATTTACCGAAATCGTCGAGCTTCAATAAGTTAGCATCTCAGCTAATATGATAAGAAGCGAGGTTTTAATGAACATTTTTAGGTGATAAAGGCAAAATAAATAAAGCCATCATCAGGACTGGGGTTTTCCGCTTTTCCTCCTCCCTTCCTCCGCTACCCAGTCCTGTTTTTTTATGCGCATTATCCGGGTTTGCCCCGCTTTTTGGGTTCAATCGGGATATCTTATTGTGTAAACGAGGCTGGGTGGTTATTTGACTGAATCGTCGAGTGGTAATCCGAGCTTTTTATATAACTGGAGCCGGCGGGGTTTATCCATTTCAATTGTTGCTCTGGCGTATTCGGCGACTTCCTCGGCGTATTTGCGGGGGACGACGAGCACACCATCACCATCAGCGACGACGACGTCACCGGGTTCAACCAGGACGCCGCCGCAGACGATTGGACGATTGATGGACTCAGTCTGATTTCTGCCGGGACGAATGCGCCGACCTGGGTGCTTGATATAAAGGGGGATTTTCTGGACAGCAACCTCATCAAGGTCACGGGCTGTAGCATCGGTTACAACGCCTACGCACCCGCGTGATTTCCAAGCCATTGAGTTGAACGAGCCTATTGGTCCGACATCGGCGCCGACAGTGTCGTCAATTACCACCGCGGTGCCGGGGCGAATAAGGTCAACAAATTTTTCATTCGCGGTTGTCTCGTAATGCTTGCTCTGGTACCGGTCAAATTCCTTGGTATTCATCTTAGGAGGCAGAGGCCAGTTGACCGGGACATATCTGACGGTCAGGGCAATACCGATAAAACGGTGTTTGAAATGTTGGGTATCTTTCCAGGCGGGATGAATATCCGGTGTCATCACGCCGACATCTCGCAGGCCTGCTTTGTCCATTCCATCGACCACATCAGCGACACGCAGACCCTCGAAGAGTTTAAGAATTTTCTGGTCTTCTTCTTCGGTGTAAACCTTTGTCGGGATAAAACCTTTCCCTGCTCTTAATTCCTCGACTTTCGAGCTGGTATCCTCTTTGGTTTTGGTCGGCTCGGTGTCGGCAGCTATGGCAAACAGCGAAAAACCCCACAGGCTGACTAAAGCCAGCAAACTTATCATGATTGTTGTTTTTGCTTTTCTCATTTCCATTTTCTCCTTAATTTCTAAAGGTTAAAATCCGGTTATATTGTAGTTTCTTTTTGTTCCGATTCAAGGAACTTTGGCATAAGCAAAGTTGGCTTCACAGCTTCTACTTAGATTCATTTTGTTTTGTGCCGAGGATTTCCACTGCTTCTTTAATTACAGGAAACGTAGAGGTTTTAACCTGTGGGTCATAAACATTTCCGGTAACATCCATCCGCACGACAGCGCCACCGAGGCTTTCGGTCAGGGACTGCAAAACGGAAGGCTCGGCGGTGGCAAGGCGCCGGCCTCGTGCGGTAAGAGTTAAATCAACATCCTCAGTTTTCAGATTCAGCCAGCCTGTGCCGTTAAAGGCGACTGACTCGCCGGATAAATCGAACTGCTCAAAAAATAACTTGTCGTGGTTAATATATGAATCAACAAACATCCGGTCGAAAGCAAAGTCTTTCGGCTCAGTTAGTTTCAACACGTTCAAAATCTTTGCTAACGGCGAAAGTTTGCCGACCTGAATATCGACTATCTGGAAGCGGCATCGGCCGATACGCGGTAAATTTTCGGCAAGCAGCCCGGCGATACTCAATGAGCCGTCCATTCTTCCGCTGGTATATCCGTTTTGATTAGTCTGTTTGTGCTTTGTGTCTGAAAGAAACTGCTCCAAGTCAATGTTGTTAAAACCTATCTGCAGCAGATATTCCAAAGGCCTGTCGGCAGATTGTTTTAACTGCAAACTACCTGTTACTTTCCCGCCATAGGAATCGGCAAGAAAGTTTTCAGTAACCCAGCTTTGCCGAATCGGGTCGTAATAGACATCCGCTTTGAGGCTGCTAAATGCTTTTTCCTTAACTGTGAGAGTCTCGGCGGTAAGAGTAATATCGGCAGATGAAGGTTGGAGCCGGCCGTTGTCGAAATCGTCATCGACTAATGCCACCCGGCCGTTTATTTTTACCCCTGACGCCTTTGGTTCCATCCGGACATCATCGACAACGGTTGCAGTAATATCCTCCAGCACTATACCCTTTTTTGTTATCGTTAAACTGCCGGTAATTTCTTTTATCGGATAGGCAAATTGCTCAAAGTCAATACTGTCACCCAGACAATCCACAGTCATCTTGTAATCCGGGCAGTCATCCGTGCCGGCTCTATTTAAATTCGCGGCAAGATTAATCTTCCCCCTTGGTTGCAGCTCGGAGACGATTTTTTCCAGCGATGCTGGCAGCACGGAAATCAAGTCATCGTTTATCTCGATTTGCTCGGTATTAAGGAATAAACAATATCGTGGGTGTCGAGCTTCATCGGCTGTCCATATCCTGCCTGTCAGTGAAACCGGCCCTTGTCCATATAGGCCGGCAAAATCCTCGATACGTATCAAACCGGGTGTAAAAACAGCGCTTGCCGATATATCAGAGATAAGAAGCGGTGACTTATTTATTTCCAGCGTCCCGGTTTCACTTCGCTCTTGTAGTTCCGGAACCCTCAAGGAAGTCTTTTTGAAAGAGACATCGGCAATAAAAGTTGTCGGGTCAGATTCCTGCTCAGGAGTAAAAATTTTGATGTCGGCATCGGCCGAACCGGTCATATCAAGTTGATTGTAGAAATGCCTTTGCCTATCTGATAAAGCAGAGGCCAATATTGAATCCAAGGGGACATCCTCCGCTTTGACTGAGATATCACATATCGGCCTGTCGGTGCTGCAGGCTGTTACTCTGCCGTTCAAAGTTATTTTTCTTCCGTTTAATTGCGAACACAAATTCGAAATCGTTATGTTATCGGGGTCAAACAACAGCCTTCCGGTAAGACTTTCCAACGGGTAAGGAAAATGACGGTACGTGGCATCAACATCAAGCAGCCCGACGGTTAAAATCTTTTTTTTATCCGTTTGTGACTTCCTGCTGACACGATAATCTATCGCCGCAATACCGCTCGGAGAAAAAGCAGACCAGAATCGTTGCTTCTTTTCGCTTAAGGCATCATACAAATCATCGTCCAAGACCATATTGTCGCTTGTAATCCGGATTTGGTACTTCCAATCGGGACCAAAATCCCTGGACCAGCCATTAAAGAAGAGCTTAACATTGCCGTGACTGCCACAAAGGTTATTCAGGACGGCACTTTTTTCGGTAAGACCTATCTCGCCGGCCAGTTGCTCTATACGATACGGGAACTTCCGGTCGCAAATTGAGATGTCCTTACAATAGACTTTGCCTTGTAATGTGCTTTCGTGCGGACGGCCTAAATTGCCCGAGGCCTCAACGTTAAGGTCGATTTTCCCGACAGGACGATATCGGTTGAGAAATTTCTGTAAAGCATTATATAAGCCGAACCTCTCCAGAAACGAAAGCCTGCCTGAGCCAAATGCCCCGCCTGCAGATACATCTTTGCTAAGCAAATCTTTTATTTCAAGTTTCAACGAATAATCTCTGCTGCGGTCATAATCCAGTTCAGCATTGAAGGCTCTTATTGACCAGGGTATTTCAAAAAGTGGGAAATGTGCCGATGAAATTGCACCGTTTATTTTAATCCAGCCGGGTCTGTAGAAACCTATTAAGACACTTTCGTCAAGACTTGCTTTCTTAGCCATTGTTATGCGGAAGATGCAACCATCTTGTGTTTCCTCCACAGGGCTAAATGTCAAATTAAGAGGCACGGCAGCAATAACTTTAGCCCGGCCTTGCGACAGCTCACTATATCGGAGTATGCCCCTTTCAAGAAGAATAAGAGGCATTTCCCCACGACCTTTTTTAGGAAGATTGAATTTAAGGTCAGCGAAATTCCACCGGTGTGTGTCCAAATCGTATCGGGCATTGAAAGCAAAATCATCAACTCTTATTTCTTTTAATCGCGGGTGCAATAGCAGCAAGCTAATTATGCCAAAACGTGCATACACGCCTTGGGCGCTGAGCATTTCACCATCTTTGGTTTGCTTTTGATAAGATTTGATTGAAAGGTCTTCAATAAGAACCGAGCCGTCAAGGTTCAAATCAACCGAACCGACACTGATTTTTGTATTAGTCAGCTCTGCAATCTGTACGATTGCGATAGGGCATAGGATTCTGCCTGCCAGATTAAAACCAAGCCACAAAGCTGCAACTACTACTAAGACTGCGAGAAGGCAACGAAGGACCCTCTTACCGCTTAAGGCTCTGATGGATTTATCTGAATTTACCCCGTTAGAAACCATTCCCCAGCGATTATTCACTTTCTTTGTTTGTTCTTGCTATTGCCTTATCCGCGATATCCCTGCGGCAATAGGCGCCGTCGAATTTTATCCTATCGACGACATCGTAGGCTCTTTTCTTTGCATCTGCGACAGTCTGCCCCAATGCAGTTACGCCCAGCACTCTGCCGCCGGCGGTAACAATATCGCCGTCTTTGATAGCGGTTCCTGCGTGAAAGACAACAACATCTTCAATTCCATCGGTCTCATCCAGTCCTGTAATTATTTTTCCTTTTTCATAATCATCAGGATACCCGCCGGAAGCAATAACGACACAGACGGCCGGCCTTGGGTCCCACTGGAGGGTAACACGGTCCAGAGTAGCATCACAAACGGCCAGGCAAACTTCCAACAAATCGCTTTTCAGTCGCATTAAAATCGGCTGGGTCTCCGGGTCGCCAAAGCGGACATTAAATTCAAGGACTCTCGGTCCGCCTGCGGTAATCATAAGCCCTGCATACAGCACGCCTTTATATGGAGAGCCGTTGCGATTCATACCATCAACAACCGGCACAAGGATTTCACGGGTAATCTGATTCATCAGCTTTTCGGTAACCACGGGTGCCGGGCTGTAGGCTCCCATCCCGCCTGTGTTGGGTCCGGTGTCACCATCTCCGATGGGCTTGTGGTCCTGCGAAGACTCCATAACATAAATATTTCTGCCATCCACGAAAGCCAGTATCGAGGCCTCTTCTCCCAGGAGCTTATCTTCGACGATAATTTTGTCCCCCGCCGGGCCGAATATCTTATCGCACATCATCTTTTCAGCAGCTAATATGCCTTCTGCGGGGTCATCGCAGACAAAAACACCTTTACCTTTTGCAAGGCCTGCCGCCTTTATCACCACGGATTCGTCCCTGCTTGCAATATACGCTTTGGCATCACTGAACCTGTCAAAGATTCTGCCTTCTGCGGTGGAAATGGCGCTGGAGCGCATCAGTTGCTTTGCAAAAGCCTTATCTGCCTCGAGCCGTGCGGCTGCTGCACTTGGTCCGAACGCCTTTATACCGGCAGCTTCAAATGTATCAACCACTCCTGCTGCGAGAGGGTCTTCGGGTCCGACTATCACAAGACCTATGTCCTTTTGCTTCACAAAATCCACGAGCTTTTCGATATCATTGACGCTGATAGCGACATTTTCACCGCAGCGGGCAGTGCCAGCATTGCCCGGTGCAATATACAGTTTGCTTAAATTCTTCGATTGGGCCAATTTCCAGGCGATAGCGTGTTCACGCCCGCCACCTCCGATTAAAAGCACCTTCATAAAGCGACCTCAAATCAGATTACTATTAACGTATAGCGTTTAGCTTTTACCACAAATGCTGCTGAACTTAACAAGCTGTTTTCACCTGCGCTTCCAAAATTCTCAGTGGTAAGCGAGATAACAATCTATCAAAGTTGTTTGTTTTACTCAAGCTTTTTTGGTTATAGCAGCACAAGAGAACACAGAGGAAATTAAATTAGAAATTCAGAAGTAAGAAAGGACTATAAGTGCAATTAAGCTGCCGGTTACAGGCGGCTTATTTGAAATTAAACTTGCGATAAAGCTATTCGATACCTACCAGCCAGTTTGCAAAAAACTGCTGCAAATCATCCGTATCCACATTCTCATCGCCTGTAAGGTCGGCGCCGGCGCATTGGCCACATCCGGTCTGATACCAATGTGCGGCAAGTATGGCAAAATCCAGCAGGTCCACGCCGCCATCGCTGTTGATGTCCGTATCTGCCAGTTCGATATCGAGGCAGGTCGCAGGACCATCGGTTACCGTAACATTCGTGAAGAAACGGGATGCATATCTTGGAGCGCTAACAGTGAGGTTATACACACCGGGCAACAACATTCGGTGATAGTCGCCCACATTCGGGTCCGTGAATACAGAGTGGGAGTTACCCTCCACCTGAATCTGCGCCCAGACCGGTGCGCCGGTTGAGCGGTCGGTAACAACGCCGCGAACACCTATATGAACAGCTTCGAGATAATTGAGCATTGAGTCCTTGTTATCAGCCCAGTAGGCCGGAATCTGAGAAGCGTTAGGCTTTTTAATATTCGATATCTCAATAGTTACTTCGTTGCAGCTTGAATAGCGGTAGTTCCAGTCCTGCATTCCGCCCGAGATAGAATACCAGGCAGCACCATTGGTGATACCATCAGGGAAATGGGGGCTGTTCCACATCGGCAGATTATACATAGAGTAACGCCGGCTGACTTCTTCAAACAGCAAGTCATCCGGCGTGGGCGAATCAACGCTTCCTTTGCCATCGTCGTCATAGGGATAATTCACGACCAAGGCGCCGGTGTGAAAATTGGCAGACAGGACGAAACTATTCTGAGCGGTCCATTGCATAATGTGCGCCACTTCCGGAGGCCGACCGGCATCGCCCAATGGCTCGCCATCAAAAAGATTCCCTGTAAAGTCCTCCGGATAGGCTGGAAACCAACGGTTGAGGTCATAACCTCCGGCATTATATCGCGTGCCAAGTTCAAGGCCATCGGGATTCATCAGCGGCACAATCCAGATTTCCGTGCTGTTAACAAGGTCGGTGATTTGTTCGTCAGTATCATAATCAGTTAGAAGCATATCG
>Ga0209636_10007257_pt1 | contig 11318 bp, 10 predicted proteins | sample DeeMarSWOR152_54_FD_187464 | JGI IMG/M metagenome (GOLD analysis project Ga0209636, IMG submission 187464) | Marine sediment microbial communities from White Oak River estuary, North Carolina - WOR-1-52-54 (SPAdes) (version 2) | ecosystem: Environmental > Aquatic > Marine > Intertidal zone >... | reverse complement strand
CGATAGCGGATTCAACCTCTTTTGTTTAGGACGTGAGATAAAATAACTTACCCAATTTACTGTTAGATTGTCGTTACTTGCAATTATTGTAAATTCAGAAATTATCAATTTATTTAGGGAGTGAGATAAAATAAGTTATATATTTGAATTTTTTAACTTGTTTTCGTTATAAAGAGAATTGAAAGGTTCATGTTATTTAATCTCATTCCCTTAATCTCACGTCCTTAACTGACAAAAAATAATACCAGATTTTGAGTGCAAATTTGTATCCCTTTGTTTTCTGTAAGCGATATGTTAACAAATAATTGTTTGATTTCAAAAATATTTTTTCAGCCGTATAAACTATGTTAAGGATATAAAAATAGGAGAAATAATGAAAACGAATGAAAATATTCAAAAACAATTAATAACATTTCTGCTCATCATCTTAGCACTCAGCATTATCATCTATTGTTTGTATTTTGCAAGCCCATCAAAAAATATGGGGCTCTTTGGTTTAGGCATTATGTGGACTCCTGGTGTCGCAGCCATTGTAACAAGACTTATTTATCAAAGGAATTTACGAAATTTCGGTTGGGGTTGGGGAAAAACACGTTACCAGATCATAAGCTATGTGCTACCGTTCGTTTTCTGCTTAGTTGTATACGGGATTGTTTGGTTGATTGAATTGGGAGGTATTTCTACTGAGAATTTTATAACCAACCTTAACAGATCAATATTAGGATTAGACAAACCTCTTTCTTTTGGAATTTCATTGGTCATAATGGCAATAGTAGGATTGCTTATAGGCTCTATTTATGCTCTTGGTGAAGAAATAGGTTGGCGTGGTTTTTTTGTACCAGAACTTGCAAAGATTACTTCTTATTCTAAGACTTCATTTATTGTTGGGGCAATTTGGGCTGTTTGGCATATCCCTGGAATTCTTTTTATGGGCTATAACAGCGGTACCCCTGTCTGGTATGCCATCCCGTGCTTTTTTATGATGATAATAGGATTATCCTTTCTAATGACATGGCTGCGTCTTAAGTCTGGCAGTTTATGGACTGCCGTTATTATACATGCCAGCCACAATCTCTTTATCCAAGGTATTTTTGATCCCTTAACAACTGACATGGGAGTTACAAAATATATTACCACAGAATTTGGAATTGGTTTGGCAGTTGTCTATATCATTGCTGCTTATTTTTTCTGGAAGAAGCGTTTTAAGCTACCATAAGTAAGAAGCAGATTTATCAAGATCGAATTAATCATATAACTATACTTTATTTTATTGCTTGCGAGACTATTGAAAAAGTTTAAAATTAATTACAATAACAGTTGTATAATATATATAGTCAATGACTAACCACGCCTAACAAAGTCATGCAGTTAACCGCCTCACACTGGCGCAATTTCCGAAGTTCGGTGGATTATTGGAGTTCTGTGCTTTTTATTAAGTTTTGGTGGTATATAACGGCGGCAACTGATTACTGCCGCCGAGCCAAGGTGCCTGTGATTTTTACACAGCACGGGTATCGCGATCTGCCAAAGGAATCAGGCATGTTGGGACAGTGGTGGGACGATCCCATTGTTGTGGGAACAGAAAAGTGGAAACGGATTTCTGAAATTGCGCCAAACCGTGAAGAGAAGATCATCCGCAAGAGGCGCTACAGTACTTTCTACGGAACGGATTTGGATGGGATTTTAAAAATCCTTGGTGTTAAAGATGTCATCATCGTGGGCGTCATGACCAATCTTTGCTGTGAAACCACAGCCCGGGATGCGTTTGTACGAGATTACCGCGTCTTTTTTTTGGTGGATGGAACAGCCACCGTGAGCGAGGATTACCACCTTACTACCCTGAAAAATCTGGTTTACGGAGTTGCTTATCTAAAGCAGTGCGATGACATTATTACAGAATTGAGCCCATTTTCTCAGGGACGTTGCTTCTTATGAAATATTTTTCATTCTCTGTATGTCTATTCTCGAATAAGCCAGACCTTTTGAATCAATCCGTCCTGAATATGGTAGATCGCTATAGTGTGTTTTATGTTTTGGTCAGAGAGACCTGAGGTTTTTTCTTGATCAATCACATAATTTCCCGCCACGATTCTTTTAACGATTTGAACATGGAGATTCGGATTACTTTCGAAAATTGATTGGTAGTGTTGTCTCATCTCTTCATGACCGGAGTAGAGCAGGTTGTCGGGATGGTCGTAGATCTTGATTTCCGGGCTGTAGGTGGCAAGAAATGCGTTCGTATCCCGTGCATTGCATGCATTCACCTGTTGCTGAACGACATCTTCGGCGCTCTTTTTTATGATTTCGTCCGGTCGAAAAACATGACCGTCTTTTACTACCAGATGAATATCACTTGTATTTCTGATATCGGCAAGCGGATTGGAATTGAGAACAACCAGATCGGCCAGCTTGTTTTTCTCAATCGTTCCCAGTTCATCCTGCCATCCTGCAAACTTTGCATTGTTGATGGTGGCGGCTGTCAATATTTGCAATGGCGAAAGACCGGCTTCTGCCATTAACTCGAATTCTCTGAATATAGCTGGGCCATGAAGAGCTCCAATATTTCCAGCATCAGTATTGGCTGCAATTGTTACACCGGCATCTTGTAGAATTTTTAGATTCTTCTGATTTATTTCAATTCTTGATTTTCTACGTTGTATCCAATCTTCACTTTTTTTAGGATCGGCATCTTCTGGCAGTTCATAAAGATCGAATAGTGTTGAAACAATATATGGATTTGCCAATTCATGTTCAATTTTAGTCAACGTCACTTTTTTTGATAATGATTCCATATATCCTTCATTAACGATAATTGTTGTAGAATAGATGACATCACGCTTTCTGAGAAGTTTTATAAATTCTTCATCTACTAATTTGTCACTAATACTATGTGCCAAAATATCTGCGCCAGCTTTCATAGCTGCTTTTGCTGTCTCCAATTGTGTTGCATGCACAATCACCCTGATACCGTGCTTATGACTTTCATCAACAATGGCTTTGACCAACGGTAAATGGTCTTCGGGAGTCTCGCCAGAACGAACAATATACCATATTTTTATAAAGTCGGTTTTTTTCTCTATTTGCTTCTGTACAAGCGCACGAGCTTCCTCAATGGAAGGTACCTTAATAATTGGAGGATCATCTGTTGTTAAAGCCTCTGGTTGGTATGTGGAAATCAGGGGACCACAGACAGCCACACGAGGAGCGAGTTTCATTTGCCGCGCCATTTCTCGCACCTCAAAATTCCAGAACGGACCGCCCAAATCAATAACCGAGGTTATACCACAACGTAAATAACGGGCAAATGTGTCCGGGATCCGTTCTCGAATTTGTGCCAACTCTTGCTCAACATAAGGCACATATTTTCTAAGATCGATAATATCGGGACGAGTATAAATTCCGCCGGATTGAAAAAAGTGTATGTGGGAATCAATTAGACCAGGAATGATCCATCTGCCTCCAGCTTGTATGATCTCTGCATCTTTTGGAATTTTTATCTTTTTGCTTTCTCCAACTTTAATAATCCTATTTTCTTCGATTAAAATAGCCGCATTTTCAATCGATACAGCTCCTGTTGGGTTGATTATAGTACCACCTACAATCGCTTTGATTGATGATTGTGCATAGATGTTGAAAATAACACAGAATTGCAGCGCAATAAGAATACCAGTAATTATTCTTTTCATAATTTTCCTCTTAATTTAAAATTCCGCACCGTGTTTGCTACTTTTCTCCCTCTTCTGGCATCCTGCCTAACGGCATTATTCCCAATGGATGTTCTTCTTCGGGTAATTGAAGAACCTCTTTCAATGGTTCATCTTTAAAGGCTCCTATCATGACCGTACCAATTCCCAGTGAAATCCCTTGTAAATAAACATTTTGACATATCGCCCCAACTTCAATATGAACATACCTTTGAGCTCTTTCACCATATTTTGCCTCTGTTCGTTCATACACACCAGCCATAATAAGCAAAACCTGCGCATCGCTAATTGCCTTTTGCTTAAGGGCGACATCATGTACAGCCATTATTTTATTGCCTTCAAGAACTTTTTTTATCGAATGATTTTTAGGAATATATTTGTAGACACCTTCTGAAAGTCCTTCCACATTGCCGACAACCAGATAGAGCTCCATGGGAAAGAGAGCACCTGCCGATGGAGCCGTTCGATATCCACCCTGGTACTCATATTTTTCTAACCAATATTTAGAAGGCTCATCCTTCTTTTTTGTGATGCCTTGAGCTGCCCACAAAATTTGGGAAATATCAGAAATCGAAAGAGGTTCGTCTGTATACTCCCTAGTCGATCTTCTTAATTTTAAAGCCTCTTCAACAGAAGTTTCACTATCAAATCGCGGAGGTGGTAATTGAATATTCTTTTCAGTCTCTCCTTTATTCTCTCCTGATAAGTTATGTTGACCAAAGGCAGCAATTTGTAAAACAGTTCCCAAAATAATGATGGGAGTGAATAACAACTTAATTTTTTTCATGTGAATACCTCCTATGTTTTAAAGGCGATAATATTTAATGACTCAGGGGCGTCCTGCTGAATAGCACTAAAATTGAGCACCCTGTTATTGGTTTTTACATCTTTATTTAATTCATATCTCACTGTGACCTCCAATCGATAATCTTCGTTGGTTAATTAGCCAAAGTGAAATTATTTTAAAAATTCCCGTTGTCCATGAACATTTGAACGATAAAATTTACCATTTTCCCAAATCAGAGCTTCCCCCTCTGCTCCCTCATGAATTCCTGTTTCAATGGCAAAGACATGGCCTCCAAAATAGCTTGTGAGCGTGTCAATGATAGTATGTCCGACGACAACTGCTTCAGCATGATAAAAAGCGAGTATTGATATCACCTGTTCCTCCGTTGCCATGGGAATATCGTCCCTATCCATTATATAACCGCGATACCATAATGGACCTTCAGATCCATAAAGTAACTCCAGTTCTTCATTAAATCGAATAGCATAGTCCCTTACATCTATCGATTTTCGAATTATTTGATTAACCTTCTCGATAGTATAATTGCGTTTCGGCAATACTGGAGAAATTCCAGCGTGAACAAATAAGATATTGTTAATTTTGATAATAACGTTCTTCGATCTTAGCCATCGTCCTAATTCTGTCTCAGGACCATATAAATCCTGAACTTTGATTTTCAGCTTCCTTGAAGTAATTGTCGTATATTTTTTATTTACATATCTTAAATCTCCCCTTAAGACCATGATTTCATGATTACCCAGGACAAAATGAACCTGACCTCCATCCTTTCGCGCTTGTTTTTCGAGTTGATAAATAAACCAAAGAGCCTCAGTTACTTTTTCCCCTCTATCAAAAACGTCTCCAATAATCACTAAGTGTCCGTTTCCCCAGTTCCAATGCAGATTATTATCAATAATCTTATTTCCTTTCAATAACTTGATTAACTGCTCAAAATTGCCATGAATATCGCTAATTGCAAATATTTTGGTTGCTCCTACAAAAGTGTCTGATTCTGGCGATGGAGGATCGGCTGATATTTTATAAGTTATAGATGTGTCTTCACAGGAACTTGCAATATTTATTGAATCAGTAACTTCAAAATGATGAGTTATTTTTTGATTATTACATACGTATTGAACTATAGCATGATGTCCAATCCAAAAAACGTATGGTCCATCTTGAACGTTAACCTGTTCATCTTTTACTTGATTCTGGAATTTATTTAGTGAATTATTTACACATAATTCTTTTGCATGAACAGCATCAATTGTTAAAATAGATCCAGATAGATAAAAGATTGTCAGTGCGATAAAAAAAATTTTTCTTATCATTATTCCTCTCACTTGATATAAAGTTCTTTATATAATTTTTAATAATGTTTGAGTCATTTTATTAAAAATTACAAAATGCAGACATTTTCTTTCATATGTAATATAACGTATCTTCTTTAAAATTCCACATGACTACTGTAAAGAATTCCTAAAAAAATGTTGCAAATAAGACCAAAAATATGTATTATTCATAGCAAAGCTCCTGACCTTTTAAAAATCTCCTTAAAATAAATGTGGAGAAACTATCAAGATGAATCTGGAGAAGCTTACTGATCTTGAACTAATTCACAAATTCCAAGATTCAGGTGATCAATTATATGTTGCAGAACTCTATAGGCGATATGCAAAACATATTATGACGATCTGTATGGGTTTCTTGAAAGATAAGGGTTTGCATCAAGATGTAGCGATAGATGTTTATTTAACAATGGTCAATGATTTGCCTGGGAAAACATTCGAAAACAGTCAGCGCTTTAAAAATTGGCTTGCAGTTATTTCTAAAAACCTATGTATTTCAAAATTGAGGACGATAAAAAGGGAGAGCAAAATTATTTACTGGTATAAAGATATTGAAAATTTAAATAATCATGTGGAATTGGAGGATGCGAAACGTTATAATAGTGTAACCCCTGATGAATTGAAAAAATCTTTAGATACTCTCACAAAAGGTCAGAAACGTTGTTTAGAACTGTTCTTTTTTGATGGCTATATGATTACGGAAGGTGTTTTAAAGAGACTCGAAGTGGATGGTATACCCCCAAATGTTGTAAATAAGTTAAAAGCAATAAAAGATATAGATATACGTGGAGCAGGCTTTTTTTTTGATCAAATCAGAGCATTAATTGATGGGGATGAAGACGGATTTTACAAATCGGTGATTATGAAATACGCTGTTATCTCAGATAAAAAAAGTTACAAAGATATTAGTGAAAGCACAGGTTATTCATTAAAAGAAGTTAAATCATACATCCAAACCGGAAGAATAAAATTGAGAAACATGATTAAAAAAATCCTGGAAGAAAAGGAAAATAATAATGATAAATAAATGGTTTAAGTTAATGATGGATGAACTCTTTAACAGATCAGAGTGTCCGGAGTTCGAGACCTTGGTTGACTATTATAATTGTAAAGTTAATTTAAAAACCATAAAACAAGTCGAAAAACATCTGTTGGATTGTGAGTTGTGTAATTCAGTTCTTGAAGGATTAGTTGCGGATGTAGATTTAAAAAGTATGGAGGAGAATGTTCGGCAGATAAATGAGAAAATCCAAGCAAGTATTATGATAAAAACACCATTGACCTCAGTAGCAACAAATCATAAAGAAGTTGCTGTAGCCATTGAAAATAAAGTTGAAAAAATTCTCTTTCATAGTAAAACGATTTTTAAGACACCTGTATTTCGTTATTCAATGGCTGCTATTATTATTCTTTTAATATTATATGGATTTTTTCAAAATATGAGACCTGAGTATTACAAATATGCTTTATTGAATTCTCAAGAACAAGAGTTGCTGATGTTAAGCAAGAGTAAAATTAGAGGAGGAGATGCTGGTAGAAGTGAGTTTTCTCGTGGTGCGATTTTGCTTTTAAGAGCCGAACAAAAAAGAATGTTGCTTATCCCTTCTTTTAATCAAACGAAAGTTGATCAGGCGATTATTCATTTTCAAAAAGCATTTCATTTATCAAAAGAACCATTTTATCGAAACAAATATGCTTACTTTTTAGGAAAATCATATTTAATGAAATCAGATGACGTTAGTGCAAGAAAATGGTTGAATTATATTGTAAAATCATCACAATCTGCGGCTTACTTCGAAGCTGCTATTCAATTGATTAAAAAAATAGAGTAATCGATATCAAATTCATTGGTTGAGTAGTAAAAAATAAGAGTTATAATTTCATTGCCCAATTAAGATAAAGGATGCCCAATAATACGGCATGGCAAAATCATACCCCCCATCTATCATTTTTTGTTTCGCATTTCTCAAAGCCTGAGACATTGTGTCTCGATTCAACAAATTGCTATAAAATTCTATCATGAATTTAGAAGTGTTAATATCATTAACCTTCCAAAGCGATACCATTATATTTTTAGCTCCAGAGTATAGAAATCCGCGCGTGAGGTTGATTATCCCCTCGCCTTCAACCCATTTTCCATTTCCAGTCCCACAAGCACTTAGCACTGCTAAGTCTGCATTAAGCTTTAAATTGTAAATTTCTCCTAAATATAATACCCCATCCTCATCAGCAGTATCCTGACTAAAAATCAGGCCCGACAATGCAGGTATTTTTTTATTGACCGCTCCATGGGTGGCTAAATGAAGATAGCGGTAATCTTGCGTTTGTGATGATTTCAGGTTCTCTTCCGTTGCATCTTCTCCTAGATAAACTCGAGTTAATTTTTTGAATAGTTTGTTTTTCGCCCAACTAATGAGTCCGTAGTTACGATTAAATATTTTTTGTATTCCTAATACTTCATCTTTTGTAGCTGGTAAATAAGCTTCCTGGCTCAATATATCATCTCTCACATCATCAATACCTAAAAAAGAGCGAGCTTTAGAATTATTCATAATCCCATTGGAATATGCCGGTGCGTATGCCAAGTAATCACGTTTGGGTTCCTTGTAATTATTGTTAAGGTTCCCGAGAAATAAAGTAGTGCAATAATTGTAACTAATAGTGGATTTATTAATGAGATAAGGGAGCGTTCGATAATCCTGTTTCCTATTTTCATGTTTCACATTATGGGTCAACAATGCTTCAAAGGGGATATTGCAAATGACACCATCCGGAATTATAACTAATCTCTTTTTCCCGCCAAGCATAGATTCAAGAGGTTCGATTACATAATTATAAAGAATATATGCGTGCTGGGTATATTGAACGAATTTTTGATTTATAATTCCTGCAATCATACTATCCGCGTTTATTTTCAACATCGAATCGATTTTAACTGTGGTTATATCAAACACATTTTTAGAAATGAAGAATATGTAGATACTGCTATCTATTACCATATATTCTAACAATGCGGTATCTTCATCAAGTATATCTTTTACTTCTTTTACAGAAACTGCAGGTATGCTGTACTTTAGTTGATAATATTTTGGATAATCTTTTTCAAGTCTGTCGCGTAATTCTTCAAACTGGTAGTATAACATAAAGTGTGTAAAATTTAATTGCAATTTTATTAAAAAAGGCTTATTCTTCCAGTATTTCAGAATTGACCAATCAGCGCGTTTAAATTTTCTGGAGGAATTAGTTCATGGAAAATATTGCTATTAAATATCCTGATTGTCAAGAAAATAGTTCTGATACTATATTTGAAACCACTGATAAATTGATACCCAGTGGTGAAGAGTTCTTTGATATGCTGGAACAACAGCTTCGGGAGATTGCCCGAATTACCATCATTAACACCATTAATGATGAATTTGAAACGTTTATTGGAGCAGCACCTTATCAGCGGTCTGATGATCGAACTGATTCGAGAAACGGGTTTCGATACCGCAACTTTGAGACCCGATTTGGTGTCATCAAAAATATTGCCATTCCCAGGTCTCGAAGCGGACGATTTATCCCCAAACTGTTTACTCGATGGAAACGCCGAGAAAACAAGATTACTCGAGCCATTGCTGATATGTTTGTCAATGGCATCAGCACCCGAAAGGTGAAAAAAATCACCAAAGCGATCTGGGGACGCAACTATAGTGCGACCACCGTCTCCCGATGTAATCAAGTGCTGAAAGAAGAATATCTGAAATGGATGAATCGTCCCATCAGCCAATCGATTCGCTATCTGTTTCTGGATGCTGTAAATTTGAAAATTAGGCGTCATTGGATCTCCAAAGAAGCGTTACTTTGCGCTATTGGAATTACCGAAGACGGTAAAAAAGAATTTTTAGGATTCATATTAGGCGGTCGAGAATCAACTGCCAGTTGGGAAAGTCTGTTGTTGCTACTGTTACAACGAGGACTTTCCGCGGATCACTTGAAAATGGTTACCGTCGATGGTAATGCTGGTCTGCTCAGTGCGTTGGATTCTTTATTGCCAGGCGTGACGATCCAGCGCTGTATCGTCCACAAAATTAGAAATATTGTGGGCAAATGTCCCCGCAGTTTGCGGGGGGTTGTTCCGGCTGAGGCCAAGCTAATTTTTTATGCCACCAGCCAGGCTGAAGCACGGGAACGGTTCAATGAGTTTAAAGCACGCTGGCAACAACAATTACCCCAAATCGTTGAATGTATCGAAAAAGACCTGGATCAACTCATTGCGTTCTATCAGTTCCCGTATCGACATTGGGCGAAAATCCGTTCCACCAATGTCATTGAACGAGCATTCAAAGAATTTAGACGACGCATCAAGGTCATGGAGACTTTTCCTAATGAACAAAGTTGTCTAAGAATAATGCTCGCTCTATCTAAAATGTTGAATGAAAACTGGGAGTATAAGCCGATTAAAGATTTTTAAATAAATTTACACACTATTGGAAACTTTACCCCCAACAATAATTTATTTTTTATTTTTGTTTTAAAAAAAGATATATTTTTAAAATAGGCACCTCTAAAATCAACTAATTCATTAAACTCACTTCCATTAAAATATACATTACTATTAAAATCTGAATCTGAAAAATCAGCCTTACAAGCAAATTTCGAATAATTGAAGTCAGCAGATTGTTTAAAATATGCACCACTAAAATTTGTTAAATTGTTGAATCTGCAAGTTGTAAAATTTGCACGTTCATTGAAAGTTATACCATAAAAATAAGAAAAACTATCAAAGGTTGCAGACTGAAAAGTTGTAAAACCATCTAATTTAGCAATATCGAAATTAGCAATATCGTGAAAATATGAACCAAAAAAAATACTTGCACTATCAAATTTTGAATATCTAAAAGTAGCTGTATTAAAAAACTGGGTTTGTATAAAAGATGCTTTTTTAGAAAAATGGGCATCTTCAAAATTTGCTATAGTGTTAAAGTATGCTTTATCAAAATCAATTAAATCCTTGAAGGTGGTTTTTAGAAAGTATGCTTTAGTAAAGTTTATTGGTACTTTAGTTACCCCATTATCTGTATAAATTCTATTACTATCTAATTTACCATCATAAGGAAAAGTTGATGACATTACTTGGGTTGAGTCTATCTCTTTTCTAAGTTTCATATATAACAAAAACCGATTTCTCTCTTGAGCAAAAACAACCCCAGCGAGCAATAGAAGCAAAGGAAAAATAAAAAGAAACCCATTACATTTATTTTTCATGATGAGGCTCTTTCTTGGTTAGTTAAACCATATATTTTTGGTAGCGTAAAATAAATATTTTTTCTTATAAAGTCAATTTTAATTTGCTATTTTTGTTCAGCGTATTGTAAAAAACCAATAGTGTTCGGCACGATTTTAGTTAAAAGAAATCGAACGTTAATTGGACGCATTTAAGTAAAGAGTTTTGATAGCATTCCATTCTTGTTTTTTAATTTTAAAATTTATGGGTAT
>Ga0209636_10007256_pt1 | contig 11318 bp, 8 predicted proteins | sample DeeMarSWOR152_54_FD_187464 | JGI IMG/M metagenome (GOLD analysis project Ga0209636, IMG submission 187464) | Marine sediment microbial communities from White Oak River estuary, North Carolina - WOR-1-52-54 (SPAdes) (version 2) | ecosystem: Environmental > Aquatic > Marine > Intertidal zone >... | reverse complement strand
ATCATCTCCACCCCACAGGCCACCATGTTCTTCCCGGCAGTGATGATTCCCTCTCGTGTGCTCAGGTCTTCTCCTTCCATGGAGAGACGCTCGCGAATGTCCGGTTTGACCAGATACGGACAAGCGGGGAGAGCGTGGGCCAGGGCACTTCCTCCGGCACTCACCGCCACCTTGGCACCTGCCTCTTTCCCCAACTCGGCCAGTTCTCGGTAGAAATCGTCAGGGACCCCGGGAGGTAGACTGCCACCGAGAACCACCCAGCTTGCCCGCTTGATCATCCGCTTGTAGCGACGCAGAAAGCGGCTAATCTCCTCTTGAGAGACGGAAGCCCCGGCCTCGTCGATTAGGATGGGGACGTGTTCGCGGCCGTGTTCCAGAATCGTTACATTGGTCCGCGTTTCTTCCCTCACCCAGACAAAATTGGTCGTCACTCCCTCGTCGCGCAGATCGCGGACGACCACGTGTCCGGTGTGCCCACCCACAAAACCCATGGCCACACTCTCCACGCCCATCCGAGCGAGGAAGATCGAGACGTTGATCCCTTTTCCGCCGGCTGAGGTGTCGCTCCACGTAGCACGGGTCAGGAACTCATCTTGAGTCACCTCTCCTACCTTCAGCCGATCAATTGCATAGATCTTATCGATGGCCGGATTGGCGGTAACTGTAATGATCATAACGCTCCTCTCGCCACGGCGGGGACGAGGACCTGCCCCTCCAGTGCGGCGGCAGAGGCCGCTTCAATCCGCACAGAAACGAACTCACCGATCTCCACCTCACCAGCCAGAACAACGGTGCGATGATCGTCCCCCCGCCCGTAGAAGGCGCCGTTCCGGGTTCTCCCTTCCACAAGAACCTCAACCACCTCTCCGATCCGCCGCTTGTTCTCTTCAAGGGCAATCTCTCGCTGGCGGGTGAGAATCTCTTGCAGGCGTGCGTCCTTAACCTCTTCAGGAACATCATCAGGAAGCAAAGCGCTGCGGGTCCCCGGACGCGGAGAGTACTTGGCCACAAAGATCGAGCCAAAACATGCCGCTTCGATCAGCTCCATCGTCGCGCAAAAGTCGGCCTCACTTTCCCCCGGGTAACCGACGATCAGGTCTGTGGTAATGTTGATTCCCTCTACCATCTTCCGCGCTTTTCCCACGATGAACAGAAACGTCTCGCGAGTATAACCGCGGTGCATCGCTCGGAGGATCCGGTCACTCCCGGACTGACATGCCAGATGCAGGTGTTTGCAGACGTTCTCATGCTCGGCGATCACTTCAATCACGCTTGGAGTGATGTCACGAGGGTGTGACGTCGTGAAGCGAATGCGCGGAATCCCAATCTGCGCCACTTCCCCGAGGAGTCCAGAAAAATCACCGTAGCCCGGGTGGTCCCTGCCATAGGAATCCACGTTCTGTCCCAGAAGGAGCACTTCTCGGTACCCGGACTGCTTCAAATCGTTTACCTCAGCGAAGATCGCCTTCGGTGGGCGGCTGCGCAGCGGCCCGCGGGCGTAGGGCACGATGCAATACGAACAGAAGCAGGAACACCCCTCCGTAATGGTCACCATCGCGGTGACTGTGCTTTCCCGCCGGTGTGGAATCTCCTCCATCCCGGTTGGCGCGGGGAGATGGACAATCTGGTGACGACGCTTCTTGGCTTGGGAAAGGATTCTCGGAAGCGCGGAGAGCTCGGCAGTGCCAAAGAGGAAGTCGATCACAGGAAATCGCTTCAATAGGGCCTCCCCGCGCACCTGGGCCGCGCACCCACCAACACCAAACAGGACCGACTTTTCTCCCTTCAGCTTCGCGATTGCACCGATCCGGCCGTACACCTTCTCTTCGGCCTTTTGCCGAACGGTACAGGTGTTGAACACCACCACATCGGCCTCGGAGAGCGAGGAGGTGAGCGCATATCCTGCAGGTTCGAGAATCCCTGCGATTCCCTCTGACTGATGGCGATTCATCTGGCAGCCCCAGGTCTCGATGTACAGATGCTTAGTCATCTTCGATCGCCGCTAATATAACCGATGGGAAATGACCAGTCAAACGCTATTTGGGATCAGCTTTGTTTGGTTGGCGCTTTGCGCTAGGCGCCTGGACGCTTGTTCCAGTATCATTCCAGTGAGATGGTAATCCGTCGTTGTGACCGTTACGTACTCCGTGAGATGATTGGACCATTCCTCCTCTCCCTGTTTGGCCTTCTCCTGTTTATCCTTCTCAATTTAATCCTCTCCCTTTCTGACCTAATGGTCGACCGTGGGGTTGGGATCGGCGCGCTCATTCGGCTTCTCGTGCTCAAGATGCCAGGCCTTCTCGTCCTTGCGCTACCCGTCAGTGGACTTTTTGCCACCTTTCTCGGTTTGGGGCGGTTGGTTCACGACCGGGAGGTCATGGCTTTCGAGGTCGCAGGGATTTCGCTTCGACGCATACTTCTGCCGTTGCTGTTAGCGGCGTTCCTCATCGGTGCTGTCGACTTCGCTTTGTACAACTGGGCGGTCCCTTCCTCGGAGCACGCCTATCAGCAGGCGCTTCGGGGAATCATCTTCCGCCAAGGGATCCCACACGTCCGAGCAAATACCTTTTTCAAAGGCCCGGAGGGACAATTCTTCTATGTCCGCCGCTACGACGAGAAGACCGGCAGCCTACGCGGGGTTCTCGTCTACGACATTGAGGGAAAGGTGTTTCCCCAAGCAGAGGCCGCAATCACAATCATCACCGCCGAAGAGGGGGTTTGGGAGGAGAACGCGTGGGGACTGCACGATGGGAGAGTGTACGGGTACGACCAGGATGGGACGCTCATCTACAATGGAACGTTTGAACAGCTGCACGTTGCCGTGGACCGCAGTGGTGCCGACTTCCTCTTCGGATCGCGCACCCCGTCAGAGATGGGCATCGGTGAGCTCCGCAGCCGGATCGCGCTTCTGAGGGAGAGTGGGCTGCCTGCCGATGAACTCATTGTCGAATGCCATCTCAAGGCAGCGATCCCGTTGGCAACGCTGGTTTTTGTCCTGTTCGGTGGTGCCGCCAGCCTGATCTTTGGGTGGCGCAGTCGTGCTGTCGGCGTGGTTATCAGCCTCCTTCTCGTCGGTCTCTTTCAAGGTGCCCTCTTGTGGACACAGACTCTGGGAAGACGGGGGATCATCCCTCCTTCTCTCGCTGCCTGGATCCCGAACATCCTGTTCGGCCTAGTGGGGGTATTCCTCTTCCTCCAGCTTGATCGGTTGAGCACCCGTAAGATGTGGACCCGCCTTCGTCGTGCTCTCCCGTTTGTCGGTCTTCTGCTGCTCGTAGGTGTTTTGGGGTGGGGAGAGGGAATTCCCGTGGAGATCACCTGCGAGGAGCTCTTCGTCTCTAACGACCGCCGACACGTGCGCGCCGACGGAGACGTCCGCATCACTTACAGTGAGACCGTGCTGTCTGCGGCTCATGTCACCTTGGACGCTGACGAGGAGGATTCATGGAGGTTGCACGCCGCAGGGGATATTTTCCTCACCGTGGGAGAAGATTTCTCCCTCTCTGGGGAGGAGCTGGAAACGCACCTCGTCTCTGAAGATGGAGCGCTTGTGACCCGCGAGGCCGCAGCGTCTCACTTTCGTGGCAGCAGCCAATTTGTCAATTCCAAAGGAGAAGAACACCTCCTCCTATATCAAGGGGAAGAAGGGCGGATCCAGTTTGATTTCGAAGGGGAGGTCGCTTCGATCGAGGTTAACGAGAGCGAGTTGACGACCTGCGACTGTTTTGGAAAGCCCCTCCGTGCTCAACCCTACTCGATCAAGACAGGGAAGCTCCTTCTCTACCCGAATCGGCTGATCGTCACTTTCGACCTGACCGTCCGCTCGTTCGGCGCTCCCATCTTCTGGCTTCCTGTCTACGTCCAACCCCTCAAGGAGGCGCTGGAAAGCCCCCTTTTCCCGGCAATCGGGAGCAGTGCGCTTCACGGCTGGTTTCTCAAGTGGAACCTCCCGTTCTATCTCAATGAGGAGAATTACGGAGCCGTCCTGTTCGACTATTTCAGCCGTTTCCAGGAGGTGGGCCTCGGAGCGGTGCTACATTACGCCTTTGCTCTCCAGCAAGGTCAGGCTCGAATCTACTACTTTCCTACGCAGGTGGGGGACCGGGTCGTCGAGATCTCTCTCAACCACACGGCACCACTCGCATCGGGGTGGGAGGCTGGAGGCGGCCTCGACTACAAGGAGCTAGGTGCGCAACGCGATCTGTCCTTTGCCTTTTCCCTGGATGGGGAGCTTCAAGGGTGGAAACTACGGCTCAACGCTGAGCGCAGACGCGAGGAAGAAGGGGAAACGGTGCACACGATCGAGCGCCTCCCCGAAGTGTCTCTCTCCCGCTCGCAGATTCCCCTCGGCCCACTCACTCTCGTTCCCCAACTTGGTGCAGGGTGGTTTCGCGAGTGGGAGGACGAAGCGCTGATCAGTGAGTCGCTTCGCTTCGACGGCTCGCTGGAAGCCGCGCTCACCTCCATCGTGTTTCTCGGGTTTACCCTGACTCCGAAGGCGAGCCTCCGCCTGACCCGCTACGAGAGTGGCACAGAAAGCCAAAGCCGTGAAGCCCTTACCTTTTCCACATGGCTTGGGTTTGCGGGAATGAATCTGACCTACACTTATCTACAGATTGTCGGAAGGAGCCCGTTCTCTTTCGACCAACTCGCCTCCACCAACCGGCTAACCTGGCGCTTCTCCGGTGAGGCCTGGCTGTCAGTGCGGGTGGAAGGTGGTGTCGATCTGGCTTCTGGAACGTTTGACCCGCTCTTGCTGAGCGCTGATTGGAGCACGTGGGCCTCCTCATCCCTCCTTGCCCGCCTTGACCTGACAACCGCTACTGTGGAACAGATCACCCTGAGCGGCCGGTGCGAAGGTGGAACGAACGCACTCGCCTGGGAAATTCCATACAAACCTCCGGCAGAGCGGTTCGAACCGCTCACTTTCCAGGCAAACGGGAAGAGCGAGGCAGGGACTGCCACTCTACGGGGCAGGTTCGACCCCGTGGAGGGGAGATTCATTGAGGCAACGCTTGAGGCGAGTTTTTCGCTGCAGAAGCGGTGGAAAATCGGCTTCTCCGGCCGCTACGAGCCTGAGAAAATCGAGGCGGCGCTTCAGACGGAGTTGCGCTCAGATGCTGGGTGGGGAATCAGTCTAGGTGGCCGCTACGAGAAAGGCCAAGTTGGAATCTTGGATCCTAGCTTTGGCCTGTTTCGCGACCTGTGTGACTGCCTGAGACTCGGAATCGAAAGCCAATCTGAGCAGATCTGGCTCTATGCTTCGGTCCTCGCCTTCCCTGAAGCGATCCTTCGCTATGCCCCCACCGGAGCCGGCCTCAAAGTGGGAGAATAACCCGCTTGATCTTCTAGATCAGCGGGGTTATCGACTCACGCACTCATCCCCGATAAGACTTCTTGCGATCAATAGGGTCTAATACCCAACTCTCACATTGATCGCCCGCTAGGTAATCCCGGCCCTACGCGCTCCCAGGTCTTGTTGTCTTTGCCAAAACCTTTAAACGACATCCCCTTTTTGCCAAGCTCTTCTTGATTTTGTAAGATAAGGAGAAACATGAACATCTCAAGAAAGATACTTGCTGTATTATTCATCTTTTGGACGGTACTTGCATCCTTTGTTGCGGCAGAGATGTCATGCGAAGGCAATTGCACGTTCAAGACCACTTTGAAACAAAATGCGATCGACGTTGACACGACGATCGTATTCTCCCTTATCGAAGAAGCCTTTGGGGTGACTTCAACCTTGAAGGCCACTGAGAAGGGGTTTTCATCGCTGAAGTTCGTGGGAGAAGCTGACTTCCCTCAGGATATCGAGGGCCGTTTTGATGTCTTGTTTGACAAGCAAGGCCTACAATCCATTAAGCTAAAAGGATTCGATCTCCCGCTGCGGAAAGCTCTGCTTGACCTCGAGACCTATTTCAAGCTCAAAGAAGTCCTCACGCTTTACCAGGTAACAGTCGATCTTGATGACCTAACCCTTGCCAAGTGCCCCGCTTCGGTCGATCTCGTCTTTCGGGAGGCATACCTGCGCGCAAAGCTCACCCTCGACCGTGAGGACGATACTTCTAGCGTTCAGGGAATCTGGAAAGAAGGAATCCTTTATGAGGGGAAAACAACCTGGGACCATGACGCCGGCGACTGGTCAGTCAAGGAGGCGCTGACCTTCAAGCCCACCTCTTCGCTTCCTCGCCCGGAGAAAGGCATCCTAACCGTAGACGGGGACCTGCTCGATTGGCTTTCCCTTAACGTTTCCTGTGAGCACACCTTCCCACAAGGAGGAATCGCGGTGACCAAGATCACTTCAACGGTCGAATTGGAGGCAGGAGCGTTCGAACTCACCTGGAAGGCGACATTCAAACCTATGTCCACTGCCTTCCGTCTAGAGGCCTACACGCTGACCCTGGCCGAGGAGGCGGAGATTAACGATCTGTCAGCCGACACCGTGCTCAAAATCGATGAGGATGGGTTTTACAGCTTTTCGGTGCGACTTTCCCTCGACTTCTAACTCTTCGGCGCGATGATCCGATCGATCAAGCCGTAGGTCTTGGCTTCCTCGGCGGACATGTAGTAATCCCGGTCTGAGTCCTTGGCTATCTTTTTAACGGTCTGGCCCGTGTGCTCGGCCAGGGTTTTGTTAATCTGATCGCGCAAGCGGAGGAGTTCCTCGGTCTGGATCTTGACATCGATCGCCTGACCTTGCGCCCCACCGAAGACCTGATGGATGAGGATGCGCGAGTTGGGGAGCGCCGAGCGTTTTCCATTGGTTCCGGCAGCGAGGAGGAGTGCCCCCATGCTGGCTGCCTGGCCGATGCAGATCGTGACCACATCACACTGGACGTAGCGAATGGTATCATAGATCGCGAATCCGGCGGTCACCGAACCGCCGGGGCAATTGATATACAGTTTGATGTCTTTCGACGGGTCCTTCGCCGCCAGAAACAGCATCTGAGCAATAACGACGTTTGAAACCTCATCGTCGATCGGCTGGCGCAAGAAAACAATACGGTCCTCCAACAGGCGCGAATAGATGTCGTAGGTCCGCTCAGTGTGGCCGGTGCGATCAATGACAAAGGGAATCTGCCCTCTCATCCTTCCTCCTTTGTGATCTTTGCCGTCTCGTATAGGAGATCAAGAACCCGGTCGTTCACCTTCTCGGCCCGGTAGTCCTCGAAACGGTCCTCCGCTTTGAGACGGGCGATGAAGCGGAGTGGATTTTCTCCTTCCTTCTTGGCCTCAGCACTCGCGATCTTCTCAAACTCAGCGTCATCGATCGCGATGCCTTCCTTGTCGGCAAGCTTTTGCAGGACGAGTTCGCGGCGAAGACGGCGGGTCACGAGCTCGCGGTAGTCAGCCTTCACCCCTTCCTCGCTCTTTCCCTGGCTTTTGAGGTACTCCTCAAAGGGAAGGGGAGAACGGGGATGCCCAAGGTTTCCCTTCAATCGTTCCAACTCCTCGGTAGCGACTCTCTCCACCAGTGCTTCTGGAAGGGGGAGTTTCAATTGGTCGACAAGGCGATCGAGGAGGTTTAGCTTAGCCGTGCGCTTCTGCTTCTCAGCACGGGCCTTTTCCAACTTATTCTTAATATCCGCTTTCAGTGCGGCAAGGCTCTCGTAGCCAGCGTCCTTTGCCAGCTCATCGTCTATCTCTGGAAGGACAACTTCCTTTAGGCCAAGGATCGACAAGGTCGCGTGCGAGCTTTCCGCTTCGGAATGATCCAGGTCGATCTCGACGGTCTCTCCAACCTTACGACCAACAAGCGGTGCGGTGACCGGGTTGTCGATTTCCGCGCGGGCGTCCCACTCTTCCTCGCCCTCCTTCACGTGGACAATGTCCCCGTCGTTCACGACCTCTCCTTCTTTGGCAGCGAGCGTGCCGAATTGTTGGCGGATATCCTCCAGGGCGGACTGGACGTCCTCGTCCGTGGCCTCCTGTATCGGTTCTACCGTCAGCTCGATGCCCCGATATTGGGGGAGTTCAAGCTCGGGGAGGACGGAGAAGCTCGCCTCGAATACGAACGGACCTCCCTCATCGAAGGTGACCTCATTCACGGCCGGTGGAGTGATCGGACGAAGTTCAAGCGCTGCTAGTGCCTTGGAAAGGTGTTCCTCTTCCAGTGCCCTTTGTGCCTCCTCTAGGAACATCTCGCGGCCGAAGCGCGAGTCGAGGAAAGTTCGTGGCACGCGGCCTTTGCGAAAGCCGGGAATCTTCGCCTCCCGGCCGTAGCGGCGATAGATCGCGTCGATCCCGTGCTGCACATCGGGTGCTTCTACGGTCACCCGAACAGTGACTTCGGTTGCGGAACGGTCCTTAATGGCGTAGGTCGTATCTTTGTCGGTCAATGAAATCGTCTCCGTATCAAGCGTTGGCGCCGGGATTATACGAACGGGCAAGCCTTGGAGCAAGAAAAGGTGAGGCGATTAGCTCGCAAGCGCAGCGAGCCATCTAATTCCGAGGAGCCCTCTCCACAAGCCGCTCGTCAGATTGAGCAGGCCACTGACCCCGCCGAGAAGGATGAGAGCAAGAAGAATCAAGAACCCGTACCGTTCAAGCTGTAGCATCACTCTTTTTCCCTCCGGGGGCAAAAAATAGGTCAGCACACGCGATCCGTCGAGCGGCGGAATCGGGATCATGTTGAAAATAGCGAGGATGACGTTGATGATGACGAAAAACCCAAACAGGTAGAAGACGGCCTGAAGAAGATAGGCTCCGAACGTTTGCTCATAGAAGAGCAGCGAGTCCGGAACCGCGGCCAAAACAGGTCGACCGATCCCGGCAGTGACAAGAGCAAGGCCGAGATTCGTCACGGGCCCAGAGATCGCGACGTACAGCATTCCCTTAAACGGCTTGCGGAAGTAGTTGGGGTTGATCGGGACCGGCTTTGCCCAGCCGAAGAGAAATCGAGAACCCATAATCACTAAGGCAAGGGGTACGAGGATCGTGCCGATTAGATCGACGTGTGCGAGTGGGTTCAGAGTTAATCGGCCGCGCACCTTGGGAGTGGGATCCCCCAAACGGTAAGCGATGTAGCCATGGGACACCTCGTGAAAAACGATCGCAGCAAACACGGCAACGAGCGAGAGAGCGATGTTGAGAATATCTCCAATATTCACGGCAAGTCCCCCTTTCGTGACGGCTCCACCGTGAGTGTATCCTCTTGAGTGAGGATTACCAATCCGGGTGGAGACCCCTTGGGCTTTCGAACGTGCTTGGCTAGAGCAGTGCTCACCTGGGCCTTCTTTTCTCCCTTTGCCTTAGAGAACTGGGCAGCAAGGCGGGCTGCCTCCTCGATCACGGCTCTTGGGATCTCCGCGCGTCCACCCCGATGGACGATGACATGCGAGCCGGAGACGCCTTTGGCGTGGAGCCAAACGTCATCGGGCCGTGCTTTTCGCAACAGGGCATCGTTCTGTGTGGCGTCCTTTCCCACCTCGACCGTGTAGCCGCGGATCTGAAAGACCCTGGGCGCGGTTGGCGGGGCCGGCGTCCCTCGAGAGGCAGGAGGGGGAATGAGGGCGATCGCCTCCTCGCTCGGAAACTGCCCTTCCTTGAGGGTTTCAAGCCCTTCATTCAGTTGGGAAAGTTCCTGCCCCAGGCGTTTCAGACGGTGTTCAACGATCGGCCGGCCACGACGGAGGCGCTTGGCCCTTTTGTAGAGGGCCTGTGCGTTCTCTACCGGTGTGTGCCGTGGATTAAGAGAGATCTTCACTGTTTTCTCGGTCTTCGGATCGGTGAGCGCTGCCTCGGCCATCCCCCGTGAAAGCTCACTCTGATAGGTCATGATAAGATCGGCGTGGTGGCTGAGTGTATCGGCGAAGTCGGCTTTGGCGAGCCATTCTTGCAGCCGCGACAGAGTACGCTGCCGCCTGGCGATTGCCCGAGACAGCCCGGCACGGAGCGTTTCGCGCTCTCTTCCCGCTTGCGCTGTCTCATGTCGGACCGAGTATTCTCGGTCAAGCGCGTCGGCGAAGCTGTCACATCGTTCTCCAGGAGGGTGAAGCGGAAAGAACGAAGACCACGGCAACACTGCATCGTACTGCGGGTGGGGACTCTCCACGCATGAAAGAACGGACGAAAGTTCCTGACGGACTCGCTGTTCAAACGGCCCACTCTCACGATTAACCTTTGCCCGAGTGAGGATCGCGCGGGCTGTCTGGCGGCCAACCCCATCGATGCGACGTACCAGCGCTCTCTCAGGGTCCTCCCCTTGAAGGATCTCCTTCAGACCGGAGGCAGTGACTTTGGCAGGATCGAGCTTCTCCTGAGAGGGCAACGGTTGATAGGCAGAACCCGGAATCGCGCGTGGATCAGGCCGCCACGCCGCAATCACCTTGTCCTCTTTGAGCAGGATCAGATTCCCACGCGCGCCGAGCAGTTCAACGACAAAGGTGGAACGCTCCGTCCCCTCGACATCCCGCCGCTCTATGTCTAGAGACACTACCCGCTCCCATCCAGCCTGCTGCACCCCAAGGACCTTTCCACCGCGCAGGTGCTTGCGCAGTTGCATCACCAACGGCGACGGCGTTATTGGATAGGGAAAATCAAGCTGCGTCAGATGGACCGCCGCCTCTCGCGGTGAAAGGAGGAGCCGGACGTCCTTTCCGGCGAAGAGATGAAAGACAAACGTGCCACGCTGGGGCTGATAGATTTGCCGGATGAGACCCCCGGAGATGGCCGGTCGAACCTCAGAGACAGACGCAGCGATCGCCAATCCGTCCATCGCTCCTCCAGTTGTTGGGCTTTGAAAAGCTTGTTATAATCGCGATTATACTGCCGGCGTAGCTCAGTGGTAGAGCAACGGTTTCGTAAACCGTGGGTCGGAGGTTCAAATCCTCTCGCCGGCTGTTAGTATTACCACAGTGCGTCCCGTGGTGCTTCGGCCCGTATCCGTCTCCGGTTCTTCCCCACACCACAGTGCTGGGACTCCTAAAGTTAAAACCTGAGGCGACGGTTTTGCGAGCAGAGCTTGCAGTGCTCTCCTGCAGCCAGCGGCTGCAAAAACCGGAAGTGAGCAGTTCGAGTCCTCTCGGGCGTATTTGTGCTTTTTAGGCTGTGTTGAGATCATAAGTGGGGGTTTAGTCTCTACCGACCACAGCCTGAGATCAGCCTCCTGATGCAATCGCGCTGTGCTTAGTTCGAGTCCTTCCGGACACGTCTTCTAGGTAACCGTCTGGATCTTGTTGGTATACGTGTTAACTGTTTTCGAAGTTGGACCTCAAGACTCCGCCATACAATCATTCTGGGATGCCAAGAATCAGATTCTCTATGTGCTCAACTGTCGAAAGCAGAGATGGCACCCCGTAGGTCACAGCGCGTAAGCC
>Ga0209636_10007255_pt1 | contig 11318 bp, 8 predicted proteins | sample DeeMarSWOR152_54_FD_187464 | JGI IMG/M metagenome (GOLD analysis project Ga0209636, IMG submission 187464) | Marine sediment microbial communities from White Oak River estuary, North Carolina - WOR-1-52-54 (SPAdes) (version 2) | ecosystem: Environmental > Aquatic > Marine > Intertidal zone >... | reverse complement strand
GTTCGCCGCTTTATACACTCCCCGAAGGGAGCTTTAATCGCACGACTTGCATAAGCTTATGCGCGCCGCCAGCGTTAGTCCTGAGCCAGGATCAAACTCTCCATGGCAACTTTACTCCTCCCCCGAGGGGGAGGGGAATTAGCAGGATTCTCTCGGCCGCCGAAAATGGAAACACCACCCCGGCGACCGCTTGGGGCTTTCAGCGGAGCTTAGTGAATCGCACGCCTTCAGTTGTCAAAGAACGTAGCGGCCCTTCAGGGCCATCTTCATATATAACATAGGGGGGCTTTCGTGTCAAGAAAAATCGGCAGAAAATACGCTCCCGGCACGGCGTTCGGCCCGTACGCCGGTAGGGCCGACTGGCCGGTCGCCCCTGTTTCGCCCGGGCCGGCGACGTCCCCGTTTTAACCGGCAGGGGCGAAATAATTTAATTGACGGCCGCGCCTATCCGTTTTAAATTAACGCCGCGTCAGGAAGTAAACCTTACGCGGGCGTTGTCTTGCGGCGTCGGCTTCCGCGAGTTTGGAGGAGTTAGCGTAACCGCGAAAGTACAGCGGCGGGTCCGGCGGCCCGGCTCGGTCACCAGCGAGAAGGTAATCTTTTGCCTCCTCGTATTGTGCTATCTCGTGCCGCTATGGTCGTTTCGTTATATCCCCACCCAGGACGGCCCCAGTCATCTCGCCAACGCCGAAATCCTCAAGAAATATCACGACGCCGGCGCCGAGCGCGTGCGGGCATATTTCGTCTTAAATCTCAAACCGATACCGAATTTACTGTATCACCTACTGCTGGCCGGCCTGCTTTACGTGTTCAAGCCCCTAATCGCCGAAAAGGTCTTGCTTTCGGCCTACGTAGTTCTATTCGCTTACGGCCTTCGCGCGCTGGGTAAGGCCGCGGGCGGCCGCGCCGGGCCGGCGGCCTTCCTCGTATTCCCCGTAATTTATAGTTTCGCTTTTCAAATGGGTTTCTTCGGCTTCATGTTTTCGCTGGCCGTTGCCACGCTGGGGGTCGCGTATTACTGGCGCCGACGAGGCGACGTCACCGCGCGGCTGTTCGTCGTACTCAACCTTTTGGGCGTGGTGATCTTCTTTTTCCACCTTCTCGGTTGGGTTATCTTTATGGGGGGTATCGTCTTACTCGCTTGGGCGGACGCGGCGCGAGAGTTTCTGATTGCGCGGCGTTCCGGCGGGTGGCGCGCGGCGCAGCGTAAACGGCTTATCGGGAGGCTCGCGGCGCCGCTATACCTGGCTCCCGCGGGGGCGTTGGGATTATTTTACTGCCTGAGCCAAGGGGCCGGCGGCTTTTTTTACCGCACGCCGGTTCGGATGTTAAGGTATTTGTATCAGCTCGAGGTGTTGCGGGTTTTTGACTCTTGGCAAAAGTGGCCGGCTGCGGCGTTGGGCGTTACGTTCGGCGGCGCCGTCGTTGTGGCGTTGGCCGTCGCCGTTTACCGCTCGCTTAAGGGGGAGTCCAGGTCGGCGGAAGGCGGAAGAGGGGCGGCGTGGATATGGGGTATCGCGGTGGTAGCCGCGTTTGCGCTTTATTTCTTCGCCCCTGACGTAGCCATAAGTGGGGGTTACATAAGCGACCGCCTCGCGCTCTTACCGTTAATTGCGGCTTCCGCGTGGTTGGCCGCGATTAGCGGTAATTTTTTACGGAGGTCTTTATTCTTTATAGCCCCGGCCGTAGCGCTGGCGTACGTCGCGACCGTATGTTTAGAATACCACAAGGCGAACGCGGACCTGAAAGAATTCAATACGGGTCGCTGTTGTTTAACCGGCGACGCCACGATCTTACCGGTAATATATCTTAGCGCGCCGCACTCGGGGTGTAAAGTTAACTATATGGAACACGCGGGCTCGTACTACACGCTGGGGAATTATAACGTGGATTTGTTGAACTTCGAAGCCGAGTGTTACTATTTTCCTATAAACTGGCGTTGCGGCCCCCCGGCCATCGGCTTAGAAGACGTTTGCAGCGGAACGCCCGTTTACGTATTGGACGGCGTATACGACCAGATTGATTTCCTCGTATGCTGGCGCGTCAACCCGTTCTTAAGCGGGATGCAAAAAATTTTCGCTCGTTACGCGTTGGTCCATTCCACGCCCCACATGATGATACTACGGCGGCGGGACCTCGGGGCGTAGGCCGCGTTGCCCGGCGGGACGTCGTCGCCGTAATCGCGCGAAGCCTCCGTCGCGGCGGCGACGGCTCCTTTTACGTTCGCGAGCGTTTCCTCGTTGGTATTGGCCTTGGAAGAGGACCGCTGGTTGTTTTTCAAACCAGAAGGGCGAGCCGAGGGCTCGCCGTCGTTACTTGGGCAACTTCGGGTAACTATAGGGCCGCCTTAAGGTAAGGCCCTAAGGTCCCTCCGTTATTGTTGCCTCTCTTACGTCGCGCCGGTAGGGGCGACTGGCCAGTCGCCCCTACGTCCAATCGGCGTTCACGTTAACGCGGGCCCGGCTTCGATTATTTCGAACGCGCGCCGCGGGTCGTCTTTTGCCTTAGGCGCCGCACGGCTTTCAGATTTTTTTCGTCCCAGTCGCCCTCCTGCGGCGTCTCGAGGACCATCGGGAGGTGCCGGAGCTTGGGGTGGTTAACTATTTTTTTGAAACCTTCCCGGCCTATGGTCCCGAGGCCGATATGCTCGTGGCGGTCGAGGCCGCTCCCCGCTGCGGCCTTGGCGTCGTTGAGGTGAACTACTTTTATTTTATTTATGCCGACGAATTCGTCGACCTCGGCCATGATGCGCTCGAGGCCGTCGCCGTCGCCGGAGAGGTCGTACCCCATAACGTGGCTGTGGCACGTGTCCACGCATAGGCCGAGCCGCGTTTGCGCCTTTTTCCCCGCCATCTTGTATAACGTCGTCAGCTCCGTAAAGGTCGTGCCCACCTGGTTCGACTTGCCGGCCGAGTTCTCCATCAGGACCGTTACGTCGGCTCGAGGCGTCGCCTCGACGGCGCGGCGTATCGCCCGGGCGGCGCGCTCTTGGCCCGCGGCGAGGCCGGCGCCGCGGTGGCTGCCGAGGTGCGTTATGACGAAGCGGCCGCCGAGGCGGGCGGCCCTCGCGACGCCGTCGACGAGTGCCGCCGTTGACTTCTCGTAGAGCTCGTCGTCGGGCGAGGCGAGGTTGGGGAGGTAGGGCATATGGATGAAGAAGGGCTCGAGCCCCCGGCGCGTTACGCCCTCGCGGAACGCCGCCACTTCCTCTTCGTCGAGGGGCTTTTGCCGCCAGCCGCGAGGGTTGGAGGGGAATATCTGGAACGTCGTACAGCGCAACGCCGCGGCGCGTTCCACCGCCAGATGTACGCCGCCCGAGATGGACACGTGTACGCCGAGCAGAAACCTGTCTTCCGCCAATGGTTACCCCTACGACTTAAAAAAGCCGCCCGGTAGGGCGGCTCCGGCATAATTCGTTAGTTACTTGGGAGTTGCCGGCGCCTTACGCGCGGGTTTGGTAGGTTTCGGCCGGGCCTTCTCCGCGGCCTTTGTTTTTTTATCCTCCATTATGGACCTTCCGCCGCGCGGCATCGCCGAGAGTTTCGCGAGTACGAGCGACGTTACCATAAACATGATAGCCGCGACCGTGGTTAGCTTGGTTAAAAACGTCCCCGGCCCGCGCCCGCCGAAGAACGATTCCGAGGCCGCGCCGCCCGCGCCGAAGACGCCCGACAGGCCGGCGCCTTTTCCCGTTTGGAGAAGGACAATAGCGATCATCGCGATCGCGAAGATTACGTGTGCCCCGATTACTACGGGATGTAGTACGTCCATCTCGAGCTCCTTCTTGTAAAATATAACATACGCGCGGCTTGCCGGTCAACTTTATTTATTACTCCCGGAAATGTATTATGGCTACGAACGACTCGGCCTCGAGGCTCGCGCCCCCCACGAGCGCGCCGTCGATCTCCGGTTCGGCCATGAGCTCTTTGACGTTCTCCGGGTTGACGCTTCCGCCGTAGAGGATGCGGAGGTGCTCGGCGGTTTCGCGGCCGAAGGCATCTTCGACGACCTCGCGAATTAAAGCGTGCGCTTCCGCGGCGGCGGCGGGGGTCGCGGTTCGGCCGGTGCCGATGGCCCATACCGGCTCGTACGCGACCGCGCCCTTCGCCACGTGCGCGGCGCTGACGCGGGTTAAGGCCGCCTTCACCTGGCCGCGAACGAGGTCCTTCCAGCCGTCGCCGGCCTCGCGCTCCTCCAGCTTCTCGCCCACGCATACTATGGGTATAAGGCCGTGGGCCAGCGCGGCCCGTACCTTTTTATTTACGACGTCGTCCGTTTCGTGGAAGTACCGCCGCCGTTCGGAGTGGCCCACGATTACGTACTCGACGCCCAAGGCCGTGAGCATCGGCGGCGAGACCTCGCCCGTAAAGGCGCCCTTATCTTCGTAGAAGACGTCTTGGGCGCCGAGCTTGACCGCGGAGGAGGCGAGCTCGTGGGCAACCGCGGCCAGCGCGGTGAAAGGCGGGCACACGAGGACCTCTACGTTCTCGACGCCGGCGGCGCCGTCGCGGACGGCCCGGGCGAGGGCCCGCGCCTCCTCGGCGGTCGTATGCATCTTCCAATTCCCGGCAATGAGCGGCGTACGCGCCACCGCGACTTCACCTCGACATTTCCTCTAAAGGAACCGCCCGTAATATAGTTAAAAGTGCTCCCTTTTTCAAGGCTAAAGCGAGCTCCGTTTATTTGCTTTTACTCGCGCGTAGTTTCGGTTATATTTAGGATTATAGACGGCCCACGAGGACCGCGTTAAGGAGGCGGCTTTTTGGAGGCAAGAGTAGAGATACCGCGCCGGAATCTCTCCGCGGAGCTTGAGCTCGCGGAAGAGTTGACGGTCGACCCCGCGCTCGCGCAGGTCTTATGGGCGCGGGGCATAAGGAACGCCGGGGCCGCGGCGCGTTTTCTTTTGCGGGACCTCGCCTCGCTCACGCCGCCGGCCGATTTCCCGGACCTCGCCGTAGCCGCGGCCCTTATCGTCCAAGGCTGCGAGCGTAAAGGTAAAAGGATTTTCGTAGCCGGCGACTACGACGTGGATGGCTTGACGGCCACGGCCCTTCTAGCCGTCGTCCTCCGGCGCTTGGGAGCCGACGTGAGTTACTATATCCCGAACCGACTTAGCGAGGGCTACGACCTCACCGAGGAAACGGTCCGTCGCGGGCTCGAGGCGGGCGCGGAGGTTCTAATTACTACGGACTGCGGCAGCCGCGCGCACGACGCGGTGGCTGCGGCGCGGCGGGCGGGCCTGGCCGTCGTCGTTACGGACCATCACCGCCTCGAGCAGACGCTGCCGCCCGCGAACGCGGTGGTTTCCCCCCACCGACTGCCGGAAGGCCACCCGGCGCGCGACCTGGCGGGAGTCGGCGTCGCTTTCAAGCTAGCCCAGGAGCTTATAAGGCTGGGCGGCCTCGCGCTCGAGCCCTCGTCGCTTTTGCCGTTCGTTGCGTTGGGGACCGTTTGCGACGTCGTCGACCTCGCCGGCGAAAACCGCTCCCTCGTCGCGGGCGGCCTGGCCGCTTTTCCCGGGGAGTTGTGGCCCGGTTTAGCCGCGTTAATGGCGGAGGCCGGTGTTGAGGCGCCGGTGACTTCCTGGCATCTGGCGTTCGTTCTCGGGCCGAGGATAAACGCCGCCGGCCGCCTGGGCCACGCGGAATACGCGTTGGAACTTTTACTCGCCGAGGACGAAGGGCGCGCGCAGGCCGTCGCGCGCAAGCTGGAGGAGTTTAACCGGCGCCGGCGGGCGTTCGAAGAAAGCGTCGCCGCGGACGTATCGGAGCGGGCCCCGGCGCTGGTAGCGTCGGGCCGTCGTTCCGTCGTGCTGTCGGGCGAGGGGTGGCACCGGGGCGTTATCGGCATCGTCGCCTCGCGGGTGGTGGAACGTTTTTACAGGCCCACCGTGCTCGTCGCGGTGGAGGGCGACGTAGGTCGCGGTTCTTGTCGGGGGATACCTCCTTTCGACGTCCACGAGGCTCTCGACGCGTTGAGGGGTTACCTCGGCCGTTTCGGCGGCCACCGGCTGGCGGCCGGTTTCGAGATCGAGACCGAGAAGATACCGTCTTTCGCCGACGCGTTCGAGGCCTTCGCCGCGGAACGCCTCGACGACGACGCGTTGCGGCCGGTTTTCCGCGTTGACGGATACCTCCCGCTGGCCGCGGTAAACGTGGCTCTCGCCGAGGACCTCGCGCTTCTCGAGCCGGTAGGGCAGGGCAATCCCGCGGCGATCTTCTTTTCCGGAACGTACGTCGCGGAAGAGACGCAGCGCGTATTCAAAAGCGCACACTTGGAAGTTTTCGCGACTGCGGGCCCTGAGCGCATTCGCGCCGTAGGTTTCAACCTCGCGCCGGGAGGTGATAAACTCGAGCCGGGAGAATACGGCTTGGTATATACCCCTGCGCTCGACGAATGGCGTGACCGGAAACGCCTCGAGCTGCGCCTCGGCCACATAAAGCCTCTCGCCCCGGGCGGCCGTGAGATACGGCGCCCGGTTAAATTAATGGACCGCCGCGGCGACGACGTCGAAAAAGTCGTTCTGGGAGCCGGAACTTCCGGGGAGGCCGTCTTCGGCCTTCCGGACCAGCGATATCTCGCGGCGGGATGCGGGTTCGTAGCGTACGCGCGTTGTTGGGCGGCGGCCGGGCGGAAGTGGCGTCGGCTCTGGCTCGCGGCCCCCCCGTTCGACGCCCATCGTTTTGCGGCTCTCCTTGCTTCGGCGGAGGGGTTGGTGTTCGCTTTCGGCGAACGTGAGGCATTGGCGGCGAGGGAATTTTTAGGCCGCTACTATCCGGACCGCGTGCGATTGACCGAGGTTTATCGAACGATGCGCGAGGGGGGAGCGGCCGCCGTTGACGGCGACGACGAAGGAGCGCGGCGCGCCGTGGCCATCTTCGAGGAGTTGGGTTTACTGGAGGAGGGCGGCCGCGGCGTCGTGGCGTTGGAGACGGAGGAGCTCCGGGCGGGGGATGCGGCGCGGAGGCCTCTCGAGGACTCGCCGCTCTTTCGCCGGTGCGAGCGCCGTCGGCGCGCGGCCGAGGAATTCGTCGCGGCCCTTTGCCGTTGGCCCGCGGCGGCGTTGGAGGGTTTGGCCGCGGAGCTTGCGGCGTCGGTTTGCAACCTTGACACCCAGGGCGACGTTCTTTAATATGGGCGGACTTTTTATTTCCGAACTGAAGTGATACGCATCGCGACAATCCACCCCGACGTAATCGCGGCCGAGCGGTTACGGTTGGGTGCGCCGCGCTTTAACGCGGAATGGATCGAGCTGTTCAACGCGGGCGGCCGGTCCACCGACGTGTATCGCCACTTCGTCGTAAACGGCGGAGGCGAGGGGTTCACCATAACCTTGCCGCGCCGCAGGAAGCTGATACTCGGGCCGTATCAATCTCTTGTAATATTTTCGGGGCTTCCGGACGATCCTACCGACCCGGCGGTATGTTACCTCGCGAACCAGGCGATGCGGCTTTTCCTCAAACGCGATTCGTATTTTTGGGGTGTCGAGGAGGATGACGCGTATCTGTACTCCTCGCGGGAGTCTTACGTCGAGAACCCCGAAAACTACATCGACCATTACCGTTATAAACGTCGCTCCGCGCGCATCATTATTCCCCGTGAGTCTTGACGGAGGTGCGGCCTTATGGATATCGCCGATATCGCTTCGCTACGCCGGCGTCTCTTCCGCGAGAAGCGAGGCCGTCTTGAAGAGTTGCTCGAGGTTCCGCTTCTCCTGTATTGGGGAAAGTGGGAAGGGCCTAACATCCGGGCGTTGACGTTGGCCGAGGAGTTTACGAGGCCGACGTTTTTTTTGTGCGCGCGGGGCGGCGAGACCGTCGCTTTCGTCCAACAAATCGAGACGAACCAATTGGCGGCCCTCGCCGAGGAAATCGACGTCATTCCGTACCGCACGACCTCGGAGCTCAGAGACGAGCTCGGCGCTCGGCTTAGGGGTTACGACGAGGTCGCCGTCGAGGCGTCGACGGATTTCTTCGCCCTCGACCGCATTCCGCCCAACTACTTGAGTTTCGTCTCCGCGGTCGTAAAAGTGCGCGAAGGCGACGACGTCTTGGTCCCGTTTCGGGCGGTCAAGTCGCCGCTCGAGCTGGCGTTGATGAAGAAGGCGTCCGAGGCTACGATGGCCGCGTTCGCCGAACTCGAGGAGATAGTCCGCCCGGGCGTGAGCGAGGAAGAGGTCCTGGATTACCTTTTGCATAAAGCCTTAGAGGTGGGCGATGGGCCGGCTTACTTTCCGATCGTGGCCTCGGGGCCGCGGTCCCAACATCCCCACCCGTACCGCCGCTCGAAGAAAGAGGTCGAGGCCGGCGAGCGCGTCGTCGTGGATTACGGCGTGGACTTCTTGGGTTACAAGGCCGACGTAACGCGGACTTACGTCGCCGGCGGAGAACCGAGCGAGGACCCCTATTACGCCATAAGCCTCGAGCTGGCCGAGCTCGTGCGGAACGCGGACTTGTCCAGAATTACGCCGCTCGAGTTGGGAAGGCGGGTCGCTTCCGTCGTTAAGGAGGCGGGCTTGAGCGACCGCGAGCGCCACGGTTACGGCCACGGCCTCGGCGTTGAGACGCACGACCCCCACCCGTACGTCGTGGCGACCCCCATGCCCTGGTTGGAGCGACCCTTTGAGGGCGGCATGGTCTTCACCTTCGAGCCGGGGTTCTACGACGAACGGGGGGGCTTCCGAGTCGAAGACGATTACGTCGTCTGGGGAGGGCGTGCCGTCCCGATGCAGGAGTTTGAGCCGCCGGCCTGACCGCCCCGGAAACGGTCGCTTCCGTGCCGGTACCTTTTTCGACGCCGGCCCGTTACGATACGCCGCGCGGCGGCGCCTGCGGTTTAAACGCTGCGGCGGTAGGCCGTAAACGGGTTACGACGGTGGAAAGGCGGTGTTAGAATAAAGGCGCGGTAAACTACGACTCGAGGTAGAAACGCGTCGCTTGGGATGGATACGAAAGGAACGGTAAAAAGGTACTGGCGAAGGGCCGCGGCCGTGGGCGCGTTGTACGGGTGTGCCTTCGGCGCGTTCGAGGTCGGCAGGTTGTTTTGGGGCCACGGTTCGCAGATGCCGCCGTTGAGAAACGTCGCCGTCGCCGCGGCCACCGTGGCTGGCGACGTCGCGGTCTTCCTTGCGGCGGCGCTCGTGGTCGGCTTCGCTTTATTTTGGGCTCAAAGGTTTTCGGCCTTCGCGAGACGGAACGCCGGCGTTCTCTTGGAATTTTCGTTGTGGTATCTCTACGTCGCGCCGGCCGTTCTGTTGGCGACGAGGGAACAGTTCCTCGCGGGTATGGCGCGGGGCGCGCCGTTGAAAGTCGTCTTGTACGGCGGCGCGGCCGCGGCGGCGTTGTTGTTGGCGGGCGCGGTATATTTAATAAAACGTCTGGTTTTCCGGGGGTGGGTGAGGGTGGCGGCGGTCGTCGGCGCGGGCGTCGTCCTCGCGGTGTTTTTCGTGCGCCCGATGGTCGTAGCGGCCGTCCGACCCGCGTTCAACGGCCCCGACGTCGTCCTTATTTCCTTAGACACGGTACGGCGCGACCACCTCGGGTGTTACGGTTACGATTTAAATACGTCGCCGAACGTCGACGCCTTCGCCCGGGGGGCGATACTCTACGAAAACGCGATTTGCGTGCAACCCACGACGAACCCGTCGCACACGAGCATGTTCACGGGCTTGTACCCGGAAGAACACGGCGTAACGTCGAACTTCGTTCCTTTAAGGGAGCGCTGCGGCCTGCTCGCCGAGATATTGAGCGAGAACGGTTACGACGCCGCGGCGATAATCGGCGGCTTTCCGTTGGACCGGCGGCTTTCCAACCTGGGGCGCGGTTTTCTGATTTACGACGACTATATTTGCGGTTGGTCCTACTTCCGGCATACGTTGGCCTATCGCATTTTGGCCGTGTTCAATAAAAAAATATACGGCGACCACAGACCCGCGCCCGTAGTGACCGCGGAAGCGCTGAAGCAGTTACGAAGGGAGAGGTCTAGGCCGCTATTCCTGTTTGTGCACTACTTCGACCCCCACGCTCCGTATTTGTATCACGGCCGCGCGGAGCGTTTTTTCCGCGGCGCCGACCGGCCCGATTTCCCGGGCCGGTGGCGGGAATTCAACTGGTTGTGGCACCGGTATAAAGCCGGCACGGAACCGCCCCCTTGTACGCCCGCGGTCGTGGCGTTGTACGACGACGAAATATTTTACACGGACCGCGCGGTCGGGGAATTGTTTAACTGCCTTGAGGCGGCGGCGGGTTCCGGGCGAACGTTGGTTATATTGACCAGCGACCACGGCGAATCTTTCGGCGAACACCGGAAAAAGTACCACGGCAACGCGGTCTTCGACACGGAGACGGCGGTCGTGTTGATATTGAAACCCCCTTCCGGACGGGGAGATTTTGGCGGCGGCTTGCGCGTCAGGCAACAGGTTGAGATCTTGTCCATCGCCAATACGGCGCTAAAGTTCGCGGGCGTCCCGACGGCGCGGTACGAGGGAAAGAAGGCGGACCTGCCGTCTTTTAAAGAGGACGACGCGGACGGGAGAATTTTCGGGTTTTCTCAGACGGGCCGCAAATGCGACGTTGCCCCCGGGGTCGCCAAAAGCCGCGAGTACGCGGTGCGTACCGTCGATTTCAAGATAATATACGACGTGGAGCTGGACGAATACCGACTCTACGACGTGGCGGATGACCCGGCCGAAACCGAGGATTTGGGCGCGGAACTTGGGTCGGAAAAGTACGCGGCCGCGTTGGCCGCGTTGCGTAGCCACGTCTTGAAGGGGAAGCGCGGCAAAGGCGCGGTAATCGTAAAAGGTGACCTTGCCGAGAGGTTGAGGTCGTTGGGCTATACGAACTAAGAGCTCTCGGGGGAAGGCGGGCGGCCGGGGTCAAAGCCGTTACGGCTTCGCGTTTACGGTCCGCGAATGCCGCGTACTTGGGGTTTTACGGTAGCCGCGATGACGCTTTGTCGACGGCGGAAACCGGGTCGGAGAGGTTGCTTGGGTGCGTTGACGTACGTCCTTCAAGGGGGGCGCCGCGGGATTTCCCCGTACGTTTATAAATAATAATAGTTCAGATACGTTTTTATGTAATAAAAGTCCACGGCACTCTGACGGCGCGATGGTCCGCGATTCCGCGGAGAAGCCGTTCGCGGCGACGGTCGCGCGAAGTTGTTTTTTATCTTGACAAGGTGGCTCCGTTAAGTTAGCTTAAAGAAGAGCGGAAGCGGTCACCGGAAGGTCAACGAACGTTAAACCCATCCGGGAGGTATAATAATGCCGTTCTATCAGCTGAAAGGTAGTAAGACGTACCACCCTAAGGCGGGTTGCT
>Ga0209636_10007254_pt1 | contig 11320 bp, 7 predicted proteins | sample DeeMarSWOR152_54_FD_187464 | JGI IMG/M metagenome (GOLD analysis project Ga0209636, IMG submission 187464) | Marine sediment microbial communities from White Oak River estuary, North Carolina - WOR-1-52-54 (SPAdes) (version 2) | ecosystem: Environmental > Aquatic > Marine > Intertidal zone >... | reverse complement strand
CTATTCATTCCTGCTCCCGCTAGCTTGATCCTCCCGAGTTTTCGTTGTCTTCACCACCTCCTCTCTTCGAAGTCCTACATATCCCTGTTGCGGCCCACTTGTCAGAGAAAAATCAGTCGATTCCCTGACTCGCCACATCTTACTTGTTAACGATTCTAAGTCAATACAGAGGAAGCAAGGTAGTAATCGGTGGTGTAGGTTCTGTCAAGCCCTCTGTTCTTGGGGAAGCCCAGTCTTGAGCGAACAGAACCCCTTCAGTTAGACTATTTCCGAGGACGCTCTGACACTTGACAGATTTTCTGTTGATGTTAGATTTGTTATGGCAGGCCATGTAACTAATGTCGCAGATTTCGTTCAATCCACCAAACGTTTTGCCAAAAGGGGTGAGGCCTTGATGAGGTGGTGCGTCAATTCCATCAGTAAGGGTAGGTGTAAGGGTGTGGTACACAAACTTTGGAAGGTTGCTCTTCTTTCATTTCTGTGTACCCTGGTCCTGAACAATGTTGCGTGGGCAGCCAAACCGTGGGCTCGTCCACGGCCTGTGGCGTCAAACAAGAGCGATCCGCATAAGGGAGCATGGAGTTACGAGGTGCACTATCGCGAAGTTGGTGCCCCGGACATGGAATTGTTTCAGCCGAGCATCGCTGAATCTCGGCTATGTCGAGCGCAGAACGAGCTAGTCGCAGAGTCAAAGACCCGAATATCTGTTTTGTGGTCTATCTGGGTTGATTTTCTAAGAGTCATTCTGAGGTAGCGCATTGTCCGAGAATAAGATTCAAAGCCTGAAGGATTCCGCCGATCGCCTTTTCAGTGAGGGAAAGTTCAAGGAGGCGCTACGTCGCTATAAGGAAGTTCTGCAGGGCTGTTCGGCACTGGAACCTGTAACTGTGATCTCTGTGGCAAGCAGGGTAGTCACGTGCCTATACAGGACACAACAGTACCCCGAGGCCCTAGAAGAACTTGAGTCGGTTGCGAAGATCTTTGAACGGGATTCGTACTACCGTGCAAGATTGGAGCTTGAGAAGCTTCGCATATTGCTGGACTTGGGGGATTACAGAAAGACGCTGGAGGTTGGCGAAGCAGTTCTGAAGACGCTTAGAGACACAGTTGATAACGAGTCAATTGCCAGGGTTCACCGCATCCTAGGGATTGCTTATCTGTCAAGTGGCGATCTTAGTAAGGCGAAGATCTTCTTTGAAGATGCGCTCTCGACGTTTCGCAGAATCAACGATGAGCACGGTATCCTTGATTCCCATAACAACCTGGCGCAGCTCTGTTTTATAGATTCTCAGTGGCACAGAGCCGTCGACTACTTGAGAGACGGTTTGAGGACGAGCAAGAATCTAGAACGCAAGGAATGGATTGCTTCGTTCTCACTGAATCTTGGGATGATTCACGGAACCATGGGCGACTGGTCTTCGGCCAAGGAATACCTGGACCTGGGTGTGGGTCTGTCAGAGAATTTGGGTCATATCTTAGACACCATCCGTGGGAAGATATCTCTGGCAGCTCTGGCTCGTCTTCAAAGGCAGTGGGATGTCGCTGTGCAGATGCTCGAGGAGTGCGCGCGTCTATGCGAGAAGGAAGGGTATAAACGGGAATTGTATCTCTGCTACGAAGGCCTTGGCGAGGTTCATTTCGACAGGCAAGATCTGACCCGGGCTCAGGAGTATTACCTCAGAGCATTCGCAATAGCGGAGGAGGCAGCTCCCCAAGGCGACATGGCTGTGGAGATACGTCGACGTTTGGCGGATCTATCCAACAGCCTTGACGCGCCAGAGCAGGCGTTGAAACATGCAACTGCCGCCCTCCGAATAGCAAGGAAGCTCGGTGACAAGTATGAAGAAGCGTGCATCCATCGGGCGCTCGCGACAGCGCACACTCAGCTGCACAAACTCCAGAAAGCACAAAGCGCTTTCACTCGGGCGACCAAGCTTCTCGAGGAACTCGGCGAGAGATACGAAAGAGCTAAGACACTCCTGGCATGTAGTACGTTTCTGGCAGAACTCGACCGGGGAGATGAAGCAATACAGCACCTTCTCAGAGCAGAGGAACTTTTCGAATCTCTTCCCTCTCAGTACTGGATGGGATGGTGTGAGCTCGAGATAGCTAGAATGCGTTTCAGCAAAGGAGGCGCGGACTTGGCCATTATCTCTCTGGACAGGGCTACGGAGTTATTTGCGAGAACTGCGGAGCAGGATGCACTGTCCAAGGTTGCGCAATTGAGAGAACTCGTCGAGAAAGCTATGGTGGAGACTTCTCTGCGGGCAAGCGAAGACACCATTCCAAGCGATAGTCCAGAGAATCTCCTCGGGCAGCTCGTACACCGAACAGACGCAGCCAGAGCATTTGTGGTCCTGTTTGACAATGGCGACTTGGAGATAGCGGTTACCCATAATTTCAAAACGGAGGACGTGAGGGAGTTCTCCCGGTCTCTGTGCCGAAGTGCAGTAAGTAACCCCATGATTGCCACCAATCTTCAATTCAATAAGTCGGTGTCACTCCCACACAGAAATGGAATTCGGTCATTCATACTCATCCCCTTTGGGCCAGAGGGTGAAAGAGGATTGCTTTATCTCGATAAGGCGTGCCCTTTCACTCAGAGAGATCTCACGCTTTCGGTTCGCATCGCCTCCAGTCTCGCACTGACGATTGCGCAGATTCGTCAGAGCGAACTAAAAGCGGAAAACCTCAGATTGAGGCGAGAACTTGAGGCGAGGGGATTCGCTGAGATAGTCACTCAGGATAGCGAGATGCTTGAAATTCTTGGATTGGTTGAGAAGCTAAAGGACGATTCAGCACCGGTACTCATCGAGGGTGAAACCGGCACGGGTAAAGAGCTCATAGCAAGAGCCATCCATTTCAAAGGTTTGAGGGCCACCAAACCATTCATAGCCTTGGATTGTGGTGCCATTCCAGACGCTCTCGCTGAGAATGAGCTCTTTGGTCACAAGAAGGGTTCGTTCACTGATGCCAAGGAAGATAAACCTGGTCTGTTTGAGCTCGCCAATGGTGGCACTCTATTCCTCGACGAAGTCTCTAACCTTAGCGTTTCGACACAGGCGAAGCTGCTCAGAGTTCTGCAAGAAGGAAGGGTGAGGCGAATTGGAGAGACTAAGGAAAGGAAGGTTGATGTCAGAATCATCGCTGCGAGCAACAGAAGTCTTGAAAACGAAATGTCCGAGGGGAGATTCAGGCAAGATCTGTATCACCGATTGAAAGTAGTGGAGATCAGCCTTCCCGCTCTGAGGGAGAGGAAACAGGATATCCCTCTATTGGTGCACCATTTCATCGACCAATTCTCTTCACAAAGGAAGAGGCAGGTAGAAGGAATAACCAGTCAGGCGCTATGCCTGCTCTCTAGGTATGAATGGCCAGGCAATGTAAGGCAGCTCAAGAATGAGATCGAGAGAGCAATAGTTCTCCTTGAAGAAGGTGCAATAACGCCCACCCTTTTTTCAGCTGCCATCCGAGGCACAGGGAAGATGGCACAGGAGAGACCCTACAGCATTCGAGAGATCTTGAGGGTTCTGAAAGAAAACAACTGGGTGAAAAGGAAAGCTGCAAGAATACTCGGGATGCCCGAATCGACTCTGCGCAGACGACTCAAGGTCCACAACCTGAAGCCACCAGCCAGATCCTGAACGGTTGCGAACGTCTTGCGCAGCGTGTTCTCTAGAGCGTGCGCAGCCCAAGTCGAATATTCAATTCGATTTCCGTGGATTGTGCGCCGCAGTGCGCCTTACGGAGTACCTTCACTCTAAGCCGCGCAGATTTGCTACTTGCACTCACATTCCTGAAGCACCCCTAGAAGTGCGCAGAAGGTCGCAGCATCATGACTGCGCAATCTGGGCGGACGTCTCTAGCTAATCCGTTGTATCCTAAGGAATTGCCGATCACCCGCGAAGTCCCCCCTGAGCACTGCCACCACCAGCACGATGAAGTGCGCCCCTATTACTCTGCGTGACAGTGAGTTAGAGCACTGGCACGATTCTTGTACCTAGAACTCATTGATGAACCGACTAGCCAACACTCATCCTGCCCACCCTAGCCACCCTAGCCCGCTCGCTTGCTTAGGGCGGGCGCCAACGCATCACCTCCAGGAGGGAGGTCTTACAGACCTCCCTCCCACCCCCCTGTCCTGGTTGCGTGCGTTACGAAACTCTCCTCATTTGATATCGTTGCATGCACTCCTTCACCCAGAACGCTATCATTTCGCCTTGAACCACCGAAACACGTATCCGCACTACACTCTACATTCAATCGAGGGTACCGATGCGCTCCCTCAGATAGCGATCCATACGATGGATTTCCGAAGGAACCGTCGGTACTACTCGTCTTGGCAGGTGTCCTTCGCCACTGTGCTTTCACTTCACTTCCATCGCATGTGGCGAGATCCACGCCACATGCGATGTCTTAGTCGCCCATCTACAGCCCCTGCACATTCCTCATCCACTTCCTCTATTCTGGATTGCGAGATCAATGCGCCCTTGGAATCCGGACACTGTCTGAATCAGTGCGAAAGAAGAACAGCCTTTCCCAAAGCGGAGCCGCCCAAATCCAGCAGGCCTCGGAGCCTAGGCAGGGCCTGTTCGTCGAAAGGAGGTGAAGGAAGATGGAACTCAATCTGGACCCCCTGGATTTCACCGATCTGGTGGATCCTCTTAACCACATCGGCGAGACACAGGCATGTGGCGGCTGTGGTCTGTGCGGAACGACTTTTTGCGGCGCGTGTGGTGGATGTGGTGGCGTGGAGATCCGCGTAAATGAGAAATGGATCAGATAGACACCAAGGATACCGAGTCCTGGCGCCAGGGCTGAACACGGTCGAGCGCAGATCATTGGTGACAATGCAACATGAAAGGATCGAGCCACTGACGGCATGAGTTAGGATGTTTCATATTCACATAATCTCACGAGACGATAAGGCTCTAGTATTTCACCCCGATAGTTACGCTACTTTCAGGTGCAATTCAATCAGCGGTCGGGTGTTGGAAGACCACTTCACCAAAGGGCTCGACGTGGAGACCATAGCGAGAAACCACCTACTGCACCCCGACAACGTCCGCACGCTAATCAAAAACCTGAGCGAACGACTGCCCCAACACACGCTGCCAAGAAAAAAGCCCTATCAGATCATCGAGATCAAGGTGAACGTGAGTCACACATGCAACCTTACATGCGCATACTGCTACGCAGCCTCGGGCACGTACGGCAGAAAAGCGCAGCTGATGAGTCGCCACACTGCGGTCAGTGCGGCCCAGTTCTTTCTCAAGAACTTCGCAAACTTCGATGGATACCTGGCCCGGGTCGTGTTCTTCGGAGGCGAACCGTTCTTGAATCCGGAAGCCATCGAGACCGTGTGCGATTTCTGTGAGAGATCTCCCGAGATGGTCAGAAAACCTGTCTTCGGTGTCATTACGAACGGAACGATACTCACAGAGCGACTCATTCGAATCATCAAGGACTATCACTTAACGGTCACTGTCAGCATCGATGGGCCACAAGAAATACACAACTCCCTCAGAGTTTATCCGGATGGCAGAGGTTCTTTTGATGAAATCGTATCCAACGTCAACAGTTTGAAACAGCTGGGTGTGCCAGTTCACTACGAAGCTACGTATACCAGGGTTCACCAGGCGCACCAACTCACAATGCAGGGCTTGGCGCACTACTTGGAATCCACGCATGGCTTCTCGTCGGGCGTGATAGTGCCAGCAGTGATCCCAGAGGGCGGTTCAGTGGACCTGGAGCCAGCTCTCGGAGATGGCTTGGACGATGTCGACTGCCTCACGTCAGGAGATATCTCGAGAGAGACAGTATACATACCACTCTACAGCTTCATAATGGGAGAGAAGCTGAAGTACCTCTGTCCCATAGGAGTCACTCATTTCTGTGTCGCCGCGAACGGAGACATCTATCCGTGCCAGTTATTCCTCGGAGACGACAGATTTTGCCTCGGAAATGTCCATGGACTATGTCTCCTTCAGGAAAGTGCCCAATACTTGCGCACGATGGATATGTTATCCGTATACTGCAAGGAACGCAACGACACATGTGGTCCTTGTTGGGCGAAGAACTTGTGCAAAGGCTGCCCCGGAAATATGTATCTCAAGTCACACGAAGTGAAGATCCCGAACTCATTCTGCCAAAACTCCAAGAGGTTCTTGGAAGAGCTGCTCTGGAAACTCGCGGAGCTGCGGTCAGATCACGGAAAATGGGACGCTCTCGTACAGAGAATCAGGGATAAAGCCTATGGGTGATGGGAACCTCTGCCTGTCTACGCGCATGTTGTTGCCGTGGCTTTTACTTTGCTCTGCGGCGTTCGGAACACAAAATGCCGTCCTTGTCGTAGGAACGGATACTGCACCCGAGATCGACGGCTCACTGAACGAGCGAATGTGGAAGGATGCATGCACGATCCGCAGGTTCGTGCAACTCATGCCGGAGAAAGGAGCCATGGCGTCTGAATCGACCACAGTCTATCTTGTTGCGGACGCTGGCCACCTTTACATCGGTGTCAGGTGTTTTGATGATCCCACAGAGATCAGAGCAAATGCGACGATACGAGATCACCCTTCGGTCGGATGGGACGACGGAGTTTCTCTCTTTCTGGATCCTTACAATGACAAGACGAGCGGCTACGCCTTTGGGCTGAACGTACTGGGGACTCAGATGGACTGTCGGATTGCAGAAGACGGGAATCTCCTCGATAGGGAATGGGATGGACAATGGGAATCAAGTACCAGTGTCACAGACCTCGGATGGGAAGCGGAAATTGCCATACCTTTTAGCACTCTGAGGTTCGATCCCGGAAATCCTGTGTGGGGATTCAACGTCGTGAGAGGCATTGCACGGAAGTTGGAAGCTGCCAGCTGGGTTGAGGTTACCAACCAGCTGCGCGTCTCCGAGTGGGGCGAGATCCAGGGATTCAGCTTCGCGAAAAGACGAGTGTACAGAACGAGGGCAACGCCATACTTCTCTCTCATGCACCCGAAGCAGGCAGACGTTAGTATGACCGTCGGGATTAACAGGATTCAGTGGCAAGTCACCGGTAAACTGCTGTTCGAGTTCACCGTCAAGCCTGACTACGCGCACCTGGAAGCCGACGCAGACGAGTTTGACCTTGACAAGCTCCCCCAGTATCTTCCAGAAAAGAGGCCTTTCTTCCTCGAGGAACGGTCACTTCTCGAAACGCCCCTCGACTTGGTATACACCAGGAGCATCTCGGACATTGCGGCTGGAGCCAAGTTCATTGGCAGTCTGCCACACATGCACTTCCACTGCCTGGGCGTGATCAAGACGATTGATAGGAGAGAAAGCGTTTGGTGCCTACGGCTGATTAGGAATATGGGACGCCCCACTCGGATCGGTTTTCTCTTGATGCAGAGTAGAGGATTGTCGGGCACCAATCAGGCGTTCTCTGTCGATGGGCTAATCAAGCTTCCAAAACAGTTGTATGCATCTGGTCAATTCGCCGAGAGCCAGACGCCCTGCGGAAATGCTTGGCTGTTTTCTCTGAGCAGATTCGTGGAACCGGATGGCCTGAGTTTTGAGATCCAGCACTCCACCATTTCGCCACACTTTCTGGTCGAGACCGCATATCTCCCCTTCGCGGACCTGGTTGAAACCTCTGTTTTTCTTTCGCCGGCCTACACATTGAATTGGATGGTCGTGAAGAACGTGGCACTGTCAGCAAGCTACCTGCATCGGGAGACACATGAGGGGATGTTCATGTGCGATCGAATCTCACTCGGCGGGTCTGTGCGGCTTCACCATAACTCCGATCTCACCTACACTATCTCTAATTCCACGCAGCTGTGTGGCGGATCTTACTGCCATAACTCTGTTCACAGTGTCGCATGGGAATACACACCGGGAGGGTGGTCGGGCATTCAGATTCTCCACACCTTCGGTCATCTCTTTGGAGCTGGCCTTTCTCATCCCTCAGTTACCGCAAGGGTAGCAGTCGGGAGAATGAACATGGCACTGTCACTTCAACGCCAAAACCTCAGCTACCAGCATTGCACCGAGTGTCGCTATCTGGCCACTTTCAAATCCAACTACGCACTCACCAAGAGTCTGAACTTGCGCACGTTCTTCGAGTGGAGTCACATATCTCACGAGATGAACGTGAATTTCCTGTTCCAGTATGATATCTGGAAAGGTTCTCATGCATATCTTGCATGGAATGAAAGGCAGGAAATCAGCGATTCAGAAGTGTGGCAGCTCAACCCGGTCGTGAAGGACCGCATGATCATGTTGAAGCTCTCTTTTGATCTCGATCGATAGCTGCCACACTATGGGAGACCGCACGTCCACAACAGGCCCTCCCTTGGACTTCTTTCAGGGAGTCCTTTTCATGCTGCCGTGGCCGGTCTTCAGTCAGCCAGACTCTCCAGACACTCGCTCCGAAAAGGCAGAACCCACGAAGTATGTAGGAGAATGGGTTCTGCCCCTATCGTGTGCTATCTTACGTTGCCATCGTCTAACCACACAGCTGGTCAGGAACGTGAGGAGTGTTCTGTGGACATATGTTTGGCAGGGGTCCAGAAGGAGATTCTCTCAATGAGTATTACCGGAATTCACCGAGTGACATGACCTCTTTGGCTACCTTCCGAAGATTCATTGGCTTTCTGAAACCGTATTGGAAGAAGGGCTTCCTGGCTCTTCTCCTCATGATGATTGGCGTAGCGCTTCAACTCCCCATGCCATTCCTCACCAAATACCTTCTGGACGAGATCATAGCCTTCAAGAACTTCACTCTGCTCAACGTCATCGGCATTGCGCTAGTAGGCGTATTGATGGTCAGAGTTGCGTCCGGCTTTCTGGAAAGACTTCTTCTTGCGGCCTTCAGAGCACGTGTGCTTTTTGACCTGAGGCTCACCCTCTTCAAGCACGTCCAGCAGCTCCCATTGAGTTTTGTACGTGCGAGGCAAACGGGCTACGTGATGTCAAGGATCGGAGGTGATGTCGAGGCTGTACAGGGACTTCTGGCGGACACTCTTGTCTCAGGGCTCCAGAATATCCTCGTGTTTGCTGCAGGTGTAGTTTGTACGCTATATATCCACCCAAGACTCGCTACAATATCGTTCTCGATTCTTCCGGTTTATGGTCTTTCTCTCTGGTTTTTCAACAGAAGGATTAGACGCATGAGCCTTGAGGTCAGAGAGAGACATGCCGTTGTGCAGGAGGACCTGCAGGAATTACTCTCCGGCTTATCGACGATAAAAGCCTTCTCAAGAGAGAAACACAGTATGCAACGGATGGCACATTCTGTGAAACAAGCAGTGCGGTGGGAATTGAAACTCGAGATTACCTCTGCCCTTGCTGCACTATCGTCCATCCTGATATCTGCCGCTGGTCCAATTGCCCTCGTATGGTATGGATCGTTCGAGATCATGAAGGGATCCCTTACAATCGGCGGACTTGTAGCGTCCAGCTCATTCCTACGATACCTCTTCGGACCGACTCAGGCTCTCATGAATCTCAACATAGGTGTTCAGCGTTCACTCGCTGCCTGTGAACGCATATTTGAGATACTTGATGTGAAGACGGAAGTCGCCAGAAGAGCCAACGCGATTTGTTTGAAACATATCAATGGAGATCTGGTGTTTCAAGACGTCACTTTCTCCTACAATGAGGAGAAGATCCTGGACGGCCTCTGCTTCCGGGTGAAACCCGGTCAGTTCGTGGCCATCGTGGGGAGAAGCGGTGTAGGTAAGACAACGCTAGTACATCTGATTTTGAGATTCTTTGATCCCCAGCGAGGAACGATTTTCCTTGATGGACATGATATCAGGGAATTGGAGTTGAGTTTGCTCAGACGTACTATCGGCTTGGTGTCGCAGGAAGTGTTTCTCTTCGGCACAACTGTGAAAGAAAATATCAGATTTGGCAGACTTGACGCAACGGACTACGAGATTATGGAGGCAGCAAAGCTCGCTTACGCTGACCGATTTATCCGGGCACTTGAGCATGGCTATGCCACAAACGTCGGTGAGAGGGGAGTCAGTCTTTCTGGTGGCGAAAGGCAGAGAATCGCTATTGCCCGAGCAATTCTGAAGGATCCCAAGATACTAATCCTCGACGAAGCCACCTCTCATCTCGATTCAGCCTCTGAGACATATATTCAAGCCGCTCTTGGTTCATTGGTCAGAGGGAGGACTACCCTGGTCATCGCTCACAGATTGTCGACGATCAGAGACGCCGAGACGATACTGGTTTTGGATCATGGAAAGGTAGTGGAACAGGGTACGCATGATGAACTCTACCGCAGCGGAGGTCCTTATCGCGAACTGCTCGATCAGCAGTTTAACAAACGCTCGCATTAAAACAGAATCTCGAAACCGAGAAGACGCTTTACGTAACTCATTGAAAGCCATGCGATTACAAATTAATTATGCGTGCATGATCAACAGCCATTTGTGGCTGTAGCGGTGGAGATATTGCATGCCTTTTCTTGCAAGAAGACATCAACTCGCTGGGTCACTCTTGTATCATGTGTTCAACCGAGGGAACGCAAAACGCGAGATATTCCACACCAGACAAGACTACCAGCGATTCATAAGTACACTCTCCAGTTACTCAGACGACAACGGGTTCTCTATCTATCATTGGGTGCTCATGCCCAACCATTACCATCTGCTTTTGGAGTTGGACGAGCCAGAAAGACTGTCCTCTATTATGGCGGGAATAGACAGATCGTACGTGCATTATCATCACAGAACTTATGAATCAGCGGGCCATCTCTGGCAGGATAGGTTCAAATCTCAGGCCATACAGAAGGAGAAGTATCTTCTCAGCTGCGCTCGATATATCGAGCGAAATCCTGTCAAGGCAAATATCGTGACGTATCCTGAAGATTATCCTTACAGCAGTGCAGCCCATTATGTCTTCGGCAAAGAAGATCGTTTGACAGATGAGGATCCCCTCTTTCAGTCGTTCGGAAGTCAACTGAATGAGCGGCGAGAGGTATATAAGGAATTCATAAGTACTCCCTGTCAGGAAGAACAGGTACTCTTTGACAGTCTTGAGTCTCCAAGAGGTTCCAAGCAATTCATGAATCGGCTCATCAGAAAAAGAGGACTGTTTCTCCCCAGGAGGATGGGTCGCCCAGAGGGATAATTAATCGATAACTGCTTGGTATGCTGAGAGTTACGTAAAGCGTCTTCTTCTGTGTTTTTCCGAGAATCGGCATCTCCCTTTCGACGACGGAGAGTTTGACCTTGTGATCAACCGGCACGAGAGCTATGTAGCCGAGGAGGTCTTTCGCATACTGAAATCAGGCGGCCACTTCATTACCCAGCAATGCGGAGGG
>Ga0209636_10007253_pt1 | contig 11320 bp, 9 predicted proteins | sample DeeMarSWOR152_54_FD_187464 | JGI IMG/M metagenome (GOLD analysis project Ga0209636, IMG submission 187464) | Marine sediment microbial communities from White Oak River estuary, North Carolina - WOR-1-52-54 (SPAdes) (version 2) | ecosystem: Environmental > Aquatic > Marine > Intertidal zone >... | reverse complement strand
AGCCGATTATTACGCCGTCGGCTCCCGCCGAAACGACCATTGCTGCGTGTTCGGCTTTGCTGATTCCAAAACCTACGCAAACCGGCACGCTGGTGAGCTTCTTTAATTTGCCGACCAGCCCTTCAACCATATCCGAAAGCTTTTCTCTGATACCGGTAACACCTAACACCGAAACGGTATAGATAAAGCCGGTGGTTCTGGAAGCAATCAGTTTCATTCTATCGGGCTTGGTATTTGGCGTAACCATAAAGACAGTGTCAAGACCCGCCGAGACGGCAGGTTCAACAATTTCGTCCGCATCATCAATGCTCAAGTCAGCAACCAAAACACTGTTGACGCCAGCCTGATGAAAATCGTTGAAGAACTTTTCCGTTCCGTACTGGTAAATCAGGTTGTAATACATCAATAGTCCGATTGGAATATCCTTATAATCCTTGACCTTCCGGACAAACTCCAGCCCTTTCTGCACGTTCATCCCGCTGGTCATTGCGCGAATATCAGCCTTCTGGATGGTCGGCCCATCCGCTATCGGGTCGGAAAATGGTATGCCTAATTCCAGAATATCCGCCCCCGCATCGATAGCTGCTTCTACAATCGCCAGACTCGTATCGAAATCCGGGTCGCCGATTACGAAAAACGGTATCAAAGCTGCTCTTTTGGCTTCCGCCAGCTCTGAGAAAACCTGCTTGTATGTCCTCATCAATCAAATCCTTTTTGTCAGATAATCAACAATCAATGCTCAAGAGGTCGGCGTTTTTCTACAATTGAAACATCTTTATCGCCTCGGCCGGATAGATTTAGCACCACAATTGTATCCGGTCCCAGCTTTCCTTTTTGGCTAATAAGGTACGCCAGGGCGTGTGCGGGTTCCAGAGCCGGCATTATTCCCTCGGTCCTGGTCAGCAGCTCGAAGGCATCAAGCACCTCATCGTCTTCTGCGGCAACATATTCGGCCCTGCCGGTATCTTTCAGCAAACAATGCTCCGGCCCAACAGCGGGATAATCTAAGCCCGCACTTACTGATTCGGTATCGTAAACCTGGCCTTCTTCGTCCTGCAGCAAATACGCCTTTGCACCGTGCAGGATTCCAATTCGTCCTGCTACCAATGTCGCAGCGTGCTGGCCGCTGGCCAAGCTCCTGCCACCGGCTTCGACCCCAATTAACCTAACATCCTTATCATCAAAAAAACTCGAAAAAATGCCTATTGCATTACTGCCTCCCCCAACACAAGCAACAACCATATCCGGCAGCCTGCCGATTTGCTCGAGACACTGTTCTCTGGTCTCTTCGCCGATGCAAGTTTGAAAATGTTTTACCACCGTAGGATATGGATGTGGCCCGCAGGCCGAACCGAAAAGATAAAATGTATCAGTAACGTGAGCTGTCCAGTAACGAAGTGCATCGTTGATAGCGTCTTTGAGCGTTCCTGTTCCGCCTTCAATGGGGATAACTTCTGCACCGCAGAGTTTCATCTTGTGAACGTTGACGCTTTGGCGCTCTATATCGGTTACGCCCATAAAGATTTTCGTCTCCATCCCAAACAAGGCCCCTATCATCGCCGTAGCCAGACCGTGCTGGCCTGCGCCGGTTTCAGCAATGAGTTTGGTCTTGCCCATATATTTGGCCAAGAGGCCCTGTCCGAGCGTGTTGTTGACCTTGTGCGCTCCGCCGTGCAGGAGGTCTTCGCGCTTTAGATATACCTTAAAACCAACATACTCGCTGAATCTTTTCGCATAATAAAGAGGGCTGGGCCTGCCGACATAATCTTTCGAAAGCTGCGCAAGCTCGGCCACGAACTGCTCGTCCTTGTAAAATTGATAAAACGCCTCCTCCAATTCTTCCAGCACCGGTATCAAAACTTCCGGCACATAGAAGCCGCCATAATCTCCGAACCTGCCTTTATATTTCATATCTCATACCTTTACTAATTGAATTTGACTGCAGCGTTTTTCCCTTCTTACTCCTTTGCACCGGCTTTTTTAAGAAGTTGGACAATATCAGTATGGCCTTTATGTACCGCCGCCATTAGGGCCGTTGCACCATCGCTGTCTTTCACATTGACATTAGCACCTTTTCCCAGCAGAGCCTCAACGACTTCTGTATGGCCGTTTTGCGCCGCCATCATCAGGGCCGTTACGCCGTTGGTGGTTGTCTTTACATTAACATCAGCGCCTTTTTCAAGCAGGATCTTGGCGATTTCCGTATGGCCGTTTTGCGCTGCCATCCACAGGGCCGTTTCGCCAGTACCAGTTTTTTTTACATTAACATCCGCTCCTTTTTCAAGCAGGAGCTTTACGATTTCCGTATGGCCATTCTGCGATGCCATCCACAGGGCCGTTATGCCTTTGCTGTTTTTCGCATCAACATCAGCACCTTTTTCAAAGAGTACCTGGACGACTTCTATATGGCCTTTGTATGCTGCTATCGTCAGAGCTGTTGCACCGTCGCTGTCTTTCGCATTAACATCAGCGCCTTTTTCCAAAAGGAGTCTTATGACCTCTGTGTTACCATTGTCTGCTGACGCTATGAGGGCCGTTTGACCTTTGTTATCCCTGGCATTGACATTAGCGTTCTTTTCCAATAGTAGCTTAATGATCTCGACATAACCATTGTACGCTGCCAAAATCAATGCTGTTTGGCCATCACTTGTCTCAGCATTGACGTCAGCTTCTTTTTCAAGCAAGGCCTTGACAACTTCCGTATGGCCGTTTTGCGCCGCTACAACCAAGGCCGTTGTGCCTGTGTCGGTTTTCTTTACATTGACATCAGCGCCTTTGTCAAGTAGGGCCTTGACAACTTCCGTATGGCCTCCCCACGACGCCTTCCACAGAGCCGTTACGCCGTCTCTGGTTCTCTTTATATTGACATCAGCGCCTTTTTCAAGCAAGGCATTAACGACTTCCGTATGGCCTTCCTGCGCCGCCATCATCAGGGCCGTCACACCATCGCTGGTTCCCTTTATATTGACATCAGCGCCTTTTTCAAGCAGGAGCTTGACTACTTCCGTACGGCCGATCCACGCCGTCTGACATAGGGCCGTTACGCCGTTTTCGTCTTTCGCATTAATATCAGCACCTCTTCCCAACAGGGCCTCGACCACTTCCGTATGGCCTTGCTGCGCAGCCATCATCAGGGCCGTTACACTCTTTTTGATTTTCCTGGTGTTAACATTCGCACCTTTCTCAAGAAGGAGCTTGACGATTTCCGTATGTCCGTTCTGCGCCGCCATCCACAGGGCCGTTTCGCCTGTGCCAGCTTTCTTTATATTAACATCAGCTTCTTTTTCAAGCAGGAGTTTGACGATTTCCGTATGGCCTCTCCACGCCGCTTGCCACATGGCCGTTACGCCTGTGTTAGTTTCCTTGACATCAACATCAGCGCCTTTTTCCAGTAGGGTTTTTACGACTTCTGTATGGCCTTGCTGCGCCGCCATCATCAGGGCCGTCACACCATTGCTGGTTCTCTTGATATTAACATCAGCTCCTTTTTCAAGCAGGGCTTTGACAACTTCCGTATAGCCTCTCGACGCTGCTTGCCACAGGGCCGTTACGCCATTGCTGTCTTTCACATTAACATCAGCGCCTTTTTCCAAGAGGAGTTTTATTGCCTCTGTGTGACCATTGTCTGACGTTCCTATTAGGGGCGTTTGACCGTGGTTATCCCTGGCATTGATATTAGCGTTCTTTTCCAATAAAAGCCTAATGACCTCGGTGTGACCATTGTACCCCGCGCACATCAATGCTGTTATGCCGTCCTTGGTTTTGGCATTGACGTCAGCTTTCTTTTTCAATAGGAGCTTAATAACTTCGGTATGACCATTGTACGCCGCCCACATCAAAGGCGTTCTGCCTTTATCATCCCTAGCGTTAACGTCAGCACCATCACCCAGCAAAGTTTGCACGGCTGGCAGGCTACCATCTTTTGCGGCTTGTAACAATTGCTCACTCTTGTCTGATACGCCCTTGTTGGTACAGCCGGCAGATATCATAGAAATACACACTATAGAAAAAAGGATTCGTTTCATTGGATTCCCTTTTGTCTCGAGTCGATACTATTTGCTTACCCTCTTAGGTGCTCTATATTTTCGAACAACCTCTTCATTTTCTCGTGGTCTTTCCTACCCGGCTCGGCTTCAATACCACTGCAGACATCTATTCCATAGACCCCCAGCTTAACCGCCTCTGGTGCATTTTCGGGATTTATCCCGCCGGCTAAGAAAATACGCTTGCCGATATGCCCTATGATATTCCAGTCGAAGGTCAGGCCCGTGCCGCCATACTTTGAAGGATCGAAAGCATCCAGCAGAATAGCATCGGTGAAAAAATCGTCTGCCCTTGCGATGTCTGTCTGGTCTTTGACCCTCAGTGCCTTCATAGTTTTTACATTAACAGAAAGAAACAACTCGCAGAACTGTGGACTTTCATCGCCATGCAGTTGTGCCCAGTCGAGCTGGCATTGGCTTATCGTTTCTCGGATTTCCTCAAACGAAGCATTCACAAACACGCCGGCAATATCGATAAAAGCCGGCAGATTGTTTATTATCTCCGTTGCCTTTTCCGGTGATACAAAACGAGGGCTTTTCGGATAAAAATTAAAGCCTAACAAATCCGCGCCCATATCCAACGCCGCCGCAGCATCCTCATAATTGGTAATACCACAGATTTTAACTTTTGGAATTAACATATTCGTCGCTCGTTGCCCGGAACCCGACTCACGGGTCACGATTCATAATTCGATACTTCGATTAACTTTTCCAGACATGCCAAGGCTTTACCTCCGCTGACAGAAGCTTCAGCCAACTCGATTGCCGAGGTGAAATTGTCAGCTAAATTTCCGGCTATTATCGCAGCGGCGGCATTGAGGACAACAATATCTTTACGAGGTCCGCTTTCTCTACCGCTTAGTATGTCCCTTAAAACATTCGCGCTTGCTTTGGCGTCGGTTACTTTCAACTTGTCTATGTCGGCCAACGCTATCCCGAAATCCTCGGGATTCAATTCTTTGCTTGCGATTTGACCATCTTTTAGTTCGAGTATTTTGGTGGTTGTTAGTGTGCTTATCTCATCCATTCCGTCACCGTGAACAACCATTGCGTACCGAGTACCCAATAACTTAAGGGCCTCGGCAACGATCTGCATCAGATTCTCGTCAGCCACGCCCAGCACTTGTGCGACTGCATTAGCGGGATTGGCCAAAGGCCCCAAAATGTTAAATACCGTTCGAAAACCCAGACCCTTGCGGATTGGCTGAACATATTTCATCGCAGGGTGGAACATGGGTGCGAACATAAACCCGATATGCGCCTCTCGGATACATGCTGCCACGGTATTGGCGGAAGCATCTATTTTAACGCCCAACTCCTCAAGCACGTCAGCCGAGCCGCACTTGCTGGTTATCCCGCGATTGCCGTGCTTGGCGACATAGACCCCTGCGCCGGCGGCAACTATCGCCGCTGCCGTAGAAATATTGAGCGTTTTAATTGCCCCGCCCCCTGTGCCGCAGGTGTCAACCAGATTATCAATATCGACCTTCACAGCAACAGCATGGCTTCGCAATGATCTGGCAAGCCCCGCCAGCTCCGGCGCCGTTGGCCCCTTGACCCGCATCGCCGTAAGAAATGCTGCAATCTGAACGTCAGGCACCTCGCCTTCAAAAATAATATCTAACAAGCTCGTCGCCTGCTCAAAGCTCAAATCCTCACCCTTCAGTAACGCCTTAATATATTCGACTATTGCTGACATTTTCAACTCCTAAGACACAACTCTGCTCCAAAACTACCGTAGTCCATACTCACCTATAATCCACGTGAGTTCTTCCCCCGTTGGAGTCTTCTCTTTCCACTGACTTAGATCCGGTGGCAGCTTTTTTAAGAACCCTCTCTTACGCAACCTATCCCAGACGACTTTTGCAAATTCGTCATCGTAAAAACCAGGAACAAATGCGCAAGGTTGATAATCACTATTTAGATTTAGCATAATATATCCATCATATACTTCGTTTAATGCAATGCCCTCCTGAATGACGTCACTTCTTAATTTAAGATGGCTTATTTTTGGATTATTGGTATCTACAGCAAAAGGCCTTTTGTGACTTTTAAATAGTTCTTCAATACAATCAAAATCGCTTATATTTTGCCAAAATTCAGGTTTTTCATGAAAAGTCAAACAGCATACACGACCAGGATATGTGCGAGCAAGTATTCCACCGACAGAAAAATACCGCCGTCCATAGTCCTTCTTCTGCAAGTCTTTCCGTATATGACTGCCTCCAGCATAATAAATGCCTTTGCAGAGATTCAGGTTGTAACGATACATCTCTATAACATCAGCCATACGACTGTCTCGATCTATTGTGGCATCATACAGCGATCCTGCCATGGCTGCTTTTTGCTTTTCCGGCATAGGAGATAGTTTTAGGCACTGATAAAAATGCGACCATAAATCAACCTCATCAAAAGAAGGGTCAACTAAAACAAGTTTTATCCTTTCGGATGGAGGTCTTTTGCGGTTTTCATCATAAATCAATTTGAAAATATCAAAATATTCTTGGTATCCCCAACCCAAAATACCTAAGTTTCGAAGAACATCTATAACCGGTTTAGGGTCATATTTGTCATACTCCATAAAAGCATCGATTTTCCCCTGATCTTCGAACTTGCCAAATTCAAGGAACACAACGTTAATAGCATTCTTTTCATAGCAACGCTTAATTAGGTTCTGGATAAAAGTTGGTTCTTCGCGAACCCAGTGACGTTCGCCGATCATAACCAAATCATAGTCTTCAAGTTTTCCAAGAACATATTCAATTGGATCCTGGAGTGATTGATGTGATTTTTCAAGCGAACGTTTCTCGGTGACAGGAACTTGATTTGCAGAAGTCTCATTCATATCGATGCCAGCTATAACAATCAATAAGCATAGTAAACACCCCAGTGATGCTTTTGTGAAGAAACCGTTATTTTTCATTTTACTACTCCTTATTTCTTGTTTCTTTCGGTCGCTATCAACAAAACGTTCTCAATTATCTTACCTCCTGCGGGGGTCAGAATGCTCTCCGGATGAAATTGCACACCGAATATCGGGAGTTCCTTGTGCCGGGCTGCCATAATAATCCCCTCAAACTCAGCAGTTTTTTCCAGACAGTCCGGCAGCTCCAGCACACAAAGACTGTGATACCGACCCGCCTGCAGCGGATTTTCAACGCCGGCAAATATGCCCTTTTCATCGTGGACTACTCTTGAGGGCTTGCCGTGCATCACCTCCGGCGCATGGCCGATCTTTCCGCCGAAATACTGCACGATTACCTGATGCCCCAGGCACACGCCGAATATCGGCAGTTTGTCCTTGAAATAACCTACTGCTGATAGGGACACACCAGCCGTGTCCGGCGTGCCCGGACCAGGCGATATCACAAGAAGGTCGGGGCTAAATTCATCGGCAACTCGCTTGAGCTCTTCAAGCTCGGTGTCGGCCCGGTAAACCTTTGCCTGGCAACCGCGCTTGCAAAAATCATCAACCAGATTGTAAGTGAACGAATCGAAATTATCGATGAACAAAACTTTTCTGCTTATATCTTCCATAAGATTTTGCCCTTAATCGAGTTCATAGCTGGCATTTCATAGGCTATGAACCACGAACAATGAACTACGAACTTCATTATTATTTTCCGCGAATCGCACGCAAACAAGACCTCGCCTTATGTTCGGTTTCCTCAAATTCGGTCTTCGGCACACTATCGTGCACGATACCTGCGCCAACTCGAACATAGGCCGTATGGTCTTTGACCTGCATGCTCCTTATCGTGATACAACTGTCGAATTGACCGTCAACAGTCAGATACATAACTGCCCCGCCATAGTAGCCTCGTTTGGTTTTTTCGAACAGACGGATAAGCTTCATCGCTTCTATCTTCGGAGCTCCCGTAAGTGTCCCCATATTCATCGTTGCAAGATACGCACTCAATGCGTCAAGTCCAGCCGCAAGCCTGCCCTTAACGTTACTTACCAGATGCTGCACCGATTCGTATTTTTCGACTATCAGTAACTCCGTAACAAGCCTGCTGCCCGGCTCAGCTACACGTGCAATGTCGTTTCTGGCCAAATCAACTAACATTATATGCTCAGCCAATTCCTTACGGTCGAGCTTAAGTTCAGCCTCATATCTAAAATCGGTGTCGGCATCGATTTCTTTGCCGACTCGGCCTCTGGGCTTGGTGCCGGCTATCGGCCTAATCTCTACATTGCGCGTCTCGGTCCCGCTGACACGAAGATTCAGCTCCGGACTCGACCCCATCAGTATCGTATTGGCCGTATTTAAATAAAACATATACGGCGAAGGATTCAACACTCTAAGCCGCTTATAAACATCCAGCGGCTCATCCGGGCAAGGCTCGGCTATTGTCCGGCTCAGGACCACTTGTAAGATGTCGCCGTCGATAATGTGCTGCTTGGCATCACGAACGATTTTCTCAAATTCTGGCTGGCTGGTATCAGTTGAGGCAGATGGGAGCGGGCCGGCATATCTTTGCCCTTTTGGTGCGTCAAATCTTGCAATATTGAAGTAGTAGTCGAAACAATCCTGCGCCTCGGCGATCGCGGCCTCACGGTCGCCATCGGTTATAACACAATTGACAATCACGTAACCTTTGCCGTGCTCGTGGTCCATCAAAAAGATATTGTCAGCGAAGTAAAGCTCGTAATCAGGATTGCCAAGCATATCATTTTCACTGGGGGGAAGTTTCTCAAACTGGTCTATGAAATCGTAGCTTATGGCTCCGAGCAGGCCGCAGGTTATGCGGAACGGCTTACTCGCCAGGCGAAATGCAAACGCAACGGCCCGTAATACGTCCATTTGATTTGTGCTTTGCAGACGCGTTTGCTCATCAACTGTAGGGGCGGTTCGCGAACCGCCCCTACCAATTCGGCCGGTAATTTCTTCCGAGCCGAATTCAACCGATTCGCAAAAAGCGAACCTTTCTTTCTTAGTGGACAAGTATTTTAGCATGCGTCTGCCTGCATTATTCAGGGCTTTAATGGTAAAATCAGCGCCGGTGCCGGTAAGGTAAAGTGCCGGCTTTGTCGTGCCGAAACTTAGCGCTCCACTACCTGCTAAGTATTCCCTCGACTCAAACAAACAGCAGTTTTTAGCCCTGCCGTAGTCGCTCAGCTTGGCGAAAAAATCCACCGGCTCATCAATATCTATCTGCTTGACGATGGGTACGATTTGACCAGGGCTGGCATTATGTATTATTTGTCTATAGTCATCCATAGTTCAAACCTTTCATTGCAATTTTTATTCGTAAATCACTAAAAATACAAATAAAAAAACGCAGCCTGCTTTTTTCCAACAGGCTGCGCCTTACGCAAATCTAACAAATTTTTTACAGCAAATCACCGCTTGCCTGCTGGATTTTATCCCGCAGGCCACCACCAGTTACCAATATTTTTGCGGTTAATCTGCCTCATAACAAAATTATTAAACCAACTTCATCCCCTGTTGTCAAGCTTGATTACAAAAATATTTTTATTTTTCTTACCTTACTTCGTTCCTGTACGAGCAAGCGGACACTTTATCGGTCTTTCCTCCCGCCGATTTTTGCTCAATCTTCCACACGCACCGGATAAATGGTTACCTTATTTTGATACACCTTAGGTGGCAGCATATCCGGCGTAGGATTGGCCAGTCTTTCCTCAAAATTCTGCAAAGATTCTTGAGAGCTTGAAAGAGTTTTCCTTAGAGGACTCAAGTACCTCTGTAGTTCAATTGGTTGCATGTGCAGATTGTAGAACTCTTCCGCCTCATTGCGAATCTTGGTCGCTGCTTCTTTCCTGGCCAGAGCACCTGCTAATTCTATGACGTGCTCGCTCCTAATTTGCTCAAGTTTGTCAAGGACCGTACTACTAACACTGCGACTACGACCAGCGACTTCGTCTTTCTCTCTCAGATACTTTTCGTTCGCAGACACCTTTGCCCGCAAACCGGCAATCTCAATATTCAACTCATAGAGCATTCTATTTAATTCTTCTATAGTTTTCTTGGCTTCATCGGTAGATAGGTAATGCACCTTCTTTCTTACCTCTTCAAGCCTATTTCCCATATCTTTGAGTTCTGTCTCTTTTCCAAGGATTTTCTGTTCGACTCCAGCTATTTTTTCTTTGAGCTCCTCCCGTTGACTTAGCAAAGATTGCATTCTTGCGCTGGCTTTTTCAGCCAAAACCTCAATAAATGCTTCGACCATCTTCTTTGTATCGTCTTCACTAACCCCATACAGCCGGAAATAAGTATAGCTGCCGATTGTCGTACCATAGTCACTCACCTGGATGGATTGATTTGAGATAAGGTCACGCTGCTCTTGAGACATTGCTCGGCCTGCAGAAGTCTCAAGCATCGCCGCTATAGGTCCAACTCTTGCGTAAACCATCCAGTCCCCCCTGACGAACAAAACAGCAAAATGCGTTGATTCAAAAGGAGGCCGAAAGATTCGTCGAATTTGCCATGCTGGTGGCTGGTGGCTTTTAATTTCAAATTTCGGTTCTGTTTTGGGCTCGTTTGGCTCAGCGCCCAACACTGATGCATAAATGCATGTTAAAACCAAGAACATGACCAATTGGAGTTTTCTTAACTTCATCATTTTTAATCTCCCTAATAAAATTATTGTATCTTTAATTTCGCTTCGGCCGCTGCGGCTGTTTCCGGATATGTTTCAACAATATAACGATATTGTTCTTTTACAATTGACTGGGCGTCAGGGTATTCAGCTAAGAGTTCCGTCGCGGCTAACAATCGAGCAGCATTGCCGGACTCGATTATCCTGCGTTCAATCTCCGCAAACGTCGGCTCTCTGCTTGCAGGCCTGACTAGCACACGCCACACAATGGAACAGGTTACCACAAGCAAAATGCTCGCCGCAATTGCTGCATATCTTGGCCAACGAGATTTCCCAGCTTTACGCGAGATTGGAATACGAATGGCTTCTGTCTCCGCCAGGCCGTCCTCCCAGATAACGCCTGCAAGCTCAAGTGACCTTTGCAGTGCCTGCAGTGTCCTTCGGCAATTCTCGCATTTTACCAAATGCTCAGTTACTTCGCTTGACTCGCTCGGCATCAACTGGCCGTCAGCGTAAACGACAAGCATATCTTCAATATCTTTGCACGATTTCCGCATTAGGGTCTAATCCCCCGTTTCATTAATCGCCTGGCAAGAATCATCCGCGCCTTTCGCAGATGGCTTCGCACAGTGGATGGACGCAAGTCCAATATTTCAGCCACCTCTTTCGAATTTAAATCACAAAAATATCGCAGCACCATAGGGGCTAACAAAG
>Ga0209636_10007252_pt1 | contig 11322 bp, 14 predicted proteins | sample DeeMarSWOR152_54_FD_187464 | JGI IMG/M metagenome (GOLD analysis project Ga0209636, IMG submission 187464) | Marine sediment microbial communities from White Oak River estuary, North Carolina - WOR-1-52-54 (SPAdes) (version 2) | ecosystem: Environmental > Aquatic > Marine > Intertidal zone >... | reverse complement strand
AGATCGACATTTACGCAATGAACATTTTATCCAGCCAGTTGGTCGTTACGGTACATGAACCACCATATATGTTTCTTGAGGATGCGGTGGATGATATACATGGAGGCAGGATAGATGCAGGTGAATCTTATGGGTTTCTTTTTAAGTATCATGTGTTTCTGGATGCAATCAAAGAAACGGAAGTTAATGAAAATTACATTAAAGCCCTAAAGCTGTATTTTGTTTTCCTTGTGGAAAATAAATTAATTGAAAGGATACCTGATGTTGCAGAAGAGGTATTTGGAAAGGAGGATGTTTATTTAAGAAGGTTGAAGGAGCATCGTGAATCCGATCCGGGGGATGAAGGATGGATGGATTGGTTCAGGGAATGGTGCGAGGAGGTTTTTACAATTTAATTTTAATTTATCGCTGTAATTTACCACCAAATTACAAAAAATGAACAAATGCAAATGCAAATTCGGAGAAAAAGTTTGCGAGTACAGGGATGGTTACCTGGACACATATAAACATATGAAACCGGAAGACAGACCAAGAAGGTTGTTGCACCAGGAATTTCATAGATTAGAGGAGGAAATGGATGAACTTTGCAGCAGTACATACTATCGTGAATTGACAGAGAAGGAGGAAGAACGGAGAGAATGGTTAGGAAGGTTGCTTTTGTCGGGTTAAGCAAAGACCCCAGAAGTCAAAGAACTCATAATCAATTTAAAAACCCAATATAAGAAAACATAAATTTCAAAAAATCAAAAATGAACAAAAAAGAATTAATCAACCACCTGGAAGACATAGAATGGGAAGATTTTGAAGTGAAAGAAGCTAAAACAAAAGTCCCTAAAAGTATCTGGGAGACCGTGAGTGCTTTTTCCAATACTGCCGGCGGGTGGATTATATTCGGAGTCAAAAAAGAAAGGAAAAACTATCGGGTTATCGGGGTTGATAACCCGGGGAAAATAGAGCAGGATTTTATTACAACGCTCAGGGGAAACAAATTTAACAAAAAAATTACCGTGAAAAGCAAAAAGTACATAATTTCAGGTAAGAGTGTGCGGGGGTTTTATGTGCCTTCCGTATCTGCAAAAGATAAACCGGTTTATTTTAATTCACAGATCAATACTTTTATCAGAACCGGCAGCGGGGACCAGAGAGCAACCATGGAGGAAATTGATGCAATGTACCGCAATTCTTCTTTTGACAAAAAAGATGAAGAGATAACTACCTGCACCATTGATGATCTGGATACTAAAACAATAGAAAGATACAGGACGTACCTGAAAAATATTGATCCAGAGCATAGGTATAACCTATTGTCGACCAGGGAACTACTGGAAAAATTGAGGGTTATTGTTAGCGGGAAGGTTACAATAGGTGGATTATTGGTCTTTGGGAAAGAAGATACAATAAATAATGTTCTTTCGGATTTCAGGATTGATTACTTAGAGATAATGGGAACCTCCTATGATGATGCTCCATCGCGTTATAATTACAGGTTACCCCGGGAAGAGAATATTTATGATTATTATTTCAGTATTTTTGAGCGGTTGTTTAAGAAAATAGAAATCCCCTTCAAATTAAAAGGAGCATTCAGGGATGAAAACCAGCCGCAGGTTGCAGCTATACGAGAAGCGCTGGTGAATTTACTGATGCACGCTGATTATTTCAGCCCGGCTAAACCAAGGATCAGGGTGTTTTTAGACAGGATTGAATTCTTTAACCCCGGCTCACTGCCAAAGGATATCGAGTATATTCTTAAAGAAGATTTCTCAATGCCGAGAAATCCCGTTGTTGCCAGAATATTTAGAATAATTAAACTTTCCGAGACCATTGGCCCGGGTTTTCATAAAATGATTAACGGGTGGGAAACCCACTATAACATCAAACCCGAAATATCCTATGATTTTGATTTTTACAAAATCGTCTTTAGATTCAAGGGTGGCGGAATAAATGGCGGAATAAAACTCCTGGAGTATATATCTAAAAATCCCGGAAAGAGAGTTGTTAATTTTGAAAAAGAATTAAATCTTTCCAGAAGGACGATTGAACGCTGGATTGAAAAACTAAAAAGCCAGGGAAAGATAGAATTTAAAGGTAGTAAGAAAACAGGGGGGTATTACATAAAGGACTGAGAATTAATGGTCCCGGAGATTGAAGAATTTTTGGGATGAATACAAAAAAATGAAATATACTAAGTACGAGGATATAATAAATAGGCACATACATTCGTTGGAGTTTCTGAGAGAAGAATTTTCAGGCATGGATAATCTAACGGATTTAAAGGTGATCATGGGCATCCGTGACTGGGATGACTCCGCATGCGTAAAATTTGGCGGGAAGAAATTGGTTGCGAGCGTTGACGGTCCCTATAAAAAAAGGCTGGTGATGAAGTCCGCTCTGATCCACGCATCTACAGATGTTGTTGTCAAGGGCGCTGTGCCTTTATTTGCCCTGGATACATTGATCGGGGGCAGAGAGGATATAGAAGAGATGGCTGCCTCTTTAAGAGTTCAATCTGAGGCGATGAAAATCCCGATTTTAGGGGGGAATACTATGTTTGAGGAAAACGCAAAACCCAGGGCAAATCTGGCCGTGATTGGAGAATTAATGCTTGACGAGCCGATAAGGGACTGCGGGGCAAAGAAAGGGGACAAATTGATGTTGATCGGGGAGCCGATATGGGGCGACCAGGAAGAGAGGATCGAGAAAGCGAAGAGGTTATTTTTTACATGGTTTGAAATTCTAAGCGCCGGGGTTAAAGTGAACGCCTCAAAGGACGTGACAAAAGGCGGGTTGATCTCAACCATCTATGAAATTTCCGAGAAAAGCGGCGCGGAGTTTGAAATTCGGTCCATAGACGCTAAAGTGCATCTTACCCGAAACCTGGATAACTTTTTGATCTCATTGGATGCAAAAGAATGCGAAAGGGTTTTAGATATATGTAAACGAAATGATTGTCATGTTTCCGTCTTAAATTAATCTTGTCTTTTTATTTTTAATTTTTAAATTATATTTTGATAACACTTTTTTTAAAAAGTTTTTAACAATAAAAATCAAAAAATGGAGTATGTATATGGAGCAATGTTATTGCATTCAGCAGGACAGGAAATAAACGAGGCAAATTTGAAGAAGGTGATGACTGCATCCGGGATTAAACCCGATGCATCAAGGATAAAGGCGTTGATTGCATCTCTCGAGGATGTGGATATTGACGAGGCCATAAGCACCGCCGCCCCGATTGCCACGGCAGCACCCCCGGCAGGGGCACCCCAGGCAGCCGAGGCAGCACCGGGAGAGGAAGAAAAAGCCGAGGGGAAGGAGGAGAAGAAAAAGGAAGAAGAAAAAGGTGAAGAAGAGGCCGCTGCCGGATTAGCGGGTTTATTCGGCTAAGAAAAACAGGATAAAAATGCTTGAGGACAGATATGATGAGGCGGTTAAAATAGTTTTTGAAGTTATCGAAAAAAACGCCGGCGGGGTAGGAGGGGTGGTCCCGCAGAAAACGGTTGTTGAAGAAGTGGGGAAAACAGGGATAATCAGCGAGGCTGCGGTTTATAGATACATATCCGAAATGGAAGAGGAGGGGTTTATCGAGAAACAAAAAACAAATAGCGGGAATAATCTGGTCTTAAAATCCCTATACAAACCCGCCTCTGGTTTATGATTTGATTTTTATATGTATTAGAAAGTATATACTTTCTAATAATACATCAAAATTTTTGCGAAGCAAAAATTTTTCTTGTATTCAATTTGGCTGCGGGAATTTTCTGCTCAGGCGCGTGTCACATTTCCCTCGGGAATTTTAAGTTAGCTAGAATTCTTCCGAGATCGTAGCATCCTCCCCAAATTCATCTACAATATCCTTAGTTCTTTGAGCGGCAAGTTTTAACTCGCTGAGGTCTTTTGCCCCTGTTATGATCATCCTTCCCGATCTGAATATAAGCATCACTGTTCTCGGATCCCTGAGTCTGAGAATAAGTCCCGGGAACTGCTCTGGTTCATACTCTGTATTTTCGCATTCCATAGCCATGAAATCAAGATTTACGCTGTGTCCTATATCTGACGACGCCACAATATTCTGGACCTCAACATCAGGGGGCTCCTTGATAACCATCCCCACCTCCTCAAACTTCTTTATCAATCTCTCTTTTGCGAGATCAATGGCTGCGGGGGACTTTGCCCCGGTGCAAATAATCTTTCCTGAACTAAAGATAAGCATTGCTACCCTGAGAATATTATCCCGATCCTCCTTAGCCTTCAATTTTTCCTTCTTACTCATCCTGCTTAGTTCCTTCTTTGAGTATTCTCTTGGCGGGGTTCTTGACTTGCCGTTTGCATCTTTTGCTCTGTCCACCACCCTGTACACAACCCCTGGGAAAGAGCGGGGGTTGTACTCTATTTCCAGTCTTTCTCCACCGGTTGCATCTTGAACATACCTTTTTGGAGCCGTATCCGATAGGTATCTCAGATTGATTTTCTTCAATTTAATTTCAACCCCTTCAGGGACTTCAATATTTCCTTCTCGTAATTTCTCCAGGGTTCTCTCTGCCGCAACTTCTATGCCCCCGGCAAATCTGCCCCCTTTAAGGATTATCAACCCGTCTTTATGGATATACGCGGTAACATCCAGGATATTTCTGGCATCCTTGATGCGTTTTTTATTCCTTAAACTAATCTTGCCGGCAGTCTTTTTTACCTCCTCCATTATCGCTTGCATGAGATATTTGGGGGGTTTTCTCGGCTTGCCGTTTGCATCAATCTCGAGATCATAGATGAGGTATTTAACTTTTTTATCCTCGTACTCAAACCCCTCGATTCCAGCAACTTTTTCCAGATCTATTTGCTTATTCAACTCCACATACGGGTGAACGGTTATTGCCGAGACTATATTTTCAATTTCTATGTCCGTTATTTCTACATCCATTTTGAGGTTTACTATTTTTTGATAAAAAATTAGAATATTTTATTTTTTCTCCAATGTCTTCCCGATTTTGGGCTCCCTCTGACCTTTTTGTTCGTTCGTAGCCTCACCCAGTATGGGGCTCCCTTTTTTGTCTTGTTCTCCTTTACCAGTATATCCTTTATCTTTTTCGTTCTAATACTTGACATTGATTCTTTTTTACAATTATATAAAAATAAAAATAAAAGACATGTTTTGTCCGAGGTGTGGGAAAGAGAGCGGTGGTTTGTGTACTGATTGTTATTTGGAATTGCATCCCGTGAAGGTTAATGAATTTAAGGTCACTGCCTGTTCATGCGGTCGTTACCTGCATAAAAGAAACTGGGTCAGAATGGAGGAGATGATTGATGACTTAGTCGGGAGAAATCTCCTGATCCCGGATGAAATAACTCTGCAGGGGGTTGAGATCAGGCATTATATCGGTGAAGGCAGAGTTAACCTTGAGATCGAGATTGTTGCGAGATATAAGGAAAAAGTGATTGAGATGAAATTAAAACCGGAGGTGAGGGTAGAAAAACAGCAATGCATCGTATGCAGCAGACAGGCGAGTGGTTATTATGAGGCGATATTGCAGGTCAGGGTTGAAAATCACGAGGGGGTATTGGATAACCTAAATCCTGATTTTATTTCTAAGGTAGAGCGGGTGAGAGGGGGCGCGGACATCTATCTCACATCATTCAGATACGCAAAACAACTCGGTAGAGAATTTATGAACAAAGGTTTTTCTGTAAAGGAAACCAGGAAACAGGCTGGGATGAGGAGCGGTAAAAGCATATACAGGACTTACCTGTCGGTGAAAAACAACCTTCAGAAAGGTTGATCATCAGATGTGGAAGACACTGCGTGTCTTACACGTGTCAGACATTTATGTCTGCCACATGCCATCTTCGCTTCGCTCGATGACACGATTAAAATCCACTCAACTTTATCTGCTTTTCTACCTTATCCAACTCTTCAAGGTTCAATGTCATGCCGTCTTTTGCCGCAATTGTCCTAACCCCTGATTCATCTTCGATATACCTCGCTTCATTATCTGGATTAGAGTTCAGCATCTGTACCCCGAAGTGGTTGATTATCGCAAGTTCCGGCTTTGCTTGCTTTACAATTTTCAACGCCTTATCTGTATTTAAATGCGTCTCAATCCCCCTTCCCTTCGGAAAAATAACATTGAGAATCAAAATCTTTGAATCCATGTAGTTCCTTACCAGTTCTTTTGAATAATCGGTATCTGACGCGTAACAAACCACCCCCTCTTTGGTAAAGAATTTAAAGCCGAGCGCATTTTCATGTTTGCATGTGGGCAATGCCTCCACTCTAATATCTTCAATTTTGAATTTTTCATTGGGCTTCGGTGTAATAACCTCCACGGCGCTTTTATGGTACCCTGAAATGTAAGCAAGGGTTTGAGGGGTTGTTACCAGCGCGCCCCTTTTCTTCTTCATCCCCCCGGTCATTGCCTCTATCATAACTTCCGCATCATTATAATGGTCGAGATGATTATGCGACACCAATACGGCATCCAGTTTATTTATCTCCCTGTGAAACTGTAACGCCCTGATCAGTGCGCCTGGCCCCGGGTCAAGAACGATTTTCGCACCAAAATCCAGCCAGATCCCGCCGGAGTATCTTCTCTGGGATAAGATAATATACCTTCCCCCGCCGGTTCCAAGGAAAGTTATGGAATTCATTCTATTATTTTTTGAGATATAAGGTTAAAAGAGCATATAATCAAAAACGCTTCCAGAGGAGTTTTTTATTTCCATGCGGTCTACAAGTGCCTTATATTTCCCCCCCCCCAGGCCGTCGACAATAATTGCAGCACCCTGTGCGGCGTTACTCGCTTCAGCATAGCCTTTTAATTCCCTGATGTCCATTTTAATCCTCTTCTCTAACTCTTTTCTAACCTCTGGAACCTCCTTACTTTTTGATAAAAGAACGGTTTTTGCATCCATACAGGATGCTGAAGAATAAATGTCCTTTACGATGCCTTCAATAAAATAATCCAACGCCAGTTTTTTGTCTTTAATGTAAGAAAATCCCCCCTTAAATAAATTTTCTTTTTCAACATCGTATAAGTATGCCGCCTCGCCATCCAGCCCTCCGGATGACCTGAAACCGGATGACGCTAAAGTCCCACCGATCCCATCAACAATCTTCCCGCACTCAACCGCGATAAATGCGTTGAACGCAGATCCTATTTCGGCAAGTATAAAAGAAGCATCTTCACGATCGTCAAAAGTTGAGATTCCCGCGGCAGCACTGCAGACTTTATCCGGTGTCCCCATATCGATCTTATTTATTTTTCTGTGAACCGGAACGGTGGGGAGGTGCTTAACCCCCGGTAAAACCACCGCAGGGATTTCATTCTCAACCATCAATCCCAGAACTTTGGTCACACCCAGGTTTGCTCCTTTTTTTTTGATAAAACTTTTTTTAAAAGTTTTCTTCAAGGTTATCTGAAAAAAATCGCCATCGTTCAAATCCCCGATTCTTTTAAGCGGCAGGCCATAACCGGACGGGGCATTAACCAGATCCGGATTAAATTCCTTGATTAAATTTATCACCAACTCCGGCTCTTTCTTTACCTTTCCCGTCGGAACGGTTTCATCCAGAATTAAATTCCCGTCCTCCAGGCATACAAAATCCCATGTTCTCGTCCCGGGGTCTATTCCGATTGCTCTCATCTTTTTATTGTATTATAAAGTATATGATTTTCCCTACTCGTGACTCTGCTCCATGTAAATATTGTTGCGCAAGGCATTGGGGGGGTTTACCCCCCATTCATTCTGATGATCAACCTTTCAGAAGGTTGTTTTTATTAATTCACTATGCCCGAAATGAACTATTAAATCCAGATCAAGCATCTCACCTTGAACGTTTTTCGTATCACAGGCGCCGTAGGTCGGGTCCGTAAATATAACCGCCTTTGCTTTGGTTTTTTCTTCAATAATTTCAGCTATCCTGACCGCGTGCTTCTTTAAACCCTCCGGGAACTGGAGCCCCACCAGTCTTGCGTTATTCTCCTTAATTTCCTTAAGGATTTTCTCTATCTCAAAGTCGTATTCGTTCATTCTTTATTGTAAATACAAACGGTATGATCTTTTTCTATTTTCGAAGGGCATAAGAGGGGTGAAATATGCAAAACGCCCTGTGTTTTGTATGTGTAAGACACGACGTGTCTTAAACACCCCCATCATTCACTATGATGATGTGTGGCAAACCCTTGGTTTGACAGCACAAACAGTTTTGGCTCCCAATATTGCAAAGCAATCTTGCGGACGTTCAAGACCTTAGGTCTTGTGTGTCAACCTTTCAGAAGGTTGGAATGGGACCGTCGAGATTTGAACTCGAGTTACCAGCTTTTCGTCTCATTATCCGAGGAAAATCCTCTCATCAACGAAATGGGATGAAACCCCGAGCTGGAAGGATGACCAAACTACCCCACGGTCCCTTATTTTATTTTAAATATTAATACAACAATAAATAAGGGGGTGTTTTCTTAGATGAAGTTTATTAACTATTTTGTATTGTTTATCGGGTTAACTGCGGTTGTCGCCACAGGCGGGTATATTGATTATATTATCCCGCCGTACAAGATAGATGAAGATTACCGGTTTGAAGACGGGCATACAATTACGACCGGCGACGGGTGGACATTTCAAATAAACGAATTGAAGAAATATAATGTCAGCGGGAAAGTCGTGGGGATCAGATATTACCGGGAAAACCATGTACCGTTTGCGCCGGTGGATTTTTGCATAGGCAGGGGCAAAGTTGTTGAACCGCCGCATGATAAGTGGATAGATTTTTCAATGGGTTATAGATGCTGCGGCTATAGGTATGATTACAGGATCGCATTGAACGAGGAATATCTTTTCACGCAAATATCAAATAACCACCTTATTCCTTCAGATAAAAACACATACGATCAATTGATGGATGTGAATGAGGGGGATGTTATTGAGGTAAGGGGAACCCTTGTAAGCGTCGGCGGTAAAAAGAAGGACGGAACGACTTTGCGTCCGTGGACATCAAGCACGTCCGAGAGTGACAGGGATTTTTTTGGATGGGGGAGATGCGAGATTATTCTGGTGGAGGATATAGAGGTATTTGAAAAAGCGCCGCAAAAATTAAATTTAACGGATATATTTGTAATGGGGCTTGCAGCAATTTTCATTATTTTTAACATTTATTTATTCCTTATTTGGAAAAATAAGTAAAATTCATATGCATAATAATGAAGGGTTCATATGTACTGCTCATAGAACTCCCGGGCGACTCCGAAATTCAAATTGGCGGGTTGGGGAAGATAAAATTCAGGAAAGGGTTTTATGCGTATGTCGGCTCGGCGCTGAACGGGCTGGAGAAAAGAATAGAGAGGCATTTTAGAGCGGAAAAGAAATTTCACTGGCATATCGATTATTTATTAAGCAGCGGAGAGATAAAGGATGTGATCTATGCTGAAACCGCTGAAAAAAAGGAATGTTGTATCGCGGAGATTCTTGCGAAAAATCTGGAGGTGACAAGAAAATTCGGATCAAGTGACTGCAACTGCATTGGACATTTATTCTTTTCAGAAGATTTCAGTAACCTGAAGGGTAAAGTAATTGACAGTTTCAAAGACAACGGATCAGGCTTTGGAAATGAAGATGTCCTCAAACATTCTTCTCTGCTTGATTCTTAACTTTTGATCATTTGCTAAATGCAGCAAACAAATAAAAATTCTCACTGGAACAATGCCCGTTTCGCGATTAACCAATTCAGAAAACCTGATTGCTCCCATGTCTTGCTCATACAAAATTTTCATAATCCTCTTATAGACGTCATCAATCAATCTCTTTATATCCGGGTTGTCCGGGATGATTACCGGCTGGGGCTCATCCCTTGCTTTCATCCTCTTTTTGACCCTTTTATCGCCAAGCACCTCGCGAATGGCGGCGATTAATTCAACTGCCGTAATTTTTCGCTTTGGGACCCTCCTGGGCATTATGAACTCTTCATCCATAATGCCCATCTCATCTGTGCCCTCAAAACCAATTCCCTGGATCTCGTCCCCAAAAGACTCTTCAAAATCCTCATGCTCAAGATCCATGTATTCATCGAATTCATCCGCCCCATTGTAAGGCTCTTCTCCTTCAAGTTCTGTAAAGCGAAGCGAGTAACTTTTCATTCTCAACAAAACCGAACTTACCAAAAGAACAGTTGCGGGAACCCTGAAATCCATTCTCTGCATCTGTTCAACCCTCCGGGAATACCGGGTCGCCACCTCCCCTATATCCACATCCCACGGATCCATCTGGCTCATCACCTCGTAGAGCACGTCTCTCCACGAGAGTGTTTCAACCAAGCGGTCTATTTCCATTTATTCTCGTTATTTATTATTAGATAAGAAATATGATTAAAAATTGAACAAAGAAGAAATTAAAGATAAACTTGCCGGGATAGAAGAAAAGGATAGGGGGATTAATTCATTCATAGTATTGGATAATGAAGGGGCAGCAAGAGAGGGTATTTCAAAGGAAGGTAAACTAAAAAATCTCACTGTCGGCATAAAATCAAACATCAATGTTTCCGGGCTTTTGACCTCTGCAGCATCAAAAACCCTGGAGAACTACATTGCCCCTTATGATGCCACTGTTATAAGAAGAATAAAAAAAGAGGGCGGGTTGATCCTGGGAATGACGAATATGGATGAATTCGCTTGCGGAAGTTCCGGGGAAACCTCCTACTATGGTGCAACGGGCAACCCTGAAGCAAAAGGCTACATTCCCGGGGGCTCATCTTCGGGAAGTGCCGCTTCCGTTGCCGCAGGGTTTGTTGACTGTGCCTTGGGATCGGATACCGGGGGCTCGATAAGAAACCCGTGTTCGCACTGCGGGGCAGTGGGCTTTAAACCGACTTATGGCGTGGTTTCAAGATACGGGCTCATTGATCTGGCGATGTCTCTGGACCAGATCGGGCCGATAGCAAGAGATGTTGAAACCGCCGCTTTGCTGCTTGAAGTAATCGCCGGCAGTGATCCGGGGGATTCTACTTCACTAAACCTTGATAAGAAATTCTATAATTTTTTTGGTAATTTAAAGGAAAGAAAGGATTTAAAAATAGGATACGCTCGCGAGTTCGATGAATTGATCGCCGATAAGGGGATCAAGAGGGTTATTCGCAACGCTCTGGATAAATTTTCTTCTTCGGGGGCGGAAATTATTTCCGTGGAACTCCCGAATTTAAGGATTGCCGTGCCGACTTATTACCTTAACAACTATGTCGAATTTTTCTCCGCGACCCGAAAATACGACGGCAGAAGGTACGGGCATAAGATAGAGGACGTTTGCGGGGAGGAGGTGTTGAGAAGAATTTTGTTGGGGAGTTACATC
>Ga0209636_10007251_pt1 | contig 11322 bp, 5 predicted proteins | sample DeeMarSWOR152_54_FD_187464 | JGI IMG/M metagenome (GOLD analysis project Ga0209636, IMG submission 187464) | Marine sediment microbial communities from White Oak River estuary, North Carolina - WOR-1-52-54 (SPAdes) (version 2) | ecosystem: Environmental > Aquatic > Marine > Intertidal zone >... | reverse complement strand
CTGGATAGACTCCCGAATCAACGCACGATTGAATCATTTGAACCATTTCCTCCTCTGTTTCTCCGAGGCCTACGATGAGATGTGTGGTCACGGAGCCTTCTCCAAAAATTTTCACCGCCTCCCTCAAAGCTTCGCGTTGCTTCTCCCAAAGGTATGGTCCACTGACAAGTCTCCCCTTAATCTTGTCAAATATCTCCTCGGTGGCAGCGTCTAAGGCTATGCTTATTCGGTCAACTCCAGCTTCTGCAAGCGTTTTCATTTCATCCCGATTCAAAGGCTGACAAGAGACCGAGATTGGCACTTTTGCTCGTGACTTGATTTCTTCTACGAGGCTCAAAATGTCGTCGAAAACCGTTGGATAATTCAGCGCTTGAATGCAAATCCGCTTTATCGCGTCGGTTTTTGTAATTCTCTCTGTTCTGGAAAGCACTTGTGTGGTTGGAAAGGGAGGCCAAGTAACTCTAGAAAGCATGTCCGCTCTACCTTTACTTGTCCTAGATTGGGGGCAAAAGCCGCAATTGGCAGAACACTTTTCATTTCGATAGGTGAGCAGATAGATAGTTGTAGGTTTGGCGTCCAGCCTCCCCCGCAACAACCCAAGTACAATAGCTGAACCAGTTGAAACTCGAATTCTTTCAGGGAGGCACGCTTCAGTCATTGCAGAGCACCAACAATTTTTGAATCCACAGTTAAATAATAAGAACCTAATATTTATCTCCCTCAATTACAGGTTAAAAACGCGAACATCAGGTAAGGAAGCGTTGATTTCAATAGAACTATCTTCCGTAGGATTTTATAAGTGTCAAATCGATACGTTACTTGATGATGGAGATGTCAGATACCCGAAAGAAATTAGGGTTTTCGGGGGATATCTCCACTCAAATGCAAAATCCATGAAATCTAACTAGTTTTGAAGAATTTCGCATATTTTTTCGCTATTTGCATGCATGCATTGATACGAGGGTATCAGAAAATCAACGTTGAAAAAGGCTTTATTTACTTAAAGAAGTACATAGTGCGCGCGTTAGTTCAGAGCAAAAACGTTAAATCTCATTGATATTATACAAACCTCCTACGAGGGAGACATATTGAGAGTAAAAATGCTTGCAATATCCTTCTTTCTATTGTTAATTGCTGTATCTGTGACGCCCATTCATGGTGCTGGCGAGGGAGAATGGATCATAGAATATAGAGTGGAAGACTTAAAGACAGGGCAGATCTTCCTAGAGAGAGATTTTCAAACAGGGGAAACTAGCGATTATTTTCCACTAATCCCAGGAGCAGAGTTAAATGTGACATTTACGGTTGATGTAGCCATTACAGCGACTTACGTCAACTTAAAACTCACCACTAGCATGGAGCATTCAACTGTTCAAGACAGATACTGGCAACTTCATTCAAAGGATTACCCCGTTGTGGGCTATAACCCTAATAATCCATATGTAGAGTTCAATCAGGTCGAAGGAAATCTCGTTATGTCATGTTATGGGAGAATCCCAAATGGGATAACTGAAGAAAAGGTTGACGGGTTCGTGCTGCACAAACCGGTAAATTATTCTCTAATTAAGCTGACTAGTCCGAGCGGTCAGGTTTTGGATCAAATCAAACATGATGTGGTCGACGCCAAAATCGATGAATACCAAAACCTTCTTGAGAAAAGAGAAGATAAGTTAAAAACCCTTAAGGATACAGGGGTCGCCCCAGGATACATTGAACTTTTTGAAAGCGTTATTGACCAGGCTGAAACTCAGGCAGAACTAGGGTTCGTGGATGAAGCGATTGCTCTGTTAGATCTACTAACAGTCTCTCAAGAGCCTGTTTCATCAATTGTGGAAATCCTTTTCTTACCCGCAATGGGGATTTTATCAGTTGCAGCAGTCGCATTAGGATTCGTATTTCTAAGGGCTAGGGGGAAAATTAACTATGTTTTATCTGTCATTGAAGACCAAATCAAGGATCTAGAAGGGTTGACCCTGAGAGCATCAAAGGTTGACAGAACCATTTCATCAAGGTTAGAAACCATCAGAGATAGGCTTAAGAGCCTAATTTGGGCGTGATGTTCAATGAGACCATACCAAAACAGCGTGATGTTAATAGGGCTCGGCTCGGCAGGAACTAACATCGTAGAAGCTTTCTTAAACTGTAATAAAACCATGGGACTACTAGAGAATGATATTACCAGACTTTCCCTTATGGCAATTGACATAGCTGATCCAGAAATCAGGAGCTTACAGGAAAGCCATGAGAAACTAGTGAACGTGATGCTGAAGAAGGATATGCCAAGAGAAAGAATGCGACTAAATGCCCAATCAATAAAGTTTCCAACTGCCGAAGCAATGTTCGACTTCATTAACCAAAAATACGATGAATATCTCGTGGGTGAAGGAGCCAAACTAAAAAACTTCAATCCATGGCTTCTCTCAACAAGGGCTGTACCTCCATTAGCTGGAGGCGCGGGTAGAAGAAGGGCACTCGCAAAGGCAGTATACGTCTTGAACTACTACCAACTTGGCATAATGAGAGGCCTTATAAATGCATTCAAAGAACAGGCTCTCTCATCGATAATCACCCCAACCGTTGTCTTAATATATGGATTAGGTGGGGGCACTGGAAGTGGCGTGTTCTTTGAGTTCGCTAGACATTTACGAAAAGTACTAGGATCCAGTGTACCGATCATAACTTTTGTGATAGCTCCATGTGGTGGGGATGACCCACCAGCAAAGGGATGCTCGGCCTTTGTAGCGATGAACGAACATTCTCTATTGTTGAATAGGGATTACAATGAGTATGTTTGTAAGTCGTTTGGTGATATTTATCAAAATCCATTAAATGCGCTCATTTACTTGCCGCTAATGCCTGCGTACACCAAGGTAGGCAACATCGTCGTTGCCCGAAGAGAAATGGATGAAATGATCGTAGACATGCTCTATGTTTTGATGGACTTCGATTTAGCTGATCTTCTAGGAGGAATTGGGACAGAGGTTGGACTCACAGATAATTTCGTTAATACGCTGGGTATGGTCAAGGTGATGTATTCAGTGGAGGAGTATATATCGGCCCTTAAAGTATATTTCGAAAAACTTCAATTACTGTATGAGCTTAGAAGGGAAAAACTTGATATTTTAGAGGGAATTCATGATATAATCAAGGTAAGGAATGAAGAAACAAGGGACTTCTACAAGAGGTATCTTATAAAGACTGGCACCTACGCCGAAGAGGAGTTTGAAGAGAAACTGAAGTCCGTTGTTTATAGCAATCCCAGGCTTGAAGAAGACTACACATTACATGTTAAGTGTGTAGAGGACCAAGTGAGAAATTGGATAAGCGAGCTGAGGAAGTTTCTATCAACCATTAGATTGATGCCTAAGACCGGACCAATAGAGGATACCATAGTAAAATTGACGCTCCGTAAAGGAAGATCTAGGAAAGTGGATAACCTAGAAACCCTGCTCACTCGCATTACAAAAACACATCTCGATTTCTCCGAAAAGAAAGCTGCCATCTTTGAGCGCCTGAAGCAACTAATTCCTGGTTCACAAGTCTTTACCGTCAGGCAAAAGAAGCTTTTGGAGGATTTCATGAATCTGACGGAGCTTGCAGAAAAATCTCTCAAGATTCTTAGGTTTTATAATGAGACCAGGCTTTTGACTGAAGCCCTAATCAGATACTACGATGTTCTTCCTGAGTCTGAATCTTCATTGAAAGATTTGAAAGATATTCGATCTGAGTTGGCAACTCTATATCTTGTTGTGCAGTTAATGCTTAGAACACCATTAGATGAAGCAAAGATGATCGACGAACACCTCACCTACCTACGTGAAATAATAGCAAAGGTCATGAATAAACGGGGTTCTGTCGATAATGAACTTGTAATGATACAGGAGACAAAGAAGAGAAAAGAATTTGATAAATCAAAACTGGAAAAGCAGGTAAGGAAGATCTTCGGTATGAAAAGACACGCCAGGGAACGACTTACACAACTTGAAAGGGATCTGACAAGAATAGCGGAAGAAGCGGCTTACACTCTTGAGAGTCTTGAAAAACTGGAGGATACAATCAAATTGTATGATCAGCTAGCAAAAAAGATTGAACTCACTTCCGACTATCGTAAGAGATTGAATGAGATAGTGGATTTGTACAGAGAATATGAAGGGAGAATCGCCAACATAACCCAACCCAAGAAATACTTTGAAAGATCAACTGGACTCACTGAGGGCGAGCAAATGAAGATAATCTTCAAGATACTGACTGAACAAGAAGAGACCCTCTCCAGAGAGGTAATACTCAGGGAAATACTGGATATGGAACACTTCAGGGATTACATGAAGAGCATTATTCGAGTTTTCAAAACGCCGAGCCTCATGGGATTTAAACCCACCTATAAATCGGATTACATTTGGGTTACTGTTTCGACCCCTCCTAATCTTTGGAGCGAAGACCTAACACAAGAGTTATACACCGCACTAGCAGGGTACGTTACCAGCGAGGTATCAAGAACAATAACCGTACGGGTGGTCGATTCTCGGGATCCATGGACAACGAGGATTCTGGTTGTGGGTGGTAGAGGAAAGCCAGAAGACCTTGAGGCATATGATGAAATGCAACTGCTGCATAGCAAGTCCAACGATTTCGAGAGGAATTTCTCTCGTTCCTACCTCCTCGAGCATGGAATTACAGCAAGGCATCTCGTTGAAGAGATAAACAATAACAAACAGAAGAAAAAAGAAATCGTTAGGAAGGCGTAGTTCTCAATCTTCTACCAAACTCTTGACGATTTCTTGCCACTCATCCTTGCTTATGAGACCCCGTTCAATTGCGTCATTCTTCATCACGCTCACTTCCTTCTCCATCGAAGTGAACATATCAGTTACATCGAAACCTCCCACAAACATAACTAGATCTATTCGGTCACTATCATCTTTTACGTATATTGGATCACTTACGTAAATAGATTTGAAGCTGGCTCTTTTCTCAAACCAGTTGGCTATTGCCAACTCAATTTTTCCCCTTGGAAGTTTGTCCTTGAGTTGAAGAGGCACACGAAGAAGCACATAGAGTATTGATGCATTTGATAGGTCAAATGTCAAAAGGGGTCTGAATAATGCAGTGGTGAGTATGTTTTCTAGTGAGCCATAAATCTTGAGACTGGCTCCTGTAGCTAATAGAACTGTATAAATTTTAACATTAAAAGATCCAGACAACTCGGAGAGTTCTTGAACGAGCGTTTCTTTAGCCAACATCAATTCTAGTATATAATTGACAACCATGTTGCCCCTTATAATGGAGCCTTTTCTGTCGACTCCCACGTAGCTTTCGAGTTTGTCCCTATCTACAAGCAAGACTGGTGCAAAATCTTTAGATGCACATATTCCCATAGACGAAAACGCATTGAAGTGAACATCTGAAGACTGTAGTTTTGAAGGCAACACAGCTAATGCTACTGAATTTATGTTCCATACTTTGAATTGCGAAATCAAGGTGGGCAATAAAGCACTACCAATACCATCCCAGATAGATGACACCATTATAGCTTCACGTAGCTTGTCGATGGGTTTGTTTTTCAAGCGCGCGATGAATGCATCATCTCTTGTAATATGGGGTAAAACATGAAACCAAAAATGCGTGTCAATGTTTGTGTCTAGACCCAAAATATTGTATGTCTCAAGATGGAATTGGCTCCATTTAACAATATCGTCGCTGTATCTGGCAATAAAGATTGGCAAAATGTCATCTATTTTGCCTACGAAAGGCCCTTTCAGTAGAATCTGTATTGGATATTCACCGATGCATATGACAGCTTGTTTAGGAAACCATGGCCTTAATTGGTCAATATGCTTCCTAATGTTTTCAAGAACATCAAAATGTTCACCGCTACCCATAAGTAATTGGTCAATATGCTTCCTAATGTTTTCAAGAACATCAAAATGTTCACCGCTACCCATAAGTACTCTCCACAATAAGCTTTAAGAACCGTTTAGTAAATTAAGGTTTTACATGATTAACATTGACATCGCTTCATGATTTGCCCATTTTTCACCCGCGTGCGTGGTACAGAAGACGAAAACAAAGAAAGAAAGAAGAGTTGGAGCGCGCGGTTGAACAGACATCGCTAAGGATCCTGACGTTTTTAGTGACGTTAGCTAGCATGATGTTGGGGCTATCCTTGATGCCGCTTTTTCCACAGCCCTTGCCGATCATCATATCCTTTCTAATAGCTTTTGGCACATTCAAGAACCACGCGCGCTCTGGTATGTCGATAGGAAGCCTACTTATTGGATTGGGCATGATATACCACTTGTCCAGGATAAATATCATATCGCAGATGAGTGCACTGCCTTTAGTTCGTGCACTCGTGATTATCGTCTTGCTCTTCTTGTTTGTCACCCTTCCATTTCTTTTTCATCGCTATGAAGATGCTATTGCTATTGATTTAGGTATCATCGCAGCGACGTTGCTTTTCTTCGCTCAAACCTATTATCTGGCCATACCGTTGATCTTGATTGCCGCAGTACTCTTTAAGAAGACGAAATTAGGCCTTACTTTGTCATACTATGTTTTGATTTCAGTACCCCTTCATATAATGCAGTATTTAAGATATATCCAAACTCTAAGTAACATATATTGGTGGGAAGACCCTACTGCCGACCCATTTCTTTATGTTCCTCTAACAGGGATTCTCAAAGACATGCAAGAGTCAATGACTCAAATCAGATTGGTTGAGGTAACTAAAGTTCTAGAAACCATAGCTAGGCAGGTCACATTCTCGCCCGAGACCCACATGGCGCAGACTACGGAGGCGGTGTTAACCAGATATTTCGATTCCGTTCCAGGCATAGTTCTTTTTTTGGTTATCGTAATTGGTCTTGTTTCGGCTACTGCTTTTGTAACGCGCGCACTAGTAACAAAGAGTTATGGAATGCATTCGGAGATGCTTCTTCCCGCTATGACAGCGGCTAGCGCCACCGCATTATTCTTTCTCTTATTAAGTGGTCTTCAAGGTCCTTTAGCCTTTAGGTCTGAAATTGATAGTTCACAGATGGTACTCGGCATTTTAGCGACCAGTATACTCACGATACTAGCATCCATTGTGAATTATATGCCTAAGAAAAGTGCAACAATCGAAATGCGTTCAAAGATGATCATGGAAAAGACTAAAGACTTAGCGCGTGGGCGGCTGCAAGTTCTTGAATCGTTACTGAATAAAGTCAAGAGTAACATTCCTATCGACGTCAGTTCAACTGAAGGAAAAATGCTGATAATCAAAGACACGCTTAGTGATACTCTCAGCAAGACCTCAGCGAGGCTCTATGACTTATCTGAATTAGATCAGAAATTCAATGAACTAGATGAGGGCATAAGCAATAAGATTGACAACCTAATATCCGAACTAGATGTTCTACTGATTAAATATCAAATATACGTCAACAGCGAATACTCGACATGGATAAAAAAACTCGAGGAAATAGGATTAGATGTTGAAACCACCGCAAGAACAGATTTTCAAAAAGAACTACCTCTGGAAATGAGGATAGATCTAATTAAAAAAGTACTAGAAGGAGGTCGGTTTCTTGCCACTGAGGTCATCCAAGTCGTCGGACAAATTTATGACATCATAAGGTCTTTATGCGATCCAAAACTTCCTAGAGAAAGTCCCACAATAGCATTTGCAAAGCAAAAACTTGACGAAAAAACAGCTCCTTGGATCGCTCTAGATGCTCTTTTCGCCTCACTCAATAATTGGGAGAGGCAATATGGTGCTGAGATTTCCAAGTCGGTGGAGTATCTTCAGAAATCTTTAACTTCTATAGTCAATTTAAGCACTCAAAGTGAAAGATTGTTACCGGTTTTAGGCTACAATTTTTCGAAATTGATGGATCATACGAAAAGGGCCGAGGGCATCAAAATAGGCATTGAAAAAAACGCACTCAACGTGATGAATGTTCTGATAATTAGAAATGCACTCCAATCATCGCTGAGCATTGCTAGAGACGTACTTTCAATTCTTTACGAAGAGTTAACGAGTAAGGAGGAATCAATCGAAAGTCTGCTACTCACGAGGGACTATTTGTGGGGGAAGAACGTTGCTTTGAGGGAGCGAATGGCATCTGAAATGGAAATAATCGTTAACTCATCAAAATATGAACTAACTCAAGTGATGGAAAATCTGCCCAAATCCCTATCCTACCTAGATGAGTGTGTAGGAACAATAGCCATATACAATGAAAAAAAAGAGCTTTTACTAAACTACCCAATAGCAGAAATAGCTATTGAAGATCTACTAAAACAAAAGAAGCATATCTCTGCCGAAGACCTCCCATTTGAACCTGAGTATGCAGAAGAGTATCTTAGGCTGTTCTACAGCAAAAGATACCATGAGTTTTCTTTTGACAAAGCAAACATGTTACTCATGAGGAAAACATGAACATGGTTTTCGTGCTAATCCAATCTAGTTAAGCATGCAAGTTAGGACGACCATTAGAGATTGTCAAAGGTTGTCGCCTTCCAAAGAATCCGGAGGACATGCTCGTGAAGGAACTGAGCGTAGCCGATTATAACACGTAACCGCCACAACTATACTTTGGAGGCGGGGAATGCAGGATAATTGCGAGTGCGAAAGATTGTCAAACAAAGCTAAGACAAGAGACACTTGCGTGCGCGGAGACGTGAATATTAAAGCTTATATTAGAATATGGCTCGGTACCTATTTGATCATGAAACGCAGAAAACAACGATCGACCGAAGCAGTTTTTGCAAAACCTGCAGCGAAAGCCAGTCTAAGAAATCTTGGTAGTGGTACGTTGGAGCTTATTGACAACACCATAAAGTTTCACATAGAGAAAGGATACTTCAAAAAGCGGAAAGAAGTTGCCAGAGAAATACCAATGACTGAAATAGAAAGTATAACACGGGTTGGAAACGAATTCAACATTACATGGAAAGGAGTTACTGACATATTCGTTATAGAAGAGACGGAATTAGTCGGAACAATATACGAACTGATAACTGAGGCTTTGAAAGAACAAAGAAAAATGTTGGAAGATAAAGAAGCAGCGAAGCAAAAACGGAACGAGCTCACTAAAATACTCAGCGTTGCCATAGAAATCGTTAATTCATTATTCGACGTTCTCAGGAGTTTACAAGGGCGGGTTGACTGGAATCATGTGGAGGGTTACTTAAAGCGTTCTGAAGAAAACGTTAAGAACTTCACAGGCCAAAAGACAGACACAATAAATTTGGACTTTACAAAGCTTTCGTTAGCTATAAAGGAACACCTTCCGGAAGAAATCTCAAAAGAAACATATAGCATTTTAAAGTCGTTGTATGAATATTTCAGCGGATTAGCCTCAAAGAATGAGTTCCTTGAACAAACCCATCCAAACTATCATGACGCAAAAACAACAATTCTAGCACATTATATATTAAACGATATTATACTAGGCACGATAGTCGGAGATGAAGAAATTGAAAAAGAAAGCAACGAACTCGTGATGATGCTAGACGACTTATCAAAGGGAACAGATCTAAAAATAAATGTCGACGCGGTCAAAGACATTATAAACAAACTGGGTATGGAGAAAGGAAAGGAAAGCGTTATTGAGGAAAGCAGAGCGGTGCTCAGACAGCAACTAAAAGAACTAATAACCGCCTGAGTGCTTGCATGCATGCCGCTAATTTCATTATGACTTGACAAAATCACTTTAGGTCTTCACGGATTCTCTGAATTGTTCTATGGAGTTTTGGTTTACAATCCGTACAGAGCTCTCTCTAATTCGACTAGCTTTTCCAGCATTTTCGTAATCTTTTGTCTATAATGTCCAGCTCCAATTTCCGTCCTTCTCATATCACCTTAAACATCATCAAAAACTACGTCTTAATTAAATTCTTCTTGTTAACCTAAGAATTGTTCAAAGCCGGATTTAGTGAGCGGTAAGATCCGGATTCTAAATGCATGCATGTGTAAAAGCAGAAAAAGAGGGAAGGTTAAGCGTGCTTCTAACTTGCCTGAGCCTGGTGTAGGATAATTATGCGCGCGCGCTGGCAATCTCTGAGACGTTTAGTCTTCCAATCTCTGTTAGGACTTTAAGAATTCTCATGGGTCCTTTAGAAGAGAACATCTCTTCTACCATTACCAAAACCCATCACCCCCCAGACCTATGAGTTAACGAAGGAGAGAGTAGAAATGGTTTGAGGCGCAACGTAAAAAGTTGAAGGCGAGAGAGTAGAGTAAAATTGATATTAATTTATAGAAGAATTTTCTATCGTCTCTTTTTGTTGAGTTTGACGTAGCCTACTGTCATGATTGGTAAGATGACACGAAAAATTTACAGGCGTTCGCGCATATGTGGCGATGCCACCCGCAACAAAACATTTTAGAAGATGTGGCACATTGGTAGGCATATATGACCAACTTGGGCATCGAAACCGTGTGGCATATGGCAAAAAATGAACTGGTCTCCATGATCGAAAGAGGAAGTTTTCCCAATAGTTCAAAGAAAATTCGATTCTACGCCCCAAGTTTCATCTATTACAAAACCAGCTACTTCTGCTCTTCTCCAACAGCCTTCCCGTCAATTTCAATCACAGGCTCCTCTTGCGCTCTAAAATGCAAGCACTGCGACGGAAAAGTTCTCAACACCATGTTTCCAGCTCTAACTCCAAAGAAACTTTTCAACCTCTGCGTAAAACTGAAAAACAAGGGAGCCATTGGCTGTCTCATAAGCGGAGGATGCTTGCCAAACGGCTCTGTCCCCCTTAACAAGTTCGTAGATACTATTGCCAAGATCAAGAGCAAGCTCGGGCTAACCATAGCGGCACACACAGGAGTAATCGACCTTTCCACAGCAAGGAGATTGAAAGAAGCTGGAGTTGACGCAGCCCTAATCGACATAATCGGCTCAGACGAAACAATACGGGAAGTCTACCAACTGAAAGTCAGCGTTGAGGACTTTGACAACTCTTTAAGGGCTCTGCACGAATCTGAAATCCCATTAGTTCCTCACGTTCTCGTGGGGCTTCACTATGGTAAACTCAGGGGAGAACTCCAAGCCCTAGAAATGATTTCAAAATACTCGCCTTCAGCCGTCATAATAATAGCCTTCATGCCGATTCGTGGCACACCTATGGAAAAAGTAGACCCGCCTGAGCCGGAAGACATAGCGAGAGTGCTGGCAACAGCCAGACTCATGATGCCTCAAACTCCGATAGTCTTGGGTTGCATGAGACCGAAGGGTAAACATAGGATGAGAACCGACACGTTAGCTGTGAAAGCCGGGGTCAACGCTATAGCCTTTCCAGCCGAAGAAGCCATTCAGTTGGCTGAAT
>Ga0209636_10007250_pt1 | contig 11322 bp, 8 predicted proteins | sample DeeMarSWOR152_54_FD_187464 | JGI IMG/M metagenome (GOLD analysis project Ga0209636, IMG submission 187464) | Marine sediment microbial communities from White Oak River estuary, North Carolina - WOR-1-52-54 (SPAdes) (version 2) | ecosystem: Environmental > Aquatic > Marine > Intertidal zone >... | reverse complement strand
GAGCTGCTTGTATTCTTTCTCCATGTCCAAAATTTCTTGGAAACCTACATAGGTGTAGGCTGCATCACCGGGAATGAGCAGGATGCGGTTCCATTTTCTCTCGGCTTCGGCTTCGGTCTGCAAGCCTACTCTCACCATGTAATTTACGGCGTCTTCCTTGGCCCAACTGCTTTCATGGATCTGGAACTCAGTAATAAAATCTGTAACAGCTTTGAGTCTCAGTTTGAGCTGGTGGAGACGGAGTATGAGATCATAGTTGCCAAAACCTTGATAAATCAACTTCTCTTCGAGTGCCACTGGCCATGCTTTGTTTAGGGGAACACTGGGATACAGTTTTCTAAGCAATGTGGAATTTTGGTTCGTGTAGAAGGAAGGTACAAAAGTTCCTGGATAGATTTTACGGACCGCATAAAAATAGATCATGTACTTATTGAATTCTTCGAGAAAAGATGTGGTCTTTTCCTCGCTCCAATCATCGGGTAGAGGATTGACTTGACAGGTATAATTTCCCGAGGTTTCATAGGCTCCTGGCGTGACGAGTCTCGTCCAGATTATTCCCTGATATTCGGCTGGCATGGGTTCAATGCTCAAATCCATGTCCGGAAGATCAACAAGCTGTTTTTCTGTCAAGAATTCCTTGATTTCATCAACTGTCGATTTGACATGGTTAATAAACTCCTCTTTGGAGGCATGCTCTCCTTTCATCTTGTCCAGAACGCTTTTGATGATGATCTGCCGTGCCTGTTCTTCCCCGCGTTGAGCCGCGAGCTGATCTATGGTAACGTCTGGATACATGATTTGGTAAAGGGGGGCACTGACTAAAGCCATTTCCCTCCGGATATTGTTAATATCGGCTCTCGCTCTCTCGACAAGTTCTTGAATGGGAATGTTGTTTTGGAGAGTCAACCGGAGTAACCGCACATGAGCCTCACCAAGGCGGAAGTTTCCTGTCGACTTGGGGAGAAGCTCGTTACTCAGAAAGTTTAGGTAGTCCTCCATAGCTGGGATGACTTTACCGAGCTCGGAGAGGAGTTTGGATCTCTGTTCTTCAGGGACCTGTGAGGCTAACGTAGGAAGTTCGGTCCTGTAGATCTCGAAAACAGCAGGGAATTGTTTAATGGCTGTTTCAGTGGAGATTAGCGTTGGAGTTTTCAGATTTTCTTTGGCCTGTTTGATGAGCTTTGGCAGATCTTTCAGCCTTTCTGTGGCATTCTTTGCTCTTGTGTCTAAGGGAGCGAATTCTTTTTTCAGAAGAGGTCGCACACAGTTTATGAATAATGTGTTGTAAAAAAGCGGATCATACTCCCATGGGAGGAGCTGTTCATGTCTGAGACGCTCCAAGTCGAGGACATCCATGAGAATCTCGTGGTCGATCTGGAATTCAGGACTCATCTTGGTCCTGTCGACTTTGGTTACCAGCTCCTGGTTGAACCTATCCAGTTCTTCCATGCGGTTTTCGAGGTTTTTCTCGCTGAAATCTTCCAGTTTGTTGTCATACTTATGGAAACCGGCTATGGTCCCTGCAGTAGGTTGGAACTTCCACAGTGCATCCAGGAATTCCTCTAAGAGTTTTTGCAGCTTCCCGTCCTCCTCATTTTGTTGAGACAACACGGTTCCTGTGTTAAACAGGACGAAGATGAAGATGAAGACCGAAATGAAGATTTTCCTCATTGGACCCTCCTGTGAACGGGCTTTTTCGTGTAAAAATTATCCATGATTGAAAGAAATTATGAGTTGCCATCCTACCACAAAATATTCTTTAAAAGCAATAATTTCTGTTTCTCAAGCTTCATGGTTACCACCTGATAACTGCAGAGGCCCATGTGTAACCTGAGCCAAAGGCAGTGAGCATAACCAGATCGCCTGTTTTGATTCGTCCCTCCTTAAGAGCTTCATCGAGAGCGATAGGAATCGAGGCAGCGGTCGTGTTGCCGTAACGGTCGATGTTTCTGATCACTTTTTCCACAGGGATCCTTAAATTTCTGGCGACCATCAGGCTGATCCTCTCGTTGGCTTGATGAGGGATAAGGTGATCGACATCTTCGATGGTCAGTTCGTTGTGTTCGAGTGCAGCGCGAACAGCTTCAGGCATTTTCTCCACCGCATTTTTGAAAACATCTCGCCCGTTCATACGGGGATAGAATCTCTTGTTTAATAAAAATTCCTCCGAGAAGGTGGGATTGTCGTAAGGGCTCGGCTTTTCCATCCAAAGATCCGTCACATGATTTCCATCCGAGAAGAGGTGGGTGGAAAGAATTCCCCTTTCTTCATCTGAATTGGAGGCTTCTACTATGACAGCACCCCCCCCATCCCCGAAGAGGACGGCCATGTCTCTTCCTTCGTCCGAATAATCCAGATTGGAGGATTGTTTTTCTGCTGCCACAAGCAGGATTTTTTTGTAGGTGCCTACTCTTATGTATTGATCTGCTACAGATAGGCCGTAGATGAAGCCGCTACACTGGTTTCTGACATCGAGGGCACCGATTTGAGAGAGCCCCAGCTTTGCTTGCACGATTACCCCGATACCTGGAAAGTAATGGTCAGGCGAGAGGGTGGCTGCGATGATGAAGTCGATTTCGGATTTGTCGATTTGGGCGTCTTCTATGGCTTTTAACGCAGCTTCATAAGCAAGGTAGGAACTGCCGACTCCGGCCTCGGCATAATGCCTTTCCACAATCCCGGACCTTTGCCGGATCCATTCATCCGAGGTGTTTATTTTTTTCTCTAAGTCGAAGTTAGAGACGACTCTAGGAGGAATGAAGCGCCCGGTTCCTGTGATTATTGACCATAATTTCATAGTGTATGGTGAGAATTATAAGCGATGAGGGATTAAAAATAAAGAAAATTCTAATACCTGCAACACCTTGACTCAAGACTTCGTAGAGAGTAATATTTGAAAAAGCAGCATGTCAGAGGTGTTTCCTTGAAAAAAATAGTTTTTGGCCTGGCATTGATCCCCTTCGTTTTTCTGCTGGTGTTGGCTCAGGAGGATGAGGGATGTTTGAAGATCGAGGCTTCTGTACGTCCCCGATGGCTTTCCAGAGGACAAGAAGGGAACGTCATTCTAAAAATAAAGCTGGCCAAGGGAATAACCGTCAGTCCCCAGCCCTCCTTTATCATAGAATGCAGTCCATCACAGGAGCTCCTTTTCCCCAAGAATTTTTTTACAGCTTCTGATTTGGAGATCGAAATAAAAGAAGAAAATGGCGAGGAATACCTCAATCTTGAAAAGCCCATCGAGATTCCGTTCACCGTAAGATTGGAAGCCAAAAGAGGTAACCACTCATTCGGGGGGAAAATCAAATATTTTGCCTTTTCTAGAGAGGAAGGATGGTGCCTTAAGAGCACAGCGAAATTTTCTGCCTCCTTTTATACGCGGAGCACAAGAGTCAAAAAGGAAGGCGGTGAATAGAGAAAGGGAATGGAGAATGAGTGGGATAGCTGATCACAGCCAGCCTTGGTCGATATACCAGTTCAGGGTTTCTTGGAGTCCATCTCGAAGACAAGTTGTTGGAGAATAGGCAAGCAGGTTCTCTGCCTTCTTTGTGTCAGCAACCCACGCCGGCTGCTTCATTTCCTTTAATCTTCTCCGATCGAGAACACTGGTTTTTTTCCTTAACTTAGCAGCTCCCTCTGAAATGAGAGCAATGGGATAGAGGAGAAGAAGGGGGGCTTTTACTGTGAACAACTTCTTTCCCAGCACTTTACCTGCTTCTCTCCCGAATTCATCCCAGGTGTAGGGCTGCGGATCCGCTATATTGAAGATTTCCCCTGATTCGATATTTTTTTGAAGGCAGAGATCAAAGGCTTGGATAAGGTCCTTGACGTAACACAGGCTCAGCCACCTCTGCTTGGACGCGAGGGATGGCAGGATTCCTTTTTTGATGAATTTGAGATAGGGAAGGAAGTCCTTGTCTCTCGGCCCATAGACTGCTCCTACTCGGAGGATGACGAGGGGAAAGTCGTTCTTAAAGTTCAGAGCTTCCCTTTCTCCCAAGAGTTTGCTCTTACCATAGGGATTTATGGGATGAGGTTTATCGTCTTCTTTTATTGGTTTTTTATCTAAGGAAGGACCTGAAGCGGCAAGGGTGCTGAGGTATAAGATCTTTTTGGGGGATATCTGCTGGTTCTGCAACGACTGAATAAGACTTGCCGTTCCATGATGGTTTACTGTATAATAATCAGCCAATTTGTGGGTTTTCGTGACGCCGGCAATATGGAAAATGTAGTCGATGTTAGAAGGAAGAGAAGGTACAGAGAAAAGATCTCCTTTTAAGAGATGGACATCGAGACCAGTCAACCATTTGAGATTCGAAGGGTCTCGGACTAAAGCATATACCTCTGCGTTCTTATGATCTAATAAAAAATTGATGAGGTGGCTTCCGATAAAACCGGTTCCGCCTGTTACGAACGCTCTCATTGGTAAGATTGTATGAAAATTACTGAAGAGGGTCAAACAGTTAGACTTCGCAGCGTTTGGAACACGAAGTTCTCAACATGTTGTAGGTTGCGCGAAGGCCATACATAGACAAGGAGGAGAGTGTGAGCATTTTTGATAAATGTTACAACTTCACCCGAGCCGAAGAGGTGATGGAAGAAGGCATATACCCCTATTTCACACCGATACAGGAGGTTTGCGGAAATAAGGTTAAAGTGGACGGCAAAGAGATGATCATGGTGGGATCGAACAACTACCTCGGACTTCTCGATCATCCCAAGGTGATAAAGGCTGCACAAGAAGCTGTCGATAGGTACGGAGTGGCTACCTGCGGCTCAAGATTTCTGAACGGCACTCTGGATATTCATGTGGAGCTTGAAGAGAAGCTGGCCCAGTTCATGAATAAAGAGGCAGGCCTTGCGTTCAGCACAGGATTTCAGACAAACCAAGGAATCATATCCACTCTTATTAGCCGCGGGGATGCTGTGATCGCAGACCGGATGGTTCACGCCAGCATCATCGATGCCTGCCGTCTCTCCTATGGCGACATCTACAAGTACAAACACAACGATATGGCCGATTTAGAAAGGCAGCTTTCTTCTATTGACAAAGATGTGGGAAAGTTGATTGTGGTGGATGGTGTGTTCAGCATGGAGGGAGATCTAGCCAACTTACCGGATATTGTCGAGTTGGCCAAAAAATACGACACACAGATAATGGTGGATGATGCCCACGGAATTGGAGTCATGGGAAAGAATGGGAGAGGAACGGCAGAACACTTCGGTGTCGAGGATGAGGTCGATATCATCATGGGAACATTCAGCAAGTCCTTTGCTTCGTTAGGAGGCATGGTTGTCGGAAAGAAAAAAGTGATTTCATACATCAAACATTTTGCGCGCTCTTTGATCTTTAGCGCTAGCATCACGCCGGCTTCTGTGGCAACGGTTTTAGCCACACTGGATATCATTCAGAATGAACCAGCGCGAAGGAAGAGGCTGTGGCAGATTACTGAAAAAATGAAATCAAGTTTACAAGATATGGGATATGATACGGGTCCAACAGAAACACCCATCATTCCAGTCTTTATCCGCAATGACGAATTGGCGTTCATGCTTTGGAGGCTGCTGCGGGAGAATGGGATATTCGCCAATCCTATCATATATCCTGCGGTTCCCAAAGGTGAGGCTTTAATCAGGACGAGCTATTCGGCCACTCACACCGATGAAGAGCTTGACACGGTCCTGGAGGGCTTTGAAGAATGTGGAACGCAGTTAGGAATTATTAAACAAAGGAAGTGATCCCTTTATGAAAAGAAAAGCAAAATCGTTCCTTCCGATTCTTCTGCTCCTGTGTGGTTTTGTTTTTGCCGATGAATCCACGGTCACCTTCCTTCCCCTGGATCAGATAAAAGCAGGCATGAAAGGGAAAGGAAGAACCGTCTTCGAAGGTGATAAAATCGAAGAATTCGACGTGGAGATTCTCGGAATTCTGCACAATTTTCAACCCAGAAGAAATTTGATTCTGGCCAAGCTTCAGAATGACATGCTGGTCAAAACAGGCGTGATCGAAGGGATGAGCGGGAGCCCGGTTTATTTGGACGGGAAGCTTATCGGGGCTGTTGCGTATTCGGTCGGGAGTTTTCCCAAGGAGGCCATAGCAGGGATCACTCCGATTAGCGAGATGCTCGCCATGTCTCCTGAGAAAGGCCCCAAGTCTTCCTTTGTACCCAAGATCCAGATCACAAACCATTTAACCTTGGATGAACTCTTTGAATTGAATAAGGAATATTTTCGTCCTTTGGGGACGAATGTTGATGGGCAGTTGGTTAAACCTTTGAGTATCCCGCTTCTTTTCAGCGGATTTTCTTCCCGTGTGTTTGATAAGGCAAAATCCCTTTTCTCTCGTTTGGGCTTTACTCCGATCCAGTCAGGATCAACAAGCCAATTTCAATCCGAGATTTCTTCTTCTAATATGACACTTCAAGCCGGGGCGCCTGTCGGCGTCCAGCTCATTAAGGGAGATTTGGATGTATCGGCCGTGGGAACAGTAACCTATGTGGATGGCAGCAAAATCTTAGCTTTTGGACATCCACTCTACAATCTGGGCGGGGTGGATTATGCTATGACTAAGGCTAAGGTGATGACTGTTGTGCCCAGCCTCATGACATCCTTTAAATTGGCAGCTGCAGACCTGACTGTGGGGAGATTTGTACAGGACAGGTCCTCTGGTGTGCTCGGCGAGCTGGGGAAGATGCCCAAGTTCGTCTCCATAAATTTTAAGCTCTTGAATGGGGAATCCGAGGTTAAAGATTTTAAGGTCCAGGTGGTCGATGACAAAATCCTTACGCCTTTACTCGTTAATCTTGCCTCGGCGAGCATCATCTCGGCAGAAGAAAGAGCGATTGGGGATCTAACCCTCGAATTGAGAGGGATCATTTATTTAGATAACGGCATGAATGTCCAGCTTGAAGACCTTTTTTCAGGGCAATTCGATACGGCTTTGACCGATCTGACAGGCCTTGTTACAGCGGTCGTCTATCTCCTGACAAATAATGAGTTCCAGGAGATGGGCATTCACCGTATCGATCTCAATATAGCGGCTGCCGAAGAAGTGAGGTTTGCCTATCTTGAGAAAGTCTGGTTGGAGAAGTACGAAGCCTATCCTGGTGAGCGGGTACGGATGAAGCTCTATTACAGGAATTTTCGAGGCAGCACCATAGAGGAAGAGTTTCCGCTTCCCATCCCTCACCTTCCCTCAGGGTCGGAATTCAGCCTTGTTGTCGGAGATGCTGTCTCACTGCGGAGTATCGAAATCAGCCAATACAGGACAACATCCTTTGTCCCGCGGAGTCTCCACCAACTCATAAGAATGCTCAACAGCCTCAGAAAGCATAACCATATATATTTCAAGATTATCGCAGCCAAGCCTGGCCTTTTTCTCCATGGGGAAGAAATGCCGAATCTTCCTCCCACCATGAAGTCCATGTTTTCCTCGCCGCGGGCGGCTTCATCCCCTCCTATCGAGATCACCAGGTCTACCCTAGGTGAATACCGGCATGCCATCCCTTATGTGTTTAGAGGCCTTGTTGTGATTCCGATTAAAATAAAATAAGGCTTTGGTTCTGTTGCGGATTTCTGAAGACGGAATTCAGAAGAACAGGAGATGAATGGAATGAAAAAGATAAGGATTTTGATTATCGCTTTCATGCTCGTATCTGTTCAAATGCTTCTAGGGATTATCCCTCGAAAGTGGGAGTTTCACAGGATAGATGACTACCTTGAGGGAAAATTTACTGGGATCTCTGTGTCCCATGATGGAGTGCTTTCCCTTTCGCCCAAAGAAGAGACAGTTGAGGGACCAGCAGAAGAGTTCTATCTTTCGCTGCTCATCACCTCTCAGGAGACAGTGTATCTAGGCACAGGACACAGCGGAAAGATATACAAGATCCTTGCGGATGGTAAAACCGAGCTTTTTTTCCAGGCTCCTGAAATGGATGTCTATTGTCTTGCACAAGATGGGAAAGGAAGCCTGTATGCAGGCACTTCACCAAACGGAAAAATCTATAAGATCACGTCTCAAGGAAAGGGAGAGTCCTTCTTTAATCCCACAGAAAAATACATCTGGGATCTGGTGTTTTCAGATAATGGGAATCTCTTGGCAGCCGTAGGCGAGAGCGGTGGGATTTATGAGATAAATACAGAGGGCGAAGGGACCTTGATCATGAAGGCTGAGGAAAATCATATCCTCTGTTTAGAGCGGACCGCAGCAGGAGCATTGATCGCAGGCAGCGGAGGAAAAGGAGCTATCTACAGAGTGACGCCTGGTCAAAAAGCCTCTATCTTGTATGAGTCTCCGTATGAAGAAATTAAAAGTGTAGCCCTGGATAGAGCAGGAAATATTTATGCGGCTGCAGGCGGAAGGGTGGTCACTCCTCAGAAAGACGCCGTTTCGCTTCTTCCGGCCAGACTATCCACCGAAATTACGGTCACAGCGACTCCCCCTGTGCCTGAGACAAAGCGGGCTGCTGTCTCCTTGGATAAACAACCAGGCGCTCTCTTTCGAGTGAACCCCGAAGGGCTTGCCAAGAAGCTTTGGTCTTCCGAGGATGAGTTGGTCTACTCTTTACTCTGGGATGAAGGGAAGAAAAAAATTATTTTTGGCACAGGAGATAAAGGGAGGCTGTATGAGATTGATTCAAACGAAAAAGTGTCTCTGCTCCTTCAAAAAGACTCCGAACAGATCTCTCTTCTCGTTTCCCACGATTCAAAAGTCTTTGCTTTATCAAATAATCCCTCTCGGCTGAACCTCATTTCCCTGGAGCAGGGATTCGATGGGCAATACGAAAGTCGAGTCATGGATGCCAGGACTCTCTCCCAATGGGGAAAAATCGAATGGGAGGCTGAGCTCCCCGTTGGTTCTACTCTCCAGTTTTTCACCAGGAGTGGAAACTCTTCACAACCGGATCGAACTTGGAGCGAGTGGTCTCCTCCTTATCAAAAGGTTGAGGGTGAACAAAACCTGAGCCCAAAGGGCCGCTATCTTCAATTCAAAATCAGGTTCAAGGCTGAATCAGGCCGGAGATCACCTCTCCTGAAAAAGATTTCTCTTTTCTATATGCAGTCCAACTTGCCCCCTTCGTTGACCAAACTCGAGCTCCTTCCATCAAACGAGGTTTATCTGAAACTCCCTGAACAGGATGAGATCATATGGGGAGAGGATGTCAGTTTATCCGAACAGGCTGTAGCTAAGGATGAGACCAAAAGCTTTATTGCCCCCAAAAAGGTCCAAAGGAAAGGGTATCAAACGGTTACCTGGGATGCAGCGGATGAGAATGAAGATAGCCTCGTCTACTCGATACACATTCGACGGGAAGACGAGTCCAGATGGAGGATTTTCAAACAAAGGTGGGTGGATAAGATCTTTGCCTTTGACACCTTGAATTTCCCCGATGGAATATACTATCTAAAGATCGAGGTGTCTGATTCTCCTTCCAATCCAGAAGGAATGGATTTGAAGTCAGAGAAAATCAGCCGCCCGTTGGTTATCGATAATTCTTTTCCTGTCATCAAGGATTTTCAGATGAACAAACAGGGCAGCAGCTTGTCTGTGACATTTTCCGCTGAAGATGCGCTGTCTCGCATAAAAGAAGCCAAATTTCTGATACGTCCGAACGATTGGCAAACCGTGTTTCCAGAGGATGGGATGTGTGATTCAAAGAAGGAGAACTTTAGATTCTCTGTGGCTTTAGCGCCTGATTCAGACAATCTCATCGTTGTAAGGGTCAAAGACGGCCAGGATAATATCAGCGTCTACCGCTCCACCTTTTAGCCCTACTGTCTCGGAAAAAAGATTTATTATTTATCAGAATTTTGATATAAAAGGAACAAAATATTTGCAAGGGGAACACGGATGAAAAAAATTAAATTTCTATCTTTAGGCGTATTAGTGCTTCTTTTTTTCGGCTGTTCTGCATCTGTTAAGCACTACCTGCAGTATGACATTGTTCTCGAAGGAGTAGAAAGACCTTCCGAAGAAAACGAGCAGCTCAGGGAACAGACAATTTTAACGACTGAAGAGTATGGCTACACATACATGTTTGAGGATGAGATAATTAAAATATTGTGGTTACCCTTACCTACAGAGCTCAGATTTCTTCTCGAGAACAAAACAAATGACTCCATTAAAATTATTTGGAATGAAGCTTCCTATGTTTGTGAAAAAGGGGAATCACACAAAGTGCTGCATACCGATGTTAAGGTCATAGACAGGTTTGATCTACAAGTGGCGAGTATCGTCGAACAAAATGGAGTGATAGAAGACTTTGTTTATCCTGCTGACTATGTGTCTTACTCTCATGATAGCTGGGCGGAAAGACCTTACATGGGTATGGGTTGGACGGAAAGATCTCTCCTGCCACACTCACAAAAGGGTGGAGATCCGCAGGAGTTTTTGAATAAAGCGAAAAGTTATATTGGTAAAGAAGTGCGAGTCTCGTTGCCGATTAAGCTGGATGATGTGGTAAACAAATATCTCTTCATTTTTAAAGTGAAAGATGTCAATCTGGTTGAGAAATAGCAAAGAAAGCCTTTCCTGGCAGGTTGTTGATAAAGAAGAACATTTGACGTTTGAGGATATGTCTTCTATTATTAACTCAGAAGGTCCTTAAATGAAAAACTGTGTTGCCTGTTTCCTGTTGATTTGCTCTTTTCTTTACTCCTCCTGCCACCTTTATCAGCTCGAGCGCAAACTCGATCCAGTATATGCTGAATTTTTATCTAAAGTGAGATACATTATAACTAAAGAAGAACGTAAAACTTTCCTAGAGCTTCCTGATCAGGAGAGAAAAAAGTTTATAGAAGAATTTTGGCAGCGCCGTGACCCTTATCCCTTGACTGAGGAGAACGAATTCAAGACAGAGTATTTTAACCGGATGGAGAGGGCTGATGAGCTCTTCAGGGGAGAGGGAGTGGAAGGATGGCAGACAGACAGGGGGAGAATCTATATCCTCTTTGGCTCACCCACAGAGAGAATAATCCATCCATTGGGTGGAGATCCATCCGTCCGCAGGCAAGAAATATGGTATTATAGAAATTTTCCGGTCATTTTTAAGGACATACAAGGTAACGGATCATATAAACTGGTGACTATCAACATGGACCATATCTATCAACTCAATATTGCCCAGGCCGATGCGAAAAAACCCTTTTCTGCGGAAGAAAAGTTGTTGGATTTCGAACTGAGAGTCGAAAAAAAACATGTGGAGATGCACAAGGTTGAAGGTGCGGTTATCATCGAAATTCCTTATACGGCTATTGTCTTCAAATCTGTAGATGATAGATTGATGACGACTTTTGATATCCAGATGGAACTCAAAGACTCTTCTG
>Ga0209636_10007249_pt1 | contig 11322 bp, 6 predicted proteins | sample DeeMarSWOR152_54_FD_187464 | JGI IMG/M metagenome (GOLD analysis project Ga0209636, IMG submission 187464) | Marine sediment microbial communities from White Oak River estuary, North Carolina - WOR-1-52-54 (SPAdes) (version 2) | ecosystem: Environmental > Aquatic > Marine > Intertidal zone >... | reverse complement strand
TTTTCTCATTGGTTTTGAGATCAACAGCCGTTAAAGCTGCAGTGTTCCGTCCCCGGCTATCAATCATATAGAGCACCATACCGGTTTTATCGAATCCGACTGGACCTGTCGTTAACATGTCTTCCATAGGAATCTTATCAAATGGTTCCCAACCCCCTTCTCCATCAGGCTTGAATTGTTCATAACCGCCATCCTGGGTCATTCGAAACGCGTACCGAAGATTATAATCATCATCTGTCTGAAAGCCGAGGAAGCTATCATTTTGTTGAATAAGGTTCATTTCACCCGTCAAAATATTCAAACGGTAAACGTCGTGATATTGGGCATCTCGATTATTTAGGCCAATTAAAATTTCATTGTCAAATTTATGGCTGACTTCCTGGATTTGTGCCCTGGGGCGTAAGGGCTTGCCATTGGGCAAGGTCATTGGCTTTCCATCAGGTCCGGGGATTTCCTCGAATGGCGTCAGATTCTTATCTTCTTTCGTTACAATGTTAACGGCATGGACCTGCCAGTTCTCATCGCCTGCCAGATCCTGCAAATAAATGATGTGCTCGTTAGTAAACGACCAGAAATAAATTCTGATACCACGCAATGTATCGTTTGTCACGGCCACTGCGGTTGCTGGATCGTACGCAGATGCAACCCAAACGTTGAGCACATTATTTACCGGGGCAAGAAAACTGATGTACTTGCCGTCGGGACTAATTTTGAGTGAAGCTTTGTCTGGATTTCCAAAAAGTAGCTCTCGAGAGATTAATTGAACTTCTTTACTTTCTGGCGCGCAACTTAGAATAACAGCTATTATGGATAAACTGGCTAATAACAGGATTATTGTTCTTCTCATATAGGTCTCCTTGTTTTTAAATTAATCCTAACAAAAACTGATTCATTATTGATGCTGTAAGAATTGAGTTAATTTTGCCATTCCAATATTTTTGGAGGAGAACGTTCGCGTTGTAAGAGAAAGAAATAAGTTTTTCGGATCATTTTTTGTAACCTATTTTTATAATTGTTTTGCCAATACCACACTCTTTTTCAGAGATTTTACCACTCCCCGTTGGTAGTGAATAGCTTCCAGGTAAACAATATAAATCCCCATTCGACAAATGTGCCCCTGATCATCACGACCGTCCCAGATAATAGAACCCTCTGTCCCTGATGGCCTGTTATTGATCAGAAAGCGGACCTGCCGACCGCGAATATCAAATATCTTTATGTGAATTTGTGAGAGATTAAAAGGGAGTTGATAACTAATAATAGTAAAATCATCTCTACCATCTCCATCAGGAGAAAAGGGATTAGGGGAGATACTTAATTCTGCTTCTGCGGGTAAAACTTCCACATAAATGCTATTTTTTCGCCCCGGTGTCCCTCCTTGAACAAGGACACATGAGCTCCAATTGCTGCTATCATCAGATGCAAGACCAGGGTTGATTCTCTCTAAAGAGACACCTTTGCTTCCGCCCCATTTATTCGTATAATGAAGTCCATCGATAATATTTTCATTCGCATCAAAAATAAAAATGTCATCCTGATCATTATTTAATTCAGGCCATTTAATAATGGTCAGGAGCGGACCATTGTTTAAATCAAAAAAGTCTAATACAGAAGAATCAGTGGTTATTATCAAAAATGTATTCGGTGCAATTGAAAAGTGTTTGTTCGTTAAAATTCGCTTTTCAGTGGTGTCAGCATCAGAAAACAGCCAGTTTTGAATATCTACTGAAGTATGCTGAGGGTTGTAAAACTCAATCCATTCTGATTGCTTTGAGGCAGGTGAATACATAATTTCATTAATCACTAAGGATTTTTTTCCAAATCCTATGCTCAAAATAGTTGAATAAGAATTATTCGAAGGTTTAAGGTCGTTTTCAGAAAAGATAACAGCGCCAAGCGAAAAACGTCCAGATCGTGATGGTGTATAAGGGATGGAAACTTCGATAGATTTGCCCCGTTCGAGGATTTGATGAATCGTGAAAGATTCAACAATTTTTTCATTTTCCTGGAAGACATTATCGTGGTTAAAGTCGATTGAACATGTTAATTGAAATTCTGATATTGTGAAACGTCCGATATTGGTTACCCAAACAGAGATCCTTATTTCTTCGTCAGGAAATGGATTCTTAGGAAAGAAATTTATTCCAGTCAATGCAAGATCAAAATTTAGTGGTGAAACACTGTTGAACCTCCCCGGCGTAGATCCTGATGAATCGATAGATGCAGACCAATTTGAGCTATCAATTTCTAAAATCATAAAATCAATTCGCTCTAAAGAAACACCTGCATTTGGATTCCAATGAGAGAAATATATCATGCTATCAATGATTTTGTTGGTAAGATCGTATAGAACGACTTGATCTAAATTATTATTCAAAGTTTGCCAGGAAGGGGGGATAATAACGTTAGAATAAAGAGAGTCGTGAAGTTGCGCAAAAATGTCTTCTGATTCAGCTAAAAGAATATATTGTTTTGGAGCCATCCAAAAATCTTGCCTGACAATTTTTTGTTTTTTTTCAAAATGTGCGTCACTGAATCTCCAGTCATTCAAGTTTATTAAATCAACACCTGGATTAAATATTTCAATCCACTCGGGGTCGCCAGATAGTGGTCGAAACATTATTTCATTAATTATAAGCTGTCCTCGATTAAAAGGAACGACAAATTGTATGATTACACGATTATTCGATTGTTTTTCATCTAAAATATAAACTACTTCAACAATCAATTGGTTTTTACCTCGCTTGAAAACAGGGATATTCTGAAGTATAATTATCGAATCAGCAGCCAAAAGCGGTGGTTGTTCATACGCAAAAGAGTTAACCAATTCATTTTCCTGCACCAAAGAATCCATGTTCCTATCGATATAAAAATCGCATTGAAATTGAGAGGCAGGTAATAATCCGACATTAGAAATTGTCACGAGGACGATAATCGAGTCAGAATAAATATCCTGAATTGCGATCCTCAAGCTGATATCATGATTTTTGGGTGAAATACTATTTTTCATGCCAGGAGTTCCGCCATTAATATTTTGAGACAGTCCCCAATTTGATGGATCATTTGACTCATTATCCCATCGTTTTCTTTCCAAAGAAACACCCAGCTCACTCCCCCAGATAGGTTCATATTTCACCTGGGCTATAACTGTCCCAATCAAATCATACAGGATGATTTGATCACCGTCGTCATTCAGTGGTGGAAATACTTGAGAGGGAATAAAAACATCACAGGAAATGTTAATAAAGTTATCGAAAATTGTGCTATCTTCGGCTATGATTAGATAACCTTTACTCGGTACGAAAAACGTAAAATCGGATAAGTTTATTCGTTTATCTGTACGAGCATCTGAAAATTGCCAATACTGTAAATTAATCGGTTCATTGCCTGGATTATATAATTCAAACCATTCCGCCAGACCTGCTGATGGGTGATACATAATTTCGTTGATGATGATTACATTGGTTTGAAAACCTATTTTGACGACTGTCGAGGAAACGTTATTTAAACTGTCCTGGTCAAATGGAAAATATACCTTTCCAAAGAAGAAATGCGGACCGCTGGATAGCGAATCGATTACGGTACGAACTTGACGATTTTCTCCTGTTTTCAAGGAATCAGTAATTAGAATCCTTTGTCCGATTTGTTCCTCAATCGAAACAAGGGAGTCTAAATTCAAGTCCTCGAAAAATGTAATTTCTATATTCGATGCACTGTTTAAGCCGATATTTGTAATTGAAGCGATTAAGGTTATCGATTGCCCGGCAAGTACTTCAGGTGGAAATCCCATCATCTCTAAGGAGACGTCGTAGTTTAATTGCTTCACACTGTTTTCAAAGCCAGGCGTTCCATTCAATACTTTACTGTTTGCCCAATTTTCTGGGGAATCGCCACCAAATAGATTTCTTTTCTCATCCGAATGTCCAGGTTGATTATTCAGGGAATATCGATATCTTGCGATGGTGTCTCCTGCGCTGGAAATGAGAATGACGGGTTCAGCGTAGTTGTTCGATAAACCCTGCAAACCAAAAGATCCGTCATCGATAGTTAAAATAAGTGCTTCTGGTGGAATTAGATTCTCATATTGCTCAGAATTTTGGAAATAACCTGGATCAAGAACGATAGCATATTGTTGCGGCATTAAATGAATACCCTGTTCATGAGAAATGATAAAATCTGCATCTGAACTATCACTAATTTGCCAACCTGTTAAATTAACGATATCAGCTTGACTGATATTGATAATTTCTATAAATTCATTATAATATTCGCTGCCTATTGGATCAAACATAATTTCTGAAAGTATAATTTGAGCGATGGAGGGAAGTGATGTAAGAAGTGTCAGGATTGCCATTATTGATAAAATTCTAACAGAAAATAATAGACGATCCCGGAGATTTATTGATATAGTTAAGTGTTTATTTGTCAACTTCCAGAATAAAATGCTGAAAGGTTGTAATTGTATTTTCATCCAAAATTACTATATGTGAATCACCAATTCTAAATAAGATGTTTGATAATTTAACCTTTAATTAGAATTTGAAAATATGGTCTGCTCGGAAGTTGTAAGTTCTAAGTGATTAAAAAAATTTTATGCTTATCTTTGAAATAGCTAAAATTAGCTAAAATTTTTGAAAATGTCAACTATTAAATTGATAACTTAAGACTATTTTATTTTTTCAACTTCTCAAGATTGACACCAAATTTCTATTGACTTTTAGTCGAAAAAAAATTATATTGTTAATTGTTTTTATTTTAACCAGGTTGATTTTAGGATTTAAATTTTTTTGGAGGTTATTTTTTAATGGAAAGGCAAAGTAGAAGCTTGTTTTATCGGTTTATTTTGGTTGCCGCGTTATTTTTACTTGCCCTATGGCAGCTCTACCCTTCATTTAATTTATCAAAGTTGAATAACAAACAAGATGAAAATTTTACGAGGATTCAGGAAATTGCAACTGTTGGAATAGAAGATATTAAAAATGCACTGTTGGAAGAAAATCTTGAGTCGACGATTTTAAAAGCATTAAAAGATTCATCCAATGAAAAAGAAGCTCGAGATTTATCTAAAAAAATTGTAGAACTGGATGATAAAATTTTCAAGAGCGAGAAACGGGCAATCAAGAGAGGATTAGACTTACAGGGTGGGACGTTTTTGGTTTACGAAGTAGACTTTGTTCATTACTTAAGTAACCCAAACGTTGCCAAAAATCCCGATGCTCAATTACAACAATTGCTGGAAGAAATCGATTATGAAGCGAAGCATCGGAATCTTGATTTTTTCGATGTCCTCTTGCCCAAGTTTGAAGAGAAGGAGGTGGTTTTAACTCGTTACTTCGGAAAAAAAGGTGAATCAGAGAGAAAAATCATTTCCGATCTGCAAAAAGAATCTGAGAATGCAATCGATCGAGCATTGCAGGTCTTAAGAAACCGAATCGATCAATTTGGTGTTTCGGAACCATCGATTACCAAACAGGGCAGTCGAAGAGTCGTGGTTGAGTTGGCTGGTATCCTGGATGTAAATCGAGCTAAAACTGTGATAGGAAAAACGGCTCAATTGGAGTTCAAGCTGTTAAGAGATCCAGAATATACTCGTTCGATCCTAATAAAAATTGATGAAATTGTGAAAAAAAGACGTTATGGGACGTCCGATTCAACAGCTTTAACTGAAGCTGTGGCTCCCGATACGATGGAAAAGGATACGACTGAAGTGGAAGAAAAGGTACGGGATGAGAAAGAGGTGGATTTGGATGAACTGTTCGGTACAACAGTAAAAACAGATGAACTCAATGAAGGGGATACGTCATTATCAGTTGATAAGGACATGTTTGAGGAGAATCCATTTCTGGCAATGTTGGGAAACGTAGGAAATATGATTGCAGCTCCTAAACAGAATATGAAAGCAATTGACATTATTCTGAACTACCCCGAAGTACAACAGATTATTCCTGATGATTCTGAATTTCTCTGGCATAGCCGCCCTGAACGTATAGGTGATAAAGACTGGTCTCGGCTGTATTTTGTCAAAAAGACACCTGAAATAACAGGAGATTATATCGAAGATGCAAATGTCAATGTCGCGGGTGAAGCGGGTGGTAGTTCGATGACTCGCGCCGGTGAGGCAGAAGTGCTTTTAGAACTCAATTCGAGAGGAGCTAAAGATTTTGCTCGTATCACCGGTGCTAATGTTGGAAAATTCCTGGCGATCGTATTGGATAATAAAGTTGCTTCAGCCCCTCAAATAAGAGAAAGAATTCCTAATGGGAGATCAAGTATTACTGGAATGAGAGACATAGATGAGGCAAAAGATCTTGTTGTTGTTTTACGGGCTGGTGCTTTACCAGCGAGACTGGAGAGCATTGAAGAACGTACCGTCGGTCCTTCTTTAGGACATGATTCTATTCAAAAAGGTCAATATTCTGCCCTGATAGGATTATTAATTGTAGTTGTTTTTATGATTTTTTATTACAAACTGTCTGGTATCGTTGCCGATTTTGCTCTGGTGCTTAATATTGTGTTTGTTATGGCAATATTAGCAGCAGCTCACGCTACTTTAACACTTCCTGGTGTTGCCGGGATTATATTAACAATTGGTATGGCTGTTGATGCGAACGTGTTGATTTTTGAAAGAATTAGAGAAGAAATACGTTCTGGTAAAACGATTCGTGCTGCAATTGATGCGGGCTATGGCAGAGCGTTTACAACTATTTTGGATGCGAATGTGACTACATTTTTAACGGCATTGGTTTTGTATCAATTTGGTACTGGTCCTATTCAGGGATTCGCGGTGACCTTATCGATTGGTATTATCGCCAGTATGTTTACTGCTATTGTTGTGACAAGATTTATTTTCGATTTTGTGACAACGCGTTGGGAGATTAAACGGCTAAGCATATAAAGCTTTAAATAAATTCCAATTCATTTAAAGCTTTTAATAAAAATTGAGGTGTTAGAAAGATCAAACAAGAAGGAAGTAAATATGCGGATTATAAAAGACACAAACATCAATTTTATTGGAAAAAGAAGAATTGCAATTACAATTTCAATAGGTTTAATACTGGTTGGAATTATATCGCTTATTATACATAAGGGTCCTAATTACGGTATTGATTTTACCGGGGGAACTTCGCTACAATTGATGTTCGAAAAGCCGGTCAATGTTGGTCAGATTCGATCTATTCTATCTGGAATTGGTCTTGGAAACAGTGAAATTAAGGAATTTGCAATAGGAAATGAGTTGTTAATTCGGCTGCAACAGCAAGATAGCATGGAAGATGTGTCCGACCAGGTTCTAAGTGAACTGACAACTCAATTACCAGACAATAAACTTGAACTCCGTTCAAAGGAAACGGTTGGACCTCGTATTGGAAGCGAATTAAGACGTGATGCCATAAAAGCCATTTTAATTTCATTAATCTTGATTTTGATTTATATTAGTTGGAGATTTGAATTTAAATTTGCTGTTGGTGCGGTAGCGGCATTATTTCATGACGTTCTGATTACCCTGGGAATTTTCTCTTTGCTAAATCTAGAAATATCTCTGGCCATAGTGGCAGCGTTTCTAACCATCATTGGCTATTCGCTCAATGATACAATCGTCGTTTTTGACCGTATTCGAGAGAATTTGAAGGTCATGCGTCGTGAAGATTATACATACATATTTAATAGAAGTATTAATCAGACGTTGAGTCGTACACTTTTAACTTCTTTAACCACCTTTGTTGTCGTACTAATTCTTTTCTTTTTCGGTGGAGAGGTCATTCATATTTTTTCCTTTGCATTAGTTGTCGGTGTTATTGTAGGAACTTATTCATCGATATTCATTGCCAGCCCGGTTGTGGTTGAGTGGTATTTAAAATCAGAAACAAAAAAAGGTAAACCAGGATCGTATCGATAAGATGATTGCAATTGTTTGGCTATTTGAAAAACAGCCAGTTGTTTTAAAGTTTGATCCTAATTCTGTGGAGGTTCTTCTTCTGCGGGATAATTTTTTCGTGTCGGTTTGAGGCGAACCTTCGCCAGTTAATAAAAATCGCAGTTAGTTAAAAATTGTAAAATTAGAACTGGAGGGAACAATTATGAATTTAAAAGAAAAAGAAATAGATGGTGTTGTCGTTTTAGAATTATCCGGGAAAGTTATGGGTGGTCCCGATGCTAATTTGTTAAGTGAAAAATTACATGAATTGGTCGATCAGAAAAAAACAAAAGTTGTGGCAGACCTGAGTAAAGTTAGCTGGATGAACAGTTCTGGTCTTGGTATCCTGATCGGAGGTCTCACAACGATGCGAAATAACAAGGGTGATCTCAAACTCGTAAATGTTACAGATAGAATTAAGAGCCTGTTGATTATTACAAAATTAATAACAATTTTTGAAACTTTTGAATCAATCGAAGATGCAATAACCAGTTTTAAATAATGTCCGTCCGAAGAATGTACCACAAACTTTAGTCTGTGAAAATTAAACTATCTAATTACCTGTATTTTCGTCGATGAGTTGCAAATAAGATTGTTTACGATACAGACAATGAGTCGCAAATGAGATTGTTTGCGTTATAGATACGGATGGACACTAATTACTAATTTTAGAGTTTTTAATCAAACTCCGGACGATTATTTCGTTTCGGAGTTTTTTAATGAAATGAAGCGAGGTGGGTATGTCCGTGAATATTATTATTGGAAGCCAGTGGGGAGATGAAGGAAAAGGAAAAATTGTCGATTTGTTAAGCAAAAATGCTGATGTTGTTGCTCGCTATCAGGGGGGGGCAAACGCTGGGCATTCTATCGTATTACAGGGAGATAAATATATTCTTCACCTCATCCCCAGTGGGATACTTCATCCCCAGACAACGTGTATCATTGGTAATGGTGTCGTGGTAGATCCAGGCGTACTACTTGATGAAATTCAATTCTTAGAATCAAAAGGGATAAATATTTCAGGACGGCTGCTGATTAGTCATCGCGCCCACCTTATAATGCCTTATCATAAGCTTCTGGATCAGGCTCAGGAAGATCTTTCAGCCGAAGGTAAAATCGGTACCACGGGACGAGGAATCGGTCCAGCTTATGTGGATAAAGTAAATCGAACCGGAATCAGGATTGTTGACTTATTAGATAAAGACATATTGACACATAAAATACAATTAAATATAAATCAAAAAAACCAGATACTGGAAAAAATTTACAAGCGGGATCGACTTGACGTGGCAGCAATTACACAGGAATACCTATCCTTTGACAAGAAAATGGATGAATATATTGCTGATATTTCGATATACATGGAGCAGGCAATCAGGGACAGAAAAAATATATTAATTGAAGGTGCACAAGGGACACTTTTAGATATCGATTTTGGAACCTACCCCTATGTTACCTCCTCAAATCCCATTAGTGGAGGAGCCTGTACTGGTTTAGGAATTGGTCCAACTCGAATCGATCGTGTTATCGGCATCATTAAGGCTTACACCACTCGAGTTGGGCATGGGCCATTTCCGACTGAATTTTCTGGAGAAATGTCAAATCGAATGAGAGAGTTGGGTGATGAATATGGTGCAACAACCGGACGTCCTCGAAGATGTGGATGGTTCGATGCAGTGATTGCTAATTACGCGGCTCGTATCAATGGTCTGGACTGTTTTGCCCTCACAAAATTAGATGTTTTAGATACACTTGCCGAGATTAAAATTTGTACTGCCTATCGTTTTGACGAAAGACCTATTACAAACTTTCCAGCCGATCTAAGAACGCTTAAACAATGCCAGCCCGAATATATAATCCTCGCGGGATGGGAAGTATCAACAAAACCAATTAGAGACTATAACGATCTTCCTGAGAACGCGAAAAAATACATAGAAACCATCGAATCGCTTGTCGGAATTCCGGTATCAATTATATCGGTCGGTCCAGATCGAGATCAAACCATTTTTCAAGAACGTTTCAGGCTATAGCTAAGAAAATTACAAATCAGTTAATATTTCCAAAATATGGATAAAATAGTAGTAATTTTACGTAATTTAGCGTTAGAGAAAAATAATACTGACTATATATTTTATAGTTATCTTATTTATTAAAAGATTAAATAATTTAAAATTGCAAAATTGAATTTAATTTTTATATTTACACGACAAAAATTAGCACTCTTTTAAAGAGAGTGCTAATAATTAGCTTTAATTGTAAAATAATTAAATGTTAAAAATATCAAATAAATGTTAATTAGAACTAAATAATTTGAAAGGAGGCTTGTCTATGAAAATTAGACCGCTAGCCGATCGTGTAGTCGTTAAACCAATGGAACCGGAAGAAAAGAAACAGGGTGGTATTATTATTCCTGATACTGCCAAAGAGAAACCTCAGCAGGGAAAAGTAATCGCTGTTGGTCCGGGAAGAGTTTCTGACAGCGGCGAGAAAGTCGCAATGGAAGTTAAAGTAGGCGATATAGTCCTTTATGGAAAATACTCAGGAACTGAAGTCACAATCGATGATGAAGATTTGTTAATCATGAGAGAAAGTGATATTCTCGCCGTACTATAATAGTAAGAGGTATCATGATACGAATTTTAAGCACATTATGGAGGATTTATCAATATGGCAAAAATAATAAGCTTTGATGTTGATGCACGGGCGAAATTGAAAAAAGGGTTAGACATTTTAGCTGATACTGTTAAAGTCACTCTTGGCCCGAAGGGGCGAAATGTCGTTTTAGATAAAAAATTTGGTGCCCCAACCGTAACTAAAGATGGTGTAACTGTTGCCAAAGAAATTGAACTTGAAGAGCCACTTGAAAATATGGGTGCTCAAATGGTAAAAGAAGTCGCTTCCAAAACCAGTGATGTCGCTGGTGACGGAACGACCACCGCCACAGTTTTAGCGCAAGCAATTTTCAGAGAAGGTATTAAAAACGTAACCGCTGGTTCCAATCCAACTCATTTAAAACGTGGAATTGATCAAGCGGTACAAAAGATTGTTGAAGAAATCAAGAAAATGAGCAAAGACCTTCCTGGAAAAACTGAGATATCCCAGGTCGGAAGTATTTCCGCCAATAATGATCGCGCCATTGGTGATTTGATAGCTGATGCGATGGAAAAAGTTGGAAAAGACGGTGTGATTACTGTCGAAGAAGCTAAAACAATGGAAACAACTTTAGAAGTTGTCGAAGGAATGCAGTTTGATCGCGGGTACTTATCTCCCTATTTCGTGACCAATGTTGATACCATGGAGGCAATACTCGATGATCCTTACATTCTTATCCATGATAAAAAGATATCAGTTATGAAAGATATGCTTCCGATTCTAGAAAAAACAGCTCAGATGGGTAAGCCATTATTGGT
>Ga0209636_10007248_pt1 | contig 11323 bp, 10 predicted proteins | sample DeeMarSWOR152_54_FD_187464 | JGI IMG/M metagenome (GOLD analysis project Ga0209636, IMG submission 187464) | Marine sediment microbial communities from White Oak River estuary, North Carolina - WOR-1-52-54 (SPAdes) (version 2) | ecosystem: Environmental > Aquatic > Marine > Intertidal zone >... | reverse complement strand
CTATAAGCTCACGCAACGTGAGGTTGTCGCTGACCCAACTTCCGCACGAAGACTTCAGAACGTGATTCCTCCAGAAAGATTACGTGAGATGCAGCCGGGTTCAGAAGTGAAGTTTGGAGAAGTCTCGGTTAAGGCAGAAAAGAGTAACCATCCAGCAGCCATGCCAGTGTCTTTCATAATTACGAGCGAAGACGGGGTCAAGGTGTACCATACGTCAGACAGTCTACCATTTCCGGAAATGGCAGCAATAGGAGAAAGAGAAAAACTCGACGTAGTTTTCTGCACTGTTGGAATTGCGCCTAGCACCTCGCCGGAGACTGGTGTCGAAATCGCAAGATTGACAAAGCCTAAGGTGGCTGTTCCATATCATACCGGCTTGACTGAAGACTTACAAAATTTCGCTAAGCTCCTTAAAAAGGACATGCCAAATGTCAAATGTTTAATTCCAGAAGTAGGCAAGATCTACCAAGTCTCCAAGAAGGCGTGAAACATTGCCAAAGAAGAAAAGCAGAGAAGCCATAAAAACCGAAATCTGCAAAATCCTGAACAAGATAGGTGCCCTGAAATTCGGAGCGTTCAAACTCACGAGTGGAAAGATAAGCCCATACTACATAGATTTGAGAATAATCCCAAGCTTTCCAGAGGCTTTCCGAAAAACCTGCGACTTACAGGCGGGATTCATTAGAGAAGAAATAGGTGTAAAGGGTTTTGACAGGATAGCCGGAATCCCAATTGCTGGCATACCTTTTGCCTCTTTGATTGCACACGACTTGAAGAAGCCGTTCCTTTACATCCGTAAAGGTGCAAGGCTTCATGGGAGACAGAGAAGAGTAGAAGGTATTCTGACACCAGGAGATCGTGTCTTGCTGATTGACGACCTGATTACGACTGGTCTATCTCTAACTGAAGCAAAGGAAGCCATAGAGGCTGAGGGAGGAGTCACTACAGATGCTGTAGTACTCCTAGATAGAGAAGAGAGAGGAAGAGGAAAACTCGAAAAAAAAGGGATAAAACTTCATTCACTGCTTAAGATCAGTGAGATAGCAAACAGACTATACGAGATCGGAGCAATAGACGAAGTACAATTGAAAACCATTTTGAAGCAGATCAAAAAAAGATGAAAGCACACGAAAAGTGGAGTTATGCGGCTGAAGTCTATTCATAGAATATTAGTTCTTTTTCCTCTAGAATCACGTGAAGCTTTTGCACTGCATCATAAACGTCTTGTTCTCTTTTCGCTCCTGTGCAGACTAATTTGCCACTCGCAAACAATAATATAACGACTTTTGGCTCAGCCATTCTATATATCAACCCCGGAAATTGTTCAGGTTCATACATCGTTCTCCCTAGAGAGTACGCAGCCTTTTCCAAATCTATCAGCCCGCCTAGACTTGCCGAAGCAACGATGTTCTGGATTTTCATTTCCGGTTTGCTAATGATTATTATTCCGCCTTTTTTCAGTTCTTTAACCACTTTCTTAACTGCTCTGCGAGCCTCTTTTTCGGATTTCGCTCCGGTGCAGACCATTTTTCCAGAGTTGAAAATCAAGGTGGCTGTCTTCGGTCTTTTCAACCTGAATACCAGTCCCGGAAATTGTTCTGGACGGTACTCTACTCCTGGATAACCCTTCACAACAGCATTTAAATCGACTTTCTGATTTAAGGTGGCAGATGCAACAACATTTTCGATATTTATGTATACCGCCTTAGGTTTTGACATCGATAACACTTCTTGTAAGCTAATGATTATGTACCCTTTATAAATACCTTTTATAAAGCCTTAGGTTTTATGTTTTTCCTGTAGGTATCAAGTTTTCTATTTTCGTTTTCTGAAAATTTTGCCACCATCTTGGTATTCCCCTGTGACATATTCAAATCCGACTTCCACCAATTTGCAAGCTTCTTCTGTGGTTTTGGCTACTGCAACATGGAATTCGTCATTTCTATCTGTGAACAATGCTACTTCTAGGTTGATGTATACCATAGTGTTCTCGATCTTCTTATGGCCTAACAGTTTTTTGACGTGTAAGATGTCCTTTGTTGTGTGGTATTCCGTTGTTCCTTTCCAATGCCGGAAGGTTGTGAAAGTGATTTTCAGCAATCTTGGATTGTTGAGTTTTCGTGCTAGGCGTTTCTTTGCGTCGTGATAGGAGCTTTTGAGGCTTTGATAGTTAAAGATGTACTCTGACTTCTTAGTGGAAGCTGTGATTCTTCTAATGAACTCGCCAGAGACTTTGAGAACTCTTGGAATGTGTCCCTTGACTGGTGTAATGTTGGCTGTTCCAGTTTGAGTGTTTAGGTCTATTCATCTTAGTTTTGCCAATTCTCCTGGGTCGCAACCCATGTCCTTTAAGCCTTGAAGGAAAGTTCCGACTTTTTTACCTGTTCCGCTGACGAGCTGGTCTAACTCTTGTTCTGTTGGAATGAAAGGTAGCGTGTTTTCTTGTTTGTATCGAGGCCTTTGCCATGTTAAACCCTCCATTTCTAAGAAGTTCTCATAAGCGTATGTCATGAGCATTTTGTAGCCTTCCGTCCACTTCTCGCTAGTCTTTTCATTTCTTCCCTTTGCTAGGATCGCTTTAACAGATTCGGAATCCCAAAGGTCCACTCCGAGGTCGACAAGCCTTTTTATCATGTTGAGTCTGTTCTTTGCTGACTGATATCCTTGTTTCTGTAGCCAGAAGCCGAATTCTACGATTTTGCCTTTGACGTTCTGCTACGCGGTTGTTTTTTGGAGTTCCCCCGCAACAGTTTGTTTCTGTTCTGTTGCGGTCAAGTTTTTCGTCCTTCTTTCTAAGTCGCCTACTTGACAATCTCTATTATAGGCACGAAAAGCATTTATAGCGCGCGCGCTGACAGCTCGATTACGACTATATTCTGCCTGTATGCTAACTTGGTGTTATTATCCCGTCTTTCATCTTTATTTTTCTTTCTGCATAGTCGGCAATATCTTGTTCATGCGTGATAACAATGATTGTAGTTTTTGTTTCTTCATGGAATTTCTTGAGTAAATCCATGACTTGTTTTCCAGTTACAGAGTCCAAATCGCCTGTCGGTTCATCGGCAAATACTACAGCAGGACGATTGGTTAATGCCCGGGCGATGGCCACACGTTGCATTTGCCCACCGCTCAATGTGGCGGGATACTGTTTAGCTTGCTGATCAATCCCAACTCCTTCTAGAAGGTTTTCTATACGATCTTTCAAATCCTTGCTTAATCCAGCTAAATCTGCTGGCAACGCTACATTTTCTCTGGTGTTGAAATGAGGCAACAATGTATAGCTTTGGAATATGAAACCCATCTCTAACAGTCTAGACTTGGATTTTGCGGAATCTCCCAATTCATGAAGGTTTTTTCCACGAAAAAGCACAACTCCATAGTCGGGTGTATCGAGACCTGCAATGCAATTTAAGAGAGTTGTTTTTCCCGCCCCAGAATTTCCTAAAATTGCAACGAATTCTCCCTCTTTAATGTCAAGATTCACTCCACGGAGAGCGTATACGGTTGTTTTTCCAAGATTGTAGTTCTTGGTTAGTCCTCGCGCAGCGAGGATGACGTCATCAGCCACGTGAAGTGCGTCAGAATGCTTGGGGTTGAAAAGTTGTCTGTCAAAGCTGAAGTAGGGAATATCGGATCCAAAGAGGTCTTTCCACGTTTTCAGAAGTTCGGCTTCAACAAACAGATCAATACTTAATTCTGCTATTGACAGTAGCTTGATCTGGAAGTCATTAATGGAATCGATGGTTTTTACTCCGTTTTTTTGTTCATCCAAATAATCTCGGAGGTGGATTTGACACTCTTGAAGTTTGTCTTGTACCTCAATAAGTAATGCTTCTGCAGATTCTATTTCAGACGCCGTTTCTGCAAGTGCCGCATCGAAATCTAGGCCATCGTTCCCTAAGTGATATTGGCTGAGTGCGGTGCTGGGAACTTGGAATAGGTCAAGGATTCGAGAGATTACGCTACCTACGTCTTGTAAGGCGCTGAGTTTTGCTGCCAAAATGCGAAAGAATAGTTCTAGTTTGGCCTGTAGTTTCTGGTTTTTGCTTCGATAGTGAGTCCCTTCCACTCCCAGTTTTAGTCTTTCAAGCACACGATCCATTTCTTGTAGACGAGTCAAGGTTGGTTTCAGAAATATATTGAAGAAATTTAGAAAGAGCAGCTTGTCAACCAATTTGTCCATATTCATTTCAGTTTCACTGGTTGAGCTCTTGAAGATTGGAGAGTCAAATCCGGAGAGGAAAAACCGATGTTCTTGGTTCTCTACGATATCCCAGAGAATCACAATGCTTCTCGATTGAATCTCGCAGTGCATGTTTGGTAGATCTTTGCTAATTTTCATTAGTCGGCGATCAAGGATCTTTGCGAGATTTGGGTTGACCTCCTTGACAAAATCTTTGACGATTCTGGATGTTTCTCGTAATTCAGGGTTGTTTTTCAGTTCTCGTTGGAATCTGGACTTGTTGTTGATGTAATAATTTGTGAAACTATCATGAGTTCTTTTTTCGATTTTCTTCATGGTTTCGTCGTCGATTTTTCCGTCATCTTTTTGTCCTGCTAAGACGATAAATGTGTTAAGTTCTTGACTGGTAATGGCTGAACCGGGAATTCCCAGATTCTTTCGATAATTTGACAAAAGCTGCTTTTGCAAGGTTACATTGTTGGATTGTGATGATTTATCTATTAATCCTGCCGTGTAGATTCTCATGTAGGGGGGTCCTCCTTCTTGAATGGTCGTTGTTCGATGCTGGAGACTTTTCCGTCAGTCATGTGGACTATGTAGTCGCAGTGTTTGGCGATCCATCTGTTGTGGGTGACGAGAACTAGGGTTTGTTTGTTAATTCTGTTTATTCGGCGGAAGAGGGTCATAACATCGGCGCTCGTTGTAGAATCCAGATCTCCAGTGGGTTCGTCTCCGAGAATGATTGCGGGTTGGTTAATGAGAGCTCGGGCTACAGCAACTCGTTGTTGTTGGCCGCCTGAAACTTCTAAGGGTAGATGGTATAGTCTATCTCCCATTCCTAATTCTCTCAAAAGCATTTTTGCCTGTTCTCGGGCTACGCCCGCTCTGACGCCTCTTAGTAAGAGGGGGGTTTCCACGTTTTCTACAGCTGACAAGAAGGGGAAAAGGTTGAATAACTGGAAGATGAAGCCAATGTTGTCCCGACGAAACGCTGTCATTCGGCTATCTGAAAGTGTAGCTGTATCTATGCCGTTGATGATGATTTTGCCGCTTGAACGTTTATCTAGATGGCCAATCATGTTTAAGAGAGTTGTCTTTCCACATCCGGAGGGTCCCATAATGGCCATCATGTCCCCTTTTTGGACGGTGAGGTCTAGTCCTCGAAGGGCATGCACCTCATTGGGCTTTCCTTCATCGTAGCGCTTGTGCAGATCAGAAACCACGAGAATGGATTTCTGGTTCTTCTCAACTTGGATTTTTTTTAATGGAACTCTTTCTTCCTTCACTATCATGGTTCACATCCTCTCTACCCTACATATCTCAAAGCCTCAGCTGGGGGAATTCTTGAGGCAAGCCATCCCGGGATGGCTCCAACGCTTAAGGCGATGAGTGTGATGAAGCCTAAGTATAAGCCGATATCGTTCCAGGGGATTACCAAAGTAGCGTTTTGCATATTGGCAAAGCCGACACTGATTAGTAAGCCGTTAGCAACTCCAATGAACAGCCCAATTAGTCCGAGCACTACTAGCTCAAGCAACACTGATAGCATCACTTGCTTTCTGGGGAACCCGATTGCTCGCATCATTCCGATTTCCCTTTTTCTTTCTGCAACATTGCGTACAGAGATTACACCCATGCCTACGGACCCGATAACCAAACCAAATGTAACATAGATTTGCAGGAAGGAGACCATTCTATTGGCCATCTCTAGAGAGGCCTCTATTCTTGAGTATAGAACTGCTGCATCAGCCACAAAGAAGTTGTCGCTAACTAACTGCCGATATCCGTGGTCTTTCGTGTTGGTAAATTCTTCGATGGCTTGTGCAACTTCTTCAATCTGGTCATCATCGATCGGGTAACTGGTTTTGATGAGGAAATAGTTGAATTGATTTGGAGCTCGCGATATAGATGTTACACCGTCAGCTTCTCCTAGAAAGTTTGTTTGGTTTGCCCAGTGTTCGGGAAGGTAGAGTTTCCCTAGAGCTTCTGAGAATTCGATGTCGCCTCCTGCAAGGTCTAATGACGTAAGTGGAAAACCGCCGGCACGCTGGAAGTCTAGCCGTCCTCCAATTGTGAAGGGTTGATAGATGGGTACTCTATAGACAGATGTGTTCATTGGGATCCAGAGTTGTAATCCTAGGGGGAGAAGGAATGAATCGGTGAACATGATAGGATTTCTAATAATCGAGCCGTTCTCGTCTCTGAGAACATCTACCTCTTCCAGATTAGAACCACCAAGTCCCCCCAAAGATGCCAGGTCGATGTCGCCTAGATCACTTCCGGGAAGTATTGCTAATGAAACATTGTAGGCTGCCATTCTATAGGCGGGGTTAAAGTACAAATCCCATGCTTTTCTTGACATTTCCAGGAGTTCCCCATCTGGTGTATCTGGATCAACTGTTTTTGAAATAGTGTCTGGGAAACTGCTTAGATAGAAATCGTAGCGCCAAACTGGATCAGAGGAGTTTACGGCAGTACCCCTGATTTGGTCTGCGCGGAGTTCGCCATACCCCAAGGGTAGCATATCCGTCTGGGGGTTAAATCCGGGCGAATATGGGTGCTTCAAGGCTGGGAACTTCTGGAAATCCATTGTTGTGGTGAAAGTTTTGAACCCAATTACATCCATAATGTTGGAGTCTAATTTAGTCAACTCCTCTGTGTATGAAATCCCGGTTGAAATCTTCTCTGGCTTGTTCAGGTGTACTATGAGGTCTATCCCCCGAGAGTCTTCCTCGGCCTGAAAAACGGAACTTATACTTGTTGGCACCATTGTAGCAACAACTACATTCAAAGTTAGGATTACAGCAAAAATCGCGAAAGTCAAAGTGGAGCGTGTTTTGTGAGACGAAATTAGTGAGGGAGCTATTTGTGCCACTCCTTTGACTCCTCTGATTTTTATGAGAAGCCTTCTTAACGCTCTCATTACTAGGGGAAGGTTGAGGGCTACAAATAGGATTGACCCGATTAGAATCTCCATCATTCCTATTATCAAAACATCAAATGCTAGGCCAGAGATATCGGTTATCCACTCACCCATTGCGATAACGAATAAAACGAAGGGTGTGGCCCAAAGAGTGACCGCAGTAAAGATTAGCGCTTTTGCACGATCGATGAAGTGCGAAAGGATTATGCCGACGCCAGAGAAGAGTAACCCGGCTCCGAGTAGGATATTTCTCCATTCGCTCAGTGAATCCCAGCCTTGGCTTGTCCATATAACTTGAGAACTATCATCAATGACTCCATTAATCAACAGAAAATATGATCCGCCAATGGCTGCTACTAGTCCTAACAGAACCAAGTTTCGGCTGGATTTTTCTTTGAACGAAACTTTGATTCCTCGCAGAGCTTCCACAATGTTAACGCGTGATGCTCGCAGAGCCGGTAGCAAACCGGTTACGATACCTAAAGTCACTCCTATGATGAATGACAAGATTGCTACTTGTTGGGAGACAACTGGTTGAACGCTGAACTCTCCTGTCCCAAATAGACTTACAAGATATAGTGCAACAGCTTGGCCAAAGGCTAGACCGCCTATTAAACCCAAGATTCCTCCGATTATTCCTTGAAACAAATTCTCAATCAACATGGATCGAAAGATGCCTCGGCGATTCTCGCCAACCGCTCTAAGAACTCCTGTCTGAAACTCTCGGTCCTCAACGCTCATGAGTTGAACGTTCGTTATTAGGAGGACCCCAGTTATCATAATGAGCAGGCCGAGCGCTGTCAACATCGTTGACATTAAAGTCATAATCAGCTCTGCAATACCGAAAAAGGTCAGTCGGGGCGATTCAACCCTGTAGACTTTATAGGGATTTCCTGTAAAAGGGTCTATTTGTTCAGGGATAGCTGCCTTTAACTCATCCACCTGTTCTTGAAGAAACTCTTCGTCAATTTCTGAGGTAAAATGATTGGCTTTAAGAGCCAGGAGATAAGCGGTAACGCGATTCTTTTCACGCATAGGATCCTGTAAACTTATCCAATCTTGAAGATGCTCCAGATTAAACAGTGCCCCTCTATATTGGGATCCAATCCCGGGGCGTTTCGAATCAAAAACACCAACGATGTTGAGTCTGACGCTCTCAATGGTGTAGGTTGGTGTTATGATGGGCAACCCAGTAGTTGAATTGATCGACACAGTTAGAGTAACATTTGTGAACTCTGTATCCAATAAAACTGGAAAGATTGTATTTTGGTCTAATCCCAAACTTTCTGCTTGGCGATTTGACAACAACACACTGGAATTATCGGTCAAAATAGTGCCGATGTCGATTTTCTCTCCAGATTTCCAATCATAAAAAGAGCCAAACGCCTCTGAAAAATTGCTGGGAATCCCAGCTGTCTTAACGGAGGGATCAAACTGAGAGCCTACCATCATCGGCAACTGAGTCGATAATTCTGGCATGATTCCAATCGCGTCCGGAACCAAAGCTTTGATCTTCTCTTGATCAGCCGCCTTAAGATATCCACCAACGGTAGCATCTAATACCCGAATGTCAACTTCTCCCTCACTTTGAAGTAGGCTAGTGCGAAAGGCATTTCCTAAGGTATCTGTGGTAATTTGAATACCAACCAACAAAGACACGCCAAGGGTTACCGCAAGGATAGCGCTCAGATTCTTTGTCTTTCTTCTCATCAAAGATCTTCGGGCGATCATAAAACTAGCTTTCAATCCCATAGATAACACCGAATCTGATCTTTTTGATTAGTGCATGCATTCAGGCGGATTCTTTCCCTTTGATTCTTCGGGCGATTTTCTCAAGCTGCTCAGCACAACTATTCAAAATTCCAGCTATTTCTTCTGCATCATGCTTTGTCAGGTTGTCTTTAAAGGCAGCTCGGAGATCCACAAATGTCTTCACAAGTCTTTTCGCAGATTCCCTAACCTCATGCGAGTTTTGGCGGTTGATGCTGCCAAATTGAAATCCCCCAACAAACATTGGTGCAAGATATTCCAATTTTTTCAAGAACTTCTGTCCAAACTTTACCTGTTCTTCAAAGAATGTTTTTCCTTCATCTGTAAGCACATAACGTTTCATTCTACCTTCTACGGTGGGTGACTCGTTGGTGTAGCCTTTTTCTTGAAGCCAAGCCAGAAGTGGATAGATCGATCCTGGACTTGGTTTCCACCTTCCACCTGTTTCGCGTTCAATTTCCTTGACAATCTCTGCACCTGACATAGGCTTTTCCATCAGCAATTTTAGAACTAGAAATCGAAGAAGGCCTCTCGGGACACCTGCAGTTCGCCGCATCCATCGATCAACCATTATATCACCAACGACGTCACTAGAGATATCACCGGTGATATATAAGCGTAGCGCGCACTACTATTCATGTTTGCAACACTACTAGCAGCAAGTCTACAGAATTAATCCAAGCTTCTTCCACGACACACACGCCTTGCACACGGACTTGCACACGAACTTTGTTACTGAACAGATAAGCGCCGCGCGCTCTATCCATCCATTAAGCCACCCTATCTCCAACTCGGGAATCAGTTCCACCTTAGTCTTATCCCTCTGTGATCTATCAAAAGCTTCGTCATCTATATGTTTTCCCAGATATACGCAAAAAGAATCCCAAAATATCACCAAGTTGGGGAGGTTCAAATCTCTCTCGGTCCTCTTTAGTGTATCTTCCACAAGTCATAAAACTGAAACAGAATAGATTGTGACTAGCACTGAAAAGAGGGAAGAGGATTGAACGGCGGAAGTGTGACCATCCAAAGCAAAGTGGAATCTTTGACTCGAAAGTGGTGGTTCTTTCTAATTAGCGCGCGCTGACCTGTCTGTTTTGCCTTCGGTCTGGACTGGATCAGCAGCCCAGTGGAGACATCTCCCGCAACTCCCACTTTTCTTTCTGTTTCCACAAGTTGAAGACCGCTAAGAATGTCTTGATCACTCTAACATTATGACTTATATATGCGGCTACATAACTCGCTCGGAGAGCATCGATAAATGCGAACCATCTGTAGGGTGTCTGTAGTCCTGGAAGTGCCTGGAAATGTCTGGAAAAGTAACTCTTGAGCAAGCTAGGATGGAAGATGCTACACAACTTGCTGAAATTTCTAAGAGGGCTTTTCATAGCGACGTTCATGTTGGAGCGCCAACGAAAGGGGAGGATGGCTCCGCCGGTGAAGGTGAGGGCCCTCCGGGCTATGACTCTCCTGAATTCCAAGCTCGTAGGATGAAGGCGTGCTGCTACTATAAAATAATCTATGACGGGCGGATTGTTGGGGGATTGATAGCCAGCCGGAGGAGACCTGGTCACTACGAATTAGAACGGATCTTTGTTGAACCGGAATATCATAACAGGGGAATAGCCACCAGAGCCTTCGAACAGGTCTCTACCATGTATCCCGACGCAAAGATATGGGCTTTAGGCACCCCAGGGTGGAATGTAAGAACCAAGCACTTCTATGAAAAACTGGGCTTTATGCAGATAGGCTGGACAAAAGATGAACCAGAATGGAATGGACGCTATTACGAGAAGCTGATGGACCCAAATCAACGATATGAGACCATGAAAATCAGCGAACTAACGTCGGGCATGAGAGGAGTAGAAGTCGAAGCAAAGATTCTAGAGGTTTCTGAACCCAGACAGGTTCATTCAAGAACCACCGGTGAACCACTAAGAGTCGCCGAAGCGGTCATAGGCGACGAGACAGGGACGATAAAGCTTGCACTGTGGAATGATCAGATCAGACAGGTAAAAATCAATGACAAAATCAGAATCAACAACGGTTATGTCACGTCTTTTCGAGGACAGAAACAGCTTAACGCAGGTAGATATGGCCCGTTGGTTATTCTATTATGAAACTAGAGCAAACCCAGAGATTGACGCACGCCTATGTATTCAACCCATTGAGAACAATCAAAATAGATCCAATAATTGCCAAAGTGATTCTAAGTTTCCTGCTCATTCATTCTCCCCAGCGCAGTTACCATATAAGGCTTTGTTCAAATGCTTTTGGGTTTGGGGTTCAAATCCCACCCCACACACACAACGATTAAATTTTAACCCAACCAACCAACGTGTCTGAACGTTGAACATTAAAAAAGGCAATAACTATGTCTTTGACTAATGAATATCTGCAAGTGAGGTTATGCTATGGAAAATCTGCCAAAGTGGTTGAGAACTTCT
>Ga0209636_10007247_pt1 | contig 11324 bp, 8 predicted proteins | sample DeeMarSWOR152_54_FD_187464 | JGI IMG/M metagenome (GOLD analysis project Ga0209636, IMG submission 187464) | Marine sediment microbial communities from White Oak River estuary, North Carolina - WOR-1-52-54 (SPAdes) (version 2) | ecosystem: Environmental > Aquatic > Marine > Intertidal zone >... | reverse complement strand
ATTGAGGCTTTTACACCGTGATGGTCGAGAAAAATCGAAACGAGGAAGTGGTGCGATCTCCCCAGGACCGCGCCACTTCCTCAGACAATGGCGAGTTCGTCGAACCGCCTTTTCTTTCCCAAGTAGGCTTATTCCTGACGTTTCGTTGCACAATCTGCTGTCGCCATTGCATGGTCGGTGCAGGCCCACATCGAACCGAGGAAGTGGACTTAAACGAAGCTATCGACTGGCTTCATCAGATTGTGTCCTATGGCAATGGGCATATTAAATCAATCGGGTTCACGGGAGGTGAGCCCTTCTACTGCTGGGACAAACTACTGAAATTAGCCCATACGGCCCGCCAACTTGGCCTAACACATACTATTATGACCAATGGTTTCTGGGCGAAGTCGAAGCAGAAAACGCGCTCTCTGCTCGTCCAACTTCAACCCAGCGATGTCAGCATAAGCACTGATGTTTACCATGCAGAGTATATACCCGTTGAGAACGTCGCGCGCGTATTTGAGACATGTCGGGATCTGGGTATTCGTTGCGACATCACGCTGGCCTGCGAGCCGAATGTACTTGAGCAAACGAGACCATTGGTGCAGCAAATCCTCAGCTTTGCACCCCGAGAATCGATTCGTGCCACGCGGGTCTTTCCTTCTGGTAGGGGGGAGAGTCAAGCTGATTTCTGCGACGAGTCTGCCATGGATAAACCACCCAGCGAGATTCCCTGTCTGTTTGCCACCGTGCCCTATATACTTCCCAACGGTGACATAATAGCGTGCGTTGGTCCAATCATCAATCTGCCCCGCAAAAACAATCCGCTATTTTTGGGTTCCCTGAGGGAAAGATCGCTCGCCGAGATATTTGATGACAGCCAAAATAATCCCGTTCTTCATGGTCTTCGGATTTGGGGACCACGGTTCTGGCACCGTCTTGTGGAAGCACGTGGTCCGAAGTCCTCGCTTCCTGAGGGGTACTACACGGACTGCCCTTGCGAAGGCTGTATTGCTCTGCTTAAGGACCCCGAGATTTCCGCTTTTCTCAACAAAGCCGTCCTCTCACAAAAGCTGAGGTCCTATGTAAGCCAAGCTCGCCAGAGGCTCTTGCAAGAGCCGATTGACGTCGATTAATTGGACACGCTGGCTTTGTTAAACAAGACACAGAACCGGCGACGCCCTTCTACCATTATCCTCTTTTGTTTAGGATTGTCAGGATTAAAAGGAATTTAAGAAAGTAGACTATCGTTCAGTTATCATGATGCGTCGGCATTAGGGCTCGTGCCAAGGTATTCATCCTGAAGGAAATGTCAATGCTGACCTTTTAGAGCCTTCAGCAATTATCCAGCTCTTGGCGGAATCTTGAGACTATTCCCGAAGCGTCGAAAAGAATCAAGCCTTTGTCACTGCCTTCTTTCTACCTAAGATGATTACCAGACAACCTCCGATAACAAATAATCCCCCTATGATTTCCCGTGGTGCAGGCGTCTGGTTGAGAGCAACAAGCGCCATGATCGCTACGAAAACGGGCTGGCTCTGGTTAATCAGGGCAACCTTGGATACTTCGATATGTTTTAAAGCGGCAAGATAAATCGGGCGGGTTAGGATCGGTCCCATAATGGCAATTATTATTACGCCCCAGAATACTGAACCCACTCCGGAAAAAGAAGTTCCCACAAATGCTACCGCAACCCAGAACATCATAGCACTGACCAGGTTTCGCACGAAACTCAAAGTCAAAGGATCGACATAGCGGACAGCGATTTTGGCAATAAACTCCGCGGTGCCAAAGCAGATCGCACTGAACAGCACCACCCAAAAGCCGGTAGAATATTCCACTCTGAGCGTAAACTTCATCAACACGATTCCTACTAATACCAGGATAGCTCCCAATCCCTCCCTTTTCGAAAACCGTTCGCCTAAAATTACAAAGCCTAAAAAGATTGTAACCAGGGTTTCTGTGCGGTTGAGAAATGAGGCTAAGGTGGGATCCATCATCTTTATCCCGATCCAGTAAGTCCAGATCGCCACGAAAGCGAGGACCGTAAAGGTTAGAGTCCAAGCCCATGCTTTTCGATTCAGGGCAAAGACGCGTTTCCATCGGTTTTGTGGAATTATGGTTAGACCTAAGACAACTGAACCTATTGGAAAAACCAGAGCATTCAATGCGAGTGGGGAAATGCCTTGAAGCGTCCATTTGCCGGCCACGATTGCCACCGAGGCGAAGAGGGCAGACATGCCGGAAAAAAGATAACCTAAGGAAACGTTTGCTTGATCGTGAGTTTGTGATGAACTAGGCATTCTTTGTTATGTTAAAAGCCGGCTCTTCATTACGGGTTTTGTGTTTAGTATAAAGAAGAAGTAATGGTTTTGCAAGGGGTTATTCGAAAGGATGTTTAGATCGGGTTTGATAAATCAGATCCCCGCAAGTGTAAGGGCGCCATTCATGGCGTCCACATTTTAACCAAAGTCAACAGAAATGAAAAGTCTACCTTCTTACGAATTGAAAATCATCTACAGGTTATATTATATTCGTAGGCGGGATCTGCCTAAGGCACGACCAGCCCCACATTAATTGGGCGGGCAAGCGTGCCCGCCCCACGAACTATTGTCGAAGCATCAGCTAATCAAACGTTTTCTGAAATTGAAAACACTACCGATTCTTTCTTATTTCATCGAGAGTAGTCTTCGCCTCGGGGGCCATTTTGAAAAAGTCTGTTAGCTTTTCACATGTATATTCTTCGCAATGGGCGCAATTTTTAACTTTCTTGTCCAATCCACATTTTCTTATTTCACAAACCTGAGTGTGGCTAAAAAGTCTTTCACTATCGGCGATACACCCATCGCAGTTAATGTCCTCAGGTTTGAGCTCCACTTTGAACTCTTTGGACCACATCTCAGCCACTTTTTTTCTCTCCTCATCACTCTCCTTCTGGGTCGCAATAAATGCTGGGCATTCGGTGCAAACAAGTCCACAAACGGCAATCATCTTTTCCATGGTTTTCTCCTCCTTACTCTATCATTATACGTCAGCTTTGGAAATGCCGACGTCCTTTAGCTTCGATGATCATGCGAAGCATCTTGACAATTTGAGAAACATCCCTCCTCTATTCTGAAAGCATTCAAAAGAAAGCCCCGCCATTTATGGTGAGCTTGTCGAACCATTGGCGGGGCTCTCATGCAAGAAATCTTTCTATTCGGTCTTCTCGTATACTTTAATCATTACCACTTTCTCTTTTGGCATATCTCTCGGACCTGTAGGAACCTGTGCGATTTTATCCACCACGTCCATACCCTTTATCACATGAGCAAATGCGGTGAAATCCTTGTCCAGGTGAGGAGTATCTCTGAGGCAGATAAAAAATTGACTCCCCGCAGTATTGGGCCCTGATTTCGCCATGCTCAAAGCGCCCCTCACATGTTTCTTGGTGGTGGGTTCATCTGGAATGGCATAACCCGGACCACCAGTGCCATTACCCAGGGGATCACCACCCTGAATCACAAAGTTTGGCACAATGCGATGGAAGGTCAACCTATCATAGAATCCACTGGTAACCAGTCTTAAAAAATTCTCCGCGGTCTTGGGTGATTCCTTCCAATAAAGTTCAATCTCAATGGTGCCGTGATTAGTTTCCATCACCACGATAGGATTTTTTTCGCGAACTATCGGCTCCTTTGAAATTTCTTTTTCGGCAGTTTCCGGTGTGATAATTTCCTCAGCTTTCTCTTCGACTTTTTCAGTCTTAACCTCCTCCTTTTTGGCACAGCCGCAAATAAAAAACAAAGATACTAAAACAAGAATAGAAATCCTTTTCATGACCACTCCTTTGATTTAAAAAGTTTTTAAAACAAGGTTTGCTAAAGCATCAATCTTTTTTTTGCCCACCTCCTTTCTTCAGGGTGAAGCCTGCCTTCGACCCGAAGGCAGGACGAAGTCCGGACAAATTCTATTTATGATTTTTGAAATTCCCGTAAAAACATGATCAAAATATAAAGATGCAATTTTAAATGTCAAGAATTTGTTTATCCTAATCTGAAAAGGTCGTTTTTGCGGGGCTGGGAGCCCTTCAGGGTGAATCCCTTCAGGGTGAATCCCTTCAGGATGAACCCCGCCTACGGGGGACCCTTGTCTGTGACGCTTTATGGTAACGGACTTGTCCTGAGGGTTTGCCCCGAAGGATTCATCCTGATCCCGCCTTTGGCGGGAGAACGGACAAGGTGTCCGTTACCAACGAAAAGAAATTCACCGATGATAACTTACAAGAATATGATCTGGTCTCTTTTTGAGCCAGTGGAAATTAAGAAAATGGGAATCTCCAATTTTTCGGTGATGTAATCCAGATATTTTTTTGCCTTATCCGGTAAATCTTTAAAATCAGTTATACCGTGCGTTTCTTTTTGCCAGCCCGGAAGTTCTTCATAAACCGGTTTACAGTTCTCTAATATGCTCAAATCCGGGGTAAATTCCGTCATTAATTTGTTTTTATACTTATACCCTACACACACTTTGATTTTATCGAAAAGGTCCAAAACATCTAATTTGGTCAAGGCGATTTTGGTTATTCCATTGATCCTGAATGAATATCTCAGTATCACCAAATCCAACCATCCGCATCTTCTGGGTCTGCCGGTGGTGGCACCAAATTCGTTTCCTCCCTTTTGCAAAAGTCTCCCCACCTCATTTTGTTGCTCGGTCAGAAGAGGTCCATTGCCTACTCGGGTGGTGTAAGCTTTGGTGACACCGATTACTTCATCGATACATGTGGGAGGTACACCCAATCCGGTACATACCGCACCAACAGTGGTATTGGACGACGTGCAAAAAGGATAGGTCCCAAAATCAATATCCAACAAAGCTCCTTGTGCTCCTTCAAACAAAATGTTTTTGCCCTCTTTTGTGGCTTCATTTAAGAACAAGCCGGTATCGGAAACAAAAGGTTTTATCCTTCTTCTGAATTTTGAAACATCCAAACTCTCTTTTTTCAAGGAAATCAATTCTTTTCTGCTTAGTTTTTTTAGAAAATCATTTTGGGTCTTCAGATTCCACTCAACTCTTTGCTTAAATAGATTCTGATTAAAAATATCTATAACCCTTATTCCGCATCTGGCAATTTTATCTCTGTATGCTGGTCCGATTCCCTTTCCAGTGGGGGCGATTTTGTTTCTTCCTCGGGCTTCCTCTTCTAATCTTTCGATTACCTTATGATAGGGCATAACCAGATGGGCACTTTGTGAGACCAAGAGTCTATCTTGAAACGTAATATTTCTTTTCCTCAATTCATCCAATTCATAGAACAGATGCTCTAAATCGACCACCACCCCGTTTCCGATCACACAGATTTTATCTGGATGTAATATCCCGGTGGGAATCAAATGCAGGATGAATGTTTGATCGTCGATCACCACGGTGTGACCAGCATTGGCGCCTCCGGAAAAGCGTGCCACTATATCCGCCTCTTCTGTCAAGATATCAACGATCTTTCCCTTACCCTCATCTCCCCATTGTGTTCCTACCACCACTCTATTTGGCATTTCTTTCTCCTTTAGTTCTTTTGTCGGATATCCATATGGATTCATCCTGATCCCGCCTTTGGCGGGAGAACGGAAACCCGGCCTCCATCTCCTTCAAGCAAACCAGAAATCCAATTCAAAATCTTTTCTTTTCCCTCTCCGGTTTTGGCAGAGAATAAGACCAAAGAATCGGAATTTAAGTTCAAAATCTTTGAGGTGTTTTTGACATTAATAAGCAATGCTGATCTGGACAGTTTATCTATCTTGGTCAAAACCACAAGCTTTTCCCTTTGATAAAAATCGAGCCATTCGGTAAGTTGCAGGTCTGCTTCAAAAGGCTCGTGCCTTGCGTCTATTAATAGAACCACACCTTTTAAATTCTGGCTTTTTTTCAGGTATTCTTCAACCAATCTTCCCCAGCTTTCCTTGATCGATTTTGATACCTTGGCATAGCCATATCCGGGCAGATCCACAAAATAAAGATTCCTATTTATCAGGAAGAAATTTATCTGCCTGGTCTTGCCAGGGGTAGAGCTGATTTTCGCCAAGTTTTTTATATTCGCCAGTTTGTTCAAAACAGAGGACTTCCCCACATTGGACCTGCCTGCAAAGGCAATCTCCGGTAAACGATTCTTGGGAAGATCAGCTACGTTGAACACACTTTTGACATACTCAGCATTTTTTACTTTGAGTGGCATATCAAGATGCTTCGGGAAGATGCGTAGGCAAGCCTTTATGGCTTGCCAGCCCTGCCAAAGGCGGGGCCACGCAATCAAATAATATTTTGAAAATCAATGAGTTACCAAGCTAATTAGCGTCGGCATTAGGAAATGCCAAGGCATCGTGAAGAGAATCTACTCCAACGAATCCGCAAGATTTCAAAAGGGTGGATGAGGGGACTTGAACCCCCGACCACCAGGGCCACAACCTGGTGCTCTATCCGACTGAGCTACATCCACCACGAAAATCAGTTCACTGTTCACGGTTCACAGTTTACGGTTTTTCGATTTTGACAATGAACCATGAACCGTCAACCATTAACGGATTTTATACCCCCGGGGCGACTCGAACGCCCGACCCTCTGCTTAGAAGGCAGATGCTCTATCCACCTGAGCTACGGGGGCATGTTCGGTTAATAGTTTATGGTTCATAGTTCATGGCAAAAATCTTAGAAGATTTTACTATGAACCATCTACCATCAACTATAAACTGTTTTATCTCGGGGTGAGAGGATTTGAACCTCCGACACCATGGTCCCAAACCATGTGCGCTACCAGGCTGCGCTACACCCCGGGATCAGTTAATTGCAAGTGGTTAATAGTTCATAGTAAAAACTCAGACGATTTGTTCATCAACCGTGAACTCTAACTGTTATAATTACGAAAAAAATATAAGTGTTTTGAATTTGTTGTCAAGAAAATTGTCAGGAGAAGCCTTTTCGAACATCTGCTCTTCGATTGCTGCTTACTTGCTATTCGTTGTATCACCTATTTTATTCACTTTCGAGCGACTCCTTTTCCAAGGTTTTCAAGGAGAGATGTTCCTTTTTCAGATAATAAAGTCCAAGCAAGGTTACCGGAAAATACTGACAAGCATGAAGCAATATGGAAAAGGGCAAAGCTACATTTTTGTCATATCCAAATGTGGATAGGGCCACGATACAAAAAAACTGAAAAGTTCCCACAAATCCAGGAGAGGCGGGCAACATCACCCCTAAACAAACGATGACCAATAGGATAAAGGAAGCCTGTATGGGGGGATAAAGACCGAAAGCCAAAAAAATGAAATAGTTGCTGACTCCTATGACTACCCAAATTAAGACGGACCAGGTCAAAATCCAGATCAGACTGGAGACATCTCTGAACACCTTTAGACCGCTGATAAACTTCAAAAGAATTTCCTCTGCTTTTAGCCTCAGCTTATGAGGTAGAAATTTAAACATGAATTGGAAAAACTTCAGGGTGGAGTCAGTTTTGATCTCCAAAAAGATCAAAATGGCGAGGATACCTAAATTCATCAGCAGGAAAAGGTTGCCTCCCTTTTTGACCCAATCCGGGAAGGGAAACAAAAGCAAAGTTGCCCATAAAATGAAAAGAATGGAGAATCCATCGAAGACCCTTTCTACTACGATCGTAGCAAAGGAGGCACTTTTAGAGATATTCTCTTTAGTTCCTAAGGAATAAGCTCGGATAAACTCCCCCAGTCTGGCAGGCAGGACGTTATTGGCCATGAATCCAATCATAACTGAAGAGAAAAGTCGCCCTAACCCCACCTTCTTGATGGGATTGACCATGTATTTCCATCTAAATGCGCGCATCCACATACTGAAAATCGTCAGGATCACATTGGGGATGATAAACCAATAGTTGGCACCTTTTAAAACCTGCCAAAGCTCGGTGTAATCCACCTTGCGGAAGGCAAGATACAAAAATATAAGACTGACCAACGTGCCGATGATAAATTTCTTTCTCATGGTACCCTTTAACGCGTATCCCTTGAGCCTTCTTTTACTATATTTTCCATCAACTCCAAAGTCTTCGTGGCTGTCTCATCCCAGCTGAAGCCTTTTGCCCAAGAAACCCCTCCCCGGATCAGATTTTCCCTGTATTCTGTATCCGACAAAATCTTCAGCATACACTCGGAGAGTTCTTGGACATTCCCATATTCAAACAGAAGTCCGGTCTTCCCATCAATTACCGAATCTCTCAATCCCGGCACATTGCTGGCGATGACAGGAGTGCCGCAGGCGTTAGCTTCTATGTTGGTTAAACCCCATCCCTCCTTCAAGGAAGGACAGACCGCCACCCAGGACTTTTGCAGTCTTTTTACCTTTTCACATTTATCCACATAGCCGGTGAATTCCACTCGGCCCTCCAAATTCAATCTCTTGGCAAAATCCATTAGATGACCCTTATAATCGCCCTCCCCGACGATGACCAATCGAGCTTGGGGGATTTTGTCAAGTAACAAAGAGAATCCAGCCAAGAGGTGGTCAATGCTTTTATATTTTTTTAATCTTCCCAAATAGATAACGGTAGGAGTTGAATATTTCTCGATTTGAGGATCCACCCCATATAGAGCTTGATCGATCCCGCATTTGATCACAAAAATATCATCTTTCCGAATGCCTCTTTTAATCAGGTCTTCTTTGGTGCTCTCGGATATGACCATGAATTTAAAGCCCTTATAAATAGTGGGAATAGGCTTTTCGGATAGATATATATAAAGCCCCAGGATGAAGTTTATCTCCTTGAAGACCGTGTCGGCAAAAAGATGGGGGATAACCACCAGAAGAGGGAGGCGATGATAAAGCGGGGTGTAAAAAGGGATCTTATTTATATCCTCGATTACAATGTCCCATTTTTGCTCCTTTAAAAGGGATTTGAAAGCAAAAGGAGCTACCAAATTGAAATTATAGCGGGAACCCTCTCTGATTATCCTTATTCCATCGGATTCCTCTGTGGGTTTTGCCCCGGGGAAACTACTACAAAGCAGAGTGACTTGGTGTCCCATTCGGGCAATTCTTTTGAGTATCTCCTGAAGATGAACTTCTGCCCCCCCTGCTTGTGGATTTTTTAAGTCTTCCCAATTTATTGCCAAAATCTTCAAAATGACCCTTGAACTTTTCGAGTCTTAAATCTTCTATTGAGGTGGACTCGCGAACTTAAAGTCCGGCGATCTCAGCTGGTTTAACATGTCGACGGCTCGAGCATCGGTGGGATTATTTGAAACCCAGGTTTCGAAGAGTTTGGTGAGCGCCTCTTTGTCTTTATTGGCATAATAGATGCCAGCTAACGCCTCCAGAGCCGGCTGGAAGCTTCTATTCATGGCAAGTATTTTATTCATGGAATCTATCGCTTTTTGAGTTCGTCCCTGCCGTTTATAAGTATAGCCCAAATTGTAATACAACCTCTCAATGAGATTCTGACCCTCCAACTCCTCAGAAGCCTGGAGTGCCTGTTTAGCTTGTTCGACCACCTTATCTATCGAATCCTGTGGTTGCTCTGACTCTCCAAAAATTTGCATCAAATAGGCATAAGGACGCCAATCTGTGGGAAGGAGCTCGGAGACCTTTTTGGTAACCTGAATAGCTTCGTCGTATTGCTTAGCCCTTCTTAAAGTATCCGCCAATCCCAAAAAACAAGAGGTATAATTAGCCAAAAGTCTGTTATCATTTTCGTCTTTGTATACTTTGGGATCGCTCACCCCTCGAAACCTAAAAACATTAAACAGCTTATCCCTCATTATTTCCGGTTCCACCATCATCTTCCCTTCTTCCTTCACCACTCGATAAGCCATCCCCTCCATCCTCAAATGATCGTCTATCGGTTTTCCTTTATAAATTTTGTTTTCACCGGAGACGGTAACTGCAAAGTAGACCGGATATTTCCAATTATTGGCCTCCATGATGTTGTCTATCATCCGATCCTGAATTCTTAAGACTTTACCATCCTCGGTTCGGGTGAATCCAAGCCTGTCGATCTCTCTATCGGTAAAGCTGATGGGAACGTTCCACTGATGTTTCATCTGTTTAATGTACCACTGGGTATTGATCAAACTCAGATTCACCACCCTCACATCCTGCCTGATCTTTTCCACACTTTGCAGGAACCATAAAGGAAAGGTGTCGTTGTCACCGTTGGTAAATAAAACGGCATCCTTATCACAGGACTGCAACAGATTCCAGGCATAATCATAGGGGAGGTAGTTTCCACTTCTATTATTATGGGAATGCAAACCTCTATTTAGGGGTAAAATCGTCAGACCGAGGATAATAACCGATAAAATTCCAAACACCGGCTGGGGGGCCAGAACCTGTTTTCTCCTCTCCAGCCAACTACCCAAATTGATCAAAAGTGCAGAGATACCCAACCCCATGACCAAAGCGAAAAACATGAATCCGGGGCTAAAGAAGTAGTCTCGGTCTCTCACCTCAATATGAATTAGCTCTCTGGTCAAAAGATCGGGTTTGGTTCCATCCGCAAAGTTCATGTACAAGACCAAACCCACGGTGCAGGCTAAAACAAGAAAGAGAAGAACCGTCCCCTCTCTCTTTCTTCTTCTGATCTGCTCCCAGATGCCCAAAAGTCCCAAAAAGAGAGGGATGAACCAGAGCTTTTTGTCTGTGAATTGCTCCCGGAAAAATCCCCAGAATCCCATCCTCTCCTTGGCTCCAAACTGATTTAACCAGGTGCCCCGGCGGTAAAACATCCGAGCAATCATGCTCTGGGTTCCATATTGCTTACGTTCTAAGAATGCCTTGAAACTTTGCCAATCGGAAGGATTGTTCTCATCTATGGCTGGTTCTAAAGAAGACCTTATAGGAATATAAAGTTGAGTCGAATAGCCAATCATCCCAAAAAGTATTATCAAAAAAGAAAGCGCCCAAGCTTTCTTTTTACTTGAAACCTGCATCAGAATAAAAGTCAAAAAAAGCCATACCCCCATGGAGAGCAAAAATGGAATAACACTATGCATTACCAGAGCCAAAACCAAACCGGTGATCCAGAACCGCCAATCCAAAAGCCTCTGCCTATCCACCAGAACCACCAACAAAAATACGGCCGGCATGATTAAAAAAATGGTCATGTGAATCCCGGTGGACAAAAGCCCCAGATAAGCGATCAAGACCAGAAGCCTATCTCCATTGGGTGTACCTCGTCTGTCCATCCACATAAGTCCCAAATACAAAATCAGAAGCATCAAAAACATGGAAGTCCCATAGACCTCTGCCTCCACCGCATTGGACCAGAAGGTATTAGAAAAGGCTAAAAATAAGCTACCTGCCACCCCACCCACATGTTTTCCCACCTTGATCCAGAGGCTCTC
>Ga0209636_10007245_pt1 | contig 11325 bp, 9 predicted proteins | sample DeeMarSWOR152_54_FD_187464 | JGI IMG/M metagenome (GOLD analysis project Ga0209636, IMG submission 187464) | Marine sediment microbial communities from White Oak River estuary, North Carolina - WOR-1-52-54 (SPAdes) (version 2) | ecosystem: Environmental > Aquatic > Marine > Intertidal zone >... | reverse complement strand
ATTTCAGCATCTGTTCCTGAATCTTATTGACCGAGTTGGGAATGTAGGGGTGAGCGAATTTCTTGGGCATGGCATTCTCCTTTTGTCAAGCGGCGTTCGCAGATTCGGTGTTTGCACTGCCGCCGCCGCGGTCTCCTTAGTCAGGCGATGCCGCCGCCGTCCACCACCAGGTGGGCCCCCGTGACCCAGGCGGACATATCGCTGGCAAAGAATAGCACGGCGTTCGCCACATCTTCAGGGGTTCCTACGCGACCGATTGGCCTGTTGGCGGCTTCCTCCATAAATGCGCCTATGTCTTCGCCCAATTGGGCGCATTCGCTACGCAGCAGAGGCGTATCTATGTCGCCCGGGCAGACGCAGTTGACCCGGATATTGTGTTTGCCATGGTCGATGGCCATTGCGCGGGTGAGATTCAGGACGCCGCCCTTGGCCGCGCAGTAGGCAACTGCATTGGGGCCTCCCTTCAGCGACCACCCGGAGCCGGTATTGATGATGCTGCCTCCGCCGTTCTCAATCATGTGCGGAATGGAGTGGTGGGACATCAAATAGACGCCCTTCAGCGTGATCTCGAGCACCTGATCCCATTCGTCGGCAGTTAGATCCGCGGTGTTCTTTCGGATGGTGATTCCGGCGTTGTTGAAAAGTATGTCGATTTTCCCAAAGGCCTGTATCGTGCCAGCGACGGCCCGTTCACAGTCCGCATCGGATCTGACGTCGCATGGGAAAAACCGCGCCTCGCCCCCCAGTTGTTCGATCTCCCTAACAGCTTTCGTTCCGTCGGCCTCGTTGATGTCGATTATCGTGACTCGGGCCCCCATGTCGGCCAGCCGCTTCGCGGCGCCCAGCCCAATGCCTGATGCGCCACCGGTTACGACAGCCACTTTCCCTTCAAGGGAAACCAAGGCAAGCGCTTTTTCTGCAACACTCATACGATACCCACCTTTCTTCTCGTCATTTAACACGGATCGCCGGCAGAGCTTGCCCAGCCCTTCTTGATCGCATTATGCATTAATCAGCCGTCCCTCCACCATCGACCACCAGAGTAGCGCCCGTCATATAGGTAGAATCATCCGATGCAAGAAAGAGGGCAGCTTTGGCGATCTCTTCGGGAGCGCCGATCCGGCCCATCGGGCGTTGGGCAACAGCCTGCGCGTGGTATTCATCCCAGGTCAACCCCCGCGCCCTGGCATCCTCATCGAGCATCGGTGTTTTCACATCGCCAGGACAGAGGCAGTTTACGCGGATACCCTGGCCTGCGTGATCGATGGCCATAGCTTTGGTCATCAGAACGACACCGCCTTTGGAAGCGCAGTAAGAGACCGCATCCTTTCCACCCACGATTCCCCATCCGGAACCGTTGTTGATTATCACACCACTTTCCTGCTTGATCATCGAAGGCAAGACGAACTTGGACATCAAGAACGTTCCTTTGAGGTTGATATCGATGGTGAGATCCCATTCCTCTTCCGAGCAACCGAGAGCATTGTTCGGAAACCAAACACCGGCATTATTGAACAGGATATCCACCTTGCCGAATGCCCCGAGAGTGGTCTCCACCGTTTTTCGGCATTCATCGGGAAACCGGACATCAGCAAGAACAAAGATGGATTGTCCGCCGGTCTTATTTACCTCTGCGACGACTTCCCGACATCTTTTTTCATTCCGGCCTGTGATGCATACCCGGGCCCCTTCGCTGGAAAAAAGTTCGCTTGTCGCTTTTCCGATCCCAGAGTTACCCCCGGTTATAATCGCCACTTTATCAGCCAGTTTCATTTTTAACCCTACTTTATCTGACGCTACATGTTCCCGTGAGCGAAGTCAATAATATTATCTGTTCTTTTCGATTTTCTCAGGGGATACTGGGTTGTATCGGGACAAAGATTCTTTAAGCTGACATTTCCCATATGGGCCTATAACATCAGCCCTGCGTCGCTGCCGATTTTTGCTAAAACCTTACTTTGTGAAGTCCCGCCCAAAGAATAAGGAAAGACTGAACAAACTCCGTTCCCGTCAGTTGCGCGAAACAACCAAATCAACCTGATAACTATCTGTATGTAAACCTATCTGGACGTATGAGTAATAATGCATCGAAAGCGGTACATCGTAACCCTCAAAACGCCCACAATAATCCTTGTATTATGCCAGATTAGTAAACCACCTTCAATAACGTACTTCTTCCGTTATAAATTCTACATCGTTATAAGAAATCACTACTGTCTCATTATCTGAGAATGTCTCAGTGGTAGTTGGAAGTACGATAGCCACTCCCTATTTTCATCTTACGCTACCTTGCCTTTCCGGGCAACCTTCTTATCATTCGCTACTTCATCCATATGCGCCTCCAGAATTCATACGCCGCAATTCACATTATATTTTTAATATTGTGGGATTACTACCTTCTCAGTCAAAAACTAGGGATTTATAAGCACATAATTATCTGAGATTCCCATTTACACAGTCAAAAAGGATATTTTTCTCCGTACGACATCAACAATCTTACAAACTTTCCTTGAACAATCAAGAATTTTCTTGGACATTCACTCCAGTTGTAAACGTATGTTCAAAACGTTCACTATTTTTTGTAAATTTTTTAAGTCTTTGATATTGCTAATCTTATGAATTTGCAATTTTAACGATTTTATGAGGTATTGGGGTTTTTGGTTGTAGTCTGGTTGTATGGATTAACACCCCCGGCGAATAGCTGCTGTTAGCTCATCCGCAATGTTCTTTTAACCATTGTTCATCAGGCGGGGCATAAAAACGGAATTTCTCAAGAATTCCCTGCTCTTCATTATAAAATAGTGCCCGCTTAGAACCTAATTGATTAGCAATAGGGCTGTCAATCAGGTTACTGGAATCCGAAGCGCTCATTTGAAACAGTACTCGATTATTAAATTCACGTAATGTTTGACGGTCCACTACCCTTTCGACTGTATTAAAAGTATCAGCGCCTATAATGATATGAATTCCAATCGATGGCCCTTCGCGAAGAATATTAGCTAACTGCCTGTCGATACTTGCGCCCTCTTCGTCCGGCCGATAGCTCCAGTCGTCCTCTTTTCTATACAGCATACGAAAACGTTGTAAGCCGGAAATAAACAAAAATCGTGTTTGGCTGCTGTCATAACTGCTGTTCTCTAAGCGGCGCTGTATCTCAAGGCTTAACTCACCTATGACATTTGTGATTTGACTTACGTGAGCAAACTGGCATTTATGCCCCAGCAGAGAGTCAATCCTCTTTAATTTTCCACCAATCGAAGAGTCTGCTGGGCTGCCTTCCAGAATGATAAATTTACATACTTCCGGAGAAAGCTGAACTAATAAACTTAATAAAGTCGAACTTAAAACGCCGGCCATGGCAAAATCCTGCTGCCCGACGATAAGAAGATTTGAACCGTTTTGCCGACTCCAGGAAACTGATGTAGGGTCTTTTATGCTGACGGCTTCTCCCAGCCAAGCGCATGGAGGCTGCTTGGCGGGATTCTTGTTGCTAAATGGATTGTGCATAAGTTTGACCAAAATAGAATTATTCGATATATCTGCCGGAATATTTCCTTCAAATATTGTCATAGGCTCGTGTGACAGCACTAACTCTTTGGAAAACTTGTCAATGTTTGGAAGATATTCATCTTGTGTTGTTTGAGCCAGCCAGGCAACTTGGAAAGGATTATTGCCTACAACCATTCCCCCCGCATCGTTATATATTGCCTCGCCCGGACGCGATAAAAGCCTTGCTACAACATTATCTTCGTTGAGAATAATTTGAGCGTCCATTTCAGAACATTGCAGCGCTATTCGTACGGCCATTTGCCCCATTATGCTCCGAGATATCGCCGATGTCCCTGCCAAGCTTTGTGAGCCTAGTATTATATGAATACCAAAGGCTCGTCCCTGCCGAACCAGTTTTTCAAGAAGCATCGTGGATTCCTGGGCAAGTTTATCGTCCTCTGTAAACAAAATATGAAATTCATCAATAATCAAAATAGTTCGGGGCATCTTCTCGCCCGTAGTCTGCCGGTACGATGAGATATCCTGCACTCTTGTCTGACGGAACTTTTCACCGCGAATGGCCATTTCCGCGTCAAGTCTTTGCAAAATGCTCAAACCAAATTCGCGGTCACTTTCGATCGCTACCGCACGGGCGTGAGGAAGTTTATGAGAAGCATAGGTTTTAAATTCAACCCCCTCCTTGAAATCGATTAGATAAAGCTCAACTTCATCAGGCGAATACCATAAAGCCAGGTTGGTAATGATGACATGTAACAACGTTGATTTACCCGAACCGGTTTTGCCTGCAATCAGTATATGCTGATTAACGCCTTTTCCCAGTTGTAGATATTGCAGTCGTTTCGCGCCTGCCCTTCCGATTGATACCTTAATACCAAACGTGCTGTCCTCGCTCCATTGCTCATTCTCAGATGGAGCAATTGTGCCAAAAGGAACCTCGACTCTTGCCGAGTCTATACTCGCTATACCCACCTTGCGCACTAAATTGGTCAGGAGCTCTTCCAAAGGCGGACAATCCGGTTCAAATGGGAACTTCTTTAATATCTCGTTCTGCCATATAAAATGACCTTTCCGATAAATTAAGTGAACCCCGTTTAATGCCAAGTCTTGAGCCGAAATTCCTTCAGGCAGTTTCTGGCCTTCATCAAAAACAATAAGTGTATAGACCCCGCATCGGGGTCCGCTGTTGATAATGCTGCTCAAGCGCCGGATCGACTCATCACTAAAATTTGTTGGAAAATCCGCAATTACCAAAAATCTATACGGCTCAGCAAGTTCACCGGCCTGTTCGTTATATGCCTCTATAGTCTCAAACTCATTCCGCAAATATTTTTGGATAACATTTTCCATATGAGTTGTAAGTTCGGTAAGGCACCGCTGTATGTGCTCTCTGTCGGTCCATATTCGTCCCCCGACAAGCGATTTCTGATAATCCACGGCATGCATGAAACCAACAAAACTCTTCCCCAGACCGATTGGGTCAAAAATGTTAAAATGAACTTGTCCGGCCGGCACAGAAGTGAACAGCCGCGCCATCACGGCCTTGACAAGGTTGATTGCAGAATCTCTCGCCTTGTGCGAGGTTTGTATTAACAAGGAACAACGATTTGGAAAAGCTAATATCGCCGGCACCGTAACAGTTTCAAGGTCTTTGAAATCGGTCTCCATTAACTCTCTTACTGGCTCTGCGATTTGTTTCAAATCAAGCTCGATTTTCCCAAACCGTATCAATCGTCTGTGTATCTTGTCTGGGTCCCACTGTGACCATACGGGATTTTGCCAGTCATAAGATAATAACCGCTCAAGCTTTTCCGTTTCAGCGAGAAGCATCTTGATGGTATTTAGTCTGTCAAGCCAGTAATCTTTAAGCCGCTGCCTGACCGAGTTATCTTCACTTTCTATTTGTTCTGTTCTTTGAGCGAAGTTGTTCTCAATCTCGGCTAATTTCTTATCATAGTCTGCTTTATATGCTTTTTGTTTCTCATCTTTCTGCTGTTCAATCTTGGCAAGTTGTTTGCTAAAGCTCTCTTCCAGTTCGCTGTATGCCTGGTTATATTGTTGACTTGCCTTGTTAATTAAGGCCTTGTTTTTTCTTTCTGACGCCGCTTTCAGCTTCGCGTATTTTTCCGCAGCGGCTTCCTTTTCCTTCTGGTGTTGTTCCTTTGCTTGTAAAATATCGCGCTCAGTCCGTTCCAAAGAATCTTGAAGGTGTCTGTCCAGGACAGTATTAGCCGCCGCGATGGCATCGCTGATAATCTGAAAGCTGTGCATTATCTCCGATAAGGCCTTCTTGCGCAAAAACCTGCCGGAAAGTGTTAAAAGTACAATTAAAAGAAATAATCCGCCGGATAATATCAGGGCAAAATCCGAACCCTCCCAGGACATATTCCTGCCCATCAACCAGACAGTAAAAGCAAATATTATACAAATTAAAGTAGCAATTACATAACGGCTTGCATTAAGAAATATTTTTGGTAAAAACAGCTTGGGCAAGGCGACCAAGTGAAGTTCGACCTCTTGCTTCTGCTGCTGAAAAAATTCCATCGGATCCTGTTTCGTTTCGATTTCCGTCTCGGGGCCATTGCCTGGCTTCTCATCAATTGAAACATTGTAATGAGCAAGGATTTGTTCTGTACTTCCTTGCAATTCGTCAAGCACTGATTTTGCTGAGGATACAGACTCTCTAATTTCTGTCATATGCTTTTGACATCTTTTTGAATTTCCCTCTTCCACGACCCCTGCAATCATTATTTCATATTCATAATTCTCCTTAAAATGAGCCAGTTCACTCCTTGCATTCCCCGCGACCTCCTCTTTCTCATGTTTGGTTCGCGCTACAAGGCTCTGTTTTTGTGCGGCATACTCTTTCTGTATCTTTTCAGCTTGTTCCCGGGCGTTTCGCTCAAGCTCATCGATTTGACACTTGTAATTGTCATTAAGTTCCTCTTTTGCCTCTTTGTATGAACTCTCAACCCTTTTTTTCCTCGTGTGGTAATCAGATTCAATCTCCTCGACTATCGGCACAACGCAATCGGATGAAAGTTTAATTACATCACGTAATGCGGCCTCCTCCAAATCGGGATAACTTAAGCCACCCCGTAATGGTTCCTGCTTGAGATAGCCTTCTAACAAATCCATTGATCTCGTCGAAATTCCGTCAAAAGCGCATCAAAGAATAATGTTTATATCAAAAAATACCCACTTACTTAACACGCAGAACGTGAAGAAAAAGTCGGGCAGTTTAATCCTTAAGTTCAGAGCGAATGCGATTAAGTATGAGACCTATGTTGTCTAAGGCGGTTTCTGCCTTCTTGATTTCGGCAGATAATCGCATCACGAATTCCTCTTCAAATTCTCTGCCTTTCGCGTCCTTCCAGACTGCTTTGGTTTCTCCCCAGATGATATTCATATCCTGGGTAGCCCGCTTTATTCTCGCACTGCTCTCATAGACGCCCATACGCTATCTCGTTGGGATATCTTTCACCTGAACATGTTAATTTCTACACTGATTCACCTGGAGGTGTACGACCGACCAGCTTATCATCAGCATTAAAAACAGCTTCCACTGAATTATTTTTTAGGACAACTAACCAACCCTCCGGCAGTGACAGAATATCTTCTAGGGCGGGACAACTCTTCAAAAAGTCGGAGATTTTGCAGACTGAATAGCTGGCGGCCGCCTCCGCCTTAACAGGACCCGCATACCATTTAATCTCCGTATCTTCCGCGCCCGTCAAATTTTCAAGATAAATAAAATCACATTTTTCAATCGACCGGTCAAATACGAGACTGTCATCCTTGCAAAAGGATGATGTATCCTTCTTGTTCTCTTTGACTATTTCCAGTATCTCATCGCTGACTGTCAAATGCTTAAATTGATTAGGCGATGGTTTTTCAGTCCCAACCTCTAATGTCAAATCCTTCACCGGATGTCTCTGGCGTAACTCTCTACAGAGTTGTTCCATATCGGTTGATACCCGCTCCATATCATCTGCCGTTTTAGTGAAAGCCGGTATTTCGTCACCGGCATTTACCTTCACAGATACATCCGATCCGGCCGGTAAAGGTGCTGACAAACTCACGTACGATTCCAGCGCACAAATCATCTCATCGATTTGCGCCCTTCTGTTTGGCAGGTCTATTTGAATCAAATTTGACAGCGACTGCAGTGACCCCCGGCAGGTATAGCTCTCTTTTTCCAGCTTCGGTAGCCAGCTGAGAACCTTGTTAAATTTATCTTCCGCCTCATCAAAACGCCTTTGCGCGGCAGCCACGGCCTTCTTTTCATCCGGAAAGTAATGACCGGGCGATTTCTCGAACAACTGTTTTCGTTTCAGCTCAAGTTTTGCCCTCACAAGCTGCTCCTGTCGTATTCTTACCTCTTTTTTCCAGTAAGGACGGCGGTCATTTTTAAGCCAGTCAACTGTCCGCCGAATATCAAAATCCGCCTCGTCAAGAGCAACGGAAATTTTCCTGCCGAAATTGCAAAGAAATGTTCGCAGCTCTTTTAATGCCTCGATAGATTCTACTCGTGCAGAACGACTCATCGCAATACCTAACGCCTGCCAAGATAATCTTCAATGTGTCGGGCTTTTTGAGTTAAAAAAGGAATGTACTGCTTCGACAATTCCAAAAAACGGCTCAGCGTCTTTATTGACATATCAAACTCTTCTCTGAATTTCCGCTGTTCCTGGTCATCCCATGTCTGCTCAAGTTGATGTAGTTTCGCACGCACTCTGCCAACCAAAGTTTCAATTTCGCTAATAAAATGATTCAGCTCTTTTGCAAATCTTCTCAGTTCTTCAGGGTCAACATGGGCTTTTGGCATAATTTTTCGGATGAATTAAAGTTGTTAATAAAATTTTTTAGTATAACCTGAGATTTCCCATTTACACCTACTCAGCTACGCAGCTCAGCCTTATTTCTAATAGTGCATCAAGCCTGTCTCTTGAAAAATAAAGCTTATCTCATCCATGACTATTTTCCTTCAAAACAGCGGACATTTCCTTCATATTGACAGCTCCTTAAAAGAAGTATTATAACAGAAATATGTCTAATTAGCAAGGTATTATTTCTCGAAGGTAGTGTCAAGTATTATGTGTAAGTTTGATTTTTTGCCATTGAAGGAGTTGTGGCTTTTCAGCAAGAGGCTGTAGGAGTTGCCCATTTCAAAGCCCGTTTTTTCGCCTGATTTGCACCCCCATAATTACGATAGACTTCTGTTATGAGAAAGGTATGGAATTACAAAAGAAAAGGTATCGAGGGATGATGGGTCGGGTGGTACGAAAGCGGCAAGCGCAAAGCAACAGCCTTGCCAAGCAAGGCTCTGAGTAGTTCTTCGCCTTGGGTGCGGTGATGGTGAGAAGAAAACGCTAAAGAATTTCAGCAAAAGACGACAACATTTTGCAGTTCAGAAACGGCATAATTAATGAAAGGCATTGAGTTATTGTCAAGTTTCGCACTTTTCTGAAATGTAAAGATAGGTAAAATGGCCTGTGATTCGCTTTTAGGTTTTTTTGTGGCTTACGAGGATTTCTCCGAAAGTGGCATTAATTTAAGAAAGCCTCTCAGATGCCATTTTACCAAATTTAACGGCTGCAAGAAACTGCGAAAGTTAACTTATTGCCTTGGTATAATAATTGGCTGTGATGTTACTTTCTTGGATTCAATCGAGAGAATTTTTTGAAAAAATTTGAAGACCTATGCTTTTGGCATAAAAATAAAGGTGTTTTTGTAAAAAACCAGTAGTTTGGCTGGGATCGCCGTGGATTCAACCAAAAAGTAATTGAATGAAGCCGGGGATTTTGATATAATGTTTAAGATAGCATAAACATCAATTTCGGGAAGGAGTCCAACTATGAAAATAAAAATTATAACATTTATGATATTATAGTGCATAGCCGGGATAGCTAAAGCAACGATCATAGATATCACTGTAGCCACGGACAAAGAGAGCTATTTGTTAGGTGAAGAGGTTATAGTGTCTGTAACTGCATATAATCCGAATCCAGAGCCAGTTACGTTGACAGGAGGTTTTTATTTTGCTTCATACATAATGGATGGTATTTATGATTGGGTTGAAGGCCGTAGTGGTCCTCCGGTGATTATATATTTAACAATTGAGCCCGATGACTCTTTCACGTGGAATCTTACTCATGGTTCGTACGAAATGCAAGAATATCCTTTAGCCTTAGGAATCCATACGGTTGTGGGTCAAGTTTTAGCGGTCGAGCTTATTGGGGATGGAACAAGTGCGTCCTCTGAGTTTGAAGTTATTCCTGAACCTTCAACATTTTTGCTTCTTGTTATAGGGATAGTATTGGCCAATGCGAAACAACGTCATAAATTAGGTAAAAATAAAAACGGGTGAAAAAACCGCACGTCCGATTAGTAATTTAAGAAGGGAGTCGCTCATGTCTAAGAAAACTACGTCCTTACTGTTTATTTCATATTTTACTATTTTTTCTTCATTAGGCATCGCATCCGATTTGGTATATAAACCCGGGGAGTTGCTTGTAAGGTTTGCGCCAAAGCCGGATGGTAAACAGCGAACATTATCTGAGAAAAATGATTTTTTGGATTCTATTTACGGTGGAAATGTCAAACATTCATACAAAATCGTACCTGGCTTGACGTTGGTGAAGCTTCGAGAAAATCTCTCAGTTGAAGACGCTGTTCCAGCCTTTAAAGCCACCAGTGGAATTTTGTATGCTGAGCCCAACTACAAGATTAAGCTGCTTTCGACGTTTCCGAATGACCCGAATTTTAGCCAGCTCTGGGGTATGCACAATACGGGCCAGACCGGTGGCACAGAGGATGCCGATATTGATGCAATTGAGGCGTGGGATATTATCACAGATAGCAATATTATTGTTGCTGTCCTCGATACCGGTGTTGATTACACGCATCCGGATCTGGCTGACAATATCTGGGTCAATGAGGCAGAGTTGAATGGTACCCCTGGAGTTGACGACGATGAAAATGACTATATGGATGATGTTTATGGATGGTTTTTTTATTTGACTTTACGAGGCCGAAAATGGTAGAATTATAAGAGAAAGGAGCGAGTAAAATGGAACGAAAAATTAACGGGAGAGTCAAAGCGATTTTGCTGCAAGTATTTTTTGTGCTTACAGTTACATGTCAGGCCCCTGCCACGTTTGTGAATTGGAATTCTATTGAAGTCAACGATGTAGAGTACTACGTTCAGACGGACAAAGCCGTCTACAACCTTGGAGAAGATGTTGATTTTTTATACAGAGTTACCAATTTAAGAGATGAGGAATGGAGAATTGAGTGGGGCTTTCCTATATTTGATGTCATTGCAGAAGAAAAAGATGGAGAGAATTTCAATGAAATCTGGAATTGGAGTTGGGATAAGATTCATCCTATGGGACCTATGGTTGTTACTATAGGGCCGCAGGAATCCATAGAGCTTAATGAAGTTTGGCCGCAAATTGACCTGAATGGTTCGTTAGAGATTGAGGACCACACTCATGTTCCACCTGGATTATACAGAATATCAGGTGTGTGCCATCCAACTGATATAAGTATCCCTGTAGAAATTAGTATCATCCCGGAACCTTCTTCACTGGTAATATTTCTCACTGGCCTGTCCATTTTAATAACAAGGAAAAGAATCAAGCACGTCTAATCATTTAAACAAAAGGAGGCGGATAAAATGGTAACCGCCAAAAGAGAAAGATTCTCTATTTCAAATGTTCGTTCGTTCGAGTATTCTTTACATCCTTATTTGTGTGTCGGTAACCGCTGCTTCTGAAGAGTCTGATTTTTACTATTATTCCAGCGGGTATAAAA
>Ga0209636_10007244_pt1 | contig 11326 bp, 7 predicted proteins | sample DeeMarSWOR152_54_FD_187464 | JGI IMG/M metagenome (GOLD analysis project Ga0209636, IMG submission 187464) | Marine sediment microbial communities from White Oak River estuary, North Carolina - WOR-1-52-54 (SPAdes) (version 2) | ecosystem: Environmental > Aquatic > Marine > Intertidal zone >... | reverse complement strand
AAGCGTTTACGATCTCTTCATCTCAAAATTAGCGACGTGCCTTAATACGTCTGACACTACAGTCATTTGCCGACTTAGGGTCAAGCGACTAAAGTGTGGCATAACTTAATTTAGAAACGATACTAGTAGAGAATGATATTATCGTTAATGAGAATAGCCCAAATATTAATAGGCCCCCACCAGGAAGGTCAAGGCACAGAAGTGTATCCCTTTCGGGCAGGGTCCAAAAAGGATAACCTATTTGACCCTGATGGTCACCTACCTCCGGCTCGCTACCCGGTGGGAGCCTTTTTCTACCAAAATTAGTTACTATGTCTATCTTTGTCTTTTAAGGTCAATTATTGTTCACTTGAGTAATTACATTACTAAGCATAATAATCGTCCAGATGTAGAATGTCAAGTACTTAATAGTGCTTTTTTTAAATGACAGTGTTGATTCCCCTTCCCGATTTCATTGCTTGCTACATAGAAATTCCTAGTAAAAGTTCAGTACAATAAAACTGCTACTTTATTTATTTTATTTTTACGATATCTATCGTATTTTTACGAAAAATTAACACTAGAATACTAAAATTAATATAGGCAGCATGTAAGGATACTGACATGAGCGAAAAATCTATGGATAACATTGTATCTTTCTTGAAGAAAGTAATGCATCGGCGTAAATGTCGGTCCAGTCAACTAGCAGCAAGTATAGGTATCAGCCCCGCGGCAGTGAGTCGTTGGGTTTCAGGGAAGGATATACCCAATACTAATTCTTGCCTTAAATTAGCCGAATACAGCGGCGAACCAATTACTAAGGTCCTAGCACTGGCCGGCCATTTGAGTTGTGTAAATGATAATCAATCCGTAGATTGGCCTGAATTCCGCGAATATGCTCGTAAGAAATATTCAGGTTTGCTCGACGATGAAATTATTACCATGATCGAAGACTTGATTGAGAGTCGCATCATGAGAAGGTATAAAGGCAAACGAACATAACTTCTGACAATTTTGAGTCAGAAGTTATGTTACAAACTGACCTGCGTGAAACAACTGCGATCACAGAAACCAAAACAAACAGCTTTAAAGTAAGCAAAGAATAGTTTATCCAAATAGAAAAATCCCTGATTGATGACCGTAGGTATAGTATCAATACTATTGGACGAATAACCAGCTATCTTTAGCATACCCAAGACTTTATTATATCTGGCACTGCGGACTGTAAAACCAGTATAGTTCGCTTCTACAGCGTCTAAAAAGACCATCCAAGTATTGATCCGAAAGCAATTCCATAAAATCTGGGCAAATATAATATCTCCGCCCCTATTCTGGATAAAAAATAAGATGATTTCTCTTACCCCACATATTTCACTTAAGATAACAGCCACATGAACGATGCGAACAATGATTATATCATGCTATCGCTCACACCTTGTACAGACTTAATAGCCATGATCTACAGTCTGCATTTCTGATGGCATGAGCTGCTTGATCATTATGTTAATCGCCCTCTGATAAACAGGTTATCGAAACTAAGTATTTGTCTGCCAACTCTATATAAATATATCGCGGCAACAATAATGACAATATCAATGATTAGAGCCTGCGAAACAGAAGGCGAGAAAACATCACCGAAACAGCCTCCACAATACGCTTCCCCTTGGATGACCAAGCTCACGTTAGCAACCATAAAGCTTACTGCCATAAGCAAAGAGATAACAGCACTGACTCTGACTTGTATCCCAAGAATTAGGTATGAACCAATAATAAGCTCAACCCAAGGTAGCGCGAGTGCATAAGCCATAGCCATTAAATGCGGTAAAATATTATAACTTTCCACAATACCAACAAATTGTGAATGCATAGGCAATTTGGTAAAACCAGAGAATAGAAATATGAGACCGACAAGTATTCTTAGGAACACAGCGAGATACTGGTTTTTAAAAAGGCGATCATGCCATCCAGTATTTTTATTTTTCAATAGTACCCAACCTTTTTAGTTCTTTGTCGATGTAAATATATAGATCCTCTAATGTACCTGGATATTCCTGATATTCCTTGCCGTTAATAAAAACTGCAACATCATTAACCCCACGGTTAATTGCTTCGTCTTTTGCTTTACGAATTATTTCCGTGAACTTCCCGCTGTCAAGTGCTCCATTGAAAGTTTCCATATCAAGTCCAAAGTCTTGCACCATTTTTATCAACGCGGTCATATCTTCCGGTACGTTATGAATAATTCGATCGTGAAATTCCCAAAACTTGCCCTGCTCGCCAATAGCCTCAAGTGCTTCAGCCAATTTCTCAGAAAAACCTGAGGATGGATAGGGATGATAGACCATCATAATTTCGTCTGGATACTTATTATAGGCCTCTACAACCATAATTTCCTTTTCAATGCATACATGGCATCCGAAGTCAGGATACATGTCTATGGTAATAGGAGCATCCTGTTTTCCACGTTTCCAGGAAGCGACTGCCTTATTGTCTTCAGTAGCCTTAAGTTCATTCGTATCATTGATCCAAAATACACTACCGACCGCTACTATAACCAGGGTTATCATAGTCACACTGACTACGTATTTCCAAGTTCTCATTTACATATTATCTCCATTAGTATTGGCTCATAATTTGGTATAAAGAATCATTATATTATTTCCAAGACTTATTGCTTCAGATTAACCATACTACATAAATTTATTAGTCATATATGGTGCCATTTATGTTCTTGACTATGGGATCATAATTGCTGACCGAGAATCATAGTATAAGTAAAATAGAAGCTGCAATCGTATTCTGCCCGATTACAGCTTCCATTTGAAATGCACAAGTTAACAGATACCTTGGGAAATAACATTACAATCAACACCTATTACTGTATCAGTATCAGCGGATTAACAGCTCCTTGATTAATCCCAACTCTAGCCTCATCAAGTAAATTGAAGATTTTCTATGCGGGATGAATACTTTTTTACGTCTAAGATCTGTTGATTTTATTGTATCTGACAGTAAACGCATTGGTATTTGGAGTTAATTTGAAAATAAATCCATGCTAAGATATCGCTCGGCTCTATCTGGCAAAACAGTGACTACTTTTTGTTTCTTACCTCTTCTATTTGCTATCTTTAAAGCAGCAAACATGTTTGCACCGGAACTTATGCCAACCAGTAATCCGTATTTTCTAGAAAGATATCGTGCCATATCAATGGACTCTTCACTCCCAACCGTAATTACTTCATCAATATTATTCATGTCTACTATTTTAGGTATAAAACCGTCACCGATTCCCTGGATTTTATGCTCTCTTATCCTTACATCACTTCCACCAAACATAACAGCAGCCTCTTCGGGCTCAACTGCAACTCTTCTTAATGACGGGTAGGCTTTTCTAAGTACATTCGAAATCCCCATTAGTGTTCCTCCAGTACCCACACCAGCGACAACCGCATCTACCGAACCAATTTCTCGTAAAATCTCTCTTCCAGTCTTTTCTTGAGCCTTGATGTTGTTTATATTACTAAACTGCCTAGCTATAAACGTCCTAGGTCTCTTCGCAATCTCCTCTGCCTCCTCTATAGCTTCCTGAAGACTCCCACTCTTTGAGGTGAGGACTATCTCAGCTCCAAGGGCCTTTATAATTTGCATCCTCTCCCTACTCATATTCTCTGGCATCACGACAATCATTTTGTAACCTTTGATGGCCGCACACATGGCTAGGGAGATGCCCGTATTGCCACTGCTTGCTTCCACTATCGTATAGCCCTCTCTTAACTTGCCTTCTCTCTCTGCTGCCTCTATTATTTCTAGTGCAACCCTATCTTTAATACTTCCACTTGGATTTACACTTTCCAATTTGGCATATACACCATCCACTTTAATGAGAGGTGTATTTCCAATTGCCTTTAGTGTATTGAAGCGGTTATTATTCATTTTCAATTTTATCCTATTTACTAATACATAAATTATAATCATGGGGCATCTTCTCCAGATGTATTAAAAAGAAGATGCCCTCTAACAGAACACTAAATTATTCCGAAGTGTTCCGAATCAACCGATAAAACGACAAACCACAGTATTTTTACGTTGTTAAGATAGACTGTATAGGTTATCGCCCATGTTTGGTTTTTTATCTATAATTACCTAATTATAGGAAACAGTAACGACTATCCTATTTCTTAATGGTCTTCACTAAAAATTGAAAGCCTAATAATAACTTGACCTAATCCTTCTAAAAATTATAATCCCTGCTGCTATTACCACAACAGCTGCAATTATACCGCCTATTAGAGCCCAATTTGTACCTGATTCCGGTGCTGGTGGAACTGGCGGGCCTGGCGGAAGTAATGGCTCCGGTTTCTCAACTGGCTCGGTGGTTCCTGCTGGAGGCTTTTCCTGAGATGACGGTGGTGCAGAGACTTCCCCTGGAACCCCTGGCGCTGGTGGTGTTGGTGGCGGTGTCGTTTCTTGACCCGGGATTTCAACTAACGGGACCAAAATAGCAAAGCAAGTAAAATGCGTAACGGAGGCACTAATTGATTCATTAGTTGAATCAACATTGGAAGGCAATATGGACCACTCTTCGATAGAATCGTCAAAAAAGGCTAGAACTAAATCATTTTCGTCTATACCATCAGGTATATCTGAAGAGTTATAGTGAAATGTTATCACTATTGGTGGATTAAAAGTAGCCCCGCTGGGTTCCAAATTAACAGGCATATATATGGTAGTATAATCTTCCGGTGCTGGCGGAGGCATTGATTCAACTTCCGCAGTCAGACTGGTGATCCGGCTACCGCCCTGACTCCTTGCCATGGTTCCAGCCCTAATACTGATTTCAAACCTACCTTTCGGTAATTCAGCCGATATATTTATTGTTTCCTGAATCTCGCCTGAGCTGCTAATCGGTATGTTATAGGTATCTCCAAGAATAATACTCTGGAGAGTAATTGGCTGTTCGGGTGGCCCACTTGGAGGTGGTGGCTCGGGACTCGTTATCGTCACCGTGAGGTTTAGCTGTGTAACATCACCACTTTCCCATTTATATGTCTGATCAGCTTTAACTCCATTTATATAGAAGGATACCGTTGGATTACCTTCAATATCACCCTGGACGACAAGCTTTACCCCCAAATTTTCACTACCATATTTGCCGACCTCAGAAATAATAATAGGATTACCCTGTAAACCAAGCGTTACGCCCTCACATCTGCCTTCTACCACAGTTCCAATTGGTGCTGGCTCCCCATTAACTGTAATATTGCCATAAAAAGCGTGAGGTATAGGTGGTATCTGAGCCATTACCGGACCTGTGAAAAGCGTTGCTATACTTACTAAAATGATTGCAATTGTGAGTAGCCGCACTTTAAAAATTCTTTCTTTCATCATTTCTTCTTTCTTTTAACCCCCCGTTACATATTCATTATTTATAAAGCTAAATGATTTCTATTCTTCAAATAAAATGTATTCTGTTAAGTACATGATAAAATTTCTCTAACCACACTAAAAAACGATTATAATTAATTATAACAGAAAAGGTATTAATTTACTGTAATTATTATGTCCGCACAGGGACATTATAATCAAATTCTACGCTTTTGTCAATAGTAAAAAATAAACATTTTTCAAGTGAATTATAACTTTAAAAGTAACGGCATAAACGTTAATTTTATACGTAAAAATCCATCTATAGCCATTGACAAAACTTCTAATTAGTATTATCATTTGTGCGTATAGGGACATTGAAATATCCAAATATAAAGCAGTTAATTCCCATTCATATAAAGGAATTTCTATCGAATGAAGAACTGGATTTCTAAAAAACGTTTACTCCACTCAGTTGTCATTACCACGTTAATAATAATCCCATTACTTTTTCCTATGGAAAAGGTTGAAGCTGGTTGAGGAGATCCCACGCTGACCGTGCATGTCAGCCCTGAGAGTGTAGGCTCTGTTAAAGTCAATGGTATTGACTATTCTGTCCAACTAAGCTTCGAGCAAAATACTGTTGTGACTTTAGAGGCTGTACCAGCAGAGGGATATCAGTTTGCCAGTTGGACTGGTTCTTTGAGCGGTAACACAAATCCTGTAGAACTAACAATGAATTGCTCTAAAATAGTAACCGCTAATTTCTTGACTTTGTCCAATTTAAATTCTATAGGCAATTTCGTTTGGAAGGATATCGATGCGGACGGTATTCAGGATTCTGGAGAAGTCGGGATAGATGGAGTTACTGTAAAACTATACGATTTAGAAAACAATTTGGTTGATACCAAGATTACTTCGGGTGGTGGATTCTACAATTTCAGCGATCTGGAACCCGGTAAATACTATCTGGAATTTATCGATTATAGTGGCAATTACGTCTTCAGTCCAGCAAATCAGGGAAGCAATGACCGAATCGATTCGGATACGGATCTAACAGGTCGTACTAATATTGTCAACCTCTATAATGGGAAAATGGATATGACTTGCGATGCTGGGCTTTACCGACCCAGTACTCTGACTTATACGATACGTCTTTCATCAGGATGGAATTTGATATCGCTGCCACTAATACCCGACATAACCGATCCAACAGCTGCGTTTGCCGGTGTCGATTTTGGTACCGTATATCAGTACCGACACCCTGATGGTCCTACTCCAACTGGCTGGGTATGGTATGTCAATGGAGGTACCCCACAAAACGGTTTTAAATGGGGGGAGGAGACTGGTTACTGGATTAGCAGGGGTAGCCCCGCTGACAACCTGGTATTCGATGGCGAGGAGCTCAATTCCAATACGATTTTGCCGATAAACTACTATGTATACGACAAGTGGAACCTGATTGGCTTCAAATCAACAACTCCTAAGCTACCATCAGAATATTTAGCCAGTATAGAGGGCAAGTATGCCATGATTTACGGATATAAAGATGGTAGTTTCTTTATCGTCGGTACAGAGGGTCATGAACTAATGCAGCCGGGACAAGGATACTGGATCTACATCCTTGAGCCAGGTACTATTTCGCCACCCATTGAACAAATAATAAGCAACATAACAACGGAAGAGGCATATGACATGATGAATGGTTATCCGGACAATTCCGGACTTGTCATTCTTGATGTACGTACTCAATCAGAATACGATAGCGGCCATATAGAAAATGCGGTTCACCTCGACTACTATTCGGCAACCTTTGATGAAGACTTAGGTAATTTATGCAAGACATATACATATATTGTATACTGCCGATCTGGAACACGATCAGGATGGGCACTAGACCTCATGGAAAACTTGGGATTTCGAAAAGTATATAACATGGAGGGTGGTATCCTACAGTGGATAGCCGATGGCTACGAATTAGCAAGTTAGCTATGGCTATACCTAGCGGTTGCTTTAAGTAATAACAAGTAAGGATATTTGAACTCAATCAAGATTAGCCACAAAGACGGTTTCTTGAGTTTGCGGCTCGATATAATATACTTCGTTACCAATTATTGCTGAATTAATAGCATGAATAGCGCCATACGGTATCTTTTTCTCATTGAATAACGAATTATATTCATTATAACCGATAACCTCAAAGGATAATATATAGCCTTGTTGTAATGCCCTATCCTGTAACTCTATTGCATAATCATCACAGTCAAACTTTTTAATATTATTACCCACCCGATCTACTACATCGAAGTGTATATCGATAAATTTAACGTCATTGAGCCACTGTTTCAGTTCGACTAAGCTTTCAAAATAATCAAGCGACCTCGGCACCTCTATTTCCTCAACTATAATCTTATCAATAGGCTCATATACGACTGTTTCAACCGGCTCATAAACCACTGTCTCTATCACCCTCTCAACAGGTGTATAGACAACTTTCTCGACGATTCTATCAACAGTAACTAATTCATATTTTACGACGACCTGTGGTTCGTAGTATTTTTGACCAAGGTAACCGCCGGCACATATCAACATAGTCCCTAGCACCAGAAAAATTAGCGTACTAAGAACCCTGATAATTCTGCCTCTAGTTAATGAGGTTAAAAATTCTGTCGGAAATCTCATCTCAAATAATTAGCTTATGCGTGTAATGTATCCATCCATACTTCTAGACAGTCTGCCCTTAGACAGATCCTAAGCAAAATTAACACGATTTATCCCTGATGACATGAAAGTTAATACCCATATTAAGTTAGGGATAAATTACAAATTACCCAAGAGATATCACTTCGCGTAGTGATCTTAATAACGCGAAAAAAACAAATATAATAAAGGTGCTTGCATACAAGCACCCCCTCTCCTACTACAGTTCCAGTTAAAACCATTAATTTACTACGAGAGCGCTAACATAAGTGACATCCCTCCCGGGTTTATTCATACTCGGTAGTGACATCCAGAAACATACCGGCCTCATATATTTGTGGAGGTTAATCAAAGCTCGAAGCACACTGATACATTCTATCTGCCGCTGACGAAATAAGGAACGAAGACATAAGATAAACTGGTTACACTAGATAGACGAGGGATACTAAAGCAAACTTCTATATAACTAGGTGTAAATAGTAGCTAAAATCAAATAGAATCAATTTTCTCAGAGGCAACAGTGGTTTAGCAACCAACACGAAACTCTGCTTGATATGTAGTTTGCGCGTCAGTAAATACCCTGGAGAGCCAATTATCACTCACAAGAAGGTTTATAAAGATGAGCTTATCCTTCGGTCGGCAAGCATATATGTTATTAAATGCCATGATGGTGGATCGTATACAAGTGAAGACCGCCGGTGTCCAGCTGACGATTGGAAAGTCTTTAACCATAAAAATTAAGTGATTAATAATAGCATTACAGCCAAGATGTAACGTTACTTACTAATCCAAACGATATCTACCTTATCAGTAACAACGTGGCTGATTGCTACCTAACAGTGCTTTTTGAAGAATATCCTAACGGCCCTACACAAATGCTATACCGCACCTGGAAAAGCCTTTGTTCAGAAGGTTAATTGAGAAGCTGGCAATAAGTAAGGGTTTAAAGTCTTGATCATAGCCACGGAGATTATACTCGAACTAGGGGTTGCCAGAAGTAATAAAAAGATAATTTATAATTTTTCCTCAGGGTATTGACATATCAATATTATGGTGTTAATCTGTCCGTGGAGGGACGTAATCTGAACGTATAGGACCATCTTACTTCGAGCTCAGTCTGGGAGGTGGTGCGTATGAGTAGTGGCGTTAAAACCACTGAGCTTGCATGAACAAACGATTTAATTGAATAGAAGCAAAACAGCAAAGTGGTTGCCGGGATAAAAGAATAATAATTGGTCGTTTGCTTGTGATTAAAGTGTAGAGATATGTTGCGGAAGAAGGGAGGAAAAGTAAGATGGGGAAAACAGGCAAAATCGGAAGACATATTATAATTGCGGTGCTGTTGGCACTGAGTTTGAGCCTGACGACAACAGTACCGGCTGCAGCAACTACTGACGTTATTGAGGTAAGTCAGCCAGTACAGGTAACATCCAACGCGTACTATGAACGAGGTCAGTCTATTACTTATGATGGGACCAGTTACTGGCTTTTCTACGGCAGATCAGCTAGCGTGACCGGGAATTACCAGTCCGGAAATCCTGATCTTCACGATTACTGCATCTATTACAAGAAAGCGGGTACCCTTGCTGGCTTGGCGGCAGACCTGGAGACAGCGGTGACGGGCACACATAACAACCAACTATATCTAGGGGAGACCGACGCTGCCTACTTCAATGGAGAAGTATGGGTTTTTGCCTCATATGATACTGGCTCCAGCTGCGATCTTTATGCCTGGCATACTACGGATGGCGGCTCATGGACGGAAACCGGTCCTATTGTCACTAATCTGCCTGTCGGAGCAGCACATTTTGCGTCAACTACCTACGGTGGCGAACTGTGGATTGCCTATCAGATTGGTAACCAGTGGAAAACTAAGCATTATGACGGATCCACCTGGAGTGAAGAATCAGACCTCGTCAGCGGCTACGGTACCGGCAAGTTTTACGTAGAAGGTTCCGGCTTATATTTCGCTGTGGCGCAGAAGACCAGCATTTCCATTTACCAATACAGCCTAGGCGTCTGGAGTGAAATGGCCAGTAAAGCCGTAACAACTGAATATGCCTATGATGCCGCACTGTTCAAGAAAGGGAGCATATATATGTTCGTCTACGCCCCTCTGCCCACCGATTGGTCGTACCAGTGGATAAAGGGGTACGTGGGCACTTCTTTAAGCACCATATTCTCTAGCGGTACCGAAGTTATGACTTCCGCCGCCGAGTATGGCGGCAACACATGGGTAGAAATGTGGCCGATTGGCTTTACCGACATTGAAGGAAACAGCTATCTATTTTATACTTCAGAGCGTAATCCCGTCAACCCAGCGTCCGAAATAACCGGCAATATCTGGTACCTCCCGGTTACATGGGATTTAACCAATGACCATTTTACTTACGTCAAGAATGCGATTGAAGCCGCCACCAGTACAACCATCAACGTGGCACCGGGGGTATATCCGGAAGGACAATGTACTATCAACAGCGACATTTCCATCGTCGGTAATCTTATGGATAAGCCCGTCATACAGCCGTTCGCAAACATTACTGGAGATAGTTCCAGTAATGCCTGGTTCCTCGTTTCGGCAGGAATCACGTTCTCCCTAAGTAACGTGGTGCTGGATGGCAACGATTTTCTCGTATATCAAGCCATCCGCTCGCATGGCTATACTACCATTGACAATGTAGATCTCCGCACCATTCAGGGTAGCATCAGTGGCTCGCCATATAGAGGCATCGGGATTTCCTGTTTCGGCGGCACGGTTCCGGGCGGTGGGGGTAGCGACAGCCACGGAGCAGGGGGCGCTCCTAGCACTTTGAGCGTCATCGGAAGCACTTTTGAACAGATGGGTCGCATTGGCATATTGGTGAAAGGAACAGAATCGACCGCCCAGATCTTCAGTTGCTTCTTCGCCGGTAAAGGTAATGGTGATTGGCTCGACTATGCTTGCGAAGCTGGAGCGGGTGGAACGATGTCAGTTAAGCACTGTGAAATGATGAATTGCACAGGCGTTGCGTCGGTCGATGGCTCCACCTCGGCGGGAATACTTGTTACTACTTATTGGGGAGATGGAACAAAAGCTACTATTGTCAATAACGAAATACATAACAACACCTATGGCATAGCAGTTGGCTATGACGAAGATGATACCAGCGTTGTGACGGCTCATTGCAATAATATAGTGGGAAATACTTCTTCTGGCATAGATTCAACGGCGCAACAAGTTGATGCCGAGAACAACTGGTGGGGGCATTATACCGGTCCGAGCGGTGAAGGCCCGGGGTCAGGT
>Ga0209636_10007242_pt1 | contig 11328 bp, 12 predicted proteins | sample DeeMarSWOR152_54_FD_187464 | JGI IMG/M metagenome (GOLD analysis project Ga0209636, IMG submission 187464) | Marine sediment microbial communities from White Oak River estuary, North Carolina - WOR-1-52-54 (SPAdes) (version 2) | ecosystem: Environmental > Aquatic > Marine > Intertidal zone >... | reverse complement strand
CGACCACTCGATGTAGGTGTTCAAGCCCAAAGCTTTCTTGAATTCGACGACAGCCGGGACGATCTCCGAGCTGGGTGTCCCTGGATAAGAGGTCACGACCTGACATCCAGCTTCAACCAGCCCGCGGGCTATGGCCACGTTACCCAGGAGAACCTGCATCATCTTGGGTCTCATCTTCTTGTTCATTCCTGACAATTTCTTATCAGCTCTTTCATCGTGTCCTGTACGCCACAGCTGATTATCATGTTCTGGCCAATGAGACCATCCCAGTATGCCAAAATCACCTCAAAAATGCGAGAAAAAAAATGACGGTTTTTGACATCGAAATTTTCCTATGCTATAAGTCTCAATTGAGAAATTGAAGCGATATATCACTCGGACGAGCCCGAGCAGGGATGGTCAAAAAGGCACGCTTTCGTCCCTGATCTTGAGGCATATTCGCGCAATCCCCAAAGCTATCTCAAGCCGGAGGAAGGATGATTAAACAAATCAGCCATCTTGGAATAGCCGTCAAAGACCTTGAGGAAGCCAGGAAGTTTTATCGCAGGGTTTTTCAGTTGGAATCCTCTGATCCTATCATCGGAGGCGATGGGACGATCAAGGTCAGCCTGGTTCCTGTGGGTGAAGTCCTGATCGAGCTCCTTCAACCGATCGGAGATCGAGGAGTCATGGCCAAATTCCTTGAAAAGCGCGGAGAGGGTTTCCACCACATCTGTTATGAAGTCGATAATATCCGGGCCGAGATCGCCTCGATCAAGAAAGCTGGGATAGAGGTCTTGGGTGAGCCTAAACCCGGAGCCGAGGGCTTGAGTGCGTTCCTCCATCCCCGGGACACCCATGGCCTTCTCGTCGAATTGGTCGAAAAAAAAGGGGGGGAAATCAGTCCTGAACCTTAAATCCTGGAGGGTGAAAGATGGACTTCGAATTCACTGAAGAACAGAGAATGTTCCGGGATATGGCCAGAAGATTCGCAGAGCAGGAGATTCTCCCTCTCGTCAAAGACAGCGTGCGCCAGGAGACATTTGATCCTGGGATCATAAAAAAAATGGCCGCCCAAGGACTTCTGGCTCCGCATCTTCCCCAGGAATATGGAGGATTGGGGCTGGATTACCTGACCTCGTCTCTCATCTGGGAAAATCTCTGTTGGGCGAGCCTGGCCATCACCCAAGCGGCCGCAAGCGGGCCGATCCAGCCGGCCACCAACCTCCTGGACGCTGGGACCGAGGAACAGAAGAAAAAATTCCTCCCGTCGGTCTGTAAAGGAGAGAAGATCATGTCCGGGGCTGTAGTCGAACCCAGCGCGGGCAGCGATTCCTCGATGATCGAGACCTCTGGGGTTCGCAGCGGTAATAAGTGGATCATCAACGGCACCAAAATCTTCATCACCAACGGCGAGATCGCTGATGTTATCCTCTTCATCGCGCAGACGGATAAAAGTCAAGGGCTCAAGGGCCTTGCCTCGTTCATCGTTGAAAAAGGGACACCCGGACTCTCGAGCACACCTCAAAAGGGAAAAATAAGCTGGAGGGGGGGAAGTGAGGGCACTTTAAGGTTTACCGACATGCAACTCCCCCTTGAAAACCAGGTCGGAGAGATCGGGAGGGCGCTGAGGGATGCTCTCCGTGGGATTGACACAGCCCGTCTTTTTCTGGCTGCCGGTGCGGTCGGACTGGCCCAGAGCTGTCTGGAGGCGAGCCTCAAGTATGCCCGAGAGCGCGTCCAGTTTGGCAAGCCCATAGGCGGCCACCAGCTCATCCAGGAGATTATCGCCGAGATGGCCACCCGGATAGAAGCCTCACGGTGGCTCACCTACAGGGCTGCTGACCTCAAGAGCCGGGGTGTGCGCCATATCAAAGAGATGTCCTACGCCAAGTATTTTGCAACAGAGACAGCTCTCTGGGTTGCTTCCCAAGCCGTCAAGATTCACGGCTCCTTCGGCACCATCGACGACTATCCCGTGGGGCATCACTACCAGGATGCCATTACGGCCACCATCCTGGGTGGAACAGCCCAGATGCACCAGCTGACGATCGGACAGCAGCTTCTCGAGATGGCGGCCTTCCGGTAAGAAAGGACATTCAGTGACGAGCCCCTTCGATGCGATCATTGTCGGAGCCGGCCCGGCCGGCTGTTCCTGCGGCTACACCTTGGCTAAGAGCGGACTGAAAACTCTGATCATAGAGAGGGGGAAATTCCCAGGGGCCAAGAACATGTGGGGCGGGGCTTATTACGGTCCGAGCCTGAACCAGTTGTTTCCCCGATTCTGGGAGGAAGCTCCGGTCGAGCGATCCATCCATCGCCATAAATTTTCCTTCTTCACCGCAGACTCCTCGTTATCTACAGAATTCACAACAAAAGCATTCGAAGGGCCTCCCTATCAAGGATTCTCTGTCTTGCGTTCTCGGTTCGACCGCTGGCTGGCTTCGAAGGCCGAGAAGGCCGGGGCCATCGTGGCTTCAGGACTTAAGGCTGATGACCTCCTCTGGGACGGGCAACGAATTTCTGGAATCAGGGCCGGGGGAGATGAGCTGCCAGCCAATGTCGTTGTTGCCTGTGATGGTGTCAACTCCTTCCTGGCCGAGAAAGCCGGTCTTCGAAAAAAACTCTCGTCTCGAGACCTTAAACAAGGAGTGAAGGAGGTCATTCAACTCCCCAGGGCGACCATCGAACAAAGATTCGGCTTAACCGAAGACCAGGGACTTGCTTGGGAATTTATCGGAACATTCACCCGGGGACTGCCAGGCGGAGCGTTCCTGTACACCAACAAAGACACTTTATCCTTGGGGGTGGTCATCCAGCTCAGTGCACTCTCCGACAGTCGGACCAGGGCCGACGATCTTCTCGAGGAGTTCAAACACCATCCAGCCATCGAAAACTTGCTGGTTGATGGCCAGTTGGTCGAATACTCATCGCACCTGATTCCAGTGGCTGGGAAGGCGATGATGCCCAAACTGTTTACCGATGGTTTTTTGGTCGCCGGCGATGCCGCTGCCTTCTGTCTGGCCACCGGGTTGATCCTGGAGGGAGCCGGCTTCGCCTTCGCATCTGGTCTCGCTGCAGCCGAGACTGTGATCCAAGCCAAACAAAAAGGGGACTTTTCTGAAAAGTCTCTTTCCGCTTACGCCGAGAAGCTGAGACAGAGCTTTGTCCAAAAAGATTTGGAAACATTTAAAAAGGCCCCTCGGGCCCTGGAAAATCCGCGCTTGTACAGACAGTATCCCGAGCTTGCCTGCGAGCTGGCGAAAAAAATCTTCACCCACGATGGCCAACCACGAAGAAAAGTCTGGAATTTGCTCAGGCAATCGATGAAGAACAAAGTCTCTCTCTGGCAAATCCTGCGGGATCTAATCCAGATCAAGGGATCCCTATGAACCACAAAAGCATCGAGGATAAGCTGGCCGTCAATAAGTATGATCTGGACGAAGAGGTCCACATCCGCCTCAAGGATGAGATCTGCAAGGAATGCGAACACAGGCCCTGTGTCTCTGTCTGTCCCGCCGACTGTTTCAAGCTCAAGGAAGACAAGCTTAGCTTTGCTTACGAGGGCTGCCTCGAATGCGGCAGCTGCCGTATCGTCTGTCCGGGAAATGCTGTAGACTGGGCCCTGCCTAGGGGCGGCTTAGGGATCTGTTATCAATACGGCTAGGAAAAAACTCAGATGCACATCATCGTCTGTGTGAAGGAAATACAAGATCCAGAGATCCCTCCATCCAAATTCAAGCTGGATGAAGAGGCCAAGCGGGTCATCCCTCCCGAGGGTATCCCCACTGTGATGAGTCCTTACGATGAACAGGCTGTCGAGCTGGCTTTGAGGCTGAGGGATGAGCAGGGAGGAAAAATAACTCTATTCACGGTTGGACCCGAGTCCGTCTCCCGCATCGTCAAGCACGGCCTGGCCATGGGCGCAGACGAGGGCATCATCCTCGAGGACAAGGCCTTCGAAGGTTCGGACAGTTTTGCTGTGGCTTACCTGCTGGGTAAGGCTATAGAGAGGATTGGTAATTATGACCTGATCCTGTGCGGCCGAGAGGCGGCTGATTGGGGCGAGGGCTTAGTCGGCAGTCTCCTCGCCGAAGCTCTCGGCCTCCCCTTGGTCACTCTAGCTGAATCCGTCGAAGTTTCAGGGAACAGACTGCACGTCAAACGGGTCACCCTCGACGGCTATCAGGTCTTCAGCGTCCCCATCCCGGCAGTGGTCACGGTCAGCAACGAGGTCGGACGGCCCCGGCTCCCCACAGGCTGGGGGATCATCTCAGCTTCCCAGAAGTCCCTTCCAACCTGGAACGCCGAAGAGATTGAGGCGGAGGTGTCGCGTTTGGGCGCAGGCGCGGCCCGAAAAAAATTCGTCAAGCTCTTTGTACCCGAGCGAAAGCGAACCTGTGAAATCATCGAAGGAGAAACGGTCGCTGAAGCCTCGGCGAAGTTGGTTAAGAGAATGGTCGAGTCTGGAATGATTTAGATCAGGTTCAGACAGAGGTTTTGATGGCAGACTTTGAAGGAGTTTTGATCTGTGGAGAGTTCAGCGAAGGACATATCTCTACAGTGACCAAGGAGCTGCTTAGAACGGGCAGGACTCTTGGTGATCAGCTCAAACAGCCTGTAAGCTTACTGCTGGTGGGGCAGGATGTCGGGGACTCTGCTCAGGAAGCCATCGCTCACGGGGCGGATAAAGTCTATCTCGTCAAAGATAATCCGTTCTCGAAGTCCCTGCCTGAACGGTACCTAGGTATTGTGATCGAGGTCACCAAGGAAGTTGAACCTTCGATCATCCTGTTCGGTCACACAGACATGGGCCGCGATCTTGCCCCTCGCCTAGCTGCCAGGCTAAATGCTCCTGTGAGTTTGAATTGTGTTGAGCTGTCCTTAGATCCAGAGACCCACAACCTTCTTCAAACCAAACCGGTTTACGGGGGGAATGCTTTGGCCGTCTGGGCCTCTGTCTCCGAAGAGCCTGGAGTGGTGACCATGCGGCCGAGAGCTTCAACTCCAGCTGAACCTGATGTATCTAGGGAGGGGCATATCATCCCTGTCAAGACCGAAGTGGAAGGCATCCAAACTAAGGGTGAGCTTCTGGAGACTGTAAAGGAAGAGGTCAAGGGGATTAAGCTCGAAGAGGCCAAGGTGATCGTGGCCGGAGGTGGGGGGATCGGCGGCCGCGAGGGATTCGAGATGCTCGGTGAATTGGCTCGGGTCCTGGGCGGTGCAGTGGGAATCACCCGTGTCCCACGCGATGAGGGCTGGATGCCTTCATCACAAGAAATTGGACAGACCGGCCACATCGTGAGTCCTGACCTGTATATTGCTGTTGGCATTTCTGGGGCTCCTCAGCATCTAGCTGGATGTTCTGGAGCCAAAAAAATCGTCGCCATAAACAAGGATCCCCAAGCCCACATCTTCCAGGAAGCCGATATCGGGATTGTGGGAGACTACAGAGAAGTCATCCCCATCCTCATCGAACAGTGCAGGGATCGGCTTAAAACCTGACGCTTTCCAGCTTTAAGTCTAATTCCGAATTTATCCTTGACATCCCGGAAAAAAATCTTTAAAATTAAAACACTCTTATAGGAGTGTTATATGAGTGTAAGGAAAAGGAAACGGGCGGACAGCAAAGTGACCATTAAAATTCCCGGACCATTGTATAACCGGATATCAAAAATCGTTGCTGGAAGTGGGTTCAACTCAGTCACCGATTTTATCGTCTATGTCTTGCGTGACCTGGTTTCTACCAGAGAGGAAATCGTCACTTCCAGAAAAATCGAAGATCCCAGCCTGAGTAAGGAAGAAATAGAAGCCATCCGAAAACGTCTAAAGTCGTTGGGATACTTTTAATCTATCCTTTCAAAGCGCTTCTATTCATCCGGAATCGTGATAAACGGAGGAAACCATGTCTTCGAAACTCGTCCCTCCTCATGGAGGCCAAATCAAGCCCTTAATTCTAGAGGGGGAAGAACTCGACCTGGAAAGAGAGAGAGCCAGATCGCTGCCCGTTGTTCGTCTCACCTCTCGTGAGACTTCTGACCTGATCATGATGGCCACCGGGGCCTTCAGTCCGTTGGAGGGCTTCATGGGAAAGGAGGATTACGAAGGCGTTGTCGATGATATGCATATGGCTGATGGTACCCTCTGGCCTGTCCCGATCACCCTCTCTGCCTCAGAGGAACAGGCCCGCACTCTTCCGATAAACTCTGAGGTGGCCTTGGTCGATGATGAAAGCGGTGAATTGATGGGCCAGATGAAGGTAGTCGAAAAATATTCTTACGACAAGAGTCAGGAGGCCAAGAATGTCTTCCGCACCCAAGACGAGGCCCATCCGGGTGTGGCCAAGCTTCTGGCTCAAGAAGAGATTCTGCTCGCTGGCCCGGTGAAAGCTTTCAGTGAAGGCCCTTATCCCCGACTCTACGGAAGCCATTACGGCCGCCCTGAGGATACCCGGAGGATTTTCGAGGAACGCGGATGGAAGACAGTGGCTGCTTTTCAGACTCGAAACCCGATCCACCGAAGCCATGAATACTGCACAAAAATCGCCCTAGAAGTCAGCGACGGCCTTCTGATCCACCCTCTGGTGGGAAAACTCAAAGAGGACGACATCCCCGCTGAAGTGCGGATGAAATGTTATCAGGTGCTGATGGAAAACTACTATCCCCGAGACAGAGTGGTCCTTAAAGTGTATCCGATGGAAATGCGGTATGGGGGCCCCAGGGAAGCCATTTTACATGCCATATTCAGACAGAACTACGGATGCAGCCATCTGATTGTCGGCCGCGATCATGCCGGGGTCGGCAGCTATTACGGGCCGTTTGATGCGCAAACGATATTCGACGAAATTAACGAAGGGGAACTGCACCTGAAGCCTCTTAAAATCGATTGGACTTTTTGGTGCTGCAAATGTGATGGGATGGCCTCGATGAAAACATGCCCCCATCAGAAAGACGACCGGGTGCTCATCAGCGGCACTCAGCTCAGAAAACTTTTGGCCGAAGGAAAAATGCCTCCAAAAGAATTCAGCCGGCCAGAGGTGATCCAGATCTTAATGGATTATTACAAAAACCTGAACAATAGCCGATGAAAGCCACAACCGGACAGGGAGTTATCCTATGACAGAACAAAAAGCAAAAAACATCACCTGGCACAAAAGCTTAATCAGCCAGCAGGATCGGGAAGGACTTCTCAACCAGAAGGGTGTAGTCATCTGGTTTACAGGTCTGCCGAGCTCGGGAAAATCGACCATCGCCCATGCCGTTGAGGAAGAACTATTCAAGCGAGGGCATCTATGTTATGTCCTGGATGGTGATAATATCCGTCACGGTCTGAATAAGAATCTTGGATTTTCACCGGAGGATAGAGAGGAGAACATCCGCCGGATAGGAGAAGTGGCTAAACTCTTCGCCACGGCCGGCTTAATCACCATGACGGCCTTCATTTCTCCTTACAGGAGCGACCGGGATAAGGCTCGACAGCTGTTGGAGGAGGGGGAATTTATCGAGGCTTTTGTTAAAGTCTCTTTAGATGAGGCCGAGCAGAGAGACCCCAAAGGGCTGTATAAGAAAGCACGCGCCGGAGAAATAAAGGAGTTCACCGGTATCTCAGCCCCATATGAAGAGCCTTTGAGTCCTGAACTGATTATTGATACGGATAAACTGGATTTGGAGAGTAGCCGTGATTTGGTGATTCAATATTTAGGAAGAAATAACATCATCAACAAAAATAGACTATAAGATAGAAGCCGAAATAAGAAGTCAGTACATTCTAGTGTCCCGTCTCGTAAGTCTCTTTTCAAAGTCCCCTGCAAAGACGGGACACTTCCAGGGGGGAGTCAAGCTCCCCCCTCGGCGCTTCGCTTCGCTGCGCTGACCCCCTGAGGGGAACGACGCCGTCCCCCTCAAACTCCCCCGCGGTGGCGCGTCTTCAGGGATCTTTCCAAAGCCAAGTTATTTATGAGACGCACCACTAGTACTAGCCTTATTAATTTCGCTTTAGCCCACAGTTCAAGCCAAGTTTTTTATAAGCCAATGACTCCCTAAAATTCTTTCTTGACAATCCAAAACTCCTGGGCTATATTTAGAGTACTATAAGAGTGCTATAAGAGTGTAAAACAGGGGTGAATGAGGTGACTCATGAGAAAAACATCGATGTTTTTATGGACCTTCTTTTTTATGCTTTGGGCCTGTCAAGGAGAAAAGCCTGTTGGCAGAACCGATGAAGTCACTCTGACGCTAGGGGCTTACACAGTTCCCAAAGAAGTTTACCAGAAAGAAATTATCCCTGCCTTCCAGAAATACTGGCTGGAAAAAACTGGGCAGTCCGTCAAATTCGAGGAATCCTACATCGCATCAGGGGCCCAGTCCCGGGCCATCGCTGCAGGATTCGAGGCGGATATCGCCGCTCTTTCCCTGGAACAAGATGTGGAGAGACTGCGTGAAAATGGGCTTATCACCCATGCCTGGAAATCCAGAAAACATAATGGATTTGTCACTCGTTCCGTTGTGGTGATTGCTTACAGGGCAGGCAATCCAAAAAACATTAAAGACTGGACAGATCTTGCCAGAGAGGGCATCTCTGTCCTGTACCCAAGCCCTAAGACCTCGGGAGGGGCAATGTGGGATGTCAATGCCATCTACGGTGCAGGTCTCAAACTCAGCCAGGTCGAGAAAGGATACCAGGACAGCGAGTTCGCCAAACAATTGCTCAAATCTATCCAGAAGAATGTCAAGGTTATGGACAAGTCCGGGCGGGCTTCTGTCACTACCTTTGAAAACGGAGTTGGCGACGCTATAGTCACTTACGAGAACGAGGTTCTACTCAGGCAGATGCATGGGCGCAAAATGCCGTACGTGATTCCTTCGGCCACCATCCTTATCGAGAATCCGATCGCTCTGATCGACCAAAATGTCGACAAGCACCAAAACAGGGAAGTGACAAAAGCTTTCATCGATTTTGTTTTCCTCCCAGAATCCCAAAGAGCCTTTGCCCGGTATGGATTTAGGCCAGTAGACAAAACTATCGCCGAAGAATTTTTACAGAAATTCCCTGTTCCGCCTTACCTTTTCGATATCAACTACCTGGGTGGTTGGAGCGGGGTATCCGAAGATATTTTTGGTCCTGACGGCGCTTGGACCAGAGTCATTGAAGAACTAGGCCGTGACTAACAAAGCCTTCTTCAGGTTGAATATCTCAAAAGGAGACCTCATCCTGCGTAGCTTATCCCTGTTCTACATCGGACTTCTGATCATTCTGCCGATCATCGCCATCTCTAGCGAAGCATTCCAGGGAGGTCTGGACAGCCTCTGGAAAAACATCACTACTGCCCAGGCTGTGTATTCTCTGAAACTGACTTTTTTCGTGGCTTTCCTGATGGGTATTCTGAATATCATCACCGGTACTGCCACAGCCTGGGTTCTGACAAAATACAATTTTCCCCTCAAAAACCTGATGAACGCTCTCATTGATCTCCCGTTCGCCATTCCCACAGTCGTGACCGGAATCATGCTCGTGGCCCTGTACGGCCCCAAAAGCCTCATCGGCAGTCTTCTTGGTCGCCATGGCATTGAGATTATCTATAACAAACCGGGCATCGTGCTGGCCTTGCTCTTTGTATCCTTTCCCTTTGTGGTCCGCACCGTCCAGCCTGTGTTACATGAAATGGATAGAGATATGGAGGAGGCGGCCAAAACCTTGGGAGCCAAGCCTCTGACCATTTTCAGGCGGATTGTGCTTCCGACATTGACTCCTGCCATCCTGACTGGCGCAGCCCTTTCTTTCAGCCGAGCCATCGGTGAATTCGGCTCTATCGCCATCGTCTCTGGGAATATTCCGTTCAAGACACAAGTCGCTTCGGTGTATATCTACGGCGAGCTGGAGAGTTACAACACCCAGGGAGCCTTGGGCGTTTCTGTTGCCCTGCTTTTCAGCTCTTTTATCATTTTGATCTTACTGAACAGACTCCAAGTCTGGAGCTGCAAACATGAAACACGATGATCCATTCCGCATTGCCCGGAAGCAAAGCCATGTTGGTCGATATGTTTTGATCTCAGGGGTTATGGGCTGGTTTGTGCTCCTTATCCTTTTTCCTGTTTTCAGCATTGTCAAAGAGGCCTTTTCCGACGGATTCCCCGTGTTTTTCCGTACTCTAACCGAATCTTCCGCACTTAAACCTTTCGGTCTCACTCTATGGATCACAGTCGGGACAATCATTATCAACACTGTTTTTGGCACTATCCTGGCTATTACCCTTGTTAAGCACGAGTTCCATGGCAAGCTGTTTATCGAAGGGTTGGTCGACCTTCCATTTGCCGTCTCTCCCGTCGTCGCCGGTTTCATGTTCATCATCCTATTTGGACCTAATGGCTGGATCGGCAAGTGGTTCGAGGCTGAGGGAATTAAAATCGTCTATGCCTTTCCTGGGATGCTTCTAGCCACGCTTTTTGTCACTCTTCCCTTCGTTGCCAGAGAAATCATCCCGGTTTTGAAGGAGTTTGGTCTTCAACAGGAAGAATCCGCCTATGTCCTGGGCGCATCCAAATGGCAGACTTTCTGGAAGGTGACTCTTCCTTCCGTCAAATGGGGGCTTGCCTACGGGATGACCCTGACCATCGCCCGCTCGATCGGAGAATTCGGAGCTGTCTTGGTTGTCAGCGGAAGCATCATAAACAAGACGCAGACCGCCACTCTTCTCATTCACCAGGAATTCACAGATTTCAATTATGTGGGAGCTTTCTCGGCTGCGATCGTCCTTGCCTTTACGTCATTTTTCATCTTAACCATAATGCAGAGGGTCTACAAAAGAAAGGGAGAATCCTAAGATGGGAATCCTCATCAACAACATAAGCAAAAAGTTCGGTGATTTTGTCGCCGTCGATAACGTGACCTTCAATGTCAATTCCGGTGAGTTGGTAGCGCTGCTCGGACCTTCTGGTTCGGGAAAAAGCACCATCCTAAGGATCATAGCCGGCTTAGAAACACCAAACAGAGGAGAAATTTATCTCACAGGCCGTGATGTGACCTCGATGGCGACCCAGAAAAGAAACGTGGGATTTGTCTTTCAGCATTACGCTCTGTTCAAGCATATGACTGCAGAAAAAAACATTTCCTTCGGGTTGGAGATCCAAAAGCAGAAGAAAGACTACATCCAGAGGAAAGTCAATGAGCTTATTGACCTGGTGAAATTGAAAGGATATGAGAAGCACTACCCTGACCAGCTTTCGGGAGGACAAAGACAGAGAGTGGCTCTAGCGCGAGCCTTAGCTACAGAGCCGAAGGTACTGCTGCTTGATGAACCCTTTGGGGCCCTGGATGCCAAGGTCAGGGACAATCTCGCCCAGTGGCTGAGGG
>Ga0209636_10007241_pt1 | contig 11328 bp, 6 predicted proteins | sample DeeMarSWOR152_54_FD_187464 | JGI IMG/M metagenome (GOLD analysis project Ga0209636, IMG submission 187464) | Marine sediment microbial communities from White Oak River estuary, North Carolina - WOR-1-52-54 (SPAdes) (version 2) | ecosystem: Environmental > Aquatic > Marine > Intertidal zone >... | reverse complement strand
CCCATCTAAAAGCTGGCCGCTCACGGTAAGTTCCACACCCCCCGGTTCAAGCATTTCCTGAACCTCTGCCCGGCTGAACTTGGCCATCAAAACTTGCTCTTGCTCCTCGACCCATATCCACTCAGCTTGAATTTCGTACTCACTAATCTCAAGACAGACGCTGTAAGAATTAACATCAGCAACATTGTAATCTTCGGGAAGCCAGATATAGCAGGTAATCCATTTACCTTTGCTTTTCAGATTAAGTGTATTGGGGTTTATGTCAATATCGGCCTCAATCACTGGCTCGGCAAGCGTTGCAATCCAAGCCTCAACATACCCATCTGATTTCATCCCGGAACCAACAATCGTCAAACCATCGTCAGATATTCCTGTTGCCTCGAGCAGTAGTGTCCAACCAGTCAGGTCCAGACCATAGTCATTCTCCAGTACATCTTGGAGGTTCCGCATACCGTTAGCCGCATCCCAGATAAGCGCTTTGGACGTCGCCGGCGTGCTGACATTTGCCAACAGGATCGACCCGTCAGCTGAAACGGCACAGGCGCCGGCATAGCTAGGTAAACCCAGGCCGACCATGCCTGTCTCTGCCGTCCAGCGGAAAGATTCAAGACCCAAAGCAGAACCACTGCTTCCCACTACGACCGACCCGTCAGCAGAAACAGCATATGCGGCGGCCGCTAAACTCCCACCCGGCAAGGTGCCTAAGATGACCATGCCAGTGTCTTCGGTCCAGCGGAAAGCTTCTCCTCCACAACTGCCTACCACGACTGACCCATCAGCCGAGGTGTCATAGGCAATGCTGCTGCTACCAAGGCTAACCATCCCTCCGGATGCTGTCCAGCGGAATGCTTCCATACCGCTCACAGATTGGCCGAATCCCACCACAACAGAACCGTTAGTTGACACGCCGTGTGCTTCGCTCCAGAAGCCTCCACCCGGCAGGTCGCCCAAGCCGATCATTCCTTCGGATTCCGTCCAGCGAAACGCTTCGTAGCCCGACGCAGAATGACTCCGTCCCACCACTACCAAGCCGTTAGCCGAAACACTATAGGCGTTGCTGTGGAAATTACCACCCGGCAGGTCGCCCAAAAGGACTATCCCTTCAGACGCCGTCCAGCGGAACGCCTCAAAAATACCTTCTGACAGAGAAGCTCTATATCCCACCACGGTCGAGCCGTCAGCTGAGACGTCGGTGGCATTGCTATGGAATCCTGGTGGATTGCCCAAGCCCTGAAAACTGGCTGAAATTCTCAGCGAAGGTATTAGGAATATTACAAGGACTGCCAATACAAAAATCAGTCGAGTCTTCATTTTTCACCTCCTTAAAAAGTTATGATAAATAATCATGACCCCATGCTCTAATTATGCGAACGGCATTATACCATATTTTAGCGATAAAGTAAAGTGAAAAAAACAAATATGAGCTTAATCAGGCGTAGGTCTCGATATGAATCTCACTTGGTCTCCGAAACTTGGGGCCAGAGGTGAACTTAGGGGTTCGTGTCTCTCTTTCTTGCGGACAGCAGAATTAAGTTTCGTATGCCGGCCGTGTCTCTTGCGGCAAGCCATCGCTGCTCAAAGTCCTTTTCCTGCGCAATCTGGGCTATCGCCATCAGCGCCCGCAGGTGATAATTTCGCTCATCCTGGCTGCCCGCCAGAACAAACATTACGCGTACCGGGTCCGGAGCGTGTGGAAAGTCAATACCATCACGACAGCGGACGAGTAAAATGTCGAACTTCTTTTCGCCATCGACTACTATGTGCGGTATTGCCAGGCCTGGCTGAATCACCGTGCCGCCCTCTGCCTCACGATGGATAAATTTCTCAAAGAGGACATATTCATTTATATCCAATCTCCGCTCCAGTATTTTAGAAACCCGGCGAAAGACCTCCTCCGCCTCCCTACGCCCTTGTATATCCAGGACTTCGCATTCTCTTATAAGCCTGTCGAATCTATCCTCGATTATATCATCACGCTCTATCAAGATATCACGAAGCTCATTTTCGAGAGTTACGCTTTTAAGCTGCCTGTCAGTAACGCGCTCGACGACGTGCATTATAGCAGAGGCCCTGCTTACTCGCCTTGAAACATAGAGCCAAAACCAAGCAGCGCTCAAACCAACGAAGCCAACGGAAATCAGCAATGGCACTTTCCCCATATCGACGATGAGGGCACCGTAAGCAATGATAGCAAGGATATGAATATAGGGATATAACGGCGATTTGAACTTCGGCCGATAGCTTTGTATCCTGCTTTCCCGCATGATAATCACGCTGGCATTGACAAGAATAAAAAGTATTATCATTAAGGTTGAGGCGGTTTTTACCAGCAATTCAATATCAAGAAAAACGATTGCGGTAATCATAAAGCCGCCCGTTAGCAGTATGCTCAGGTGAGGCGTCTTGAAGCGCTCGTTGACACGAGCCAGAAGCGGCGGCAGCAACTGGTCTCTGCTCATAGCCATAGGAGACCGCGAAGCAGCCATTATCCCGCCATTGGCGGTCGTTACAAAAGCGGTTATCGCAGCCAGACCCAAAATCGCAAAACCGGACAAACCCGCAAATTTACTCGCCGCCAGCGATATCGGCATAAGGCTGGCAGCTAATTCGCTACCGTCGACAATGCCCACTGTAATTATAATTACGCCAAGATAAAACAGCGTTACGATAAACCAGGCCAGCAACATGCCCATCGGCAGATTTTTGCCGGGATGCTTGACTTCTTCTGCAATACTGGCAACCTTAGTTAAGCCGCCGAAACTTATAAAAACCAAACCGGCCGTTGCAAACACAGCCGGCCAGCCCTTTTCGAGAAAATCCTTGAATCTTACAGCCTCAACTGCTCTGGTGCCGAAAAGCACAAAGAAAGTAAGTATCGCCAACAGTGTTACCACGAGCAAAACCTGAAATCCGCTTGTTTTCTTAACGCTTACGATATTAAGAGCTGCAAAGCCGAGGCAACAGGTTGCCGCTATTGCTTTTAGATGCCACGGCTCGAGCTGCATTGGGAAAATCATTTGAAGCACAACCTCGATGAGCACAGCCATCCCGACAACGGCGAAGGCGCTTTTCAGCGCCAATGAAAACCAGCCTGCCAATCCGCCGAACAGACCCCAAATTGGACCTAAACTCCGTTCGACAAAAAAATATGTTCCACCGGCCCGCGGCATGGCGGTGGTTAACTCGGCCTTGCTCAGAACACTGGGAATTATCAAAATCGAGGCAAAAAAATATGATAATATGACGGCGGGCCCCGCTTTTGTAAAAGCTATGGCAGGCAAAACAAATAAACCCGAACTTATCATCGCGCCAGCCGCCACAGCAAATACATCAAGCACACCCAACTGTTTTTTAAGCTGAGCCACCTTAAAACCTCGCGATAAAGCCCCACCATCCTCGCATCATACAATAACTACAAGCAGCTCCAGCGTCAAAACAAAACTGGGGGCATGCGTTTGATTTTCCCGACCTGTTGAAAGCAACATTTTTAGCTTCCCTGCAAACCCCTGCTTCCACAAAAACATTCCATAGATTTTTCCTTTCTCGTATTATAGAATTTAAGAAATACATTTCATAGGATTTGTATCAATCAGGAGAACAAGATTATGAAAAAATCTTTATTACTTTCGATAATTACGGCACTTACATGGCAGATGTCATATCCACTCAAGGCATCAGATTTACCACAGCAACATACACCAGTCAAAAAGATTGATTCTAAGGACTGGCCGATTTTAAAACGCTATGACCAGAACCACATCGCCCGTATCGCTCTTCCTCTGGGCGGTATCGGCACGGGAACGGTCTCACTTGGTGGTCGCGGCAACCTGCTGGACTGGGAGATTATGAACCGCCCTGCCAAAGGTTTTGTGCCGGTCGTTGGAGAAAACACAGGTCCATTCTTTGCGCTTTACGCCAAACCGGCAAATGGTCAGGCCGTGATACGAGCTATCGAAGGGCCGATTAACCTATCGAATTACGAAGACAGCCATGGCAGCACTGCGGTAAACCACGGACTGCCGCGATTTCGAAAGTGCTTTTTCGCCGCCGCATATCCACTCGGTCAGGTTTCCCTTTCAGACCCTGATGTTCCGGTAGATATCCAAATCAAGGCGTTTAACCCCCTCATCCCCGCTGACACCGAAGCCAGCGGCATACCTATAGCTATCCTGCGATACCTACTTCACAACAAAACCGAAAAGTCGGTAACCGCCTCAGTCTGCGGCAGCATGCCCAACTTTATCGGTATAGACGGCTCGAAAAAAAGAAAGGATTGGAAAGGCGACTATGTAGACGTCGGCGGCAAGGACAACCGTAACCAGTTTCGCAAAGGCCGAAATGTTCAGGGCATCTTTATGTACTCTGAGGGCATAGACCCCAAGGCCGAGCAATGGGGCACGATAGCACTAACAATCCCGACCAAAGCCAGCGTTAGCTACCGCAGAGCATGGCTCGATGCAGGCTGGGGCAACTCAAGACTGGATTTCTGGGACGACTTCAGCGACGATGGAAAACTTGAGCAGCGCCAAACCAATGGAGGTGATATGCCATTGGCATCACTTGCAGTTGAGACCGAAATCCCACCGCAAGGGACAAAAGAGGTAACCTTCCTAATCACGTGGCACTTCCCCAATCGTTACACCTGGACAAAGAAAGGCAATGAGCAAGACCGTATCGGCAACTTTTATAGCACACAATATTCAGACGCCTGGGACGTAGCCGAAAAAGTCGCCCCACAGCTTGCCGACCTCGAAAAGAAAACCGTCACTTTTGTGCGCACATTCTGCGAAAGCGATTTACCAGAAGTAGTTAAAGAAGCAGCCTTATTCAATATCAGCACGCTGCGCACCCAAACCTGTTTTCGAACACCGGACGGACGATTCTATGGCTGGGAAGGTTGCAGCAACAGAAGGGGCTGCTGCCACGGCTCCTGCACCCACGTCTGGAACTACGAGCAGGCAACAGCTTTCCTCTTCGGCGAACTCGCTATGTCAATGCGCGAAATCTCTTTCGCCCACGCCACCAACGACGAAGGAATGATGAGCTTCCGCGTTAACCTGCCGCTGGCGCGCGCTCAAAACTTCGGCAAAGCCGCCGCTGATGGACAGATGGGCTCCATCATGCGAATGTACCGTGACTGGCAGCTCTCCGGCGATGATAAAATGCTAAAGAAACTTTGGCCGAATGTCAAAAAGGCCCTGCAGTTCTGCTGGATTAAGGGCGGCTGGGACGCAGACCGCGACGGCGTGATGGAAGGATGCCAGCACAACACTATGGACGTAGAATACTATGGCCCAAACCCACAAATGGGCATCTGGTATTTAGGTGCCCTGCGGGCAGTTGAGGAGATGGCACAATATCTCGGCGAGGACGACTTCGCAAAGACCTGCCGAAATCTCTTCGAGCGTGGAAAAGTCTGGATAGATGAGAATCTGTTCAACGGTGACTATTACGAGCATAAGATTTGGCCCCTGAAGGATGCTTCAGAGATAGCACCGAGCTTGCGCGCGGGGATGGGCGCAGAAGACGTAACCAAACCTGATTATCAGCTTGGCTCTGGCTGCCTTGTTGACCAGCTTGTTGGTCAATTCCAGGCACACGTCTGTGACTTGGGATACCTGGTCAAACCCGCAAATGTCCGCACAACACTGCGAAGCATTATGAAATACAACCTCAGAGAAGATCTTTACGGTCATTTCAACCCTATGCGCAGCTTCGCTTTAGGGGATGAGTCTGTGCTGCTGATGGCCAGTTACCCCAAAGATAGGCCGAAGAACCCATTCCCATATTTCACCGAGGTTATGACAGGCTTTGAATACGCAGCAGCCGTAGGTATGCTTTACGAAGGTCAGGTGGACAATGGCCTGCAATGCATTAAGAATATCCGCGAGCGATACGATGGCCGAAAACGAAGCCCATTCGACGAAGCTGAGTGCGGCCACCACTATGCACGTGCTATGGCCAGTTGGGCCTCCGTGCTGGCCCTGACAGGATTTAATTACTCCGGCGTAGAAAAAACAATGACTTTTACCAACCAGGACGGCACCTTCTTCTGGTCGAATGGCTATGCATGGGGCGGCTGTTCCCTTAAAACCGGCGCCGAGAAAACTCAGGTAGAGCTGTCAGTCTTAGGCAGCGAATTGGAGCTGTCAAAGTGCGCGAGTTTGGCCAAAAGCAGTTTGACAAACCTGTGAAAATAAAAGCCAAAGAAAAAATCAAATTCCAGGTCACTGGCAAATGATTAACTCAATGTGAAACACAATTATTGATGTAAGGTTTTGATACCACAGATTTACAAGAACCCAATCAAGAGCCAAATTTGGGAAGCCAACTGTATGGTACCAAAGATTCTGCTGGTAAATCCGCCAATCTATGATTTTGCCGCATACGATTTTTGGGTAAAACCCTACGGACTGCTGAGCATAGCAGGCTATCTCCGGGGCAAGGCTGATTTCGAACTGTTCGATTATCTTGACCGTCTGCACCCATTCACATCCAAGCAGAAGGAGCTGCAATCCGACGAATGGGGGCGGGGCCGATTTTACTGCGAACAAATCCCAAACCCCCCTGCTTTATCACATATCCCCCGCTACTACAGACGATTCGGTCTGCCCCGTAACATGTTTCAGCGTTTCCTGACAAAACAGCAGCCCTGTGATTCTGTCTTTATCCAAACAATGATGACTTACTGGTATCAAGGTGTTAGGGAAGTTATAGAGGACATCCGCACAGGTTGGCCGAAAGCAAAAATTATATTAGGCGGTAACTACGTTACACTCTGCAGCAATCACGCACAAAAATTGAAAGCTGATTTTTTAGTGCACGGTACTAATCTTCAGCCACTATGGGAATTTTTAGATATTCCCCCGGACCTTAAGCAACCGGCATTGTGGGAGGCTTATGAAAATTTGAACATCGGGGTTCTAAAGCTCAGTGACGGCTGTCCTTTTAATTGCACTTACTGCTCCGTGCCGAAAGTCTATCGCAAATTCGAAGCGAGAGATTTTGAGCGCTCTTTGGCAGAACTGGAGCTTTTAGCAAAGCGTGGAGTTATGAATATCGCTTTCTATGACGATGCTCTTGTGTTTCAAGCTGAAAAAATCCTTATGCCGTTTTTAGAAGAACTGTTAAAACTAGATATAAAAGTAAATCTCCATAGCCCCAATGCTCTTAATGCTCGTTTTATCACACCAGAGCTGGCCGAGCTAATGGTTAAGGCCGGCTTTAAAACTTTCTATCTTGGCCTTGAGAGCGCTTCTTTGCAATGGCAGAAGCGCACCGGCTCAAAAGTTTCACCCGATGAATTCGCACAGGCAGTTGAGCACTTAACAGCCGCGGGAGCAACGCCGACAAACATGACGGCATATCAAATCCTCGGCCATCCGCATATCGGCATTCAGGAACTGGAAGATTCGATATATTTTGCTAACAACTTGGGCATTCGGGGGATGCTGGCGGATTTTTCACCAATACCAGGCACACCCGATGGGGAAATTGCACGACAATGGGTGGATATGGATGAGCCGCTAATGCACAACAAAACTGCTTTTCCAATTATTCTGCTCGGCTTCAAAGAAGTGAATCTTTTCAAAGACCTCCAGCGGCGATTGAATCGCTCCTTGGCTAAATAGTAGTCGGATTAACTTTACATCCCGCAAGAATTGTGTAATATAATGGTTTGGACAAACGAATTGCAAAGGAGGTAAAAAATGAGTGGTATTTTTGGAGTTGTCTCGAAGGGAAACTGCGCAGAAACTCTTTTCTACGGCATTGATTATCATTCGCACCTGGGAACGGAATACGGAGGTATGGCAGTGCTTGGGGAAGATTTTACCCGCCAGATACATAGCGTCAGCCAGAGCCAGTTCAAGGCAAAATTTTATGACGATTATAAATATATGAACGGCAATAAAGGCATCGGCGTAATCAGCGCCTTGGAGGAACAACCTATTTATCTGAACTCAAAATTTGGGCCGTTTTGCTTAGTTACCAATGGAATAATTGAAAATACCGAGGAACTAACAGCAAAACTGTTAGATAAGGGAATTTCCTTTAGCGAGGTGAGCAAAGGAGCAGTCAATGCCACAGAGTTGATAGCAAAGTTAATCAGCCAAGGAAAAGATTTGATAGATGGTATAGAGAAAATGTTTGATGCCATAGAGGGCTCTTGCTCGCTCTTAGTACTCAACAATGAAGGAATATATGCAGCAAGAGACAGATTTGGATATACACCACTTGTTATCGGCAGGCGAAAAAATGCATGGGCGGTGACTACCGAAACCAGCGCTTTTACAAATAACGGCTTTGAGATAACAAAATATATTGACCCAGGAGAGATAATCCTGATAAATGAAGATGGAATAGCGCAAAGAAGGCCTGGCGGAGATGTAAATCAGATATGCGCATTCCTCTGGATATATACGGGATTTCCTGCATCAAGCTACGAAGGGATAAATGTAGAAACGGTTAGGGAAAGATGCGGCCGCTGCCTCGCAAAACGAGACAAAGACATAAAAGTTGACGTGGTCTCAGGGGTTCCAGATTCCGGCGTCGCTCATGGATTAGGATATGCCATGGAATCAGGAAAGCCATTTAGACGCCCACTTGTCAAATATACCCCAGGATATGGCAGAAGCTATACTCCCCCTTCACAGCAGACTCGTGACCTCGTAGCAAAGATGAAACTTATCCCGATTAAAGAAGTAATTCAGGGTAACAGCATTGTTATGTGTGAGGATTCTATCGTAAGGGGTACCCAGCTTAAGAACTACACTATAAAAAAGCTCTGGGACTGCGGCGCCAAAGAGGTACACATAAGACCCGCATGCCCGCCTCTAATGTTCCCCTGCAGATTCAATTTTTCCACACGCTCTATTCATGAGCTTGCCGCCCGAAGAGCTATTAACAGCCTGGAGGGCAGCGACGTCGAAGACGTATCAGAATATATAGATGCAAATTCTGAGAAACACAAAAAGATGGTGGAATGGATTGCCAAGGATTTAGAGGTTACCACACTCAGATATCAGACTGTGGATGATATGGTTAGGGCTATCGGCCTGCCAAAGGAAAAACTCTGTCTGTATTGCTGGAGCGGCCAATGCCCAGAGCGAGAAAGTCCGAAATCAGCAATAGATATAGTCGATATAAGGCAACCGGCCCAAAAAACTACTGAAGCAAAAATCCCACTGAAATAACACCGGCACAAAGGATTGAAAATCCCTTTTTGTTTCATCAGGTTATAAAAAGGCTCTTGGTAGAAAATTCAGGGGCACTTGTAAGGTTAACGCCCAGTTTTCGCAAACCCGCTTCATCACCGGGAGTCGGTATATGGGTTAAATGAACTTCGCAGTCCTTCAGGTTTTTGAGGTTTTCCACCGCCATTTGAGCAGCAGGATTGGATATAGCACTTATGCTCAGGGCAATTAAAGTTTCTTCCAAATCCAAACTTGTCATTTTCCGATTCAAAACTTCCCTCTTCAAGTGAGTCAGCGAATCAGTTATATTCTTAGGCAGTAAGTGCATCTTCTCAGGCAGCCCCGCTAAATACTTGGTCGTGTTTATAATAAGACTTGATGCTGCATGCATAAGCGGAGAATTCTCGCCGGTGATGATTTTCCCGTCCTCTAATTCGATAGCAGCGCCACAAAAAATACCTTCATTTCCTTTGCCAAGTTTTTCTGCTCTTAAGGCAGCTTCTCTGGCAGGTGCAACTACCTTTCTGTCCTCAACCTTCGCGTTAATGTTCTCCATAATCAGTTCCATTCTGTTGAGTATATCTTTATCAACGAAACCCATCGCATATTCGCAGGCACACCTGAAATATCTTCGGATAACCTCCTGGTGAGAAGCTTCCTGAACAACATCATCGTCTACAATACCAAAACCGGCCCGATTAACCCCCATATCGGTAGGAGATTTGTACAACGATTTTTCTCCCGATATCTTCTCGATGATTCTTTTGACCAATGGGAATGCTTCGATATCGCGGTTATAATTAACGGCTTTCTCATTATATGCTTCCAGGTGATAATGGTCGATAAGGTTGGAATCCTTAAGATCGACCGTTGCAGCTTCATAGGCAACATTTACCTTGTGATTAAGGGGTAAATTCCATATGGGAAACGTCTCGAATTTTGCATATCCTGCTTTTATGCCATTTTCGTATTCATGATATAAATGACACAGGCATGTTGAAAGTTTTCCGCTGCCCGGACCGGGGCCGGTAACAACAACGATTGGTTTGGTTGTTCTTACTGGTTTGTTCGCTCCATATCCTTCGTCACTTACAATAACATCAACATCCGTTGGATAACCCTTGGTAAAATTGTGGGTGTAAACCTTAATTCCTCTGCGCTCCAATTTGTTTTTAAAAGCCTTAGCAGAAGTCTGATTTTCGTAGCGGGTAATAACTACGCCTGTAACCTCGATGCCCCACTCATTAAAGTCGTCGATAGTTTTAAGAGCATCGGAATCATAAGTGATACCAAAATCAGCTCTTACCTTCTTCCTCTCAATATCGCCAGCATAGATACAGAGAATAATATCAATCTTATCTTTAAGTTCCTGCAGCAGACGCATTTTAACATTTGGATCGAAACCCGGCAGGACTCTTGCAGCATGATAGTCAAATAAGAGTTTGCCGCCGAACTCGAGATACAGCTTGTCATTAAACCGATTTACCCTTTCCAAAATGGCAGCCGTCTGTTCCTTTAAATATCTCTCATTATCAAAGCCGATTTTCCTCAACATCATGACACCTTTTTTTATATCCCTCTGAATAAATGGCAGCGAAAATTCCGCAGAAAAATAGAGATTTCTTTGTCCTCATGCTTGCTAAAATGATATCATGTGCACATCTCGACCGTCTTAATCGTCGAGATTCATATTTATTTTTGCAGTATAACGCTTTGGTTATCGCAGCGTCAAACAATTAATCCTACCATAAGAAAAGCCCTGTCGCTTTGATTTTAGAGCTCAAATTGATATACTTAATATTCTTTATGAATGGGAAAATGTTACATATTAAAAGCTTCGGCTGTCAGATGAATAAGCTCGACACCGCGCTTGTAACCGCTTCGCTTAAAGAGGCCGGCTACGAGCTTACTGAGAGCGTTAAAAAAGCCGATGTTGTTTTGATAAATACGTGCTCTGTTCGCCAACATGCTGAAGAGCGAGTCCTATCTCATATTGGGCATCTAAAACACATTAAAGAAACCCGGCCAGATCTTGTGGTGGGCGTAATTGGTTGTATGGCGCAGCGGCTCGGTGCAGAACTATTCAAAGACAAAACAGTCGATATAGTTTGTGGGCCGGCGCAAATCCCGCAAA
>Ga0209636_10007240_pt1 | contig 11330 bp, 9 predicted proteins | sample DeeMarSWOR152_54_FD_187464 | JGI IMG/M metagenome (GOLD analysis project Ga0209636, IMG submission 187464) | Marine sediment microbial communities from White Oak River estuary, North Carolina - WOR-1-52-54 (SPAdes) (version 2) | ecosystem: Environmental > Aquatic > Marine > Intertidal zone >... | reverse complement strand
AAACGTGGTTCAAGAACTCATGGTTACGGTAGAGTAGGCCAGCACCGAGGAGGAGGACAGAGAGGAGGACATGGAAAAGCAGGTTTCCATAAACACAAATGGACATACACAGTAAAATATGATCCTGGCCGCTTTGGAAGACACGGGTTTAAACCGTACGGACGAAAGGAAGTTACCATAATCAATGTTGGGGAACTAGACGAACAGATAGACAGTCTCTTGGACAGCAAACATGCCGAAAAAACAAAGGAAGGAATAAATGTTCGTCTCAATGATCTCGGCTACGATAAACTGCTTGCAAAAGGTCAAGTCACTCACCCGCTTATTGTGCAAGTAGACGCCTGTTCCAATCTGCCGCCAAGAAGATTGTAGAGGCTGGAGGCAAAATCTTGAAACCAGGACAGTAGATTAGAAGTCTGGAGGATTGGGTTATGGCTTTGAGTATTGTGACAGATGTTTTTTCAAAGGGTTTTGTTAGTGTCGGGATAAGCTTGATAAGCAAATTTTGAGAAGCAAAGAGCTTGAACATGATCCTGAATTCACTAGAATGTACTTAAGGCGGATTCGATTTCCTCTAACGGAGCTGTAGACTTAAGGCCAAGCTTCTTGTAAATAAGCGTCGGCAAGTGGTGATATTATTCCTTGTGGTGACCCTTGAGACAATCAACCTACCTGAACTCGTTGCGAGAACACAAAAGGGCCTAGACATTCGAATCTGCGCTTAAAGAATGAATAGACACTTCCATCCGCTTAAAGGCCTAGAATATACTACAAACTAACATTACTACCATATTAGACTAAGAAACTTCAATCTCTACTACGTAGTCAGGATACGTAAGGAAAGATCTGAAATTCTAAGTGTAACTGCATAAGCGTAAGCTGATAACCCTCACAGTTATACAGCATTCTCTTTGAAGTTTTTGAAATCAAATTTAGGAGAATATTGTAATCTAGGACTCTTGAAAGTGATTTTATTCACTAAGAATCCAGTTTAATAGTCCAAGAATAACCTCTTTCTCAACCAAAATCTAATGTTTTGTTTTCCATACCTTTTTTACAAGAAAATGGTAATCTAGAAAAAGTAGAAGTTCTAGTTTTTGATTGTCTTAATCATTCATTGTCTTAGTCTTCTACCAAGAGATGTCTATATCTAAATTTGTGGGAGTTTTCTTGCAAATGTTTGAAATAGCCAAAATTATGAGGGGAAGAGTAAATATGCTGAAAACTTTTGTGTATTTTGGATCTCCAGCTTTTTTCACAGATTTGATGTCTCCTCCCCTTTTCAAATAGCCTTTGATAAAGGTTTTTGTGATGAGTTCTGCGGAACTCGTTCTAGCAAGTGGTGGAATATAATGACCCGCATAGTACAGAAATTCAGCGATGTCCCAAACTTTGTCGCCGTTCCTTGATGCTTGTTCGAAATCCAACAGGTAGATTTCGCCGTTTTGCCCAACCATTATGTTTTCGGGTTTTGTGTCTCCTAAAGTTATGCCATGGGAATGGACGTCAGCAAGTTTTTCTCCAACTTTGCTTATTACCTCTAAGTCCTCTGCTATCCTTTGATGGTTCTTTGTGTTAACAATTCTCTTTATGACTTCACCGAGATTTTCGCCTTTCACGTATTCCATGAAAACTAAACGGTTAGCATGGCTTACGTTTAGAATCTTTGGGACAGCAAAACCTTTTGAGTACAGAAACTGGTTTATGGCACATTCCCTTTCAAGCCTTGAACGGCCAAGAACAGCAAACGTTCTGGTTCCCAAAGCCCATAAGGTAAGCGGGAACCACTTAAAACTGGACCAGTCCCTGAACTTCTTAACAACAATTTTTCTTTCTTTATCCTTGACAATAGCCTTAACTAGATAGACATCGTTCAAGACGCCGCCTATCTCCTCGATCTTGATTTCCGCATCTTCGCTTGGAGAAAGTACTTCTCTAGCGAAGGGTTCAATGTCCATTTTGCTGGTCAGAGGAACTAGTCCGCGAGCTGTAGGAACATATAGAAGTCTATGGGGGTCTTCGAGTTGGTGGATAAGCTTTGAGTTTTGTCCAGTGTTTCTTTGGAATTTAAGAAAAGTTTCTCTTTCCTGAGAAAGAATGTTCAGAGCTGTTGGAAAAATGTTGAGTATAGAAGTGAAAAGGGTTCTTTGGGCTGTTTTAAAGAGGTTTATGAAACGAACTTTTCTGTTTCTAACTTCGTCGGCAAGCTTTTGTGAAATCTTCACATACCCATCTGAAAATGCGACAGCGTTTTCTTCCTCTAATTCTTTTAATGCTTCTGAATATCCACGCATAACCGATTCTATATTTCTTTTTCTAACATCCTTTCGCATGAAATTAAGCAAACCGTGAATCATCGGCGGGAAAAGTCTGGCTCTGCTCAGCATGGTTTCATGCACGAAATATTCTGGATTTATGAGAAATTCATAAGATAATTCTGGAAAGTCTAGAACCAAGTTTTCCAAAAGCTCAAGAATTAGCCGTTTTTTCAATTTAACCTCCTGAAGGTGCAAGTAGTTTCCATTCATCAAAGAAACGTACGGGAAGATCATTTTTCCAGCCAAGGCTTCGCCTAAGAATCCTCTATCCACATCCCTTTCAAAAACCCATTCATCAACAGCATAGACAATGATGTTTCTAGCGTCCAAGACTTTCACGTAACTCATTAATCGATGCTGAAAATCACGGATTACAAGCAAAATTTCTATGATTGTCTTTGTATCAGAAAATCCTAATGCGCAATCGCTACAGATGCAAGTTCCTGCGATTTGGCATGAACCAGCGATATGCCTACAAAAATTGACAATTTGTTCGGTTAATTTTTGATCAAGACGTTTCAGATGCCTAGACAAGTTTTCACCTGGAATATAGCGATTAAAATAGAATCTACAGTCTTTTCAAATATAGTTTTAATGCTTCTCAACAATCTTGCCATAGACCCTTAAAACTTTCAGAACTTTAGCAGCTTTTTCAGGCAAATTGTACAAAGGTATATTTGTGTCACCCAACACTTTTTGAACGAGTGCAAAATCTTCTCCGCCTGCTGGCACATCCACAACAGGCTTTTCCGGGTATTTTGCTGCTGTTTCTGGAATTACTTGAGCGTCTTCTGGTTCGAAGAAGCAAGACTTAAGCATGTTTATTATTAAAGCACCGTTCACGTTTTTGTCGGCAAGAACCAGCTGCAGCACCTTGGAGTACCTTTCAGCCTTTGCATCAGCTACTATATCTAGTGGGTTTGTTGCATCCACACCTGGATACAGGCTTTCAATTTTCCTTTTCGTCTCTTTAGAAAAGGGTGCAAGCTTCAAATTGTTGTTTGCAACGGCGTCTGCAGCCAGTATTGCCGGTCCACCCACATTGCTCACTATTGCTACGTTGTCTCCGCTCATGGGAGGTTGTTTAGAAAGCGCTGTAGCTGCGTTTACAAGCTCTTCAATGTTTTCTACCCTTATTATCCCAGCTTTTTTGAAGGCTGCGTCAAACATTTGGTCTGACCCAGCTATTGAGGCTGTGTGCGATTTGGCTCTTTTCGCTGATTCTTGTGTTACTCCGCCTTTTAGGGCTAAGATTGGTTTTTTCTTAACTATTTTTCTTGCTTCTTTTATCAATTTTTTTCCGTTTTTTATTCCTTCCATGTATAGGCATATGACCTTTGTATCTCTGTCATTTCCATAATATCGCAGCAAGTCAACGTCATCAACGTCTATTTTGTCTCCCACGAAAGCAAATTTGCTTATGCCGATGTTGTGAAAGCATGCCCAGTCCAGTAAGCATGCGCCGACTCCGCCACTTTGAGATGTTACGGCGATGTTTCCCTTTTTGGGCATAACGTTTCTTTCAAAAGTTGTGTTTAATCCGTTGGCAGTGTTCATGACGCCCATAATCGTGTTGGGTCCCAAGACTCTAATGCCATACATTTCTTTAATTTTGAGCAGTTGCTCACGCTGTTCATCATCATACCCGCCCGTAATCAATACAAGGGCTTTCACACCGTTTTTCCCGCATTTTTCCGCCTGCTCAACTGATTGCTTCGGCGGAAGCATAATAACGGCAAGTTCAGGAATTTTCGGTAATTCACTTAGCTTTTTATAACCCGTTTTTCCTTCCATGTCTAAAATGTAAGTTTTTCCATGAAAGAATTTCCTCATATTGTAGATGACACTATTGAAAAGCTGTGGAGAAGCCATTCCAACCTTTTCCCGAATCTTGCTCGAACCTATTAGAACGACCTTTTGCGGTTCAAAGATAACCTTCACTGCATCCATGGGTATAGCCTTCGAATCAATTTGTATAGTCGAAGGAAAAGAAAGATAAGCGGTTCATATTCATAAATTTTAACCTCAAAAAGACTGGATAAATCTACTTTTGAACTATTTTCATGTAGGCAAACATCGCCAATGAAGCAAAAATCAACGCAAAAATAACCAAGTCCAATAGCATCACAGGTTCGAGCGGGGGGTAGCCCAAAAGAAATGACCTTGCAAGATCAGCACCACAACTGAGCGGATTGTACTGGGCTATAATTGCGAAGGGTTGAGGCATTACGCTTTGTATCAGAGTTAGTGGATAAAAAACTGTGCTGCAGAAGAAAAGCAGGTAATAAACAACTCCTCTAGCCGTTACGTATTTTTCAAAGCTTGTTGTTGAAAGGGCAAGTGTAATGCTTGCGCCAGAAGTTCCAACTGAAACGAGAAACAAAGCCAGAACTATTACAAGCATTTGCCACAGGGATGGAGCATTGTTCGCCAAAACAAACGTGACCAGCAGAGTTGTCAAGAGCAAAGGGGTCATGTACACCATTCCCCTTAGGCCTCCAGCCAAAACTCTCCCAAAGGCTAATTCCCACCTCTTAATCGGCAAGCTTAACATGTAATGAGAGATTTCACGACGAATTTCCATGTTGATCTCTCTTCCAATCATAAAGGCGGCTGCAAAAAGTGCAGTCATTGTTATGCCAGGGGAGAAAAACAGAAAGTAATCTTCAAAAAACTCTGGATTCACCATTCTGGTGTAGACTACAGCCATTATAAAAAGGTCGGCTAAACTCATGCTTAACATACCAACAATCCACCACTTGTACCTAAAGAAATATCTGAAATCACGTTCCAAAACGTGTATTACTGCTTTCAGTGCCAGCCACCGCCCTCCAATCTCCTTTCATGCAAAATTATGCCCAGAAACGTGAAAAATGAAAAGAATAAGACTATGCCCAGTGCAGCCGAAATCGGAGGAGTCAAAACTGCAGATTCTATTCCAGCTCCCCATCGAAACAGGTCGGCGGCGAAGGTTAGCGGGTTGAACTGTGCTATGGCCGCATAATATTGTGGCATGTAAACTGTTGGGTACAGTGTCGTGCTTAGTCTAACAATCAAAGCGTTCACAACTCCTAAGAGAATGTCGAACTTGTCGGAGGATTTTATGCTCACAGCCAGAGTTATGCTGAATCCGGCAACTCCAAATGCAAACAGGAAAAGTGAAACAAAAGCCACCAAAAACTGCAGTGGATTCGTGACTCCAATCAGGTATAATACGAAGAGAAGCATGGGGCTAACGTATAGGGAGCTTCTTAAGCCGCCTCCTATTGATCTTCCAAGGACGAGTTCTTTCCTTGAGATAGGTAAGCTGAGCAAATATTCAATAACGCCATGGTCGGCTTCCTCGTAGATATCATATCCTATGAAGACGGTTGTGGAATAAAGCAAGGTTATGATTATGCCTGCTGCGTAGAAGTTGAAGTAGCTTGTTCCAATAGCTAGCTCTACATCCGGCTTGAGCATTTTGTTTACTATAACGCCGAAGAGAGCTATTTGAGCTAGAAACCATATGGCACGCATTATCAACATAAATTTGAAGTTAAGAAACGTCCTCAGGTCTCTTTCAGCGACTATCCAGATGTTTCGTAAGCTTATCACTTCTTTTCAGCCTCTTCAAGGGTTAAGCCAGTGTAATGGACAAAAACATCATCCAGCGAAGGTTCACTCATTTGAATTGACTTTATGGGCACTTGCATTTTAAGGAGGAACTCTGTGATCTGCGGCAACATCTCCTCAGCTTTGTTCAAGTAGATTTTCAAGTGGTTCGGTTTAGTTGCCAATACGTCAACCACACGGTTGATCTTCTTCACTTCTTCCAAAGACTTCTCTGGCATATCCTTCTCGAGGACTACTTCGATTACGTCTCCTCCTGGTATGCTGTCTTTCAATTTCTTGGGATTATCGCAAATCAGCAGTTTGCCCTTATGCATTATGGCTACGCGGTCTGAAAGCATATCTGCTTCGTAAAGCTCGTTTGTAGCCAGCAGTATCGTTGAGCCTTCGTCTCTTAAAGTGCGAATCATATTCCAAATTTTATGCTTGCCAACAATGTCAATCTGTGTTGTCGGTTCATCGATGATTGCGATTTTTGGTCTTTGAATTAGAATTTTAGCTGTCTCAACTCTTTTACGCATGCCGCCGGAGAATGTGTGAACGGTTTTACGTCGTTCGTTCCATAAACCAAGTTCCTCTAAAATCCATTGCACTCGCTTTTTTCTTTGATCAGCGGAAAGGCCGCACACTTTGGCATGCCAATTTAGGACATCCCATGGCGTGCTGACCCATAGAAGTTTAGGTTCTTGAAAGGCCATGCCAATTAAAGTGCGGGCTTTATCTGGTTCATGGGTTACCTCATAGGGGCCTATGAAGGCTGTGCCTTCGGTAGGTTTAATGACGGTTGTGAGCATGAGCAGAGTTGTTGTTTTGCCAGCACCGTTGGGACCTAAGAGCCCTAGAATTTCTCCTTCCTCAATGTCTAGGTTTAGATGGTTAACTGCTACTAGATTTTCGAATTTTTTTGTGAGATTTACCATGCGAATTATTGGTGGCATCTTGCATCCTAACAAGGAGCAGATACATATAGCTAGCACCTAATTAAGATTTACCGCGACAACAGATCCCAAGCAGTTTTTTCAGCTTTTTTCATGATAGCTTGCTCATCTAAAGTCTTCACTTGTTGATTCTCCATTACGATCTTTCCATCAACAATAACCGTGTCCACATCGCTTCCACGTGCCGAGTACACTATGTTCGCATAGATATTGTGTAAGGGTCTTAGATGTGGTTTTGAAAAGTCAACTAGGATTATGTCAGCTTTTTTGCCAACCTCCAAGGAACCTACATTCCTCTCAAGCCCTAAGGCTTTAGCTCCGTTTATTGTCGCCATCCTTGAAACGTCATAGACTGGTAGAACTTTGGGATTTGAATAAGTGAGTTTTTGTAGCAGAGCTGCCATTTTCATGGTTTCAAACAGGTCTAGACTGTTGTTGCTGGCTGGACCGTCTGTTCCTAAGCCAACGTTAACACCTAAGTCGACCAGATCTTTTATTTTCGCTGCACCTAAACCGAGTTTCATGTTGGCAACCGGAACATAAGCCACGTTGACGTTATCTTTAGAAAGAAGCTGCATATCTTCCACAGATAAGTCTATACAATGGGCGGCAAGAACGTGGCGATTCAATAAATCTGTTTTGTTCAAAAACTCAACTTCGCTGGAACCGTATCTCTGTTCGAATTCTTTAAACATTTCTTTCGATTCTGCTAGGTGTATGTGCACGCCAACATTAAGCTCAGAGGCTTTTTCTTTAACCTTTATGAGAAGTTCTGGACTGCAACTGTAAGCTGCGTGAGGTCCAAGTAAGGCTGTTACTCTGCCATCAGCGTATCCATGGAAACTTCTGGCAAAGTTTACGCTTTCATTCAGCATTTTCTCACCTAGCGTCTTGTCTCCAGCTTCGATTATGCCTTCGGCTAGGACACCTCTCATTCCGCTTTTTTCCACAGCTTTTGCGATAACATCTTCATGAAAGTACATGTCGGCAAAACATGTTGTTCCACTTTTGATCATTTCCAAGCAGCCTAAAAGGGCTCCGGTATAGATGTCCTCTGACCTGAGCTTGGCCTCCAAGGGCCAGATAGCCTTCTTTAACCAAACATCTAGGGGTTGATCTTCTGCTATCCCTCGGAAAAGCGTCATAGGTACGTGAGTGTGACAGTTGATTAAACCGGGGAGGGCGGCTTTTCCTTTAGCGTTTATCTTTTTTTCTGCCTGTATGTTAGTTGCGAATGCGTTCTTACCGACAAAAGTTATTTTTCCATCTTTTGTGGCGACGGCGCCGTCTTTTATAGGGGTTCTCTTTTTCATCGGCAAAACGGTGCATCCGTGAATTAGGATATCTGCTTTTTCCAAGGGTACACCCTTTTATGTAGGGGGAGGACTGAGCATAAAAAGTATGCTGATAAGTCGTTGAAGAAAGGATCTCAGTGTTGCCAGTTATTCTCGGCTGTCAAAAATGGTAAAAAGGTTAGATTCGTGGTTTCGTCTTTTCAATTCTCTTCAGGAATGGCTGTATAGTGGGCTGTGGGGCATCCTCTTCTGTTACAACTCCTTTGGTTATTCCCGTTGTGCCTATTTTTCTGCATATGAAGTTGAGCGAGTCTTCTGTGAAGTTCAGCAGGTTTCTTCCTTCGGTTGTAAGTTGATACACTTTTCTGGGTCTTTCGTTACTCATGTCCCATTCACTTTCTACGTATCCTTTTTTCTCCAGATTGTTTAAGAGTGGGTAAATGGTGCTGGGGCCGAAGTAGACTCCGAAGCTTTTGCGGATTCTTGTGATCACTTGGTAACCGTGCATTGGCTTTGTGTTTAGGAACTGCAGTATTATAAGGTCTAAGAGTCCTTTCATCAGTTTGACTTGAACTTCTTTTGTGTTGTTAACCATTTTATTTGCCTTCTGTATTTTTGTCCAACAGTTTTTCTGTTGGACTCTGATACAATATGTCCTTCTTCGGACATATCTCAAGTCTTTATAGAGGCTAAACCGGAATATAAAGGTTCATGCTCACCGCAGACATAAAGAAGCATAATGAAGCATACCGTATTACTCTGTTTTACGTAACTTAAATAAGCCCAAACATGAATCAGTTCAAAACAGAACATGTTTAGAGAGGGAAAAATTGGCTGAGACTTTCAGAAAAGAAATTGTTCGACACATGACCAAAAACTTGCTTGATATCCAGATGTTAAGGCTTATCCAAACCCAACCGATGTGGGGTTACAGAATAAAAAAGCAGGTAGACCAGAAGTTCGACGTGAAACTGAGACACGGAGCCCTGTATCCGCTGCTTAACTCTTTGGAAAAGAAAGGCTTCTTAACAAGCCAGAAACAACAGCATGGAGGAAGAACGAGAAAAGTCTATACAATAACTAGGAAAGGAATACAGTACCTAGAGGCATACAACAGTATACTAAAAGAACAATTAGAAGGTCTTGACATCAAATAGTATGCTCTTTGCTTTCGCTTCCTGAATAGCATCACGTCCTTGTAGGTGTAGACATATTCGAAGCCTGTGACTGTGATCTGTCTTAACTCATCAGCGGTTTTGTGTTTGCGCTTTGAGACTTAATGTCTCTCTCATCAAATACGGCGTGTTCCAAGTTCTTTTATATTGAATTTGGAAGAGATAGGTAGAGCATTACTTAGAAGAGTTATAGTAGAATGCGTAGAAGATTGGTAGGGAAAAGGATTTTTCGGTTACCAAGAAAAGGGCATTACTCTTTTCAAGAAAGGCTATTTACAGTCGGAACTGTCTGGACGTTTCTCTTGCTTCGCTTTGATCATGTCTATGGCTTTGGCAAATGTGATCTCAGACTGCTGTTTCAGGTGAAAATTCGCCTTCAGTTTTTCAATGATCCATTTTTCAATTATGTCTGCTCCTTCTTCTCCGAACATCAAAGTTAGCCCTCTGCAGAATGTTTCGGGTTTTTTGGGGATTTTCTGTCTCTTTAGTTTGAAGTTTTTTTTGAGATAATAATAGATGGCTTTTTTACCGCTGTCCCCTAGAGTTTGTAGTCCATTGTCTATACACTGCAGAATTATTTGATCATCCGTGGATTCGGAGGTCATAGAATACAGTTCTAGAAGAGACTATATATAAGCTTTATTTTTGTCGAAAAGAAAAGCTTATTTGCGACAAAAATAAAAGGAGGTGGTGTGGTTTGAATTGGAAAGTGATGATCGCTTCCCATTGGAAGATTGCTTTAGTGTTTAGTTTGCTTGCGATAAGGGTGATTTGTGGAACAGCGTTCGCAGAACCTATCGACTGTCCAGGCGGAGGGTAAAGATTAAAAAACGATCGTCGCAAAAAGCTCGGTAGCCTGCAAAGTGATGAGAGAATGCGCAGAAAACTTGATCTGCTTGATGTCAAAATCTTGGAAGGTTTAGGAAAATACTACCCTAGAAACATATCAGAAGTCGCAAAAAAATTAAACATGCCTAGAGGAACTTTGTTTTCACGGATAAAAACTCTGTCCTCCTATTTTTATTTGAGATTGGTTACAAATGTTTATATTACAAAGTTAGGGTTGAAGAAGGCGGTTGTTTTTGCAAAAGCAACTCCGGGCGATGAGGATTTACTCTTTAACTGCATGAAACTCAACAAATTTTACACGTACCTGAGCCGATGCTACGGCTCTTTCGAAGGTTGCCTTGGAATGTATGGCATTCCTAAAGACCATACCCTGAAGTTTGAACAGTTCATACAAGAGATAAAAAGACTTGGAGTAGCCTATGACGTACAAATTCTTTGGTCGACTTGCTTTTATACAGTTAACCGAACAAGCAACTGGTTTGATGGTTCGTCTCAAACGTGGACTTTTCCATGGGACAAGTGGGTTGAAGAGATTCAAACTGAGGGAACGAGGTTGCCATATGCACTTGTGGATCCTAAAGATTTTCCTATAAAGGCTGATGAAACAGACTTGTTCATAATAAAGGAATTGGAGAAAGATGCAACCATCAGTTTGACTGCCATAGCCGATAAACTTGGGACAACTCTGCAAAATGTTAGTTACCACTATAATCTTCATGTCATCAAAAATGGGCTGCTCGAGAATTTTCAAGTATTTATTTTCCCCTTCGATAGAACCGCATCCGACATGTTCTTCTTCACCTTCAAATTCGACAACATAGAAAAGATTACCAAATTTGCGTTGTCACTTCTCGACAAGCCATTCGTATACATAGTAGGCAAAGTGCTAGGCGAAAACACAATAACCGCCCAAGTATATCTTCCCAGACCTGAGTTTAGAAATTTCATCGATAACCTGTTAAAACTTATTAGAGCTGGCTTTCTGCAAAACTACAACTATGTAGTCCAAGACATACGTTCAGGCAAATGGTCACGAGAAACCATACCATACGAGTTTTTCAAGAATGGATCATGGGCATACGACCACCGTGAGCATATTAGAAGTCTGCACAATTTAGTCAATATGGATAGCCAAGGGCGCGC
>Ga0209636_10007239_pt1 | contig 11330 bp, 6 predicted proteins | sample DeeMarSWOR152_54_FD_187464 | JGI IMG/M metagenome (GOLD analysis project Ga0209636, IMG submission 187464) | Marine sediment microbial communities from White Oak River estuary, North Carolina - WOR-1-52-54 (SPAdes) (version 2) | ecosystem: Environmental > Aquatic > Marine > Intertidal zone >... | reverse complement strand
AAATGGCTCCGTAGCCCAGCACAGGAGCATTTCTTGGATTCTTTAGCCCTTGGATCATCATTGAAGAGATTCCCCTTTGGGCCGATGTATCCATTTTCGCCTAATATGACACCGTGATATCGATAGTAGAGTTTCCCCCCACGTGCGAGGGCCATTTCGGTAAGCTATTGATTAAAAGAGGAAACTCTATTCTTCATGGGGGGACGCCGTGAGATCCTTCGCTCCTGTACTTTCGAAGTGAAAAATCATTCGATAGGCTTGAAAGGAAGGCAATAAGAAAGCGGAGGAGGCGGAACTCGACTCAGGCCCTCCCCCACCCGTCCCACTTGTCCTTGTCCGAACCCCTTGGACCCCGTCCCATGTTCCGATACTTCACTTTCAGGTAGGCCAGATAGAGCCATTTCCATATCCGGTAATAGTTGAAATAGAGGAGGCCGAAAAGAATTCCCCCGAGATGTGCCAGATGGGCGATGCCGGACCCCGTGCCCACCAGAGAAGACCAGAATGCGATAGCCCCAAAGAGGAGGACGAAATGTTTGGCCTTCATGGGGAAAAGAAACCAGACGTAGATATATCGCTCCGGGAAGAACCAGGCGTAGGCGAGCAGCAACCCGTAAATTCCCCCCGAGGCCCCCACAACGGGCACAAACAGGCCAGGGGTAAACAGCACCGTGCAAATCCCCGCTCCGATAGCCGTTATGAAGAAATACTGGATGAATCGGCCCGATCCCATGTGTCGTTCGATTTCACCCCCGAATATCCAGAGCGCTAGCAGGTTAAAGAGGAGGTGAAACAAGCCTCCGTGCAGGAAGATGTAGGTCACCAGTTGCCACAGGAAGAACTTCTTCCAGAACAGCGCTGGAACCAGCCCGAGGGCATAGTACAGCTTGGGCCCCAGCGCGGTTTGCAACAGGAATCCCACCACACAGGCACCCATCAGGAATTTGACCCGAGGGGTCAAGGGCCCACCCAAGGAAAACTGAGTTCTATAGTGATACGACATGGAGACCTTCCTCTCCGGGCAGATGAAATCAACGTGGGGAGATTCACCCGCTCTCCCGTCTCAGGGGTTACCCTATCATATTCCTTGACCAAAAGAAAAGAGGGGATTGGGAAAAATGAGCGCCTTTGGATGTTTCTGAGCCGTCAGCGATAGGGCTTCATCCTCTAGATCAGGTTATCCTTCGTCAACTGAAGCCTCCATATCGTTATCCCCAGGTAGGTCTTGATGTGGAAATCCCCCTCGACGAGGTACCCGACGGGAGGAGGTTGGCTATCCATATAGATGGGGTCCCATGGACGGTTACCCGGTGGAAGGGAGACCCTTTTCTCCCTCCCTTCCTCCTCGCGTATCCCCCTGCTTATCGGCGAATCTGGGGAATCTATCAATCCCAGATTCGGGTCGAATCCAAGACGATCCGCCTCTTTCAGGGCACTTCTCAGGAGCCAGATTGCCGATTCGATACGGCTTCGGGCAACTGAAGTTTTATTGTCATTCAGGGCCATCATCGCTTTCTCGACTTCCTTATCCGCCAGCTCCACGGTTTCCAGGAAGAGGCCCGCATCCTGTACCCACCTTTCCGGGTGGCCCTTCAGGAGCCCCATAACGGACTCCATCGACTCTTCTCCCAGGGATAGTTTCAACTCGTCCGCCACGCAGTGGGCAATGGCCCATTGACAGGCATCGATTTCGCTTTCTATGTCGCCCAGCTCATACCCGGGGCCACAGCCAACGAGCACGGAGAGGATGGCCACAGGGAAAATCAGCCGCGATACATATGTTGACTGCCGAAAAAGGCGCATAAGAACTCCGGTTACAATACGACGCAATAAGAATTATTGCATCCGTCGCCCAATTGTCAACGAAATTTTCCCCCGTGGGAATGCTAACCCAAGAGAGCTGCTTAGATCCTGACGACCCTTGCCGGCCTCAAAGGTGTCGATCGATCAGGGCCTCCAGCTTTTCCGAATCCCACCCCACGTATTTGTCCTTGCCCTCCACGATAAAGGCAGGGTATTTCCAGGCCCTGTGCCGAAGGGATTTGAGGACTCCCATTGGTGACTGGGCATCAACAACCCGGATGAGAATACGGTGTTTGTATAACCTGGCCAGCTCCCTGACCCAGGTGGAGAGGCGAAGGAATTCCTCCTTGACCTCATCGGGGTACTCGTTTATGTCGCGATGGTGAATCTTCCTATTGATACCCACCTGGTCGAAGATAAACTCACATCGCTCACAGTGATCATACGTTGTGAGCACCCTGGTAATGATCTCGACATAAACCGGCTTCATATCAACCTCCGGATAGTTTCCTTAAAACACTACCATACTGAACCGGGATTTTCACCTGGGCCACTATCGCCGGGAAGTCCCTCAATCGATCAGCCGAAAATCGATCTGCTGCCTCTCCTGACTTACCCTATCAACCACGACCCTGACTCGATCCCCGATTCGAAAGGTCTTATGAGAGCGTTTCCCTATGAGACGGTACCCCTTTTCATCATACAAGAAATAATCATCGGGCAGACTGCGCATGGGCACCAACCCCTCGACGAAAAGCTCCTCCAACTCCACGAAGAACCCGAAGGGGGTAACCCCGCTGATAAAACCGTAAAACTGCTCTCCCACCTTTTCCTCCATGAATTTCACCCGATACCTCTGGACGATCTCCCTTTCCGCCTCCATTGCCACCCTCTCCCGCTGGGAAAGGTGTCGTGCCTCCTCTGAGAAATCCTCCTCCGGCGGATGCCCTCCATCCATCATCTTCTTCAGCTGACGATGTACCAGGAGGTCGGGGTACCTCCGTATGGGTGAGGTGAAGTGGGTGTAACAATCCAAGGCAAGCCCATAGTGAGAGAGGTTTCTCTCGCAATAGCGGGCCTGTTTCATTGACCTCAACAGGACCGTGTTGACGAGCATTTCCTCCGGTTTCCCTCTCACGTGACCCAACAGTTCTTGAAACTCCCGGGGACTCTGAGGACGCCCCATTGGCAATCGGTATCCCAAAACGCCGATAAATCGCCTGAAATCATTGATCTTATCGACATCGGGCTCCTCATGGACTCGGTACAAAAGGGGAACCCGGGCTTGGGTCAGCTTGACGGCAATGGCCTCATTGGCGGCGATCATAAACTCCTCGATGATTTGATGTGCGAAATTCCTCTCGGCCTTGATGATTTCCCTGGCTTCCCCTTGAAGGTTGAGGATGATCTCGGGCTCGGGAAGATCGAAGTCGAGGCTTCCCCTCTTTCGCCTCCTCTCCGCCAGGAGGGAGCAGAGCCTGCCCAGGGCCTCCAGCGACGGGAGCAAAGCCTCGTGCCTCCCCATTTCCTCGGGATCCCGGTCCACCAAGATTTTCCTCACCCCCGTATAGGTGAGGCGAGCATTGCTTCTGATCGCGCTTCTGAAGACATCGCAATCCCTCAGCTTCCCTTCCCCGTCGAAACGCAGGGCTGCCGTCAGGGTCAGCCGGTCCGTATGGGGGTGAAGGCAACAGATTCCATTGGAGAGCTCGGGGGGAAACATGGGAATGACCCGATCCGGAAAATAGATACTGGTTCCCCTGCGATAGGCCTCGCTGTCCAACTGGGCGTCGGGTTTGACGTAGTGTCCCACGTCCGATATGGAAACCCAAAGGACGTACCCCCCATTGTGCTCCTCAATGGAAACGGCATCGTCGAAATCCCTGGCGTTTTCCCCATCGATAGTGACGGTCACCTTCTCCCTCAGGTCCACCCTCCCCGCGATTTCCTCACCGCTCACCCCTTGAGGAATGGCTTTCGCCTCCCGGATTGCCGGAGCCGGGAAGCTGTGGGGCAAGTCGTATTCCCCGATCACCATACGGGGGAACAACTCCGGGTCTCCTCGATAACCCAGGACCTGAATAATCCTTCCCTGGGGATTTCTCGCAATAGTCGGGTAGTGGGTAATCTCAGCGATAACGATCTCGTTTTCCCGGGCCCTCATGGCCTCTTTCCTTGGGATGACGACCTCGAGGAGGTAACGGTCGTCATCTGGGACTACCCGTCCTGATCCGTCATCGGGTATGAACCTCCCAACCATTCTTTCCGTTCCCCTTTCCAGAATCCGAACAATCCGCCCCTCCCTGGCCCTCCCCCTTCGCCTCCTCACTTCCTCTATTCGAACGGCGACACGATCACCATGCATTGCCTCCCGAAGATCCCCAGGCTTAATAAAGACATCGGCCTGGTTTCCATCCTCTGCAATGACGAAACCGTATCCATCGGGATGACACTGCAGGCGGCCCACCACCACGTTCATCCTCGTTAGCAGAGCGTACCTCCGCCCCTTCATTCTGACGATCTGACCGTCCCAGGTCATCTCGTTGAGGAGGACTTTAAGCCTCCGCTTCTCCTCATGGGTGAGGTCGAGCAGGCGGACGAAATCCCGAAGCACCACCGGATGGTTCTCCCTTTTCAACAGCTCCAGAACCATCCCCCGGTCGACCTCACGAGGTTCCGATCGCCTTTTCCTGCTCAATGGGATCTCCGAGAGACCTGACCGCTCTTATCCGAGGCGTGTCAAGAATCAAGAATAACCGGAGTTTCCGGACTTTGTCGAGAGGAACACCATTGTTCATGAGCGAAATTCAGATACCTAGGAATTCGGAAAAGGAGTTCGGAGCGCGAATGTATATTTCTTCGGCATCCCCTCCTAGGCAACCGAAATGGCTGCAAACCCAGTAATATCGCCAAACACCTGAGTTGTCAATTTTTCACGGGTGCTTGCAGATCATGTTCAATACCGCCTGCCTCCCTTCCTCCCGGACGGCCCTGAGAGCATTTCGCAGCGCCGGCAGTACTTCGGAAGCGCTCTCCACGCGCTCCCCGTATCCACCACAGGCGGTAACCAGTATTTCGAACCGAGGGGAAGGTTGCAACTCACTGAGGGGAAATCGATTGACCCGAGCGGCCCAACCGTCGGGATACATCCTGAGGTTGGCCCGCCGCACTGCGTTCCACATGCCGTTGTTGAAGATGACCGTAAGCGTCGGTAACCCCAGGGCCTGGGATACGAAATGACACGGAGTTGGATTGCCGAACAGGTAACAGCCATCGCCCAGTGCGGCAATCACAAGCCTATCAGGCGCCGCCAGCTTGATCCCCATGGAGGCCCCCAAGCCCCATCCGAGACCGCCGGCAGCCGCGGTTCCGAAAAAGGTGCCCGGCCTGGTGAACCTCACCTGGGTGGGAACCAGGTCATACTCATTCACCACGATGGTATCGTCGTCCTTGATCTCATTTATGCAATGCGAGACCCACAGCGGGTCCAGGGGCGAATCGGTGCTCACCTGTTTTAAAGCCCCTCGCCAGGCAGTCCGGTTCTGCCCGTGGATGGCCTTAAAGCGCTCAAATCGGGCCGTTATCCGCCGCTTCGCATGGTCACGATGGGAATCCAGCGCCTCCATTAACATCGGGATGGCGACGGCGGAATCTGTCCTGATGGCCAGGTCAGAGGGGAAGCCCCGAATGGGATATTCGCTGTAGAAGGGATCGATGCCCATCTGGATAATTTTGCAACCGCCCCTTGGGCCTTTGACACTGGGATACCACGGCACACCGCTGTCCACCACCAGGATGGCATCGGCTGTCTCCAGGAAAGGATCGGGGGTAAAGCCCAGGTGCAGCGGGTGGTCCGTGGGAAAGCACATATATCGCCCGTTGAATACCACAACCGGGAAGGCAAAGCTCTCAGCCAAAGCCATTAGGTGACCAACGGTTTCCGGGTTACGCCCGGAAGTGGTGGTTATGATCAACGGATTCTCCGCTGCCGCCAGGATTGCTGCCGCATCCTCAATGGACCGCGGATCCGGATAGAGAGCGCCACCGAGATGGCGACGCGGGGGTGATGTCATGGTGAACGTCACCTGCGGCTCTGACAGTACTTCACGGGGGAGCGTCAAGTAGACCGGGCCACGCGGCTCGGTCATGGCAATTTCAAGCGCCCGATCGACCACCGCCTCCAGCTGTGTGAAGTTCCGAAGTTCATAGTCCCATTTTACGTACTCGCGCACCATGGCGGCCTGGTCGAAGGACTCCTGCGCCCAGTGGATGTAGAGGTCGCGCGCCCCAGGAAGCCCAGCCTCGGTGAGGGGCGTGCGCCCGGCGGTAAACAGGATGGGGACATGATCGCGAGAAGCATTGATGAGCCCGTTGATTGCATTGGCGGTGCCCACGTTGACGTGCACCATGACCACCTGCGGTTTGCCCGTAACCAGGTAGTACCCATGTGCCATCGCCACCGCCACATTCTCGTGCGGCACGGTAATGGGTCGGGGGGAATGCTCGCCGTGCTGGGCAAAACGGGCAAACCCATCAATGAGCGGCGCAAAATCCGTACCCGCGTTGGCGAAGAAGTATTCAATGCCTCGCTCGCGTAAAAGTTCCAGATAAGCTTGTGCCGTGGTTTCCACCTGGACCGTCTTAGTTGCCATGAAAGGACTCCTTCTTTTTACTCGCACCATTCCATAACTCATTGGGGAGAAATGTCAACGGTTTTATCCGGCCGGAGTTTTCTGACTTTTGGGGAACACGGTTGTACACGGGCGAAATTCAGACACATGGGAATTCGGAAAAGGAGCTCTGAGCGCGAATGTATATTTTTTCGGCATCCTCTCCTAGGCAATTGGAGCGGCCGCAAACCCAGTTCTGGGTTGAAGATGGCGCAATCGCTGGAATGGTCGAAAAAATATGGTTGAGCAGCGAGGAGGAACTTTTCCGGAGATCTCGGGTCATTTCGTGAGCGAAGGGGAATTCGGGCAACAGACCAAAGAGCATTGAAGCGAAGGGACAATCGTGTTCCCCAATGAAAAGCAGACATGCCAGGTTGATCGCCTCAAGGCAAAATTGGTATGGTGAAACATATCATGCAGCGGATGCATGTGATAAGGGAGACACGATGGAGGAAAATCGACATACACGAGATCACAGGGCAAGTCGGGGGAATAGCCCTGAGAAACGCTACAATCACTTGCGGTTTGAGAAGAGTCCCTACTTGCTCCAGCACGCCGACAACCCCGTTGATTGGTATCCCTGGGGACCGGAGGCATTCGAGAAGGCCCGGAGGGAAAAGAAACCCATTTTTCTGTCAATCGGTTACTCAACATGCCACTGGTGTCACGTAATGGAACGCGAGTCATTCGAGGATACCGAAGTAGCTCGATTGCTGAACGAGGTTTTCGTATCCATCAAAGTGGATCGGGAAGAGCGGCCAGACCTCGACAACATCTATATGACCGTCTGCCAGATGATGACGAACAGCGGCGGGTGGCCCCTTACCATCATAATGACGCCTGAGAAGAAGCCCTTCTTTGCCGGCACCTATTTCCCCAAGGAGAGCCGCGCCGGACGAATTGGAATGCTGGACCTGATCCCTCGAATCAACGAGATCTGGACGGAAAGACATGACGAGGCCGTAAGGTCGGCGGATCAAATCACCGCTGCCCTCCAGCAATACTCCCGTAATGAGCCGGGAGAAGAACTCGGCGAGCTTACCCTGAGGAAAGCGTATGAACAACTCGGTCATCGCTTTGACGAACATCACGGCGGGTTCGGCGATGCCCCCAAGTTTCCAACCCCGCACAACCTCCTCTTTCTGCTCCGATACTGGAGGCGTTCCGGTAATGAGGAGGCCCTCGGGATGGTAGAAAAAACCCTGCGTTCCATGCGTCGAGGCGGTATGTACGACCACGTGGGCTTTGGATTTCACCGCTACTCCACCGATCCAATATGGCTCGTGCCACACTTCGAAAAGATGCTCTATGACCAAGCACTGGTAGCAATGGCTTATACGGAGGCCTATCAGGCGACGGGAAAGGAGGAATACGGCCAAACCGCACGGGAGGTCTTTTCCTATGTCCTGCGGGATATGAGGTCGCCGAAGGGCGCATTTTACTCAGCGGAGGATGCCGACAGCGAAGGCGAGGAGGGGAAGTTCTACCTGTGGACGGAAGAGGAGATCCAACAGCTCCTCTCGGCAGACGAGGCCCGATTAATTATAGCGGCCTTCGCCGTAGAAAAGGAGGGTAATTTCACCGAGGAAGCAACGGGGAAGAGAGGGGGAAGGAATATCCTCCACGTGAACAGAGCGCTCCATGAGATCGCCTCTGGGCTGAAGATACCCGAGCAGCAGCTGAGGGCCTGTCTGGAAAGCGCACGACAGAAACTCTTCGCCGCCCGTGAGAAGCGAATTCATCCCCATAAAGACGACAAAATTCTGGTGGACTGGAATGGGCTGATGATCGCCGCGCTGGCCAAAGGGGCACGAGTCCTCGATGAACCCCGCTATGCCGAAACCGCCAAAGGGGCCCTGGATTTCATCCTCGAAAACATGCGCAACGCGGATGGTCGCCTTCTGCATCGGTATCGTGATGGCCAGGCGGCCCTTCGGGCCAACGTGGATGATTATGCCTTCCTGATTTGGGGAATGATAGAGCTCTATGAGACCACCTTCGATGTTCGCTATCTCCAAACGGCTTTGGAACTCAATCATGATCTGTTAAGACATTTCTGGGACGACACGGCGGGGGGATTCTATTTCAACGCGGACGATGCCGAGAAACTCCTGGTGCGCCAAAAAGACATCTATGATGGCGCCATTCCATCGGGGAATTCCGTGGCGGCGCTCAACCTGGTTCGTCTGGGAAGGATTACGGCCAACGCTGATTTCGAGGAAAAAGCGGCCAAGATCGGGCGCGCCTTTTCCAATGCCGTCATGCATATGCCCTCAGGCTATACCCAACTAATGCTCGCTGTAGACTTTATGGTAGGCCCCGCTTACGAGGTGGTCGTCGCCGGCAGCCCGGGGGCCGATGACACAAAAGCCATGATAAGGGCCCTCAGGGCACACTTCATACCCAATAAAATAGTAGTCCTCCGCCCCAGCGAGGAGCCATCGCCGGATATCACACGGCTTGCGGAATATACGAAATATCAGTCGGGCATCAATGGGAAGGCCACGGCCTATGTCTGTCTCAACTACAACTGCCAGATCCCAACCACTGATAGGGAAAAAATGCTCGAATTGCTCGATGTGAAGAAGCCATAAGGAGATCTCTGAAAAACTGGAAAAACGAGCTCTGAGCGAATTGCGGTTCTGCGGTGTTGCGGTGCTGCAGTCATACAAGGATCAAATCCTAAATCCGAAACACTAAATACTAAACAATATCTAAATCCAAATATCTAAATCCTAAACTTTTTGGTCATTTGATCATTGATGATTTGTATTTATTTAGGGTTTAGAACTTAGGATTTGGAACTTGCCCGGTGAAGCGAACTCTAGAACGGTCAAAAATTATTTTCGGTGAGCGGAATGGGTTTTGGGTAACAGCCCCTTGAACGGCGAGGAGCGAGTTTTCCCGAGATCTCATAAGAAATAGAGCATTTTGAAAGGAATTGATGTATAAAGGGGAAAACGATAATGGTGGAGGTTTCCAATGGGTGACGGACATGACGCCTTGGATCAACTCTGCATCAATACCATCCGTATGCTGGCGGTGGACGCGGTCCAGAAAGCGAACTCGGGTCATCCCGGCATGCCCATGGGCGCTGCCCCCATGGCCTACGTGTTGTGGACCGGGTTCTTGAGGCACAACCCCGCTGACCCCACCTGGCCCAACAGGGATCGGCTCGTCCTGTCCGCGGGCCACGGTTCCATGCTGCTTTACAGCTTACTGCATCTCACCGGGTATTCCCTATCGCTGGAGGAGCTGAAGAACTTCCGCCAGTGGGACAGCAAGACTCCCGGCCATCCAGAGGCCTTTATCGCGCCCGGGGTGGAAACCACAACCGGTCCCCTGGGGCAGGGATTCGCCAACGGAGTTGGTATGGCTATTGCCGAACGTTTCCTGGGGACCCATTTTAACCGTCCCGGCCATACCATCGTGGATCACTATACCTACGCCATCGTCAGCGACGGCGATCTCATGGAGGGTATCTCCCACGAGGCCGCATCCCTGGCGGGACACTTGAGGCTCGGTAAGCTCATCTATTTGTACGATGACAACCGCATCTCCATCGAGGGGAGTACCGATCTTGCCTTTACTGAGGATCGGGCGGCCCGTTTTTCGGCATACGGGTGGCATGTGCAACACGTTGACGATGGCAACGACCTGGGAGCAATAACACGGGCGATCCAGGCGGCGCAGGAAGAAGCGGAACGCCCATCATTGATCGTTGTCCGAACCCACATCGGCTACGGCAGTCCCAACAAACAGGATACGGCGGCAGCCCACGGTGAGCCCTTGGGCCTTGATGAAGTCAAGTTGACCAAGGAGAACCTCGGCTGGCCCCTTGAGCCGACGTTCCTCATCCCCGAGGAGGCACTGGCCCGGTTCGGCCAGTCCCTCCAAGATGGCAAGAAACGGGAGGAGGAGTGGAATGCCCGGTTTCAATCATATGAGGAGGAATACCCGCAATTGGCCGAGGAGTGGAGGCGAGCGATGAAGGCCCAATTGCCCGCCGGCTGGGATAAGGACATTCCGGTCTTTCCCGCCGATGGGAAGGGGATGGCAACCCGGGTGGCTTCAGGCACCGTGATCAATGCCATCGCACCACACCTTTCCACCCTGATGGGCGGTTCTGCCGACCTTGCACCCTCGACCAAAACCCTTATCAACGGAACGGGTGACTTTCAAGCCGACCATTACGCCGAGAGGAACATCCACTTCGGAGTCCGGGAACACGCCATGGGGGGAATCCTCAACGGCATGGCCCTCCATGGCGGCGTAATCCCCTACGGGGCCACTTTCCTTATTTTCTCCGATTACATGCGACCGACGATTCGCCTGGCAACCATGATGGGGGTGAAGATAATTTACGTCTTTACCCACGATAGTATCGGCTTGGGCGAAGATGGGCCAACGCATCAGCCCATCGAGCAACTGGCCGCCCTCAGGGCAATCCCCCACCTCATAGTCATCCGGCCTGCCGATGCCAATGAGACTGCGGAGGCATGGCGTTTCGCCATCGGGCATAAGGGGGGTCCTATAGCTTTGGCCTTAACCCGGCAGAATCTGCCTATACTGGATCGCGATAAGTACGCTCCTGCCCATGGCCTTTCCCAAGGGGCATACATCCTCAGTGATGCCGAAGGTGGGAAGCCGGAAGTCATCTTGATCGCCAGCGGTTCCGAAGTTCACGTGGCCCTGGAGGCGGCGGAGAAACTCCGCAATAGGGGAGCCTCGGTGCGGGTGGTGAACATGACGAGCTGGGAACTGTTTGATGGGCAGCCAGATGACTATCGTAACGAGGTACTCCCGCCGGAAACGACGGCCCGGGTGGCCATCGAAGCCGGGGTTACCCAGGGGTGG
>Ga0209636_10007238_pt1 | contig 11331 bp, 22 predicted proteins | sample DeeMarSWOR152_54_FD_187464 | JGI IMG/M metagenome (GOLD analysis project Ga0209636, IMG submission 187464) | Marine sediment microbial communities from White Oak River estuary, North Carolina - WOR-1-52-54 (SPAdes) (version 2) | ecosystem: Environmental > Aquatic > Marine > Intertidal zone >... | reverse complement strand
ATCATGTGTAATGGCAAGAACTCTGGGGCATTGATAGGTAAGCTCTTCTCTATCGGGATCGATCCCGGCCATAGATCTATTCCATTCTCGTGCTCGCAGAACTTCTATATAAAGCATATTCCCGAAACACGGAACATGCCTGCCATCAGTCAGGAGACGTTTCATTTTTTTCCTTAGGAATCTTAAATCTATATGTGAAACTTTTATGGCAAAAAGGGCATTCAATTTTACGCTGTATCTCATTTAAAACACTGTGAATTTTTGCCTCGGCCATATCGGCTCGCATCTTTTCTCTACGTGCTTTAGTCTCTGCAGCCTTCTTTTTTACTATGGCTTCCAATCTTTGTCTTTCGGCCTTCTCGCGGGCCTCATCTGCTTCGCGCTTTTTGGATTCGGCTTCGACCTTTTTCTTCCGTTCAAGGATCAAGGCGCGCTCCTTCTTTTCGGCCTCTACTTTAAGCTTTTCGTTTTCTACTCGGATACGCTCCCGCTCCTCGACTTCGGCTTTCTCGCGGGCAATCCTTTCAGCTTCCAGTCGCTCTGCTTCTTTCCTCTCTTTCTCTGCCGCAGCTTTAGCCGCTTTAATTTCAATAAAATGTTCCTGTTCATCGAGATACTTTTCAATAGGTATGATGAGCGCCTTTAATACGTTGGCAATTCCATCAATAGCTCTACTTTCTCTGAGCGATTGTTCTTTAAGATGTTTGCGGGCATTTTCAATGGCGATTCGCTTTTCTTTTAGAAAGAGGCGTCCGGCTCGAGCCATTTTCATCTCGGCCACTTGGGTCTCATTGGTCACCACAATGCTTTTGGCCTTGAGTTCCCATTTGGCGGCGATGGTGAAATATTCTTGAAAGCGATCAAGGATATACTGGGCCTTAGTTTCTTCAAGTCCGCTTTCATTTACGATAATGGCAAGCTGATTTTCCATTATATGCTCCTTTTTAAGATTTTCAAAAGACGGGAGTGGGAATCGAATTCTTCGTGCGTATTTCGTTTAACCCACTGAGCTTTCCTGCTCCATATCTATTTTGGCCCCGTTTTCGGGCTCAAAATCTAACTCCATAGAATTAGGAATCGGCGATGGTTCTTTCTCCTGTTCGCCTTTAAGCTGATTGACAAGGCGTTTCGTTTCCGATGCCGGTTCAAGTTCAAATGGCTTTTCTCCAACCGGAACTTCGATACCTGCCGACTCTCCACGATCTATCGTGGCCATCTCTTCGCGAAGATAAAGACCCCCGAGTTTCGTTGGAAAGGCCTCGCGAAGAGCGGCAGCCCGGGCACATTTAACAATCATCATGGCTTTGTTTTTCGCCCAAATTGATCGACCAGTATCATATTTTGAGACATCTAGGCGTTTATAAACTGGATGAGTCTTGTTCTTAAAATAGACCTTAGCCCACCCCCCGAAAAGAATGAAATCCTTCAATACAACATCTCCGGGGACTTCGTGAATTTTGCCCGTGTTATCCATAACGATGACGCCCGATTCCATGCCATCATAATCTGGATTGAGCTCGGCCCGCTTCAAGAAAGCCTGATGTGCGGTAATAAGACTGAATTGTGGTCCGGTTGAAGTATCATAACCTATTAGAAAGGCATCACCCTCAAAAGGATTCAAGCCTCGCGCTCGACACATCATAGCAAAATGATAGCAATCTCGCAAAGAAGGCCTAGCGCCAGATTTAGTAGGATTGGCGACATAGTCCCTGATAAGTCTTATCGTCAGAATTACCCGCTCATCGGAACCGAAGGCATTATACTCAATAACCTGCTCTTCGGAATCTTTCGCAACGAGAGATTTTTTCGCCTTTGTAGGCTTGGTTTTCTCAGCCATTATTTTCCTCCTTGTGAAGCCGGAGAACACGGAACTTCAAATCACGGCGATACTTCTCATAGATCTCCGGCATTTCCTCTTTAAGCTTCTTCACATCTACATCCGCCCGAGCCTGCTCATAGTAAGTGACCAGACCACCAATACTTCCCTCGGCATCCCCGAGGGCGGCGAGAATTTGAGCTTGCACTTCATCATGATGACCTTTGGCTAATTTTAATTCATCCTTAACGGCCCGATAGTATTCTATGAGCTTTGGGTCAACCTCGGCCAACTTGCCCTCAGTGCGCAGAACTCTTTTGACCGATGCTAAATGAGGTATGGCATCTTCAGGTGGTATATCCAACTTAACATGCTTATCCCAAAAATCTTGGCTGGCTTCGAGAATGATCTCCTGGAGTTCCTTGTTTGGCGTAATCTGATACATTCTCCTTCCACGACCCCCCAGGAATGCCGGTACGTAGCAGACCTCAGCATCCGCAAGCATGATATGAACCTGGCACTGGACGAGATAAATCTGTGGAATCTGGTCGGTCCCATTCTCACCCCAGCCATCAGGCAAAGGAGACATGAGTCCCGAAGTTTTCGCTTCAACTGGGCAACCACTCTTAATAACCACGGCATCAGGATGAGAAATCATAGGAAGCGTCTCATGTCGAAACCAGAGCTTTTGAGGATCATAAAGCAATCTCCCCAATTCCTTCTCGGCCCATTCGAGAACGCCACGCTCAAACATGATACCGGCTTCGGCTGCTTCACTGATAAAAGTCTGAGGTTCCAACTTGTCAGTTTTTTCCAGCCAGACATCATAGGCATTGGCATAAGGTGAGAGACCCAAGATTTTGGGAACATCAGAGGAGCCGATATAATGTTTCCTATCTTTTAGCTGTTTTGCGGTTAGCGGCATCGGAACACTCCTTTCCGCCCATGATTTCACAGGCTTTAGTAAAATCTTCTTTTATAAGACCAATGGCTTCATCGACCAGATCGTTATCCCCTAATTGATAAAGCTGTCCAAGCGAATCTTGGACGATGTACTGACCAGGACTGGTATTGATACATTTAATCAGCATGGTATCACTCCTTTTTAAATAGCTCAGTAGGTTTCCTAAAAAACTCAGATGTCCAGGCCCAATCAAAACCCCGATGATTAAGAATGGCTTTTGCGCCCGTTATTTCTTTATGGCTTTCCCCTTTCTGAATGGCATCCAAGATATATTCAGCCCTTGAAAAGTTCGTCGCTCCATATCTAACCAAAACCGGCCTATAGAAACTTCTTCGCCATAATATATCCCACAAAATCAACCCCATATTTGTTTCGCCGCCGCTAGATACATCTCCTCGGTGCGCAGTTGCTCCGGCACATACTCAAGCGCCCACCCATTCTGTTTCGCCGCTGCCAGACACATCTCCTCGGTGCGCAGTTGCTCCGGCACAGACTCAAGCGCCCCCCCATATTCTTTCACCGCCGCCAGACATATCTCTTTGGTTCGCATCTTCTTCGGCACACACTGAAGCATCCGCCCATCTAGTTTCACCGCTGCCAGACAAAGTTCTTTGGTTTCGTCGTCGTTCAGATCGCGCACGCGGCGCACCTTTGATGCCACATAAACACCAGCTAATTCATAATATTTTTTCACATCAGAAGCTTCAAATTCGCTAATGATCTCGCCTGGTATCCCGGCGCTAAAAACGGCTGGGGCGGTGGCGGCCAAAAAGACACCTACGCCTGATACGATGATTTCCTCGCCCATCGGGTAGATAACTCGGCCATACGTTTCCGTCACCGAGCCTCCATCGGCACGTAGAAGCTTCCAATAGGTTTTCATAATAGCTACCTCATTTTTAGCCTTAATCAGCCACGGCGGACTTCGCCCGGCTCTACCCGTTCAACTGCGATGTGTAGAAGGTGAACGTGCAACTTTCGCGCTTGTTGAATGGGAAAAATAGAAAGGGATGCCCTGCCGAGAACAGGGCATCCCTATAAATGTGGGGGCGTCGTCCAACGGTAGGATGGCCGACTTATAATCGGACGATTGCGGGTTCAAATCCCGCCGCCTCCACTGTAATGCCCGCATAGTGTAATGGTCAGCACACGAGGTCTTGACCCTTGGGTTGGCGGTTCGAGTCCGCCTGCGGGCACTGCATTCTTGAATTGGGGAGTTCTTCCACTCGCTAAAGTTTTCAGAACTCCCCCGAGCTGAGTCTTGACAAAGAGCCAAGAACTCAACACTACCTATTTGAAATATGGCATTCTTACCTCTCCATTTCAAATTATTCATCATTCATTATCCTTAAAAAGACTATCAAACCAATCTGCGCAAGCTTCAATGATATATTTCATTCCATAAGCAAGGCAGATGAATGTAAAACATGTACCTATCAAAAAAGCCCAGGATTTAAGAATTGTCATGGCTAACATTGGAATCCTCCTTTCGGGGCTGGCTCATCAGGTCCCGGAAATCATCCGGGACGACCGGGCGCAAGGCCCGGTTTCGCCTTGTTTTTCGCTTAGATTTTCCCTATCATGAACTCCCAATCGACAGCATTTATCCAGCGAATGAAGAACAGAAGTGCAATGGTTAGACAAGGTTTTGCCATTCTATAGATAGACAAATCTCTGCCATTCCATACGTTTCCTTCAGGCGTCCAATCAATGCAGCTCATTTTGACCTCCTTTCTGGCGTTTAAGAATAGCCTCGTGTTTTTCTCGCTTTTCTCTAATAGCTCTCATGATGTCAGGATCAATCTTGAAACACGTACATAAGGGGCTTGTCCAGGTAGGAATCAGTTTCTTATCCATATCATTCCTCCAATCTCTGCGGCTCCCCCGGACAGCCGAGTCAGGGCATAGGGGAGTTGGCGAATTGCCAGTCCTGTTTTTCCAGGGGAGCCAATGTTTAAATTTCCTCATCGCCGTTAAGTTCATGGTTTATGGTTACCAAAAAGGATGCGAGAGCTTTCTGTAAATGAAATAATCCCACACGCATCCGATAACTTTTCAGAGGCTCTTTATCCCGGTGTTTCGTATTAAGGGCTGTGAGCCAGGCAATCGTCTCTAACATTCCTTCAGTATTAGATTTGCACTTTCTTAAAAAGCGCCTCATGATATTATCTCTCCACAGATTTCTTTACATAAGATTGGTTCAGAATCAAAGGCATATAAAAAGGCCCCGCAATGCAGAGTCCTAATGCACTACCAGGGCCTTGATTAAAAAGAAAATATTGCTCTATTTCAGAACTCTTAATTGAGTCCCATAAGATATAGATTGTAAACCTGAGAAACCGATACATCATTTATCTCCTATTTTGTGTTTGCTTTGATTCTGAATTTAAAGTATTATCAATTGCAGGAGGTGCAAAATGAAAATCGGGACTGTAATATTTCGCGTCGTCATTGTAATCTGGTTAATCATTATCTCGCTTGGCCTGAAGCAATTGCTTATCACTCAGGAAACAATCAAAAATTTCCAATACGATTCTTTTCAACTGATCGCACTCAATATTAAACAATCCACGATGAATGCCGCCGAAATATGGGATCAACCCAGTTTAGAAATGAGCGACGATCCTTTTGTTAAACACATAGAACAGGCCACATGTTGGGATGATTTGCTGAAATAAATTAGAGACCCCGTTGGTTGCCTTGCGTGTTTCCACGCAGTGACGAATCGTAGTATATGGGACAGCCAGCGGGGTCTTTTTTTTGCAAAATGCACTCCTTTTTCGCATAAAAAAACCCCGCCGATTGTCTCTCGTCTATCAGCAACGGTAGGCGTGCGCAAAGCGCAACAAGACAACCAACGGGGCGCGAAAGCCCTTTGTTTTTTCGATAAAGAAAATCGCTTCACGCATCCGATTCGCCCCCATTGCTGATTACGCGTTAAATATATGCAAAGAATAGGCCAATGTCAAGAAAAATATGCCTTCTGGAGAAAAATAATTACGGAGGCATAGTCAGGTATGGGTAGGAGAGAGTTTTTAATAAAAAGCCCACTCAACTATCGAATCGCGTTCAAATTTTCGATTTTACCGAGACCTTTACGCGCCGGATTCTTGCCGAATCGATATGGATAAAGAGGGCAATCCTTAATAGGACAGCATTCAACTTCTTTATATGAGTTGTTAGAACACCATTTAAGACATTTCTTTCTAATCGCTTTGAGCGGCGTTAATCTGATGGACATGATATGATCCTCGCATTTAGAATAGTTTCCATTCTATGGCAGTCTCAATCTCTGTGCGAATAGCATCCAAAGCTATTTCAAGAATTTTACTGGCTTCCAGATATCCGATGGAACAGACATGGCTGAGCCAAGAAGCCGAATGGTTCTTTTGCAGAAAGAAATTATGAACGGCCTGCTCTTCGCTGAGACGGCCCGCCTGTTTTTCCTCTATAATCCATTGTAGCGTTTCGGCAATTTTCTCTAATTCCACTTCGATATGACCGGAAACTGAGAGCCAATTATCAAAGCTCTGCTCGGCCACGGCGATGAACATCTTTTTCAATAGAGCTGAAATCGAAAAGGTAATCATCAAATCTTCTCCAAAAGCCCATCGGCTATCATGGGACGCTCATACAGGAAAGGATAAACAATCATCCTATCATGGTCATCGATAAGCAAAATACATCCCCCAATATCAGGTAACATCTTACCGTAATATTTGAGTGATCCTACCCAGGGCGACCAGTCTGTCCAAGCTGGAAGTTGAAGCAAATGTCTTCCTTCTTCATGGATGTGACAAAAGAAATGCCAATGGCCGGTGATCTTCATATCGATATGAAAAGGAAGTTTACCTCGCCCCTCGGCTGCGGCTAGAAATAGATCCTCTCTTCCCATAATCATTTCACGATATATGGCCGCCGCTGAAGCCCCATGTTGAATCGTGATAATGCGCTTCGTTCCTTCAAGAGGTAAATTTGCCAGGTAACCAAGAAACTCTCCACCCAATTCTTTAACCACGGCCCTATCCAATCTCACATCTAAGCTATCATGATAACCGCTTCCGCTTACAGCATAGGTGGGTAGGCCTTTCGCGATTGGTTTAAGCAGTTGTACACAGGCCTCAACTTGTAAGCTGAGGTCCGCTGTCATCGTACCCTTGCCCCATTCCCGACGGTTATTACCATGAACCAAATCACCTAAAAGCAAAAGTGTGTCGATCTGGAATTCATTGAGCTTATTACAAAAATTGGCCCAATATAAATTGAGTCGTTCCTGTGCTTTGCTTGGCTTTATCTCTCTTGATCCCTCTTCTCTGGGAGCGATAAATCCTGAAGGCCAGGGAGCGCAGGGACTTCCGACATGAAGATCAGCAACCAGACCAATGACCCGTTTCCAATGTGGTTTCATATCGGTTCTCTCAACTTAAGAAACTCCTCGAATTTCTGTTGATTGATTTCCGAACCCTTGATCCTAATCGATATGCCCAATTTTCGTACACGTGCTTGAAGCGCAGCGACAGTCCTTCCAGGAAAAGCCTTTTGAAGTTCGCTTAATACTTCAATCTCTGTCTGAAAAGGCAAAATGCCATCCAGGGCTTCCCTTAACATGGCATCTTCTTCTTCGCGCCAGAGCCGATAGGTTGACATAGAACACCTCACTTGAAAATATGTATCCGTGCTCATGGTGTTATCATGCGTATTGAGCTTATTCGTCAAGTCACCTTCGCTATATAAGGCTAATCAATACCCATCCCAAAGCTTCGTTAACAGCATTAGCAATTGTTTTAAAAATGGCTGTTAGTAATTTCTCTGCTCCCAATTCGGAAAGCCCGGCGGCGGTGATGAGAACTATCTTAGTATTCTTGGATTGAAGATCAAACATCAGCTTGGCTTTTTGCTGTGTAATTCTACCAGCCAACAGCTCGCGCTGAATCCATAGGATTCTGTCTGTGATGCCCTGCAATTCAGCGGTGACATAGACTTCCACATCAGGCCAAGCCTCGCCCAATATTTGCTTGGCGATGACCAGCATATCCTTCAATAATTTCTTGAAATCCAGTGCCATTTTAACCCTCCCGTTTCTTGGCTCTCTCGAATTTCAGAATAGCCCTGAATATGGAATTGAAAGTGGCTCTAAAGATTTCGATCTCCTCGGTGCTACCAAAACCCATCCAGTCAGCATCTTGGAGATCGGATATCGAGCTATGTAACAATTTCAATTGAGTAACGGTTAATTTTGTCAGAGGAATGCTCTCGGCTCGTGCGATGAGAATATCTATCTCAGATTTCCAGCGAGCGTAGAGTTCTTCATCTGGCGCTCTGATCTCTCCACCTTGAAGTTCTATCTCTTTCACGATGAGATAGCTATTTATTTCTTTTGTGAGACGAGTCAACTCGGTATCGGTCACGATGTCATATTCTGATACGAATCGCATCGTACAACCGGCCAAGAGCAAGAGAACCAAGATTGGAATGGTCAAATATCGTGCTTTCATACTGTTCACCTCCCAAGATTGAACACAAGCAGTCTCAGATGGCCCAGGATTGATTTTTAAATTAACCTTTCTTTGGAGTATGGTCTATAATGGAGATCGCACCAAAGGCCATTAGGAAGACGGTGATCAGCTCCCGCGGCTCAATAGGAGTCTCTCTAAAAAGGCAGGCATTGATGAAGGCAAAAGTTGTGCAAATCAAGCCCAAAAAAGCCTTGCCAAAATGCTGAGACAAATAGGCGGGAAAGAGAGAAAACTCCTCTCCCTGCGCCCAGGCTTTTGATCCCAGCCAAGCCAAATATCCAAGAGCGCAAACTAATGCTGCCCACGTAATTGATATGGTCATCGAATTTCACCTCCTTAAAAGCCAAAGGATTATAATTATTGCTACTGGTATCATACCACCGATGATACCCCAAACACCACTCTTGACATTCAGTGCAGAAACAGCAACCTTAATATCTACGATACAGTTCTCGAGCTTATCCAAACGCCTCAATATTAACTCGCGCCATTCCTTCGCATTATTGGGAACAGGCTGATTCATACTTAAAATTCCTCTTCGATTTTCAAAGGAAACATCCAGTCACCATATACCGGCTCTTGATATGGCTGGCGACCATCCAGAGAAAGTCGTATCCAATACTGTTCATCATCAACGTCCTGAAAATAGATAGGATAATGACTACCTTTCGCAACGCGCCAAATTCTGACCATAAAATTATCTTTATCAGTATCAGAAAAGGCGAAATTGGCAGGATCAATTATGAATCGCTCATCATGTCTGAGATTACTCGACCGATGGCCGCCACGCGTTTCCTCAATATCCACACCATAAACACTGACATAAGATCGGGGTCGCAAATAAGGCTCTGGCTTAAAATTCAGCCCCAAAAGAATAGTGCCAATATGTGAGACGCTATCAGTAAGGCCCGCTATATAAAGCCGCCAATAGCGCGCCGCAACAGCCGGGTCTGCTACCTCTTCATACCATAGCGGTTCATTGGTGATCACGGGAGGATGTTCTGAACCGATACTACCAAAAATCCAAGTGTCTGTGCCCTTCCAACTGCTTTCCCAGGCCAAAGCTATTCCCGTCCAACTATCGGAATAGGCATTATTATTAACGAGCACAATAGAATTCACATAAACAAGAGCTCCCATGTCAATCCAAATAGAGGCAGCCCCGGTTGCACCCGGCTTCCACAGCGTGCTCTTTTTGCGATCAAGCAAATTATCATCTTCGAATCCCGTCGCCTCAGAACTCGCCTCAATACCATTAGTTGAAGATATGGCATCTTCTAGACCACGAGCTAACATGATTATTTCATCAGACATTAAGTGGCCTCCTCAGCAATGAAACCAAGCAATGTCGGTGTTGCCCGCCATGTTTCAATCACTCGCCAATTAAGATTCGTCCAGGACTCGCCATGTACTTTTATATGCTCATCGATATCCGAGGCGAAAGAGAATATTTTGCCGATGGTTAAATTGACAAAATGCAATGGCGCTCGGAAGCGTACCCGTCGCATGGCTCTATGTCCGATGTCGAACCTATACGCACATGCCTCAATCGGCGTCAAATCACCACCCCACATACCACCCACCCAATACGGGATACCCGAACCAGTGATATAATCAGCATTAAATCTAATCGTATCCAGTCTCCGGCGAACGGCATAATCATAAGTCAATTGGCTTTCTCTACGCCTTGCAGGCTTGTTGCCAATTTGGCTTGTGGCAAGATCTGTATCTCCCCACCAGCCCAAAACCTTTACGAGATTATCACTGTTTCCCATAAGAATTTTAAATGCAACCGTGCTACTGAGAGTATAAAATCCAGTCTCAGGATTCCAGGTTCCCGTAAAAGTACCTTGAAGTGAGGGATTGATCGTCCCTCTCGAGGCGATATGTTCAATTAAGCGGACGGCATCGCGATAGAGTTTAGGATGATTCGAGCCTCCGCCAGAAGTAAGATCAAGAGTAGCATAATGCGTGGCATCTTCCCATATCTCGATATATTGAGCTGTGCTTTCTATATTCCCGCCCTGAACTCCATTATTTCGACCAGCAGCCGAATCCGGGCGCAGAATATAAATCTTATCTCCGGTGGAATGCTCAACGGCTTCAGTACCATTGCCTGCACGACGCCACACAGTTATCGTGCTCCCAGTAGGAGTCCCTGGTAATTGAACCTCGCAAATTTCACGGCCCACCATGACAAGATTGCCCGTTGTGGGAAAAGTCCCACTTCCTGTTATATCCCAGACAGTTTCGGTCGTATCCAGATCTTCATCCAGGGTATAACCAGAATCTTGAACATAGAGATTTATGAAGGCGCGTGCAAAATAACCACCAGATGCAATCTCATTCGCCTCTGAGCGGCCATGATTAGGCCAGTAATTCATCTCCACAACTGGCCCCGTAGGATTGGACATTTCGACCTGGATATCAGTGATGTCATCTTCAAAAGACAAGGCCCTCTCTGTATAATCCACATCGGGCATTCGCGCCCATTTCTTAAAATAGAATTTTCCATTACGGCCTCGATAAATCCAGAATGGGAATTGACCCATAAAATTAGAAAACAGTTGCTCCATGGTAATCTCTTGATCTTCGATGCCTGCACTATATAATCCCACAGCTCCCGGCCAAGTATATAAGTTGTCAAAGGTTAGTTGTGCCGTCGTGTTGTCAATCTCACACCAACCCGTACCCTGCCAATTCAGACCGAGAATCTGGACCAGAATTTCTCGCAAAGAAGTGATCGGGTCTTTGACCGACACTCCGCTTACCTGCAATCCCGTACAGTCAACCGACCAATCTTTGGTCGTATCAGCGATTTCATCCATCACCTCAACAGTTAAGATATTTCTCCACGAAGGTCCCCCCGCGTTATCATTATGAACAGCCCAATAGGATGCCTCCAGCGTCGTATTACTATATAACCGGCTTACCGCTGTTGACGTGCCCACATGACCCGCCGTCAAATATCGGTAATGACCCGACGGCACGTCATAATCACACCAGCATGGCAAGAGAAATGCGCCCCCATAAAG
>Ga0209636_10007237_pt1 | contig 11331 bp, 10 predicted proteins | sample DeeMarSWOR152_54_FD_187464 | JGI IMG/M metagenome (GOLD analysis project Ga0209636, IMG submission 187464) | Marine sediment microbial communities from White Oak River estuary, North Carolina - WOR-1-52-54 (SPAdes) (version 2) | ecosystem: Environmental > Aquatic > Marine > Intertidal zone >... | reverse complement strand
CGCAGCCGCCGCAGCGGTGCACATGGTGTTGTGTCCGCAGCCGTGACCTGGAGCTCCCTCAACGATCGGGTCTTGAGTGGCGACCCTCCCCTTCTGGGAGAGCATCGGCAAAGCGTCGAATTCTCCGAGGATGCCGATCACCGGCTTTCCCGAACCATAGCTGGCCACGAAGCAAGTGGGCATTCCCGCCGCTCCCCTCTCGACAGTAAATCCAGCCTCTTCCAGCGTATCAGCCAGGAGCTTGGACGATTTAAATTCCTGCATCCCCAACTCGGCATAACCCCAGATAACATCTGAAATCTTACCGAATTTCTCGATAATCTCAGGTTGGCTCAGCCAATCCAGCACGACCTTTTTCTCTTTTGAAATTTTCTCCCCTGCCCAACCAGATGAACTGACGCTGAGCAAAAATAAAAGGGAACAGATTAAAAAGCAGGTTTTCCGTTTAAACAGTTGTGACATCATTTTCCCTCCATGTCGATTAAAATTTTCGCCAATATATACAAAATCCGAATTTTTATTTCGCTGCGTAAGATATATCTAAATACCATCTATTAATCAAGTCTTTCTCAGAAGTGACGAGAGTTCCATTGTTTTTCAGAGAGAAAATTTTGAACGTTTGATTCATGAGCTGACGCGGGACTTCCGGCCAACAAAAAGACGACTGTAAAAAGAGAATTTAACGTGGCACGCCCGGAGGGTTATGTTTGGAACTTTAAAGAGGATAGCTAAGGATACTGAATCCCTAAGGATGCTGGCTGAAGCTACCTGTTAAGAGATAGACTGACCAACTCAAGAACTGACAAGAGGTATCAAATCACATTCAGCTTAAAGAATAAGAACCTATTTCTCCCCCTCCTTCGGCTTAAGCTCATAGCCGAGTTGCTGAAAGTACCTTAAAACATTTAGTTCTTCCCAACTTTCAGCAATTTTCCCATTTTCAATTCGTACTATTTCAATGCCCTTCACTTCAACCACTTTGCCTGTAGCAGGGATTCCTTCAACTTCCCCTTCATGAGTACCCCTGAAAGTATACCTCAATACTGCCTTGTCTCCTTTCACAATTGTATCATCATTAATAAAAACCATATCAGGAAATGCTACTTTTGACTGCTCATTTCGCTTTGTTTTAATCTCTATCGTTTTCTCTAAGGATAAATCTCGTCCGTCCGTTCTATGCCAAACATAGTCGGGAGAAAAGATTTCCTTTATAGCCTCAAAATTTACACTGCCCCATGCTCCAAAGTAACGCATGACTAGAGCCTTATTCTGCTCCTCAACCGCTGCCTGGGCTTTGAACTCTTCAAGCTCTGCCATTGCTTCCTTGTCCTGGCAGCCAACTAAAAAGCATAGAATCAGAGCCAAGGGTAAAATCATACAAAGTTTTTTCATGTAAACCTCCTAGAAAAGGAAATGGTTATGTTAGGTCAGTCTTTGATGTTAATCTTTTTCTTGAGGTGGATAAATTAGCTGTTCGTTGCTCCAAATGTGACAAATAACTTTCCATGACCCTTCAGGCTGTTTTTGGATGACGAAAACAAAACTGCCATTATACTTAAGGGGTTCTCCTTCATCCTTTGGAGTGAAGGTGCTAGTCCAGGAACCACGAACAAATGCTAAGTCACCACTTACTTTCAAATCTACATTTACGCCTTCATTTTGAACAGTAAAATTGTCTAACACCTCTTGGAACATGCCCCGAATAGCTTCTTTTCCGATTAACGCTGGCTTGTTTGGTGGTATCCTTACCGCATTATCTGTATATAACGATACAAGCTTGTCGATGTCTCCAGCATTAATGGCTGCATTAAAATCATCTGTTATCTTTTTAATAGCCTCAACATCGGCTTCAGCATCTACCACAGGCTCTTCAGCCACCTCTTCACCCTGCTGGCAGCTAAAAGTAAAACAAAGCAGAATGACCAAAGGAATAATCATGAGTAGTTTTTTCATCCCTTACCTCCTTTTTTGCCTATGATGAAAATCCTGAAAAATGTATCTAATAAATACTCCACTCAACAATGAATGTCAATTCAGGTGTCGGATGAGCATATATGCCGGCTGTTGTCAGCAAAAGGGGGTAATGATGGGAACCAAATAGGTGGGAACTCTCTCCAGCCGGCGCAAGAGAGCCATGAGTATTGTAGCATATTTTCTTTTTGTTTATATGAACAACTACCTTCTAAGCAGTGGGTTGGGAGTTCGAGTCTCTCCAGGCGCGCCATAAACTCCTTTAAAATCAACACTTTTCTCATTAGTACAGTTTAGCCAGAATTAATTATTTTAACCATTTTTAGCCCAAAATGGCAAACGAGTGGCAAATCTCCAATGCTGCTCTATTGACATAAGCTAATAATAGACCTAGATGATAAGATAAATATTCAAAAAGGAGCTATCATGATGAATTCAAGAAGGGTGATTTTCGCTACATTGTTAGGATTAACAGCAGGTATTTTGTGCTATTTGGGAGGGAAGTTTTTGGGCAAGGAATTTAGCACAGTGACTATTCTCATGATACTATTGCACAGGGCTGTGTTAGGCTTTGTTATAGGGATTTCAGCACTTCGAATTCATTGGGCATTACACGGGATATTGTTAGGCTTCATTATTGGATTGCCAGTATACCCACTAGCCTATGTAGAGGGAGGAGCTATCGCTTATTCTGTGATGAGTATATTATGGGGTTTTTTTATTGAATTATTTACATCTGTTATATTTAAAGCAAAAGCAGTAACTACATAATTGATGGAGAGATACATTAAATCGGCTAAGACGCAGAGAACTTGACTGGCAGTCAAGAGGTCGTGGGTTCAAATCCCATCGTCCGCTCTACCATGCTTATTACGATGAATCCGGCCATTGATTCCGATTCAATCCGGCCACCTTTCGGAGCGAAGCGACGCTGGTCTTTCATTATACCTCCGAGTGGCCGGAATGGGTCAAGGATGATCTTCGTTTTCTCATAGATTCTCCCTTTAATTCCAACCTGTATGCATTGTGAATGATCCTGTCCATAATAGCATCGGCAAGAGTTGGGTTGGCGAACTGTTCATGCCATTCTGCAACCGGTATCTGAGTGACAACCATGGTTGAGCTGTGATTGTATCTGTCCTCGATGATTTCAAGGATGTCATTGGTTTGTGTCTCGGTGAGACGGTTACGAAGCCAGTCATCCAGGATCACAAGCTTGTATTTGGCGATTTGGTCTAAAAACTTGGGATAGGATCCATCTGCACGGGCGAGTTTGAGTTTTTCGAGCAGACGTGAGAGCTGAAAATAGCGGACCGAATACCCGTTCCGGCAGGCCGCGTTTCCAAGAGCACAAGCTAGATAGGTCTTCCCGGCTCCAGTGGGTCCGGTTATGACCATGTTGAGTTTTTCTCTTATCCATTTTCCCTCTGCCAGATAAAGGACTTGTTTGCGATCCAGGCCCCGTTTGGCTGATATATCGAGATCCTCCATGACAGCTTGCTCTCTAAACCGGGCCATTCGCATCCGGCGATGCAGTTTCCGGCTCTGCCGCAGGTCCCATTCTCTGTCCAGAAGAAGACCGAAACGCTCATCAAAACTCAGTCTTTTGTACTGCGGGCTCTCCATCTGTTCCCGCAGCCCTTCCAGCATCCCACTGAGTTTAAGAGCGAATAATTTATCCATTATCGGTTGATGAAGCATGATTCTCTCCTTTTTTCTGTATTTTGGCCTTAAAGCAAAAAAACGAGGCTCTCATAGGCCGTATAAACCGTTATCTTCGACTGATCCATACCAAATCCTTCAGGAATAGTAGTCTGTTCCACGGATGTTGCCGTGTACTTTGCTCTCCACACCTGCTGATTCTTCCAATGACACTTTGTCCAATCCTGCTTCCAGGATGTTTTTCACACCTTTGTAGGAATAAAGATCGAAAAAAAGGGCCCGCTTCGAGGCTGCTTCCAGCCGCTCTTTACCATACCGTGTCTCCAAGCGCATGAGTCCCAGACAGGAACGATATCCATGTTCGGGATGAGGCCGACGAGAGAAGATGCCGTTGACAAGCTGCTCGGTTAAACCTCCGATTTTCTTCGCCCAGCTGATAAACCGCTCAGGATTGTACTCGGCGTAGTGTCGATGCGATTCCGGCATATGTTCAGGATGCGTGGAGTGCCGTCCGGGTGTGTCATCCCTTTCATGGGAAGAGACTCGGCGCGTGTTGTAAAAGACCTCAACAACCTGGTCTGTAGCTCTGATGTCGACATGTTTTTTGATCAACGTGTAGGGCACAGAGTAGTAATGTTTTTTAAATTCCACATGATAATCGATATTGACTTTAGCCCTTTTCCATTCGGCCACTTCAAAGGCTCTCTCAGGCAGAGGCCGGAGCACTGGTTTATCCAACTCCTCAAACATCTCTTTTCGGCTTCTCTTCAGATGCTGCATCGGGCGGGTGTTGAGATCCTCGAGTCTTTCCCACAGAGCAACGTTTATCTCCTCGATACTGAAAAACTGTCTCTTCCTCAAAGGCGCGATGAGCCAGTATTCGACCACCTGCACACCTTTTTCCACCTTGGCTTTATCTTTGGGCCGATTGACCCTGGTCGGAAGGACAGCCGTCCCGTAATGGCGGGCAAACTCCTGATAAGTCGGATTGAGATCCGGCTCATAATAACAAGCCGATGTCACACCGGTCTTGGTGTTATCCGGCACCAGGAGCTCTGGCACCCCGCCAAAATACTCAAAGGCCCTGATATGACCGCCAATCCAGGAGGTGAGAGCCTGTGAAGGATGGGCCTCGGCATAAGTGTAATTGCTGGCTCCCCATGTCGCCACAAAAATATACGCCTTCTTCTCCTCCCCACTTGATGGGTCTGTGTAGACCATGGTCAGTCCGGCATAGTCGACAAACAGCTTCTCTCCCGCCTTGTGGGCCATCCGCATGGAGGGGATTAGATTTTTTGTCCATTGCCTGTAGAGCTCGCAGAACTGGGAGTAGCGGTAATGGCCCGGTGTCTCTTCCTTATATTCTGTCCAGAGCAGGTGGCGGGTTACTCCTTTTCTCCTCAGTTCCTGATGAATCAATGCCCAGTTTGGACAACTCCTTTTCTCGTAAATCTTTATCACCGAAGGGAAAAGCTGTCGTTCCAACTCCTCATCCGAAAGCCCATCAGCATGTGCCCAGCTGATACCCGCTTCTGAAGCCCGACATAAATACTCCCGGACAGTCTCCCTCCCAATCGAACAGGCCCTGGCAATAGCCCGAATGGAAAGGCCTGAATGGTTTAACCTGAGTACTTCTCTGATTTTTCGCATGGATAACCTCTTTTTGGCCATCTTGTCCTCCTCTCTTTTCGAGAAGGAACATGATGGCTTATTCTGTTTAAGTTATCCAGCGTCGCTTCGGTGAATCCAGATTCCGGAACCCAGCAAAAAGTGGCCAGAATAAACCGGAATCGGTGGCCGGAATGCTCCGGATTTAGTGACCGGAATAAATCGGAATCAGTGACCGGAATGGGCCGGAATTTGCATCAACTGGCCATGCTGTGATATCGCTGTCTTCTTTGCTGAATCTTAATAATGATATAGCATCACAACATTTTAATTTGTAGTATTCACCAGGAGCCTCAAGGGACTGGATCTCCTCTCTGATATTTCTTAAAAGCTTTATTCTCTCCTTTCTATCTGATCTGAAAGGTGATTCAAAACCCTTTATAAGAAGAAAATATTCTCCGTTTATCTTTCCTTTTAAAGGCTCCTCAACATAGTTGTGAATCCAATTTCTTATATTTTGTATGTGTGTTTTTTCTTTTGGAATGAGCCTTTTGACCTCGATTGCCATTTCTTTTTTAGAATTTTTATCAACACAATGGAAGTCATAAATAGACTTTTCTCTTTCCTTTTCATCAATTTTCTCTTTGATTGCGAAATTCGTTGATTCTCTATTATTGTAGAACTCTAAAAACCTCTCAGTGATGAAGTGTTCAAATTCTATATTGAGGTTTTTCATGTTAAAGATTTATTTGAAGAAATTAAGTCAATTTTTTTCATTTTATCAAATACATTCTTAGCATAAAAAAAGCCAATTATTTTTTCAGACTCAAAAGTAATGCAGAATAGGCTAAAATAATTATAGCTCTCTCAGGCCGATCGGGAAAGCTCCCTTCATTAAGTTTTATACCATAAACTCCCTTTTGCTGACAACGACCGGCGCTTTCAGACAGGGATCAAGTGACCATTTTGTGACCATAATAAGACAAAATAGACCAAAACTGTCTGTTTACGCTTGTTTGCGTTTAGTTTCGTTTGGTTTCGGTAATTAACTCAAATCAAAGGCGTTAGATACGGGATAGAGTGCCGAGGGCCGGACTCGAACCGGCACGTTGGATAACCAACGAGGGATTTTAAGTCCCTGGAATTTCTTCCGTAACCGGCTGAAAACGAACGGGTTCTCAACTCACGGCCTCCCTCTTATTGATTACTGTTTACAATAAGTAGAAATTATTCAGATAAAGTAAACCTTTTATAAGGAAGAAGCGTAATATATATATACTTACATTAAACAGATATAAGAGGAGAGAAAAATGATCAAGCTTTCGAGAAACGAAGAATTCATATTGCTTTCTATCTGGAAATTAAAAGACAACGCCTATGGAGTAACCATCCGAAGAGATTTCATTGAGTCCACGAACAAGACACTTCACTTCGGTTCTCTCTACAATACTCTTGAGCTGCTCATCCGAAAGAGGCTGGTCACCAGTTGGGAAAGCACCCCAGACTCAAGGAGAGGGGGCCGGAGAAAGAAACTCTACTATCTGACATCCGAAGGGAAAAAAGCCCTAAAGGAAGCTCAGGCTGTTTACCGCTCCGTTTGGGAGACATTGCCTGATTTAGAACTCGAAGGGGAATGAACGATGGAAAACCGGGATCACAAACCCTCCCCTTTAGCTTTGTGGATAGTGAAGAAACTCGGTGTCTACTCCGACAGGTATCTCATCAGGGAAGATCTGGAAGAGGAATACCTGACCCTTTCTCAGGCTCGAGGAAAGCGCAAGGCCAAGTATTGGCTGTGGCGGCAGACCCTTCTCGCTATCTGGTTTTGTGCAAAATATATTTTCAGTTGGAGAAATCTTATGCTAAAAGACTACTTAAAAATCACTATTCGAAATATCAGAAGGCACAAGGGCTATTCTTTTATCAACATCTCCGGTCTGGCTGTCGGAATGGCCTGTTTTATCCTCATTGCACTCTACATCCAAAAGGAATTCAGCTTTGACACTTTTCATGATAAGGCGGACAGGATTTACCGGATTCTGGAAGAGAGGCCAAGCAATCTGGGGATGGAAGATAATATCTTCTGCACGACTGTTGCCCCGCTAGCCCCCACCTTGCTCGATGAATTTACCGAGGTCAGCCATGCGACAAGAATTCACTCCTTTTATGATGAGGATTTCTTGTTCGTCTATGACGAGAAGTCCTTCTATGAGAAGGGACTGTTGGCCGACACACAATTCTTTGATGTGTTTTCTTTTCGTTTGATCAAAGGAGACCCTCAATCGGCGCTGGCAGAACCTCTCTCGTTGATTATCTCAGAAACACTGGCTGCAAAGTATTTCGGTCGTGATGAGCCATTGGGAAAAACAATCAGTCTCAATGGCCGTCATGATGTGAAGATCACAGGGGTTGTAGAAGATATCCCCGATAATTCACACATCCAATTCGATTTTCTCCTCTCCCTCGATTCGATAGAGACACTGCGAGGTGATAAAAACTTCCTTACCTATTGGAACAGGGCAAGGGAATACTACACCTACATAGAGCTCCATGAAGCGGTCAATCCAAAGGATTTCGCAGAAAAGCTCCCCAAATTTGTCGGCTTGCATATGGTCGGCGTAGGCCTCATGGAAGACTTGGTTCTCTCTATCCAGCCGCTCAAGAGCATTCACCTTAAATCGAAGGCAATGTTTGACCTGGCCGAGAACAACTCGATGCAGACCATCATTATGTTCTCATTGATCGCATTCCTCATCCTGTTCATCGCCAGCATCAACTATATGAATATCTCAACAGCCCGCACATCCAAACGTTTAAAGGAGATCGGAGTGAGGAATGCAGTGGGAGCCTCCAGGAGACAGCTACTGATTCAGTTCATAGGAGAATCCTTTGCGCACACGACTATAGCATTCTTTGCGGCCCTAATAATCGCCAAGATGGTTCTTCAGTATTTTAATGCCGCCATAAACCGGGAGCTCACACTCAACATCTTTGGAAATTCTCAGTTTTTACTGGTGTTGGTCGGTATGATAGTTCTGACCGGTCTGCTTGCTGGGATATACCCGGCGTGTTATATGTCGTCATTCCCCCCTGAAAAGATCCTGAAGGGGATTCATTCTCATACACCGCGCTTATCCAGATTCAGGAATGTGCTCGTAGCGACACAATTCTGCATCTCGGTGCTCCTCATCAACAGCACATTGGTTATATTAAAACAGCTGAATTTTATCAGGAACACAGAGCTGGGGTACAACCGAGAACATGTATTGACCTATCCTATAAAGGATGGGGCGATTAGGAGTAACTTTGAGGCCATCAAAAACATCCTCCTTCAGAATCCCAACATTGTGGGAGTCACGAGATCGGACAACCTTCCACTGTCTATAAAGAGCATAATCGGAATCAAGGTCAAAGATTCAGGCGGAGTGGAGGTTGAAAGAGACATCGCCACAGCCAGGATTGACAAAGAGTTTCTCGATGTCTTTGAAATAGAGCTTTTATCTGGAAGGAATTTTTCTGATGAATTTGCTAACGATACTCAGGAGTCGGTCTTGCTCAACGAGACGGCTGTTAAACATTTAGGATTGACGGATCCGATAGGGAAGAAATGCTTGATATGGCCGGCCACAAATGGCAAGGTCATAGGCGTAGTGAAAGACTTTTCCTTCCATTCTCTCCACCAGGAAATTGGCCCCCTGGCTCTGACATATTATCCTGATATCGCTCGATTTATGTCGGTCAAGATAAGACCGTTAAATCTTCAAAGCACCATCCAATTCATAAAGAAAACCATCAATTCGTTCGAACCCGTTCACCCCTTTACGTTTTCTTTCATGGACGACACATTCAACAGCATGTATCAAAGGGAGCAAAAGACCGGATCATTTTTTGGTTATTTTTCAGCCATTGCCATCTTCCTTGCATATCTCGGTTTGTTCGGACTCGTGGCTCACAAGGTGGAATCCCGTATTAAAGATATCGGGATCAGGAAGGTACTCGGCGCATCTGCGGGAGAAATTTTTGTGTATCTGTCCAAAGAATTTTTTATGTTGATCGGTATTGCTAACTTCATTGCTATACCTATAATCTTCATCGCTTTGACCAAATGGCTTCAGACATTTGCCTACCGAATCACTATAGGAGGAGAGATATTTTTGCTGTCCTTTGGTCTCACCTTGATCGTTGCTTTTTTGACGGTTAGCTTCCAGGCTATAAAGGCCGCAACAGCCAATCCGGTGGATTCTCTGCGGTATGAATAAAAAAATAAAATGGAGATAAAATACTATTTACTCTATAGTTACTATATTTCCATTTGCCAATAACGACCGGCACTTGTCAAGGCATGTGTGGGGACGAATTGGGGAGGTAAGCATGCCAAAACAAACGAAAACTGCCTGTTTTCGCTTGTTTCCGTTTAGTTTGGTTTAGCTGTGGTAATTTACTCTGTTCAAAGGTGTTAGAGGCAAAAGGAGTGCCGAGGGCCGGACTCGAACCGGCACACAGGTTACCCTGCGAGGGATTTTAAGCCTCCTGCGTTAATTCAAATAAAGATAAACCCCTCCTCATCTCTTAGATTTCTAATAAAAATTGTTGAATTACGCTGACAATACAGTAACAGGATTGAATACCGAAAAAGAAGAGAATCTTTCTCTTAATCCAACTCTTTATCTTCTTTTTCAAGGGGGAAGGGCTCGACATGAATAGTGATTTCTAATTTGAGCTCTTCTCTGATTGCTTTTTCTATCTTGGTGACGATGCAGTGGGCATCCTCGATCTTCATATCCGCAGGAAGGCGTATATGGGCAGTGAGCTCCTTGTGCTCTCCGTAATCATGGACATGGAGATGGTGAACGCTTTCAAGTTGAATGGTGGAATTTGCTTTCCGGATTGCGTCTTGGATTTGCCTTTCAAGGCTTGCGCTCACTGATTCACCCACCAGATAGCTCGATGCGCCGCGGATGATGCTGTAAGCTGCTTGAAGGATGAGGAGTGAAACTCCAATTCCCATCACTCCGTCTACCCACCAGAAATACTTGCCAATAATTGCTCCGACGACAATAAGGCCGGAGGCAACTGCATCGCTTCTGTGGTGCCAGGCATCGGCAACGAGTGAGCGGCCCTGGGTTTTTCTTCCAGCCCAGAAAGAAAATTGGGCCAGGGCTTCTTTGATGAAAGCGGATATCAAAAAGACAATAACAGCAAAAACTGTGAAATTTACTGCCTCACGATGGATGAGTCTCAGGATAGAGTCCTTTAAGAAACTGAAGCCGACGACTGCCAGCAATGTCCCGATGATGAGAGAGGCGATAGTCTCGGCCCGCCCGTGGCCGAAGCTGTGCTTTTTATCGGCCGGCCGGGAGGCAAACCAGAAGCCGATAATCACGATCGCAGAGGTGAGTGTATCAGATATGGTGTGCCAGGCGTCGGCAACCATAGCCACAGAGTGGATGCGCAAGCCAACCCAATATTTAAGGCCAAACAGAACTGTATTGATAATTATCGAAAGCCAGCCTTCCAGGTAAGCCAACGACTTTCTTGAAGCCAATATTTTGTCTTTCATCTCAGAAACCTGCTCGCTTTTTTTCAAATCTTGACAGAACAAAAAGTACCATCAGAGAAATTCTCCACAAAAAGAACATCTCATTTTCTATAGCTTTTTTACGAAGATTTTTCAATGCCATTATGGAATTTAAAATCTCTTGTAAATATTTTTTATCTTTGTTATGTATCCTTTTCTAAAGAGAACCTCTTTCATATTGTGTGGATTAAGGATATAGAGAGCGCGTAAAAGAGCCTGTCTGGAATGGCGGCTGCGACCATTGGAGGTTTAACCTTACTGAGCCATCCTTCGAGGGAACCCAGAGAATCCGTGCGGCGAGTATGTTTGAGCGGAGCAAGTTGCACAGCCGCCGAGAAGGATGGCGAGGGAACGGGGTAAAAAACCTGAAAGGGAGCGAGACCATTTCAGATAGAGGATTCCGAAAAGGGAAATGAGGAGAGACTCTGATGACTCATTCTTCTTGGTTGGTTAACGGCAGCATTGTCGGCGCTTATTTGCTTGCGACGATGATGGTTGGAATCCTGGTCCGC